>JAABUK010001126.1_pt1 | contig 52379 bp, 52 predicted proteins | sample 5559141 | NCBI WGS metagenome assembly JAABUK01 (sample SAMN10711869, study PRJNA513367) | rock metagenome | isolation source: Antarctica rocks | place: Antarctica: Victoria Land, Pudding Butte nord | collected 2016-01-03 | reverse complement strand
AGCAGTCAGCAGTCAGCAGTCAGCAGTCAGCAGTCAGCAGTCAGCAGTCAGCAGTCAGCAGTCAGCAGTCAGCAGTCAGCAGTCAGCAGTCAGCAGTCAGCAGTCAGCAGTCAGCAGTCAGCAGTCAGCAGTCAGCAGTCAACAGTCAACAGTCAACAGTCAACAATCAACAATGAACAGTAAACATTCAACAGTCAAACAGTAAACAGTACATGGTGTATGCTGCAGGGAGGCACATCACATTGTCTGGGACAGAACTTCAGCCGCATGTTCAAGATTGAGTATGAAGCGGAAGATAAAACCCGACAGCTGGTGTGGCAGATCAGTTATGGTCTCACTACACGCACCATTGGAGTCATGATCATGGTCCATGGAGACGACAAGGTAAAAGCACCGTCCTTTTTTTGGGTAAATTGATGTAACGTTTCGTTTTGTATCTTACAGTCTGGGGTGTGGAGCCAGTTGTGACTCATCAGGCATCCTGGCTTGAAAGCACGGGTGTATATCTCATCTTCTATTTCACATTTCATATTCGTCTATATACCTTCATGCCTTTGTTTGTTTGCTTTCCCAATTCGTTCCTTTTGTTTGCTCATTTAGCATTGATTCGTTTAAGTCAATTGTTTGGACAAGTATTTATCCAGTCATTCATTCAGATGAAGCATGAAACTTTGCCCCAGGTACATGTATGGTGCATGGTACATGCATGGTATATACATGGTACATACATGATACACACATAATAGTAGAACGCATACAGCAATCAACTCATGCCAATGTGCAACAAGACTCAAGTACCATATGCTAACTTCGTCCACATATTGTTGATACGTAGCAAGGGACCATAAACTGAGATAGCAAGGGATGCTAATTTGAGATAGCATACTCTTGCATATGTCATGTGGGAATGTGGAACATAGATAACATACTATTGCATATGTTAGGTGGGATTGTTGAACATACTCCAAGCAGTTCCTACAGCCCATGTCATGTGCTGTGGGCTGTGTCATCAGACACCTCTGTCACGTACGGACTCACATAGAGCATAGGAAAAGAAAAGATGCCTTTTGGCATGGATTGGAGAAAAGCCCAAGGATAGGATGCATTGGGGTTCCTTGTAGGGTACAGCTTAATGGGAGATGAAAGTACCAATATCAAATCAGGCCCGGCCTCCTTCGGCCTTCAATACCCCAGCCCTTCCCCCCCCCCCCCTGAGTGTCCTACCTAAATTGTGACTGTTGAATGCTGGAATATGGACCAAACTTTTGTTTTGTGTGACAGGGGATAGTGATGCCCCCCAGGGTGGCCCCCCAGCAGGTGGTTGTCATCCCCATCCCCAATGCCAAGATGACTGGGGATGACAAGCAGGTGCCGACATGTGTCACCATGTTAAACAACTCTGTGTCTACTTTGTGTGCATGGGCATGTGTGACTGTGTGTCCCTGTGCTCCTGTGTGATTGCTGTCAATTTGATCCTGGTGCCAAGCAATCAGCTGTTGTATCTGCATGGCCGTAGGGCTCCAAGCTTTGACTTTAAATTCCAGTTATTCTGGCTTGCATAACTCCCACAAGCAGCCATCACACAGCCAATCATGTGTATGGTGCTCTTCTTGACACAGTGTCACCAGCTGCATAGATTCTTGTCGTCAAATAATATTTGAAGCAACTGTCTTTGTGCATGGGTGGCATACAGTCTGCAGGTCTTTCAGCACAAGAGGTTAACTCATGATGTTTGAGTGGACATGTGTAGCGAGTCTCTGGCAACCCTATTGACAGCTAGACAGGACTATGCGCTTATTTTATATCATGCAAGGTTACATTATTCATTGTTATTCATGTTCTCAGACGTGATACAAAATATCATGACTGCAACAAAATCTGTCTGACAATCTGTCCAAGTGACTATTACAGACTATACTTTATGTTGTTATTTATATTTTATGTATATGTTTATGTCATAATTTATATCTATATTTTTATTTACGTGTTGATGCGTAGGCTATGGCAGCCAAGGCAGATAAGCTTGTTCAGCAGCTGAAGAGCAACGGTGTGAGAGTCACCAGTGACACCCGGGACAACTACACCCCCGGCTGGAAGTACAACCACTGGGAGCTCAAGGTCAGGCTCCGGTCCTCTTCATGACTGTTAGCTTTGAGCACTTTCTGGTCATGTTCATCACCTTGAACTTTTGGCACAGTGGGGTCTGCTTTGTTATTGCTGGCTGCTTTTGGCAATTTGGGGTCCTCTTCATCGTCAGCAGCTTTTGGCATGTTATGGTCTTCTTCATCATCAACAGCTTTTGGCACTGCGCGGTCCTCTTCATCACTGACAGCTTGTGGCACTTGATGAAGCTGTTTCTCCCTGACCAGAATATACTGATGATGTTCAAAGATGTACCAGCACATCATCACGTACAGTCAGGGGGTCCACAGGGTAGCCCTAGTATACCTCATCCTTGGGCTTTTGTGCAAGCAATGCTGAAAGGCACACTCTTTTCTTCTCTTTTCTTTCTTTTGCCATCTGAAATCCAGAGACATAAAAAGCGAGCATTCGACCACCTGTTCAACCACATCTATGTCACATACAGATTTCACTCAATGCATGTAACAAATCCCTGCAGGGAGTCCCCATCAGGTTAGAGCTAGGCCCCAAAGACATGGAGAACAAGACTGTCATGCTGGCACGGAGAGACACTGGGGTGAAGGAGGGCGTTGCCTGGGGTGATGTGGCTGCAAGGGTTCCTGAGCTGTTAGAGCAGATACAGGTAAAAGCCAGAATTGCTTCTCTGTTCTGCCATTTGCTCAAGGACAATGTAATGATGTAACATGTGTAAGTTTGATGTAACATATGTAGACTGCAACATGTGTACAAGGGTGCCTGAGCTGATAGAGCACATACAGGTAGAAGCCAGAATAGCTTCTCCAGTCTGCCTTTTGCTCAAGGACAATGTGGTGATGCAACATGTGTACAAGCACTGCCTGAATAGCTGTTGGGATGAATGCAACACACGTCTAAGCCCTGAACCTAACTGTGTCTCAGATATTGACCATAGCACCCTTTGCAAATACATGGGGACAGGGGCATCAGCTGCATGGACCTGTAAAACGATTGCTTATACTTGGAAAAGAAACAATCGGCAGTGTAAATGCCGATTGCAATTGTTTGGGCTTGCTGCTGCTGCCCAGCATCAGACTTTCCACATCAGAAGCACATGCTACTACTGCATACTATTCTTGTTATGAGATGATGTTCATGTTGTACAGCATGTTTTCTTCCAGACAATAGACCCACAGCTAGTTTCATGCTCCCATACATGCTTTGTCACTAAGCATCTCCCGTGGCCGTATGTATGTGTGTGTGCGTCCATGCTCCCATAGCTGCTTTGTCACTCGGCATCTTCTGTAGGTGTGTGTGTCTGTCTCTGCAGGAAGATATGCTGCAGACTCGGCGCGACGAATTTGAAGACAGCGTTGAGGAGTTGACCAGCTGGGATGGCTTTGTTAAGGCTCTGGATAACAAGAAAATGGTCCGAACTCCCTGGTAAGGCAACAATCACTTTTTGTCTTGTTCGCACAGACAAAACTCTGCGTTGAGAGCGCATTTTCGTGGTGCATTCACCACTTCGAGTCAACTGCCATTATGAGTGGTTGCAACACAGTACGATCCTGCTGGTCAACTGGGTTCTAAACAGCAAATTTGTCACACGTGGTTGTCTCTTCATGCAGGTGTGATGAAGAGGAAGTTGAGGAGGATGTGAAGAAGAACAGTGCGTCTGGTGATGCCATGGGTGCCAAGACACTCTGCATCCCTTTGGAACAGCCGCCATTGCCAGAAGGCACAAAGTGTTTCAGATCAGGCAAGCCTGCCAAGAACTGGGTTCTGTGGGGGCGCTCTTACTAGGCTTGTGTTGTGTTTGTTTCTGTGTCGTAGGCACATGTGTAAAAGTCTGTCCATGACTCGTCTTGGACAAACTGGTCCTCTGGTATGTTACACCGCTGTCATCTGTAATCACACAGAGAGGTTGTAGTGTGTCAGCCAACGACTTTGGTCGTTCAGTTGCCGGAGGATTGTGTAGTCGTGCATTACTGGCTGTGCATTGCAGTGAGCCACGTATGCGATGCTGATGGGCGACCATCCTGGCACAATAGTACATCACTCTGGATTCCTGAGCTGTGGCATTGTGAGCAATGCAGCATGTACAGCTGGCCTGTGCCAGCAGTGGCATATATTTACACAGCACTTGTCGTCTCGTTAATCACTTGTAATTGTAGTCTCGCAATGTTTTCAACAAATAAGCAATGTAGCGCTGACTACAATCACTGAAATGGTTGGCAACTCATGTGTGCCAAACCACATGTTTAATGTACAGCATAGGAAGTCTTGAACTTGAACGTCATATATGGCAATATGATCAATCCAACATGCTAGTGTCAATATGCTATCACTGGTCGTGCTGCTCTAGTTCTTACTAAGTGTAGTAATACACATTATTCAAAGTGAACCTCAGCTATCTGGACAAAAGCAGGCTGCTGCCAAAACTTCAGACACATGCCTGCGGGATGCTTTCACACAGGTGGCTCCAGCTTGTTGAACTCCCCACTGTCCATTACGGCAAAGCAAGCCACATCACTGTAAGGCAGCTTTTTCTGCTCGCATACAAATCGGGCGAAAGACAGGTTGATCAGGTCATGCTTGTCTGCCAGAGCGTGCTGATTCAGCAGAGCAAGTTTTTGGCGGTAGTGGGGGGCCTTCAGGGAGGTAGGTGAGATGGTGTACGGACTCCATAGAGTGATCAGCTTGGCAAAGTATGGCTTCAGCCATTTGGACTGGTGCTCTGACAGGGAGACTCGGTTGCTTTCTGGTATTTGTTCAAGTGCCAAGGAAGCTTGATGTCGTTCCTCATCGATGCTGTTCGCTGTTGTGATGGTGTCGCTGGCGACCGAGCTGTCTGCCGTTATGTGGAGGGAGTTGGAGTACTTTGGGACGGAAGACTCCTGTACAGACAGGCCGAAGGTACGTAAGAGCACGCTCCGCGAGACTTTGGAGGACAGCAACAATGCAAGCAATAGAGTTCAGACTCGACAGTGCTTGGCGTGCATAGGGTGAGTTGCGTGCTCAGCTGGCACTCACCTGCTTCTTTGGTCTGATGATGTCGTAAGCCTTCTGCACTGCCAGGATCCCACAGCCTACAGCAGTTACACCGACGCCTATGTTGATGGCAGCGACTCCAAAGGCTACAGCTCCCACGGTTCCCACCACTGTTCTAGACACGCCTGACACCAAGGGCCCCACTCTAGCAAAGAACATCATCACCAACCCTGACTATATGTTTGAAGGTACTGCTCGCAAAAGAAGCGGAGACGCAAGAAGGCAACGCCGGAAGCTCCCGGGCGAATAGCAACAAGGTTGCAAAAGATGCAGCGTGCTTTTGCGCAAGGGCAGGAGGGTTTTGCTGATATATAGTGTCAGGGTGCATTCAGGGTACTGAATTGTGAGCTCCCTTAGTCATCCTTGTATTACGATGACTACGTTTCTCATAAAGGCCAATTTCGTCGAACCCGACATGATCATCTTCGGAGTGGCGCAGCGGAAGCGTGGAGGGCCCATAACCCTCAGGTCCCTGGATCGAAACCAGGCTCCGAAATCGTTTTGCCTAAGAACACCGTTGCAATTTTGCAATCGTTACATAGTCTGAGTCAATTCCAACAGGCGGCTGCGGAGTGCTGCATGCATTTGTAGCATAATGTGGCCAGCTTAGCTGAGGGTGGCATCACCACATGTGCAATCAACATCGACTTGCTGCATAGCATGCTGTACAGACTTATGCCGACTACACGTCTAGAAGCCAAGCCTTGCTTGAAGCAACATGCAGTTTATCTAATTCAAACTTGCAGCAACAGCAACACCCCAGAACAAGCAGCTACTGCTCTTTGGCAATGTTGTGACATTGATATACATGGTTATTTGCAGCATTGCCCCTCATTTACTTTATTCAAAGATCTCAAACTGAACACTTACTTCATTCAATGATCTCAAACTGAGCACGTGCACGTGCATGTGGTGTTACTATGAGCTCAACTTGAAGGGGATTACAATGGCTGATTTGCATAACCTCGTTCAATACAGTCCTTGATACTGAGTCTTCATCTACATGGGATGATATGGCAAAGCAAGCAGCAAACTCCATTAAAATCATTGGCAGGCCAAGGCTTGCTACAATCTGACCAGCGTTAAGTTTGTCTTCTGCTCTCAAAGGCAAAACCCATTGCTGATCTACACAAATGCAATCATAGGTGCAAAGCAGACTTTTAAACCGTCTCAATTATCGTAACGGCAAGGGAAAAACATGAACAGTACGGCAACATGCTTATGACATCTTATACTTTCCCTTTCTTGGCTTAAATGTGTGCTCTTTTAGACCGCAGACAGTTGTCATGTGTGCGGGCATAGGGAGATTGCGCCCAAGTATAGCCACTTGCATCCTTCCAACAAGCAATCTTATGAGTTCTAGCAAAAACCTGATCAGGACCGACATCATTCTTTGCATGATCCCACTCTTCTGCCAGGGCAGGGTAAAGAGATTGCAGTGAGTTGCAGGCACAAACTTTCTTGCTAGTGCAATATGGGCATCCAGTATTTTTGCCTATGCGATGGTTAGGTGAGGACTCAAACAGATGTAGTTGGCCTTTTGGACACTTGCGACAAATCCAGTGAACTTGTTTGTGGCTCCCACAACTGATCTTGTCAGGATCAAGGCCAACTGCTCTATTCCTTCCAAAGTCAAACTCAGCCATGACAGGGTGGTTGCCGTCAGTCAGACTGGGTTGTTTGGTTCTGATGGAACTATGCACTGAGCATCTGGGACAACCAGTACCGTGCCTTACTTTACTGCGCACAGGGCTTTGCCAGCTGTGCCCACACTTGGGACACAGCCAGTGCCTCCTTGAGCTGCTCAAGGCCACAATCTGATCTGCAGTCATGTTGTTCTTGGCTTCATCCCAGTAGGCTGCGACAGACGGGGCTACAATGGACAGACAGTTGTGCTCGCAGAGCTTGTTGTTGGTGCAAAAGGGGCACTGGCTGTTCATGTTCTGCCTGGTGTCCACCCTGGCTGTCCACTCATGTGGCTGCCCACATGGACACTTGTTGCATGTCCACCACACGCTCAGTCGACTGCTTGGCCAAATGAGTTTGTCTCCCAAGTGGAGATTCTTGGTATGGTGCCACTGCTTCTGTAGCTGTACGTTCAACCGGCTGATGTCTGGTCCTGGGTGCTGCAATGAGGGACTCTGTTCTGGTGCAGTGCAGCAAAGCACTGTCCAGTGTCCAACTGCAGACCATCAGTAGGGCACTTAGCTCAGTGGTATGAAACAAGCCTGAGAAAAGTCGATCGAAACAAGGCACCGTTTGCATTGTGTTCAAGAGAGCAGCACGCCGCCAAGCTACCTCGTTTCTGCTGCTTGTTGTTGCAGGATCGTAAGCTGCGCTTGCAAAATCTCCGGCATGGCTGGGGAACACTTGGTAAGATCCTGCTGTGGAGCCTGCAGAACACGGGCTGGTTTCTGCCAGACTGACTGGGCCCACCCAATTTGCGGAAAATGCCAGCAACGATTGACATGGCTGCATACCTCATGCGAGGCTGTTGCCCCAGCGCTGGCAGACAGGAGTGGTCTACAAGTGCGTTCAGCATAAACACGATCCGTACGTGCGGTAACGGCTGATGAATGACCGCGCTTGCAAATGCAGCCTTATATAACAGCTCAAAAGCGGCGACGATAAGCTCCAGGCGCTGGGTATCGGATAAAGTGGTAGGCACCTGGTTGCGTCAAGCTCCGAAACCACGAAATTATTCGCACCTGGGCATCAGTGTAGTATACTCGGTGTGGTATACGCAGGTAAATCTCTTCACAGACATCCCGCCCCTTCTTCACGTCAACTGAGGGCTTCAAAGGCGGGGGAAGACCACAAGGTGCTCCTCAGGGCTTGCTGTTATCGTCCCTCAAGGCTGCCTTGTTTCCGTCAAAGGTGCTGATGTGCGTGCAATGGAATGTGGTACAGCTTGTGTGACATGCAGCTGCCTATACTGATTTGCTCAAGCTGCTGATACGTCTTACTATAGTTGGCCAGTGCAAGCAAATACAGTACAGTCACAGGCAGCAAATAGTACAGTATGCATGTTCATTGGTTGTTTATTGGGGCCATTGCCCTGTGGGGCATGCAACATACATCTCCCACTGCAGCAGCCTTCTGCAGATGTGCCCTGGTCAGAGCTGGAGCTGGCTAAGCAGTTCAACGTCTTGCTTGATGAAAGTTGGCTGTCACTGCATAACGCTGCTGTGACTTTGTGTGCACCAGTACTGTGTGGTCCACAACAAGAGCAGAAAGAACAAAATTTTACGGCGTGGCAGTCATGCACCCCCCAATCCTTGGATCTGCTGTGCAAGCAACAAGGGATACTCAATTGCGCAAGCATGCTGCACTGACTGATGTACACAGCAATGTGCTGCAGATGCTGCATGCAAAAACTACCTACCTAGCATTCCAGCAATAAATTGGACCTTACTTCAGTTCGAGACGGCCTGCAGGCTAAGCTCCCAGCATGGCTTTGGTCATACCACCAGTGTTTATTATGTGTTGGTACATCATTCAAGTCTTCAGTAGGTTGAGGGGACAAAAGGCTTGATCAATGCTTCGGAAGTTGCATGTAGTCAATCATAGCAGCTTTGTCACTGCCATTGTGCTAATAGTGCAACCGTGAGTGTCAATCTGTCAATGGCAACGCCTGCTCGAAACGAAGCAGCCTAGTTGCTCACAGTATTAGTGACAGGTGAAGGGATAACTTTAACAGTGGAGGAAATTAGCATACTGACACGCTGGCACTGCACCTTTCAGCAATAGCATTGGTTGACCGGATTGTACCCATCAGAATTTGGATTTCAGAAACGTGTGTGTCTCTGCTTTTGTGTGTCCAAGCACTACGTAGCAACACCAAAGAGCAGAAGTCATTCAAGCAGCACATGGCATGTGTCTCAAGCTGCACACTGTGTATGCAACATCTTGAACACCCCAGAGGGTACAAGCCAAGCGGCGGCTTGCATGAGCCTTCAACATGCATGCACAATAGCACATGCAAAGAGGCACACCAAAAAATGCACAAAGTGAGAAGGCTAGTACTTATTGTTGGCGTACGCTTTTTGCATTGTTAAACATCAGAGACCATAGCAAGTTCCCTAACAGCAAAACAAAACTTGCGGTTCTTCAACATGAGCATGCCACATCAGTGTCAAGCAGCAATGTCACCAAGATGTTGCCTTCTTTTGTACATTGTGCGCACATTAATGCCTTGCTTCCAGCTGCCCCGCACACTGTTTTGCCACCAGACCACCTTGTTGGACATAGCAGTGACGTCAGCTGGTGTCATATCGTTCATCCCAAAGTCCCACTCTGATGAGATTACTGGGTGATGAGTTGCCAGAGAGTTGCATTTGCACACTTGCCTGCCAGCACAATATGGACAGCCTGAACGATGTCTTCTGGTACGATCGCGAGGCATCATTCGATACCGGTGCACCTCTCCTTTGGGGCACCTGATGCAGATCCAATGCACCTGCTTTTTGCTGCCAAGGGTGGTGTTTTGAGGATGTATGTCGTCGTTGATGTTGCGCTCATAGTCCCATTCAAGCAGCAGTGGGTGTTTTGCCGCTTCAAATGTTGGCTGTGTAAACTTGTTACCACTGGACTTAATTTTGCTGCATTTAGGACATCTGGCATCATGCCGCACACGCTTTGAAATTCCAGCTTGCCACTCATGGCTGCAGGTTGGGCACTTCCACTCAGCCCTGAGGGCACTGCCAGCAAGCGTCTGCTCAGGTGTCTTCGCGTTCTTGTCATGGTTCCAGTATTGTGCTTGTCTCGGTGCTTTGGTAGCAAGAGAGCTGTGATGACACACAGATCTCCCTTGACAGTATGGGCATTTGGTGCCTCTTGTACGAGCATTCACACTTGTCTTCCAGACATGAGGGCATCCTGCTGGACAGTTGGGGCATGACCACATGACTTTTAGGCTGCTGCCTGGCATCACCTTGATGCCGCCAAGCAGAGCGTTGTTGTCAGGGTGCCACTCTTGTTGCAGCTGGGGGCTCAGTTGACTGATGTCTGGCAAGCCCACAGTCAGTTGCTTGTCTTGCTGCTTTAGTGACTGCGCTGGTGTGGCTTCACAACACACTGCAGAAAGTGCAACATTATCTTACTCAATAACAGAGTTAGTCCCCAACTCAGATCAACATGCCTCACCTGTGTGCGGCTGGCCCAAGGTTTGCTTGATGACGGGCTGGGGGATTCTCAGATTGCCTGCAGCTAGGTGTCTTCGACAAGGCTGCAGCCAAACGTGTGGCTGCCTGCAACACCATGACCAGCCAGAGTCAGCCTTTGTTGCGCTTAGAAAGTGGCGAAATTCTTCACTCGACCTGCAAGTTTGATATTTGCCACACAGATACCGGTCACGAGTCGGAACGCAACTCATTGTCAAGGTCAACTTGGAATATTAGCACGCTGTTACCTCGGAAACACGCCCAACAGCTTTAAGGAGATTTGGAGATGAGGTTCAGGAGATGAACCGTCTGGCTCTGTATCATCTACATCTGATGGACACGCATTTCAAGTCTAGTGCTGAGTCGACATTTGTCGCCTCCTGTGTAGACGGTTTCACACAAGGATACATGTGAGCAGGTTCAAGGCTCAGATCACCATTATTGTCTCGCCTCAACCCCTTGGTGCTTGCTCCGTATAGCATATACTATATATGCTATTAGCCAAGCTGCAGAACCATGACATGGCTGCAGCTGCTCATGAGGGGCCTCGCAGCGCTTCTCTGCTGATTCAGCCTGCTCAGCTCAGCATGGAGCTCAATCATCAAGGCCAAGACAGCAGACAGCTGTTCGACTGCTGCGTGACATTCACAATGATGCCTGTAGGCTCCCAACACGGCATCAGATGCCTTGTATGCTCTGTACAGGTTCTGTACAGTGCTTGGGGCTGGGCTGGGCTTGACTCTTTTTCAAGGCAGCTAACAGCACAGCAGCGTCCCCAGATTCAGCTTCAAGTTGAATCAAATTGGTGCCTATGCAGGTCACAGCAGCACCCAATAGAATTTTGCTTCACCGACCTATTTCCCTGTTCGCATGACATTCTATTGCACTGCAATATGAGGATCGGCAGGCTTGAGCTACAGTGCATCTGTGTGACAGATTTGACTGAGTTCGCTTTTCCTTCGTTGTACAGCGTTGTTGCTGGAAAGCAAATGGGGCATTTCGTTGTCACAGATGCCATCACTACTGTCCTTTGCACTCGCAATCTTCCAGACTTCAGCAAACACAAGAAGAAGCTTACATCTGATTGTACAGCAGAGCAATAATAGCATGGGGACTGGAACATACAAGCTGGGTGACACGCTGTAGCATTTACGTCAGCTGTTCACCTGCATTTCTTCAGGACGTCAAGGCTTGTATGTTGTGCACATAGCAACGGTGCACTGACGGGTATGGTACACACCTTCAAATCCTACTGAGCCGATATATTCAGTGGCGGAATAGTTGCATGCCAAAAGCTGAAATCAGTGAACGCGCTCAGACTGCTTCATTCGATTCAGTGCTATCTTGATCTGAGTGTTGGGCGTCAGGTGCTTGTTGTGTAGCGGCTGATGTGTAACAGGTGATACGCCATTTGCATGCATCCAATGCACAATGGCTCCTCTCTCATAAGTGTGGCCGTCTGCTGCTGTCACAGGATCCTTCATGACTTGCTGCAACCAAACAAAGCCAGTGTTAGCAATCTCCTCAACATCAGCAGCACACATCTGGAGCAGTGGCTGAGTGTACCTCATTGCAGCTTTACACACAAGCGAGTGTGTATGCATTACTAGCAAAATGTAATGTAGCAACAATCAGAGAGACAGTACAGCGCACTGCATCCTTGCATTGGCATGCAACCCTGGCACATGCACATCATAGAGACATGCAGCACGTCATTGCCACAGAAGGACCCTTCGACGCAGATTGGCTTGAAAAGGGAATATCAATCACCTTGGTCAATGGGCAGAGCAGCATAGGCAAGCCATGCTGCACCACCCCTCGGGCAGCTGGCCGGAAAGGCACCGCATGCACGTTTCCAAAGGGCACTTGTGGAGCCTGACCCCCCTGTGGACCATGACCCCCTTGGGGGGTCTGCCCCGCCTGGGGAATCTGGCCAGGCTGAGGAATCTGACCAGAGACAGCTGCCCTAGTGCCTGGCAGCTTGCCAGCAAAACCGTTGCTGTTCAGGAAAGCGGTGCTGTAGCTGCTGTTGTTGTTGAAGGCAGCAGCTGCATCAACGCGCTTGTGCATGTCAGCAGGGGTCAGGTTCCAGGCAGCTGCAATGTCCTTGGGCGGCACAGCGTGCATGTGACTGACGCCCATGGAAGATTCTGGTGACTGACGTCCCAGAAGGTCTTGGGACTCCTGTGGTGTTGCACAAAGCAAGTTGGATGGAAAGTGCAATCAGTCTAATAACGCATTGATGAACCATACAGCGTCTTTGCAGCAATCACTGCACCATTTCAAGCAACCTACAGACACACAGACCAACAGAGACATACACACACACAAGCATGTTCACAAATGTGCTGTACCTGCAGATTGTCTTCCCACACTTTGTTGAAGACACCAGACAGGAGTTCATCATCTTCGCTCTGAGTGCCAGTGCTGCTCATGTGACCATTTGCCATGCCATTCATGGATGATCCAGCAAAGTGGTTGCCATTCACACGCCCCCCAACACCCCCACCCCTGCCCTGCTGCTGCTGCTGCTGCTGCAGCCCTGGGTACTGATGGGAGAAGGGCACCTGGTGCTGCTGAAAGGCAGACCCAGAGGGCCCCTGAGGGGCAGCAAAGGACCCAGTGGGCCCAGGCTTGCCCTTCGGCACTGAGGGCTGCTGATGGGCACTGAAAGGCCCAGCAGCCTGTGAGGATCCCCCCCCATTCTGATGGGCCCCCAAGCTAGGCTGTGACCAGATGTCAGCCAGCTGCTGCTGCTGCTGCAACTGTTGCTGCCGCGCACTCACACCAGCCTGATGCTGTTGCTGCTGCGCCTGCTGCTGCCTCTGCAGCTGTTGCAGAGCAACAGAACTGCTGGGCTCTACCCCTCGGTTTGCTGCAGGGTCAAGTGAAGACCCTGGGGGAACCCCGATTGTGTGTGTCTGCTGAGGCCTCAACACAGAATTGAAGCCGTTGCCGTTGGGGTAGGGGGTCATGCTGGATGACTGCTGGCCATGCCCAAAGCTGTTACCTTGAAGGAAAGCATGAGTGCCGGGCATGCCCTGCTGCTGTGACACAGCAGCTGCTTGCTGATGCTGTTGCTGGCGTGCATGTTGGAGGCTGGCCTGAAGGGGAACAACAGGCTGCCATTGGGAAGGGGTGGAAAGGCGGGCCTGAGGAACGAAAGGCTGAGCATTGGGAGGCAGAACAGACTTGATGGGAGCAGCAGCAGCAGGCTTGGCTGGAGCTTGGGGAGGTGGGGCTGAGGTAGGGGCCTGCTGGGGGGGTACCTGGGGCTCCCAGGGATTATTCACTGGAGGGGTGGCTGCTGAGACAGGGGTCTGATACAGCGCTTTTGGCTGCTGCTGCGGCTGCTGAGGCAGCTGCTGAGGCAACTGCAGGCCTGAAATGCCACTGAGTGAGCCAGAAGTTAGGCCTGTGCCCCAAATAGCAGCGTTTGCATGCAGCTGGTGGGCGATCTGATCCTGACACTCCTGTCCACTCATGCTACTGCCTTCGCTGGCAAGAGCTTCAAGACGCGCAGTTGCACCTGATGCAAAGGGAGAGCTCGCAACAGAGTGCAGCTCTGACTCTGACGGGGTCTGAGACTGTCCCTGGGATGGTGCTCGGGACGGTCCCTGGGATGTATCAAAGCTCATAGCATTGTCTGAGACACTGAGGTGAGAAGGTGTTGAGTCATCCAGGGCTGCGTTCACTGCACCCCCCAGCTGTGGGAATGCGTCATCTGACACAATGGCAGCAACTGCCTGAGAAGCTGACAGTTCCTCTTCGTCCCAGTCCTGCTGCTGCTGTTGGCTCTGAGGCGACTTGAGTAATCCTGCCCAGTTGGCGGGGCGAGCAGCTGCTTGAGCAGCTGCTGGCATGATTGATGCCGCATCAGAGCCTGCCTCTACAACAGCCTTGCCACCTGTGCTCAGCTGCTGAGCTGGCTTCTGCTCAGCTGTGCTTGCAATGCCCATCAGTGACTCATTGTCCTGACTGACGCTTCTGGCATACACAGACGCTACAGACTCCTCGGACTGACTGCCCTCAGGGTGCAGACCCTCTTGGGTCCTGCTTTGCATGGAGGGGGTGCCTGCAGGGGTGGGTACAGACCCTGGCTGCTGTGATGCAAGTCCAGAAAGCAACCCAGATGGAGCTCTGCCACTCTGTGAGAGCCCACTGGACTGCGTCTGCAACCCTGGCGCAGCAGCAGCCGCAACTGCTGCAGAAGGTGCAGCAGCAGCTTTGGAGGCAGCTTTGTTGCCCTTGTTGCCCTTCTTAGTCACTGTCTCCCATGCGCTGTCATCTGGGCTACTGTACCTAGCGTCAGACAGACTGCCCCGAGCTGATAGAGCAGACTGCTCCACTGACAAGGCTTGCTTCGCCAAGCGCTTCTGCCTGCATCAACAAGCAGAAGTGCAGATAATGACATGGCTCTACAAAGTTGAGAAAAGTATTGTAGCAAAGTGATGCAATGCTGCAAGTGCGGTCAGGCAATGCAGAATGTCTACATGTTGCTTGTCTTTGTGCTGCTGTGAAGGCACTTACGCCTGTCATGACACCTGCATTTGCAGTTACAATCAGGCAAAGCTCAGCAGCACACTTTTGCACCTCTTCACACACAGACAGATGGTGTTGTTTGTACACGCTTCAGTTTGAAATGACTCAATGTGAAGCTTGCTGCAGCCAGGATCCGGAACCCATCATCACCAAATGCTGACAACACAGACATGCAGCACTGTTCACCTTTGCCTCTGAGCCTTAGTCAGCTTGGTAGCCGGCACAGCAGCTGCCTGCAACTTGGCCTGCTGCTGCTGCTGTGGCTGCTGCTGCGGCTGCTGGCTTGGCTGCTCCACCACCTCTTCTTGTTGCAAAGAAGCTGCTTCAGCAGGTGAGGCAAGAACTGGCATGGCAGCTGGCAGCTGCTGAGGCTGACTGCTGAGGTGGCCTTCCTCTTCTGCTTCAGTGGCAGCAGCTTGTGCTGACTCAGCTGACTTCTGCAAACGCTTGGAGGCACGCTCGTCTTCCCGCCTCTGGCGGTCCTCCTCTTCCTACAAAGTCAATGACTCGTTGAGGTGCTGCGTCAGCATGTGTGTATCAGCATAGCAGGAAACATCACAGATAAGACATTTTAAGAAACAGCTCTCAGCTCGAAAGACTGTATACTGTAAGAAGAACCAAAGAGCAGATACAGCCATGTTTAGCTGCTAGATGAGTTGCATGACAGCAAGGCAACCATGCATTTCACTGCAGGCATTAGCTAGAAATCAATGGCTCACCAGCGTTGAAAAAGATGCTCACAGGTGAGCTGACAACATTATAAGAGTTGCCCGAGGTGGCCTTGTATAAACCAATGCGCAAAACACTCTTGACTGCAGGCTTTACATACAAAGACACATGGATGTTACTACTACTTGTATAACAATTATTATGGTGCTCACTACTATCTCTATTAGCATTATTGCAACTGTTGTTGTTATTGGAGTGGTTGTTTGCATTGTGTTGTTTGTATTGATATCATGATGCGCGGGAATGTGCTGCAGCATGCTGACCTGCACATACAAGAGCCAATGCCCCCGCATGGGGTAGGGCCTTAGCATCTACAGGATAAAAAATGTGTGCCGGCAACCACTGGCGTATGCCATGTACAATAGGCCAACCACAACCAAACAAAAAAAGAAGCTATAAAAATAAAAATATAAAATATGATAAGAATATGAAAATGCTGACCTGCACCAGGCGGCGCATCATGATGTCAGCCTGCAGAGCCTGGTCCTCATCCAAGCCACTGGTGACTGATGATGACCCATCCTCTGTCGACACACCTTCCTGAGCAGCTTCCAGGCGCTGCTTCAGCCTTGCCCTGCAGGAATCAAAACGAAAGTGAGCTCTGGCCCGTTTTGATTGCTGAAAAGCGTAAACTTTTCTTTTCTTGTGTCGTACAAAGCAAGATGATGAGCATGGCAAGGCGTACTTGACGTGCAGTACATGGCAGCCTAAAGTGTGCAAACGTCCGGCAAATTGGTGACCTGTGCTCTGTGACTGATGTATTGTATACACTGCATTGTGACGCTCGTTTCGGAGGTTCAGACAAAGCATGTATAGCATTGTGTTTGCTGCAACACTGCTATGCTCATGCACTACAGCCAACAAGTAGGCTTGTACAGCATCTTCACAGCACAGTACTTCAACAGCACTTCACCTGATAGCATCAGCATTCTTGTGCGCTCTCTTCTGCTTGACATTGCCCTTAGGCAGCTCCTTTGCCCCAGCTGTGGTGCCAGCGGTAGTGGCAACAGGAGTGCCAGCTGCAGCTGTGGTTGCAGGGGCTCCGGTGCCAACAGCCTCCAGCTGACTAGCAGTCGCAGCAGCGGCTGGAGCAACTGATGCTGCTGGCTGCACAGAAGCATTCTTGGCTATAGGAGCTGTGGGAGCAGCTGATAAGGCTGGGGCAGCATTTACTTCCTCAGCAACTGCTGGAAGTGGCGGTAGACCGGTACGAGCTGGAGACAGGGGTGTACTGGCAGTGGTGTCAGCTGCAGCGTCTCTTCTCGCAGGCGTGACCGCAGGTGACGCTTGCAACGTAGCAGGTGATCTTGCGCGCCTCGCATGCGCGTTCGATCGAGCTGGTGAGTGCTGAACAGCGGGCGAAGGACCAGCGGTGGCTTGAGCCTGTGCAACGAGCTCCGCAATGCCGTCGCTCTCCAGAAAAGCGTCAAAATCCAGGTCGAGCCCGTCCTCCGCGAAGTCGTTCTCCCTGATCAGCTGCTCGGCGGAGGCTGAGGCAGCATCAATTTCCCTCTGAGCTGCTGCAATCAGATCCACGACACCAGGAGGGACGGACTGAGCAGCAGCGTTGCGAGCAACAGCCTGTACCCTGGCTGTGTCTTGACTGCTAGGCCGGCGCGGGTTGCGGTGCAAGCCGACAGGAAGAGCCTTCACAGCTGTTCTTGTAGCTGGCCTCAGGGAGCCGGTTCGCTGATTGGGCTTGAAGCCATTCTGAGCAGGTCTGAGAGGATCCTTCGTCACCTGTTCTGGAGCTGAATGCTGCACAAGACCTGCAATGCAAGCAAGAGCTGATGGCATCTTGCGTCTTCATGTAGCATTGCCTGAGCAAAGCCGTATCAGGCAAACCAAGCAGGCGGCACCAGGGAGGTAACATCAGGCAGGCTGCACCATCTTGCATGGTGAGCCTAGCTAGATGCTTGATGTGTGCTCTGGCTAGCACAAAAATCACCACGATTATCTCAATCATACAACACCTTCCAACCAGAGAGAGCAGCATATATATACCACACAGAACCTCCATGCACAAAATCAAGAGATGCTGACCTGCGTGGTCTCCCTCGACAGCGTCTGTTCTGGAAGGGGAAAGGTTGCGGCTATCAGCCCTCATAGAACTTGAGCGCCGTGCAGACGGCATGTGGGCATGCGATGACGTGTATGGGTTTGGCGCTGAGCTTCTGCTCAACCCTGAATCCATACGACAGGCTGTGTAGGCAGATGTGTTGCTGGCAATGTAGCATATGGATATCGCATGCACTGTGCACACAACAAAGGATTACTGCTGCAAGATGTAGGTGCTGACAGAGCACAGGTGCCTCAGACACATGCCAGGTGAGAAGGGCTGGATGACTACTAAAGATGACAGACATGCTGTGCTGCTTCTGTCACTTCTGTCCTGACAAAATTGCAGCATTGTGCAGGAGGCTGAGCTACTTGTGATTGCGTGTACCTTGGTCTAGGGGGGCCCAGTGGGGTGAGGTGGGGTGCCCTGAGGCAGAAGTTGGAGAGTCCATGCTGCCGTCATCAGAGGGGTTCCTGGCAGAGGACTTGGGACCGGATGTGAATCTGCAGGGGATGCGCATTTTCTGGCTTAAAATAAGTGTACTGACCACATGTGTGTTGTGTGAAGATTGCGACCAGGACCAGAACCAAATTGAGAACCAGCACAACAATTGCACATGAATCTAGCTGCAATCAAGACTTTGAACGGTGCATGCACAAGACCACTCTGCCGGTTCTAATGCAGATTTGCGGGGGTAGCAATCGCGCTGACATGGCCATAGTTAGAGGACAAAGGTGTCCATATGATGAGAAGCAGCAAAATGCTTTGCCAATTTCTCTGCCTTGTCTGGGATGTCGCTCATGCAGTCATTCGTGATTCATGTGCCTTCCCCTAGGGTCAGCTATGTACAGCCCCCGGTAACTCCCGAATCAAGGTCCTATTCTGGCAATCAGTGTACACATCACACATACACAAAAGCAAAAGGACACCATACCTTGACAGGAGTGCCTTGCCCATATTGCACATGGCCTTCAGCATGCTATCTGGCAGTCAGTGTACACATCACATACGCTAAAAAAGTGAGGTTACACACCTTGACAGGAATGCCTTGCCCATGTTGCACATGGCCTTCAGCACGCTGTCTGGCAAGCGAGAAGGACTGGAGGGTGAGTCATCACCCCCCTGACTCCTGACAGGGCTCACAAGCACATGGACCTCTTCACCATCATCAGTCCTGACTGATCTGTGCTGAGCCTTGGATAAGTGCAGGGGGGGCAGATCAGGCAGATCACACAGATCATCCCCAGGCATGTGATCCAACTCCCCAGCCTGCAGCTGAAATGCCTCCAGTGGCACATCATCAAAGCCGGGAATGGCATGCAGGGCCTCAGACTGGTCCTGGGTTGAGGTGGGGGTCAGAGGGGTGAAGTCAGGTCGGGGGGTGACAGCTGGCGGGGCTGTCTCAGCCTGCCCTGGGCTCGAGGACAGGGCAAGCTTGCGACTGGCAGCTGCCCTTTGGCCCTTCCTCTGATGCATTGGCTTACTAACAGGAGTGGTGGCAGGCGATGGTATGTGCGCAGTGTTGCTTGAGTCCAATGTGCTTGGTCTTACAGGTGATGCATGTGGACTCTGTGCGGAAGCTGGGTCTCTGCCTGCGACAGCAGCACCACCGACTGCTGGTGACAAGACTCCAGCTTTAGCCTGAGGCTGTGCTGCAGCCTCAGCAGTGGTGGCGGTGTCTGCAGCTGTGGTGGTGGTTCTGGCGGGAGAGGCTGGTGCAGCAGCCAAAGATGGCTTGGCTGCTGCAGCTGTGGCGGGTGCTGCTGCAGCTGTGGTGGGTGCTGCTGCAGCTGAAGAGGCAGCTGGCAAGACGGGCAGCGTGGCAGCAGCTGCCACAGCAGCTGGAGCAGCAGTGACAGCTGGCCTTGGGGCTGTTGCAGGCAAGGGCAGGGCCTGACTGGGAATGCCCAGGCGGACGTCCTGATCCAGGAAGGCTTGCAGCAGCTGCTTTGTGCGGCGAGCATTCAAACCCTGGTTCCACTGAACCCTCTTGTCCCATAGGGTTTTGAGGATCCCATGGTGAGCCTGTTTAGGCAAGGGATGAAAGACCCTGAAGCGCTGGAACTGCAGTACGTCACTCCCATCCTGCACAAATGACAAGGCTGTGAACCAAACTGCAGAGGCATGCCTGGTGAAGAACGAAACCAAGGTGTTCATCAAATGAAACTAGTTAAAAGTCTGCAAGATTACAATGTTTCTTGCTGTATAGCTATCTTCCCTTGAACTAGCACAATTACATTACAACAGGCAATAACGCAACTTTACCAAGCACGTCTATACAGGTCCCGCAGCGCTAGCTGACCGTTGGCCATTTCAGTCCTGTCTGTTTGGACCCTGATTCTTGCAATTGCAAAGTGTCCAGTATAAAAGCAGACCATTTTCTAGCACACCCAAGCAATATGCTCTTCATGCCAGCACAAAGTTCAGCTCTGGCATACACAAGAGTATTGTACTAGCTTGGGCTTGCAATGTTATGCCCGCTGCAACGCAGGAGGCATACCTGTTATAAAAAGCGTACATGTAGACGACATCAATCAATGTATATTGTGACAAAAAAGATGAAAATGATTACTCTGCAGTACCACAAGAATGCGCCCAATCAATTATAAATTGCAACCTTGTCTTTGATGTTGGGTGCAAAGGACCCAAGTCAAGTTTTGGAATTCATATTTGAGCTTCAGGGTTTGGAGTTAGGAAGGGTTTGACACCATTACCCTACCTTGTCTTTGATGTTGGCGGGGGCAGAGGGCAGCCAGGGTTTCATATTTAGGACGTAGGGTTTGAGCTCATAAAGGGTTTGACAACCACTTATACCTTGTTTTTGATGTTGGGTGAGGCAGAGGGGACCCACAACCCCTCCAGCTCCAGGCTCTCTGTGATGAGCACTGCCAGACAGGCTGGGTAGCGCTTGTTCACAATGTAGGGTTCACAATGTAGGGTTTGACCTCATAAAGGGTTTGACAACAATCCATACCTTGTCTTTGATGTTGGGGGAGGCATGGGGGACCCACAGCCCCTCTAGCTCCAGGCTCTCTGTGATGAGCACTGCCAGGCAGGCTGGGTAGCGCTTGTTCACAATGTCATCCACCAAGTCACTGGGCAACTTGAAGTCATTGATCTTGAAGGTGAAGGGGTCATTGGTGCGGTACACTGGAGTGGCCTGCAGTCATTCATACTATAACTACAAACTTAATTTTAGTTCTATTGTAATTATTGTATTTATCGTTATTTTTGTTATTTTTATTGTAATTGTTGGTATTGTTATTGTTGTTATTATTACATCATTAATATTACTGGGGTGGCCTGCACTCATTCATCGTTTCAGCCACAAAGTCACTCATTAGCTTCCTGGCTGGCTGGCTGGCTGGCTGGCTGGTTCATTCATGCATTCAGACACTGGCTGCAAGAGTTATTCATACATTCAAACACTGGCTGGCTGGCTTTGTGTCATGCAGCCAAAATGTCAATCATTTGATCCTTCATCCAATGAATCATTTGCTCACGCATCCAGTTATTTATTCGTCCACTCAGTCATTCACTCATGAAACGCATATCTCCCCCTAGGGTCAGGTATGTACAGCCCTTAGAAGCTCTCAGTAGGCTCCCTTGCAGCATTCGGCATACCAACAGTCAAATGAGTTGGCATAGCCTGCTTGCGTGTGGCTATTGAATGTTTCCATGTTAGCATGCCATGTACAGTAAGGACAGCAGTGACTGGTGCTAGGTCCCTGTGCAAACTTGAAACTTTCCTGGTTTCACACTGATTAGCATCCCCTGATTGAAATTTGCTGTGATTGGTAATGATTACTCAGTGTGTTTAGCAGTCATCACTGGTTAGTACTCAATGCCACATTGGCCATGCCAGCAGCATGAATCAGGCTGCAACCCATGCTGACTAATGCTTGAACACAGTAAAAAGAGAATGAGAGGGAGATTGGGGCTAGATTTAGTAACCTGCTGCAAACCTAATGCAGATCCATGATAGCTGCCACAAACAGCTGCCACGTAGTGCACTATACCAACAGAAGCTGCCACAGAAGCTGCCACATACCTTACAAGAGATTCCAATGACAGCAGTAGCCTTGAAACCCTGAGCCAGTGGGTCCTTCAGAGGGGCAGTTATCAGGGCTGGTGCTGGCTTGGCCCCAGCTACAGCACCAGTGACAGGGGCCTTTCCAGGACATGCAGGTGGCCCTGTGCCTGTGCCCCTAACAGCCCCTGATCTGCCCCGATAGGCTACACAGAAGGGGCAGTCACATGTGAGCAGCTCTTCTTCTGTGGGAAGCACATTCAGGGCTTCTGAATCTGCATCTGGAGGTGCCAGGGCTCCATTCTGGGCTTTTGCTTTGGCACCTGCGCATCAGGAAAAGCTTGTGAACGGTTCAATTAGGTGCAGAGCAAGTAGGGGGAAATGCAGATTGAGGTGGGTAATTGTGTAGCTTGAAAAGAGTTGCTTGATGTTGTGACTGGACGCCAGGTGTTGCCAATGCTGCACATTTGCAAAAGGTTGTGAACAGTTCAAAGAGTTGCTTGATGTTGTGACTGGACGCCAGGTGTTGCCAATGCTGCACATTTGCAAAAGGTTGTGAACAGTTCAATGAGGTGTAGAGCGAGTGGAGGGAACTGTAGATCAAGACAAGTCGTCATATAGCCTGAAAGGGATTGCTCGATGCTGTGACTACACGCCAGGTGTTGCTGATGCTGCACTTGTTGTATGGCAGCAACTGCATGTGAGACTTGCTGGCATCAACTGCCATCCACATGGTTGAGGCTGCACAGAATCTATGACGACAAAGGTAGGCACAACAGGGACTTGACAGATGCAAGCAGGCATTCCAATGAGTGCTTGCACCAAGGCTGGTTGCAATGAGAGGAGAGAGCCTCCGTGTATGCAGGCAGATACTTGTTAAGGATGCTTGCACAAGCTTGGTTGCAAAGAGGACAAAGGGACTGTATACATGCAAGCAGACGCTTTCTTTCAAAATTTGCGTCAAGCCTCTGTGAATAGGATTATTAGTACACAAAATCTGTGCTTGGACTTGCATTTGCATTTGCACTTGCAAGCAGACATCTCACACTATGCTTACACCCTGACCAGATCGGCAAAGCCAAACACAGAAGCTGGCCAAAAGATGCGCTGAACTTGGGACTTAGTGTCTGCTCAGCTAGCTTGCATCCAAGAAGAAGAGGACAGGCTTGCAGCCAAGAAGAAGAAGACAGGCTTGCAGCCAAGAAGAAGAGGAAAGGCGTGCAGCCAAGAAGAAGAAGAGGACAGGCATCACCTGACTTGCTGCCACTGCGCGTCGCGCTATTGTTCCCGGTCCTCTTCTTCAGGGCAGGCACACCCCCATTGACTTGCAGATGCTGACCGTCATCACCTGAAGGAATCAAAACACTCCTGTCAGCTGACAAGCTCATGAGGCGTTGTAGAGTGGAGCTGTAACTTTGGCGAAGAAAGTGGTGTGGTGATGTGGTGTGGTGATGTGGTGTGGTGTGGTGATGTGGTGTGGTGTGGGGTGGGGTGGTGTGGTGATGTGTCACAGAATGTACTGGTCACTTTTGGGTCCGATGCGCATGACATGTTTGTACAGCGCGTCCATTGAGTTGCTACAGTGGTGCAAAATAAACATAGCTTGATGCTTGACGCAAGAACAGCCCTTGTAAGTTAGGTTTGCAGCCTACAACTCTGGCAACACAAGCCACTGACAATGCAGACAGCAGCAAGCAAGGCAATCAAGAGCTGTTCCAGCCAACAAGCAAGACAACGCAGCCTCAGCCTCAGCAGCAGCAGCAGCATGACTGGCAACACAAGCCACTGACAGCGCAGATAGCAGCAAGCAAGGCAATCAAAAGCCGTCCAGTCAGCTAAACAGCAAGCAAAGCCATCAATAACACTCCAGCAAGCCAGCAGCAACACAATAACATGCAAGACAATAACAAGCAAGACAATGACAAGCAAGACAATAACAGTCCAGCCAGCCAACAAGCAAGAAAGCATACCCTTAGCAACAGCAGCAGCAGCAGCAGCAGCAGCAGCAGCAGCGCTGCTATCATCTCCAGCTTCCTGGGCACTACCGCGGCCTGCCAAGAGCAGCTGCTTGGCAGCTTCCTGACCAGAGCCGCCAGGTGCACATACAATGGTGCCGCAGTGCAGCCTCAGGACCTGACCAATATTGCTCAGCACTTGTGACAGCCCGCCGAAACAACTCATGTATTCCTGCAAATTCAGCCAAAACTACTGTCAGAATCTGGTGCTAGGGTCTGGGGATTGGGGTAAGACACCAGGAACTAGGATTTGGGGTAAAAGGATGTGGCTGCTGTTGATGCATGGGAATTTGCAGAGCCCATGGGGGGAGTCTGCATATTACAAGTAGCTTATTGCTGACCAAGGTGTATACACCGATGCAGGCGAGGTACAGTATGCTGAGTGTTGAACAAGATGTGTCTAGGAACCATTTTGTAGAAATGCAACAATGTAGTTGCCTTCTGTAGATACTTTTGAACAGCAACATTGAAACCTAAAGCCTAAACCCCAAACACCGCAGCAATGTCCATAACCCCTGTATATACTGCTGGGGAGCAACCCTGACATATGAGCCCTAAACACCCCAGCAATGTACATACCTCTGTATATCCTGTTAGGCTGCAACCCTGACATCTGAGCCCAAACTACCCCAGCAATGTACATACCCCTGTATGTCCTGTCAGGGTGTCACCCTGACGTCTAAAGCTGGAATACTGCAGCAATGTACATACCCCGTATATCCTGTTAGGGTGCAACCCTGCCGTCTGAAGCCTAAGTACTGCAGCAAAGTAGTTACCATACCGTAAGGTCATCTTGGGAGATGCCACCCAAGAGTACGGCGGTCATGAGGGCACGTGTGTCATCAGCATGGCTGCTGGTCTGAACCCCCTCAGTCAGGCTGCTTGCACAGGTCACAAAGGCACTCTGAGGCGAAGGAGTCACACCAGCATCAGCAGCAAAGTCTACTTGTGCCTGTACACACCAAGCAAGCAGATGTGGGTTGAACTTGCTGTTTTGGGGTGGGTGCGGGGTGGAAGCGGGGTGGGTGCAGGGTGGGTGCGAAGTGGGTGCAGGATGGGTGCGGAGTGGATGCAGGATGGGTGCGGGGTGGGTGCAGGATGGGTGCAGAGTGGGTGCAGGATGGGTGCGGGGTGGGTGCAGGATGGGTGCGAGGTAGGTGCGGGGTGTGTGCGGGATGCATGCGAGGTGGCTGCGGGGTGGGTGCAGGATGGGTGCTGGGTGGGTGCACGGTGGGTGCTTTGCAAAGGTATATGGCTTGGCTGTATGTACCAAGCAAGCAGCTCTTGATTGCAATTGCTGCTTTGCGCAGAGTAAGCTGCAACAGCCTCTGTTTGGGGCAACTGTCACAAGTGCAAGAGAGCAAAGGGCCAGCAGTACTTGTTGATAAGGGCTATGCACTGCATGGATGAATGAACAGATGAATGAATAAATGAAAGAATGAATGAATGGATCGAGAAAGAAATAAAGGATGAAAGCACCAGTAAACGAATGGATAAATGAACAAATGATTGAATGTGCGCAGTACCTGGCGGCATATGTTCTCATAGTCCAGCTCAGCCAAGGGCCCTTGGTGAGCAGTCACAAAGGCATCCAGGCGTGGCCCTGTCAGAGGCGCTTGGGCAGCTACATATCTATCTGCACATCAACACATCATCTGGTCAGTCAGCAGTGCATGCTTCTGCATTATTTGTGATGTGCAACAGTGATGCAGCATGATCAGCCATATCATTGATATGTGCAAGATTGGAGCATGACTGATGCAGCAACTAGTGTATGCTGCTGCAAGCTAAGGCTTGTGACTTTGCAGCTGCACAGCTCTACGTCAGACATTGCGCAAGTGGGGTGGGCACAAATGATAACAACAATGATAATTACAAAATAACGATAATAACAAAATGACGATAACAATGTTAGTAATGACAATTGTGACATCCAAAGCAGCTTGTCTTGTGCATCCCTATAACGTCAACTTATACAATGGTGTCAAAACTATTGTACTGTGACACCATCAACACTAGACCTAGAGCAACCAGGTGGACAGAGCCACAAATGTGCCTGTATACACCAGCTTTGCGGCATATGGCTGCTGCCTTGGGGCCCGCTAGTTGGTGTCTTTGCGTCTACCACAGAGTAGACACAACAGTTTGCACAACTCACAGTGCTGCCAGAGTGGCATCTTGACCAGAGGTCAGTCAAGCAGGCTTATGTCGTACTTAGGCGCTTGTGAGAGCATTTGAATTCCCTGCAATCTCAAAAAGCTATGCATGCTCACATCTCACTGAACCACTTGTGGGCATCATGAGCTCTTTTCAATCCCGAAACGCCTATTTTAATGCAGGAACGTCATCCCTACACTAGAAATCTAAATAGAGAAACGCGTGGGGACAGTAAAAACGCATTTCTACATTGGGGAGATGTTTTAGCACTATGAAAACTGTGCATCATAAGACCCCTGCATCCATGCCCTGAAAGCCATCTTTCCCATCCAAATGCTGAGTTGCTCTTGACGAGCTGAGTTGCTCATGGACCACAACACTTTCACCTACTGTCCATATGCGTTCAAACGCACTCAGATTTAGTGTGCAACGCAGGACTGAGGCCATACCTATCTGGTTTCTGAAGTTGGTGACATTTCGCCAACGAGCAACTGCATTACTGAAAGATGGCCCGCCGCTCGCGATCAAGTTCAGCGCCAGAATCGCCCTCTCAGTCACCCTCTGCTTCCCAGGTTCCACAGCAACTGCTCTTGCCAAGGCCTCGATGCCATTTGCCAAGCCAATATCTATCAGATTGGCCGACTGGCTGGCCATGTGGGCTAGAAACTCCACTGCTGGTTGACACACGTACTCACAGGTGACATCACCGTCGCACAGCTGCTCTTCTGTGTCAATCTCTTTGCACAGAGCAGCAACAACTGCTGGGATGGCGTCTGTGAGATTGGGGTGCAGCTGCTTGTGAAGGGCGATGTGGGCCAGCACACAGGCGGCTGAGTCTGTCACCCAGGGCTCAGCTGCAGGACAGATTACAGGCTTGCTCAGTGTGAAATTGACAAATTGCAGGCTTGCTCAGTGCAAAATTGTACAAATTGCAGCCTTGCTCAGTGCAAAATTGACAAATTGCAGCCTTGCTCAGTGTGAGATTGACAATTGCAGGCTTGCTCAGTGCAAAATTGACAAATTGCAGGCTTGCTCAGGGCAGCATTGAGAATCGTGAAAAAACCAGACCTGCATATATACCTGAGGATTGACCAGGCAGGCCAGAATTCAGCACTTGGAACACATTGTGGTAGCTATGATTGTGCTTGCTTGTGCATGACAAGCTGCACAATGCTGAACATGCGATACATACTGGATACCCGACGGATATCAGTGCAACAGAAAGGCAGGATTGCCATCCTGATTGCAGTAACAAATGGCAGCAGGGGAGAGTGAACAACATGCAGGATGTGCTGCAAAATTGTTGCAAACTTTTCAAGGCCTGACGGGCTTTGAAACCACATGCTTGGACACACGCAGTGTCAGGTCTAAGTACAACAGATATGAGCCCCTTGAGACATGCAGCAGGTCCAGAATGACAGCAACTTTATGCAATCATTGCGATCATTCCCTTTCAGTTTTGTGCATGCACTGTGCATTCATGCTATGCACATGATAGCTTACCAGACCCAGCTGTGCCTTTCAGGATCTGCACCAGCCTGGCTGCAGTGTTCAGGCCCACAAGCAGCTGACACGTGCGCAAGTGGGGTGAAGGAATGGAGGTGATGTAGTCCAGCATGTACAGCTCATGCACATCCTGGAATGACACCTGCTCCCGAAGCTGTAGGTCAATGAGATGCAACGCCTGTTTGGTGGTCAGCTCATCCTCGCTGAGCAGCTTCACAAGGAAGGGAGTCAGCCCTACAGGCAACACGGTCAAATGATGTGCCTGATGAGGGGTGTAAGCAGTCCTTGGCTTGCAGCGGGAATGATGAAGAGATGTATGTGATGAGCAGTGTGAATAGTGCTGAGGCTGCAGGGTGTAGTTTGTTGTTTCATGGTCGCCATGCAAATCAGCTGGACCCAGCATTTGTACTAGACGCACTGCCAATGCTGCATGTGCACAATGACTGCTCAACATCATCCCTATTTGCACCAAAAAGGCTGCTGAGATTCGGTTGGTCTAAACTGAAAAGGGCTGTGTTGCAGCTTGAGACAAAGGCTGATCAGACCAGCAAAGGTCAGCAGACATGCAACAAGTCCATGTATGGCATGCCAGCATGAATGCAAACAAAAGACCAACTGATGCAGATCAGGCAGATTTAGTACCTGATGCACAGACCAGGCTAGCAGCTGGTTGATGGACCTCTGCTAGTCTGCGTATGACCATAAGAACAACCTCGATGGGCTTTCTGTCTGTCACACAGGCTGTGCAATCATAGATGGCCCTGCCTGCAGCCATACGCTTGGCAGCGCGCAAGACAGGCGGCAAGCCTGTTGTGAGCAGCTCATAGTTTGGGGGCTGGAGCCCAGGCATCTCAAGCAGAGTCAGCACAGCCATAGCTAGATAGGCTACAAAGCGTCCACAACCATCAGCCTCTTGCATTTCGTATGCCAACCAGCTGAAAGCTACTTCCACGACTTTGAGAGCCACATCGCCGTGACTGTCTGAGCTGATGCTCTTGCTGAGGGTCTGTGCCAGCCCTGGCTGACTCTCTAAGAGGTTTTCGACATCTGCTCGAGAGAGGCTTTCCATGTACTCCGCTGAGCGCATCAGTTGCAGTGGCAGAAGGCCTGACACGCCCTGCAGAATGTATGTTGCCAGCAAGAGACCACCGCCACTGACATTCTCCTGCTTCACACTGCCAATGTGCTCGAGCACATTGTTATGCCACCCCTCAACCACAGCAGCTGCATCCAAGCATTCAATGAAAGGTGTCAACTGCTGTGAACCTATTGAAGCTGCCAATGAGCCGTCTCCCTGCAAGGACATCCAAAACGCGGTTGGTCTGGCCCATTAGCAGTGCAGTTGCAGAGCAGAGCAAAGAGAGCAGGTCGCTCAAGATCCACAAGCAAAGCAGGTAGGTGCTCCTTGGAGCAGGCGGCGACCATGCATTGCAGTGGCAAGCTTAATGATACCCTGCTTACATGTCCGAGAACGTGCCCGCCTCTGTTGGGCGGTATCAAGGCCTCTTGAGCCTTATTGAGAGCAGCAGTATCCATGCTCGCCTTGATGTGCTTCGCTTGAGGCGGAAGACTTGGCTTCATGTTCAAGAAGTGTGATCATCGAACTGTGCTAGGGCCAAGACTTCTAGCATGGCGCCAGTCCGGCTGCGCGTTGTAACTGGCGCGTCCTAACTCTTTGAGAACTTGCAAGGTCTGGCTCGAATACCTAGCCTTCTTGCATTAGCCGACTCATGCCCACGTGCTCCTGAGAGTTACAGGCATGTGACATGCTTTGACCGCAACTTTTTGCATGAGCATGTATTGTAAGCAAAGGGATGCACGTATCGTACTTTGCCTGCACGTTACACGGCGTCGATTCAACAGCCGAGCACCAGAGGCTTTTGCAATGCTGTTGACCAGTATCAATGAGACGTGTCAGACATGCAGTTATGTGCACACTTCTTGCATGATTGGTTCTGTAGAGCACCAGTGCATGCTGAACAGCTGTGCTTAAGTGAAAGAAAAAAGAGTAACATACTGTGCCAGAGTCAAAGAGTGTTGTGCCAGAAAAGACACAGAAAGGTTGTGCTGAGAATGCAGCAATAAACACATTGAAGCTGACATGCTTGTGATATACATGGTGGCGCTTGCAGTACTGCATCAATGGTGCAATGATACTGGGCACAGGGGGAACACATGGGTACGACACGGCCTGTGAACAGCATTAGACTCAACCAAACTTTGAATGCTGTGATTTCGAACCAGCATGCTGCTGCCAAGAGGCATCTGGGTCATTGGTGACACAGACTTGAGAATGCCAGAATGATCCTGCGCCCATTTGCAAATGCTGGCCAAGTCGTATGTATAGCCATCTGCTGCTGTCACTGCATGCTTCATCTTTCCCTGCATGACAAGAATGTGTCTGCATGAGTGACAAGGCTGCTGGAGCAGCAGCAGCAATGGACATTTTAGGAGGATCTGTGAAGCCAAATGTGAGTAAGCAGTGTGAGCATGAGTTACCTTGGACAGAGGGCAGCAAGTAACGGCTTGCAAGTACTCCCCAGGATGCCGCATTAACTGCTGGACAGCTTCGTAGACAGCTGGCTGAGCGTAGTCTGGACTGAGCTCCAGTGTGTGCATGCCAGGAAATGGTCGCTCAATACTGTCAGAAGGATTTTGCTGCAGCTGAGTAGAATCTGTATGCTCTGACAGAGCTGCAATAAAGGACTGGATGTCTGTTGCCGAGGGACATGCGTGATATGCTGCAGAAGCTGTGCTGTCAAAGTCACCCTGGCGCCTATTGTAAGACAGGCCAGGCCATTCAGGTCTGAATGCTGCTATGGCTGCATGCTGCGGCTGGCTTTGCACAAAAAGCTGATGGGAGTGCGCTGCTGATACTTCTTGCCAGCCATAGTCAGAGTCAGAAGTGCTGCTGTCTGCAAACTTGGCAGACTTCACTTGCATGATGTCCAGCCCTGATGGCGGCATGCTGGCCTCATACAAGTCATCTGGCAAATACGGGAGATTGCCAGAAAGAGGTTGCTGAGTGAAGCGGGAAGGGATAGGCTGGGTTTGAGCTGGGCTCACACTCTCTCTGGGGCGCTTTGATCTGCTGTGACGCTCAGGAGCACTTTGCTTTGCCTGCAGAACAACTGGCATCAAATAGCTGTGCAGTATGTCCATGAAGCTGATCAAGAGAACGCGTGAGCATGAGAACTTACTGTGTGATCAGAGCAATCTCTGAGTCGCTTACAAGGATGTGTGCAAGGGTATGGTGGACCTTGTAGACCATCATCAAGCAGACGTCTGACGGCGTCTGCGGTTGAAATGCCTGTATTGCCTAGCAACCTTTGAGATGCAGCAGACATCTGGCCAGACATGGCGCAACTCGCTCTAAATTGAACCTCCTGCAAACTTCCGGTCTCTCTCCAGACGTAATGCTCAAGCAACGACCGGCCTGCATTACACTAGCAGATGCTTGTCCGACAGCACGCGTTGCTAACAAGGCAATGAAACACAGGCCAAAGGTCGACAGGAGAAGACAACGTAGACAACGTAGGATCTCGACCCTATATAGGTGAACTGTCAGATACGCACCCTGCGTGTCGCATGTGCACATTGCCGAGTATTGCTTTGCGTCAGGACCGGCGACGGCAGTCCTGTGTCGTGGTGCAGGGTGCAAAACACACAGGTGCCAAGCTGTGGACGTGAGCACGACGTGCACTTCAGTTCGAGACAGTAGCAAAATGAAAGCTTGAACAGCCACAGCACTTCTTTGTCATTGCTACAGCCTTTAAGATACCTGCTCCAAGGCAGCTTTTACAGGCAGCGCTTGCATTATGTGTACGCCGTATATCATGTTACCAAACAGCACTAGCTGTATACGTATGGGACCACAAGAGAGCAGGTACACGCAGTGTATTTAATCATAGGTTTCAATTTGTGTAATGCAACAAAGCCATCCTGGACTTTGACGCAACATAGGCTAACAAGATCCAATGAATATAAATTATTTCAGCGACTCACTCAGTCTCAAAAATACTGCTGAAAGAATGTACAACAAAATACACCAGCTGCCCATCACAATTGCACAAGGTCAATTGCAGGCTGCTTTCAATATGCCAGGCACACTAACAAAAACCTGTAACTGCTGCATAGTTCAACAACTTTGCACAACAATAGACATCTGCACAATATTGTGTAATGATACTGAGATCATGCTGTGGAAAATCTGAGATCAGAGCTTAGGCATGAACCGGTTGCCTTTCATGCGCAGGGTTCTTGCTGGTCTTGATCGACTTGATAGCTGCAGCAAACACGCAACCAATTAGCAGATGTTGCAGCTACTTCATTCAGCATAGTGTGCAGCTCACCAACAAGACAAGCCATGCACATCACCTGTAGACGCGTTAGCTTCTGTACAAGGATGATTGATAATGCAGAGTCACATGGCATAAACAACAGAAAGCGTGATTATGCTTACCTTCGCTGTAATCTGACGCCCCAAACACAGCAGATCCTGCCACCAGAGCATTAGCCCCCGCCTCAATCACCTGGCAGAAGTTTCAGCGTGACGTCAGCATTGCTGCTAGCTACACATATGTTTACTGTTTGCTAACAAGTAAACCGAATGAAAAGCAGATATGCAGGCATGCATTGGTCTTCACAGCAATGTTGCTCAGCCACTGTGTTCAGAACGATTGTGCGAATGAGACCGTTCTTGCCCTATGCTGAGAGAAACTTTGCACACCTTGTATGCATTCTTGCCGCTGATGCCACCGTCTACTTCGATCCATGGCGATACGCCAGCATCATTGCACATCTGCCTCAGCTTGCGCACCTTCTCAACCTGGTACTCAATGAACTTCTGTCCTCCGAAACCAGGGTTCACTGCACCAAGAGCAGACCTCAGCAACACGAGTGGCAACATGAGTGGATGCCTGCCTTGCACATTGATAGGGCAGCCTTGATAGGACAGCAGGGCTGCAGGCCCATAACAAGGGCACACAAACGCAGCCATCTACTTCCAGGCAATACAAAACAGTATAATACACTATCAAGGGTTGCAAGCACCCTCCTTACAGCCGAATACAACATTTGCAGTAGAACTCCTTTTGCCCTTGTGTTCAAGTCACAGACAAGTGATAAGGAAGACATGTTGCAAGACAGTATGATGCATCTGACAGTGATACACAGGTATACTTTTGTGGGAACGCAATATAACAATCAAAGGTACGGCACAATGTCTTTCTGGCCACAAAGCTTACCGCTCATGAGGAGAATCAAATCGACCTGTGTGATGACATGCTGGATGGCCTCAATTGGTGTGGCAGGGTTCAACACAACTCCAGCTTTCACTCCCAGGTCCTTGATCTGCAGCAGCAACCAAACAGCATTACTGCCTGTGTTTTTAGCACCAAGATGACTAAGCAAAAGTTGCAAAACCCTTTTGGTGACCTAGCACAAAAAAGTAATGCAGCTGAGCTCTGTCTTGGGAATCTTCTTAGAACAGAGTTAGCTGCTGTCAAACACATTTCAACAGATTTTGGGCCGCCAGCTGCTGGTAACATGACAGTGATAACATGCAGCACAACCACCACAGAGTATTTGTGTTCTCGAAGCCTATGTCAATGCATGGGAGAACAAACAGTATCCTACATACATACCATTGGCCACATATGACTGCCTAATGAGTGCGACAAGCAGATCTGGCATATTGGAACAAGGTACAAAGGGCTAGGCCATAAGGCAGAAGACATGTAAAGCTACACTGTGTGTAGTACCAGCCATACCCGGTTAATTGTAACAAGGCACAAAGAGCTAGGCCACAAGGCAGAAGACACGTAAAGCTACACTGTGTCTAGTGCCAGCCATACCTGGTTGATTGGGACAGTCTACAAACAGCTAGGCTACAAAGGCAAAAGAGATGTAAAGCTACATTGTGTATCAGCCATACCTGGTTGATTGTACGGTCCAAGTGCACAGTGGCAGCTGGCTCTGCATGCACACTGATGATGTCACTTCCAGCCTTGGCAAAGTCTGCTACCCGCTCTTCAGGATGCACAATCATCTGCAGCTCAGCAGTAACGTTGTCTTCAGGATGAAAGCCTTGTACTTGAGGAAGGCCTGCAAGAGGTGAGGAAGCAGATGATAGGAGACTGCAAAGGACCTCACCAGATGTGTGTCCAAAGGCAGGTCGGTCAAGGGCCTGATTGCAGCAACGATGAGGGGACCCTGCAGTACAGAGGGCCAAATTTCAGTGATGTACACGGGTTTGGGTGAGATTAGCAGAGTCGCAGTATCAACCTGGCAGGTCAACTTACAATGGTGATGTTTGGCACAAATCTGCCGTCCATGACATCCACATGGATCCAGTCAGCTCCAGCAGCCTCAACAGCCTTGATCTGCAGCAAGACTAGATGCTTAAGCCTCTGAAATTGTATACAAGGCTTCCTGTTTGTCCGTGTCAAGTCAGTTGTCAAACAGCCTTGACAACTGACGTCAGCTCATGTTTGTCTGCATGCATGCAGGGCTAGGGCCACTCCAAAATCTCTGCTGACCGTTGAGACATATACACGCTGTCTCAGGAAGCAATACCTGCTCGCCAAGCTTTGCAAAGTCTGCTGACAGAATGCTGGGTGACACTATGATGCTGTGCTTATCGAATTTGTCGACACGGCTGCCGTCGCCGCTCGCCCGAACAGCCAGCGACCTCCGTGATGCGGAGAAGCAAGCTTTGTGTTGCTGTCTCAAGGGCGATCCAGCCAGCTGGCTGACTCGGCTGCACGTCTGCGGCTGCATACTTGTGAATGTCGTCATTGCTATGACCTATAAATGTAACTTTGCAGCTCTCAAGCTGAACCTTGTCGAAGATAGATCTGCAATAACGTTACCAGTTGCCTTGGAGCAGCTGGTCAGCGCTCAACAACCGCTGCTGCTGCGTAACCTAATCCAGTCATCACCTGCTCAAGCCCTACAAGGCAGAAGCTGAGGCGAGACCTGCTGCATAGGGTTTCCTGCAGAGCCCCAAGCGTCGGTGATCATCAGACAATAACATCGATCTCGCTCGGGAACACAGCAACCTCAACAAGGATTTGCATACAGCACCGTTGTAGTCAGTTGCAGCACCTGCTTGAAGCGCCGCCGTTGCGTTAGCTACTGTAGTGAAGTATTGCTGTCCATGCGAAGCCAGCGCTCGAGTATAGTAGCTATACCTGCACAGCTAAACAGCTTCCGGTTTGGCGAACAGCCTCCAGCAGCTCTGCAACCTTGGTAAATTGCAAGCACCCTTTGTGTGACAGTCAAACCTTTGTTATGGACGGGTCAGCTTTGGACAATGCAACGAGGTTGTTTCGAGTCCGCAAGACTTGCTTGGAAATGTTGAACGACAGAGGGTACTTGATTGGGCAGGTGATCAACGTCATTTGACTGACGTATGTACAAGGACATATCAGGCTCATGTCAAAAAGCATACAAAGCTCGCACATGCGCTTTGTCTGAACAGGATGACCTGGAGGAAACAAGGGACATCTTCACTCAGAAGTTTTCAGAGGAGCCAAAGAGAGACGACCTGACACTCCTGGCTCCAAAGCAAGAAGATCCCACTGACCAGGTACCCTGCCAGCTTCTGTCACATGTCAACATGTGGTTGCAGCTGCCAGAAGCCAGCTCCCCTGTCAGAGCTAACCACTGCTGCCTACCGAATGTCCCAGCAGCTTCTCACTTTGCTCCTCTGCATCTCACCAGCTGCAATTGATTTGTGCGTCTCTGTCAGTACAGATGTTCGTGTTCTTCCCAAATGAGGACAAAGTCGGCGTGAAGACCATCAAGACCTACGCTGAGCGCATGAAATCTGAAGGTGTCAACCGTGCTCTCATGGTTGTGCAAGCCAACCTCACACCCTTCGCGAAGCAAGCTGTTGGGGAGATGCACTCGAAATATCACATGGAAGTGGTAAGCATTGCCTATTTACCCTCATGTAGATCATATAGAGATGAAGACAGACAGCTTTGGAGAGTTGAGACTTGTCCCGCACGTACCTAGCTCATCATGAGCTGGAAAGCGATGTTATTCTTGTTATCATCATCATTATTACCCTCATGACCCACAACGCAGCTACATAATTTGGGAGCTTCAGCTGTAGATCCAGCAAGGCTTTCTCATTTGGGTGCAGTTCCAAGAGTTGGAGCTATTGATAAACATCACAAGACATGTGCTGGTCCCCAAACATATGTTGCTTGATGCCGGAGAGAAGAAGACATTACTTGACAGGTATACTGACATCCTAGCTATAACACTCTTGCATCATCTGCCTTTCAGCTTTGTATACCGGCCAGGCTTGGTGACTGGCTGTGGCTGCACATGTTGCTTCTGTGCTTGAGTCACAACATTTGCTGCTACAGGTACAAAGTCAGAGACACTCAGCTACCTCGAATACAGCATAGCGATCCAGTAGCGCGGTACTATGGCATGCAGCGAGGGCAAGTAGTGAGAATAGTCAGGCCCAGTGAGACAGCAGGGCGTTATGTCACCTACCGTCTTTGTGTTTAGGCTTGTCACAGTACAATCATTATCCCCAGCTTTTGGACTGTGCAGCTTGTCTCTCTTGCAAGTGCTGCTGAGACAATGTATGGCAGGATCCATAGCGTTCTGCAGTTAATAGCCTGTAGCTTGCCCTGTTTTGCACTGTTTAAAATCTCTATGGGTGGTTAGTGTTTTGGGTAAAGTCTTTCTGCAGCATGCTCAATCAACTTTCGGCAGGGTGGTTTATTTGCCAGAGCCATGCATGTCACTGCCACATGCCTTATTACGCTGGGGATTCCGCTGGGGAGTCGTCCCCCCCCCCCCCATGCCTTTTGCAAACGTTTCATCTTGTGACAAATGCTCTACCTCGCCGATATCATCTTATCACGGAGCTGCTTATCGCTGCTGCTATTAAAAGCCCCAATCTGAGGAAGAACTGACCTGAACTTTATTGCGCGTCCCTTGGCGCCGTGCCGGAGTAGCACTGCAGCCACGTCTCAAAATGACTCTGACAGCATCCCACCGCACGACCTGCGGCAAGCCAGCATGTGTAAGGTGGGTTGGCGGTGTTCATCGTTTTGACTTTTCATCTCAGCTGCCATCTCGGACGATTGCCATCCTTGTTGATGTGCAGGCGCCAGCACCTTGGGCTGCTGCCTTGTCAAAGCCTTGGCCCTGCTGGCGTGCCGCACTTCTTTCATAGAGTGTCAACGCATCGAAAGACAGGTGTGGCCCTTTTGCACAGGTACCACCTGAACTCGGAGGAGTTTGACTTGCTTGTTGCCAACTTGCTGATCAGTTATGCTGCAGCCCCCGGAATACGTTGCCAAGGCACAATAACAGAGCCTCAAAAGCAAAGTGGCAAATGCCTGAAGGCAGGTTTGCCTGATCTCAGTGCCCTCAGCCTGCAGCTACAGCAGGAGTGGCACCCTGACAACAATGCTCTGCTTGGTGGCATCAAGATCAAGCCATACAGCAACGTAAAGGTCATGTGGTCATGCCCCAACTGCCCAGCAGGATGCCCTCATGTCTGGAAGACAGGTGTTGCCCAGCGCTCACTAGGCACGAAATGCCCTTATTGTGAAGGGAGAAAAGTCTGCCAGCACAACTCTCTTGCTACCAAGGCACCAAGACAAACAAGATACTGGGATCAGGACAAGAATGCCAAGACGCCTGATGAGACGCTTGCTGGCAGTAGTGTCAGAGCTTACTGGAAGTGCCCAATCTGCAGCCATGAGTGGCGAGCTCAAGTTGCACAGCGTGTGCAGGATGACAGAGGTTGTCCTCTTTGCATCAACAAAGCTGGTGGGAAGAAAACACAGCAACCCACGTTTGAAGCAGCGCAACATCAGCTGCTGCTTGAATGGGACTTTGAACGCAATGCTGCAAATGGCATTCATCCTACGAACACCACCCTTGGCAGCAACAAGCTTGTGCATTGGGTGTGCCAGAAATGTCCAAAGAGACACCTGCACCAGTTCCAGATGCGTGCAGATGTTCGAACTGGCACAAGCTTTTCAGGCTGCCCGTATTGTGCTGGCAAGCGAGCATGTGATTGCAACTCATTGCAAGCTGGTTACCCTGTCATTTCATCAGAGTGGGACTATGCTAAAAATGACATGACACCAGCTGATGTCACTACGAGGTCTCACCTGGTGGTCTGGTGGAAGAACAATGTGCGGGGCAGCTGGCTGCAACGCATTGCTGAGCGCACGGAACCTCGCGGCAAACCAAAACAATAAATGTGCCAGCTGGCAGCTGTGCTATTGTACAATAACAGAACACATGACAGCTGGAGCAAGCTGCTCAAGTAATTATGTTGATGCAAGTTGATGCACACGTATGTGCAAAAGCATCTCTAGCCAGGGATTGATGCAACTTTGTGTTTGGGTTGATTTTATGTTCAAGGTGCTGTTTGAAATTTTTGAGACATAGTATGTTTTGTACACAGTTCGCGTGTGCTTTATTCACGGCACCAGAGAAAACCTGACATCGCATGGGGCAGCTAGATTTCATGTGCATTTTGACGGGTGAACCCCTTGCAAACAGTAATCAGACTGACAGCAAAGCTTGCACTACTGTCCAAACAGCATAATTACTATCATAGTACTGTCCATGTTTGGTGTTCTTGTCGATCAGTAAGGAGGCAGATGTATGGCCTTGCTTTCATGCTGCCAATGTCATGGCTGGTCTTACTAAGTTACTAAGACCAGCAGTATTCAGACAGATTATGCTACTGTTTCCAGAAAAAAAATTCTGTTTCTGCTGGTCTCACCACTGCTGCTGCCATGTCTTGCTGATGCTGTCATGTTGACATTCGGCACCTTGCCTATCTGTGCTGCAGCGTTATGCCATTATTGCTTCGGCCCTTCTTGGCCCCCAGGGGCTCAAGCCCTAATACAGCTTAGCCTTCTATTTGACGTGCACTTGACAACAAACAGATACTCTGCTGTATTGTCCCATATAAGATCAAGCTGCTGTGCTGAACATCTGCAGAGTACTCAAATTCATGCTGATATCATCGATACTCAATGTGATAGATGCAATGCCAAAACTGTGAGAATGCTGCTGCTCTCCTAAATGGCTATGCAAATCTTCACCTGCATAATGTTGCCAGCTGTCTTTGACTGCCGTCTGATCCAAAGCAAAGCTTGAGCCATCAACCATTGCGAGCTTAACCAGGCGCATGTTGTCAACTGCAATTGCTCTATGATGAATATGCAACCTGCTGCCAATAGCAGACTTGCAATGGGAAACAATCCAACTCAGCTAAGACCATGTGGTTTGTTGTAGATTTCCTGACACTTACCAGACGTACTAAAAGCTTTGCTGAAGAGTGCAGTTTTGAGAACTGATCATCGAATTCATAATACTCGGGAAAGACATGTACTGAGAGTCAGTCAAGCATTGATTCTGGCTCCTCTGCAGGCCAAGGCAGGCTTGGTTGCTAGCACCCAACGTCACCTAGACGGGGTCTATGCAAGGGACAGATAGACCTTGTGCACTGGGATCTTGGAAAACCGTCGGGATTAGTGAGTTTCTTTGCCAGATTGACGCTGTCAAGAAGCGTGGCTGGCCTTGTTCACATAGAATATGCTGCCTCTATTTTGACACTGCTGTTGCTGCCTATGGCAGAAGTTCTTGAAATCGATGTATTTAAACCGTTTCATCTTCTGGCCAATGCTAGCACCTTTGGCTGCCGCCTCATCACAGCAGTGGCCCTGTTGGCATGTCACGCCTAGTTCACAAGATGCCGACGCATCGCAAGACAGGTGATGCCATTCTGCTCAGCTGTCACTTGAAATCTGAAGGGTTTGCCTTGCTTGTTGCCAAATTGCTGGTCAATACTGCTGCAGCCCCTGGAGTGTGTTGTCAAGGCAAAGTAGCAGAGCCAAACAAACAGAGTGGCAAATGCCTGACGCCAGGTTTGCCAGATGTTAGTGCGCTCAGCCTTCAGCTACAACAGGAGTGGCACCCTGACAACAATGCCCTGCTTGGCGGCATCAAGGGCAAGCCACACAGCCATGCAAGGGTCATGTGGTCATGCCCCAATTGTCCAGCAGGATGCCCTCATATCTGGGAGACAAGTGTGGCCAGCCGCACAGGAGGCAGCAAATGCCCGTATTGTCACGGGAACAGAGTATGTCAGCACAGCTCTCTTGCTACCACAGCACCAAGACAAACACAATTCTGGAACCATGACAAGAACGCCAAGACACCTGAACAGGTGCTTGCGGGCAGTAACCTCAGGGCCGAGTGGAAGTGCCCAATCTGCAGCCACGAGTGGCAAGCCCAAGTTGCACAATGTGCGCGGAATGACAGCGGTTGTCCTCTTTGTAGCAAAGCTACTGGAAGAAAAACAAAGAAACCAGCATTTGAAGCAGCACAGCATCAGCTGCTGCTTGAATGGGACTATGAGCGCAATGCTGCAGATGGCATCCATCCTGACAAAACCACCCTTAGCAGCAACAGGCTTGTGCATTGGGTGTGCCAGAAGTGTCCAAAGGGACAGCTGCACCGGTATGAAATGCGTGCTGATGTTCGCACTGGGAGATACTCTCAAGGGTGTCCATATTGTGCTGGCAAGCGAGCATGTGAGTGCAATTTTTTGCAAGCTGGTTACCCTGTCATTTCGTCAGAGTGGGATTGCGCTAGAAATGACATGACACCAGCTGATGTCACTACAGGGTCTAAGCAAGTGGTCTGGTGGAAGAACAATGTGCGGGGCAGCTGGCAGCAACGTATTGATCAGCGCACTATACATCGCAGCAAGCCAAAATATTAGACTTGCTAGCGCAAATGTGCTTGCTGTTGCATGATGTTGATGAACTGAGCAAGCTGCTCAAATGAACATATTTTCATGTTGCAAGGCATTGATAGGAGTAGTTGCAGCTATGCTAGCTGGTTTGCTTTGATGCAGTTTAGTCCATACATATGTGTGCACACACGCCTGCACACTAGAGATTGACACAAGCTTGAAATTCGCTTATGTCTGATGTTCAAAGCATTGGAAGCATGTCATGAGACACGTGCACATCACTTTCTACATATAGGTGCTTTAGCCTTATCTGTGACCAGGGATTTGATAGGCAGGGACCTGGCTCGGAGGAAGCAGAGTAAAGAAACAAGTGATGCACGATTGTGTACAAACACCATGCCATCACATACACGTACATGTCCTCGTCTTCCAGCCGAGGCCGAGGAACATTAAAAACCGAGGAACCTTAATACCACTACGGTAGTCTGGTGCAGTGTGCACATAGAGTAGTGCACAGTCCTCAGGGTAAAGAGATGTGTCTCCGATGTCTGTGCATAACGACCTAAATAGGATCCTGGGTTTCGGCACGTTTTGAACAATGGTCTATAGCACACGAGAGTGGCAAACGGTTGATTTGAAGAGAGAGCAGTCACACACGATTTGTCAGCTTTGCTTGGAGCCGCCAAACAAGCTTGAGAAGAGCTGAGTGGCAATGCTGTGACCAGCATGTTCCATGGGCGCCATGAAGTTCACTAGCTTCTCTTGAACATGGTATCGCAACTTGCGTCCTTTTGAAGCTCGCCTGTCCACCTGCTTCCTCTTCTTCTTACCCTGTGCCAGAAACAAATGTGATGCCTCAAAGAGTGAAAAGCAGTGTCAGTGACATTGACAAATCAAAGATAAGCACGAAACTGGCACACCATCATACGTGCCTTGACCAACTGATTGTATGGACTACAGACTTCTTGCACAGCAGAGGAAAAATAGTGTTACAAGAGCCAACGTGTTATACCGGCAGCATGTGGCATCTGGTTCAAGCCTGAAAAGAGCAGAAGCCGCCATTAATAGCAGCACACACAGCATGAGAACTTGTGGATCAGTACAGTAAGCGTAACTATACTATTATTATTATTATTAGTACGGGCTGGAAAGCATTCTCACAGCAGTTCATACCTGAGGATACCCTCCCGAGGCAGCCAGATTCCCATTACTGTTGGAATCTAAAAACTCCTTCAGCAGCTGTGCATAGAACTCTCCATCATCAAAGGCATCTAAATTCAGCTCATCTTGCTCAGCAACATCCTTCTGCTGACTCAAGCCTGAGGCAGGTTCTGCCACACCATTGACCGCGGGTTCTGCCAGGGCTTGTGCCGATTGACATAAAACCCTAGGGCGCTGTTGTGTTGAGACCCCACTGCGGCGAGCCAATCTGGTGGGGTCTTTCATGAGAAGGGCAACTTGACTAGAGACGGATTGGTTCAGGGCTCTTAGGTTTCCTTTGACTGCCCCTGCCCCAGAGATCAGCATGGTCTTGCGGTGCCACCTGTCATGATTGCACACGCAACATCAGTCTTCCTAGATGCAGGATGCACAGAGAGGCAAAGGTTTCAATGTCCCGAAAGTCTTTTTTTGTACAGAAACGTCCATCCTACAATGCAAATCTAGCGCCTGGGAACAGTTACAACTTGTCTCTACATAAGAGACATGGTTTAGACACAGACATAGCGCAGCAGCAGCAGCAGCAGCAGCAACAGCAGCAACAGCAGACAGTAATGACACAGGTAACAGGGTAATGATATAGGTAACAGGGTCTTCCACCGCACAGGAGTTGAGTAAACAGCTCTCATGCTTGAGTTACCTGTCAACAGATGCATCCCTGAATGGAACAAGCTTCCTGTACTCTTCATCAATACGCTGCCACTTCTTTGCTGAATCCACCCCCTCACCACCATGCTCTGCTTCTTGCCTCTGCCTTTTGCCATTGGCTACAACACTTGCCTCAGCTCTCTGTTGAGCTGCCGGATGCTGCTCAACGAGCGCTGAGTGCAGAGTAAGCATCTCATCAATGACATCAGAGGCAGTAGCAACAAGGCTGGCATAGCCTTGGGCTAAGCCTTCGTCTGCTGACAACACAGCAGCATGCGAAGCAGCATGTGGCATGCGATTGGCTGCTTGCAAGCATCTTTGCAGCAGAATGCGCAACTCCAGGTTCTGTTCCCACAGCTGTTTTTGGTGGAGCACTGCTAAGCCTTTCCTCTGCTCTTTTGTGACTCTGTCTTTGATGCTGGCAAGAGCAATCTGGTCTTGAGCTACTGCTGCTGCGTATTGCCGTGCCAGCTCTTCTTCTTCAGTGCCGGGCTGTTGACCTAAGCAAGCCAAGAGGTGTTGAAGATGAAGACTGCTGCTGTGTGTTTTCAGTCATACAGTACACTTGTGAAGGTTGAATACTTGCAAAGGGTGTTTGATCTTCCGGTACTGCCTTCCCACAGCAGTGCCTTCCATGCAAAACAGGCAGATTCATCACAACTGTACAACTTAGCTGGCATAAAGGCTGGATGACTTGAAGCAAGATCAGCATCACAGGCATCATGATTGCTTTGCAACATCATTGTGATAAGTTGCTATGGTACAGTGCAACAGCACTGCTTTGAGTTGTCATCATTGTGTCAAGTTGGAAATTGAGAACCCCAAGAATGCCCAAACTTGAAAGTAAGACTGGGCTTGATGCACCAAGCTTTGAAGCATGTTCTGACAATACCTGGAGGGAGAGGTAAGCTGGCATCTAAATCAGCATGGCCTTTGTTACTGCCTTCCTCACCACTGCTGTCAGCAGCACTGCTGGAGCTGCTGCTGTTGGCCTCTGACTCATCACCATCAGAAGCTTCCGAAGCAGCTGTGTCACTGCTGTGTGCGCTTTGCTCCTGACCATCACTGCATGCACTGTTCAAAATTAAGTACATGCATGAGGGCGCTATCAAAGACCTGACAACAGTTCAGATTCAGACAAGTCCGCATACTGACATCTGACAAAAAGGTTTTCTGCATAGCATTTGTTGTCAGCCAGGTATGTACAATGGTCTAGCCATGCCAGCATGGCAGATATGCAAAGCTGCGATGCAATGAGTGCTCCAATGACCTATTCAACAGGTTGCCCACTGGATGTCATACATGCGCACATGTTGAGCCCAAGATGTCATGCACCTGTCAATGCCAGAGTCACCGCTGCTTGCAGCATCGTCAAAGACTGCAGCTCTGCTTGTGCGGCGACCGCTGTAGGAAGGCCCTTGCAGCTGGATGTCTGCGCGCAATCTGTTCTTCTTCTCACGAGCTGTTCTGCAACAGCATCAAGCACATGAGCTTTTCTGCAAGAGACTACAGCACATGCGTCATGCAATCCAAGTTTGACAGCAGCAAGCAGATGGTTGCACGCCGCAGCGCTTTGATACAATGTAAACATAACATAACGTCAACTAGTTGAGCTGCCATAGAGCCTCCAGATACGCTCTGAGCTAGTCACTGTCAAGTGACTACTCTAGAACTGCACCAGCCTTGCCATGGAGCTGATAAATTGTACTTTGCGTTGGTGTGCAGGTAGAGTACCTGGAGGGTTGCTGGTCTTGGTCAAAGTCAAGGTCTTCAGTTTCCAAAGTAGCCCCGTCCGCCAAGTCGTCACCCTCAAGGTCCGGCCCTGCAAGCAGCACTTGATGCTGAGAAGGAGACGCTTTAGCGGGTAAGCAATCGCAAGCAGCATCGATTCAATTACCTGCAGCCGGCCGAGGTGTGGCAAGCTCTGCCAATTCCTCCGCCAAGGTTCGCCTTGGCGCCATGGTGCACGGGTCTCTCTCTGGATACTGTCTCGGCGATATTCGCGGACAACAGAGGTGGGTCTGCGACAGCACGATCGGCAAATGCTTGTGCAGCAAGTATGCAGCGACTGTAGTCATGGCTGCGCCATGTGCGCTCACACGTGAAAGGAAACCCTAGATTAGTCTTGCAGCTGTCGGCAGCTTACGCCTTCGAAACATCGGGCGACCGATAGAACGGGAGTGTTTGCTAGGCCATCAGTTGCACATATGAACATGTACGGACGCAATATGTCACCTCAGGTGGCCAGCACCAGCCAGGCCACTCCTGTCCTGCATCAGTGTCGCCGAACATGCAGACACCGAAAGCAGTTCGGAGTACGCGCAGCTGTAGCCACACCCGAGCCAGTCCTGGAGGAACAGAAGATACCATCACCGAGCGATCCAGTGCCTCCGAACCTCAACAAAATCAGTCGCCATATCACACAACCCAAGTCACAGGGAGCGTCGCAAGCGATGCTGTACGCCACTGGTTTGACGGAAGAGGATATGAACAAGCCACAGGCGAGTCATCAGTGACCGTACTTGCAGTCAGATTGCAGCACTGTTGCAGTGTACCTGCCTGTGTTCATCATCAGTGAGCATATCGAGAAGGCAGCAACTGCACTGTTGGCAGTATGCAATCAAACTGAACGAAATAAAGGCAGCTTTGAGTGCTACCTGTGCAACCTGTGCTACAGGTGGGGATATCATCTGTCTGGTATGAAGGCAACCCCTGCAACATGCATCTTATGGATTTAGCAGCAGAAGTCAAAGCCGGAGTCCAAGATGCTGGCATGGTCGCATTCCGTTTCAACACAATCGGTGTCAGCGACGGCATCTCTATGGGGACAGAAGGCATGAGCTACAGTCTCCAGTCTCGTGACCTGATTGCTGACAGCATTGAAACAGTGATGGGAGGTCAGTGGTATGACGGCAACATATCACTGCCTGGCTGTGACAAGAACATGCCAGGGGTGTTGATTGCCATGGGGCGGCTCAACAGGCCCTCCATCATGGTGTATGGGGGTTCCATCAAGCCTGGGTACAGCAAGGACAATGAGCCCTTGGACATTGTTTCGGCCTTTCAAAGCTATGGTGAGTGGCACTACTGCCTGTGCACTGCTGGATTCTGCTGGAGGCACTTGACTTTGCCCTGTCCACTGGGAAGTCTTGTACAGATGTAGACAATCTTGTTAGGCACCCAAGACATGGAACGATCTGTCTGCTGGGTGTGTGCTTTGTTCTTCGCATAGTGATGAAAGAGCTTGACGTACAATTCGCTGCCCCCTGTCTTGCAATGCCAGGCTGTTATGTCCGTTGTCTCTCTTGTTTACAAGGACAAAGACTTGATGCAAAAGTCGGTGTAGCAAGGTCTGCTGACATATGACAATGCTGTCACATCCTGCAGCCTGTGCATTGCATGTTATCATGTGCTGGTAGCTGCAACCAGTCACATGCAGTCAGCCATATTGCTACCTGATCATTTGTGTAGTTAGCACCTGCTCTGATGATGACTTCTTTGACACCTCTCATCCCCTAGCAAGCAGGCAAAGTGGCACATGTCTGTCATGTGTCTGTCATGTGCATCATACACATCATGACTTTCACAATGATCTCTGCACCACAGTCTACTTCAGTCCATTTCAAGATTAAACAACAACATCTGTCTTTCCTTATAGACCTTATAGGACAGACAGCTTTGGAGAGACAAGACTTGTCCCGCACGCACCTAGCTCATCATGAGCTGGAAAGCGCAATTATCATTATTGTTATAACTATTGTTACTATCATCACCACCACTACTACTACTACTACTACTACTACTACTACTACTACTACTACTACTACTACTACTACCTCTACTATTACTATTACTATTATTATTAGCATTGTTATGTTTATTATTATTATTATCATTATTGTATTATCTGTCTTTCCAGGTGCCTACGCTGCAAAGCTGATAGATGAGACCCAGCGTTTCGACATCACAAGGAATGCATGTCCGGGTGCTGGAGCCTGCGGGGGTATGTATACGGCCAACACCATGTCCAGTGCAATCGAGGCAATGGGCATGAGTCTGCCTTACAGCAGCAGTGTTCCGGCAGAGGACCCTCTTAAGAAACTGGAGTGTCGCTTGGCTGGCAGGCAGGTGCTTTTGTTGCTAGTGCTGGTGTTGATTTTGTTACTTGTGCTGCTGCTGCTGCAGCTGCTGCTGCTGTCACTGTTGCTGTCATTGATGATGCATGACGTGCCTTTGCTGGAAGCTGATAGACAAACTCTCAGGTCACAGTGGCCATACTTTCAGCACCTTTCTGCTGACTGTGCAGAATTTGCCTGTGCTCACCACGGTAATGGGTATCAAGTCACCAAAATATAAAGTATCAGCTCACCACAACAGTGGGTGTCAGCTTGCGACAATACCGGGGATGAGCTCACCACAATAACAGGTATCAGCTCACCACAATAATGGACATCACACAAATAACAACAACGCTTACCTGCTCGTGGTGAGCTAGGTACTTGAATGGGTATCAGCTCACCACAACAGCGGGTATCAGCTCACTACAATAATGGGTAGTAGATCACCACATGGCTTCTCAAACATATCTTTGTCAGGCACATTCAGTCCCACTTCTACCAGGGGACTCTTACAAGACCATGCTGTATGTTGTAACTTCAAATTGTGTTATGCAGGGCTCTGCTAGAGCTGCTGAAACAGCTCATCAGACATTCCTGTAGTCAAGCAAGTTTGGTCTGACTTCAGCCAGAGGACTATCACAAGACTTAGGCATGTAACTCCAAACTGACTTCGAATTGACTCCAAATCAACTCCAAATTGTGTCATGCAGGGCTCTGCTAGAGCTGCTGAAACACGACATCAAGCCACGAGACATCATGACCAAGCATGCTTTTGAAAACGCAATCACAGTTGTCATGGCCTTGGGCGGCAGCACAAATGCAGTGCTGCATCTGCTGGCCATGGCACACTCTGTGGATGTTCCTTTGAGCATTGATGACTTTCAGACAATCAGTGACAGAACGCCCTTCATTGCTGATTTGAAGCCAAGTGGCAAATACGTCATGGAGGATATACATAAGGTGGGACACCATTTTTTGTTGCTAGCTGTGGTTATGTTGTATGTACATGAACATGCATGAGGTGAAACGTTGTATCACTTGCTGGTCAAGAGTTGTGTTCTGGTCTTGTGTAACATATATACACACGTGTAAATCTATATATGGGGGTCAAATTCGCACATATGCGTATGGAGCCCGGTGCCATGGACACACATGTCTGCTACATGTATGTGTGCGCCTCGGCCTCGCACATGTGTGTGTTGATCATGAAATGGTTCAGACCAGATTTGATCTCGTCTGACCTGAACTGTAACCTTTACATGGTATGTCTGCTGATGTTGAACAACTTCATTTGCCAGCAAATATTCTAACCCTCACAAACTACTATATAATATATAATATACAACTTATAATATACAATATATAATACACAAATGATGTAAATCGTAACATCTGTGCAGGTTGGAGGCATACCAGCTGTGCTGAAGTACCTTTTGGAGAAGGGACTGCTTCACGGCGACTGCCTCACTGTCACAGGTACCTCAAAGGGCCCTTGTCCTGTTCTGATGTAGAAAAAAGAAAAGAAAAGAAAAGACTACGCCTTTTTGGCGTCAATTTACTGAGAAGCCAAGTATTATACCGGGCTGCCCAGTGTTGTTCTAATGTGCCTGAGTCTGAAAACCCCTTCCTTGCTGTCTTTTTGTGTGTCTCTGCCTTTGCATGTGTCTGTGCCTGTATGTCTGTGCCTGTCTTTCTGTGCATGTATCCTGTCTGCGTGTCTGTGCTGTGTCAATTGCTCAGCTCATATGCCACTTTTTCATCTATGTTGACAGCGCAAATCACTGCATGAGTACAGCTGTCTTTTTAGCAGGAATTGAAAGAGGCGTTGCCTCAATGATTGCTGTCCTTGAGACTGCTATGCTTGAAATCGGATCAAGTTGTACTCTCGCTGAAGCTTTAGTCAACTGCAGCCAGGCCACTCAACAAACCAAATGAAATGTCAAAAGTCTCGAGAAAACCACAAAAAAAGCCTTGAATGATCTGCTCACTCTGTGCTTTGAGTGCTGAAGTTTCCTGCAGGCAAAACCCTGGCAGAAAACCTAGCAGCCCTACCAGGGCTCAAAGAAGGGCAGAACGTCATTGTGCCCCTGGAGAAACCAATCAAGAGCAGTGGTCACCTCCAGATTTTGTACGGAAACTTGGCGCCAGAAGGTTGTGTGGGAAAGATCACTGGCAAGGAGGGGCTTCAGTTCAAGGGACCTGCTAGAGTTTTTGACAGTGAAGAAGACATGCTGGCCGCTCTGGACAAAGACCCTATGAGTCTCAAGGTCTGAATTTCTTATTGATTTTGTTTCAAAATGCAAAACACTGTCAAGGCGTTTTTCCCCATGTGCTTGTAAAATCCTGCTTTTGTCGTGTAACTGCTCTTTGTGGATCTTGGTCTAACCCAAGTTATGTGCAGTGACTGAGCAGCTGCTGTGTGACAGCATGCAAAGATGTTATGCTATCAGTGTTTACCCTGCTGCTCTCTTACATTAATGCAAAATTGTTATGCTACCATGATCCGCAGGGGTCCTACAGGGGTCCTATCAGGGTCCTCCTGGGGTCCTTACTGGGGTCCTTACAGGGGTCCATCAATCGTTAGTGATACCCACTTGACAGAGAAAGGTGTTCAATGATTTTGAGCCCTTTTTTTTGGGCTGATGCAGGGCAGTGTGATTGTGATCCGGTATGAGGGGCCCAAGGGGGGTCCAGGCATGCCCGAGATGTTGACCCCCACCAGTGCAGTCATAGGGGCAGGGCTGGGGCAGGATGTGGCCCTCATCACAGATGGCAGATTCTCAGGAGGGTCACATGGCTTTGTCATAGGCCATGTGGCCCCTGAGGCACAAGAGGGCGGCCCTATTGGATTGGTAGGCATTCTTGAGGGTTTTGTGCTTGGATGCCTGAAGGTTGTGTGCTTTTACACTTAGGTTCTTGAGGGTTTTGCGCTTGGTTGACATTGACAGCTTAGCACTGTGTCATGACACACCATAATGGGCATGACTGGGCAGAGCATGCAAGCTGTTTCCTTGATAGATTGGGTCTCAGATACATGTCCGCAAGGATGCACTGATTTGCAGGTGATTCACTGCTTGGTGAAATGCCTGGATCATAGGTGTTGTAGTAGAGACAGTATGTAGTCATACAAGCTGTTCAACAATGCGCAGGTGCAAGATGGTGACATCATTTCCATAGATGCAAGCTCAAGGCAAATGAACATGGATGTCAGCGAAGAAGAGCTTCAGAAACGAAGAGAAGCTTGGACTGCGCCGCCATACAAGAGCACAAGAGGGACGCTGTACAAATACATCAAGTGTGTGTCATCAGCATCTCTGGGTTGTGTGACAGACCTTTAGTGGCTATAGCTAGCTTGACTCAGCAATATTCATTTGATGTTGTTGACTATGCAGTTTTTGGTCTTGTGGCGCATGTGTCTTTCATTTTGTTGATGATGCAGTGGTGTTCTGTTTTTACTTCAACAGTACAGAGGATGTTGTGTTTGAGGCATGTTGGTGACGCAACAAGTCAGGTGCTAATGATGAATTGTTGTTTGCTGTTTCTGCCTGTATGGTAGCTCAATGTTGAAATAACATTTCAACGCTCAATCACAGCTGCCAGCTCAAGGGGTATCAGCTGAGCAGGATGGGTGTTTCTGGCATGGCTGTCATGATGGCTATTATAGCCCCGATGACTCAATTTGTTTTTTTATGCCAGGGTGGCCAGCCATTACAACAAATATATTCCAATTATCCTGTTGGTATAGTTAGATCAACTGACACAACCTACAGTCTTGTTGCAGTTACACATTAATGACTGGCATCGATATCCTGGTCAGGTTTTGGGCTTAACGGTTGTCAGCACTGAAATGCCACCTTGCAGATGACCAATGTACTAAATGACAAGCCTGGCATGCCTTGAACACGCAGCCCACCTTGCAGACAGGATGGCAGCGTGCTGGAGCTGAGTTGAGCATCGCTGTTGTTACCCTTCTATTGCAAGCCAGCTGGCTGCAGAGCCTCTGACTTGCAATTCTTTGTTCTCACGAGTTCTTGCTGCTGACCTTGCTGGCATTGTCCGCAACAGCGAAACCTAAGGCTGCCTGTTCTCAAGATGGAAAACCCAGTCAGAAGGTTGCAGAGGCAACCGGGCAAAACGCCCCAAGGGGCGTCCTGCAAACAGCTGCAGTGGCCCTGAGCCAGGCCTCCGAGGAAACAGTCATCGACTGTGCTGCTTTGCGAAGCATGGACGAGACGTATGTTGTGCAAAGCGGTGATACTATTGTTGACATAGCTCAGGCATACGGTACGCTGTCCTCCAATGTTTTCACGAGCCAAGGAACAATCCCTGACCCCTACGCCTTGTTTACTGGACAAGCTCTTCTGATCAGACTGGCCCCGCAAGCCCCAGAAACAACTCACAGAGTGGTTGCCGGCGAAACATTGCTTATCATCGCTCAGCAGCACAATAAATCACTGGCAGCTTTACAGGCTGCTAACCCCAACGCGGACACTTACAGGCTGCAACCAGGGCAAGATCTGAGCTTACCCCATCATGGCGCAAGCACAAGCGGTGCAGGTGCACATCGTATTCGTGCTTGGGGCGTTGACCAGTGAAACTCGCAGGATTCGTGACCAAGTTCACGGAAGAAGAGCTGCTGCAGGTGCCAGCTCAGCAGGTCCGGGGCGCAGTTCAGTTGACAGATTCACAAAAGCTTGAAATCTGATTAAACAGCTTGAAACCTGCAGCTCTCTTCACCAGAAGTATGAACGTGGATTCAAAGCAAATGCAACTGGACTGACTATACTGCAAGCTATTGCAGGAGGCACTGTGGCTATCCTGAGCGCAATCAGTGCCTCAAAGGAGGCTCCCCGCAGTGTCTTGAACATCTTAAGTGCAGTGTCTGGTGCTGTGAGTGCTGTTGTCTGGATAGTCCAAGTGGCGTAACTGTGCTGGGACAGCAACATTCCACAACAATGCTGTACTTTTTCTATGGCAGAGGCGCAAATCAGGCAGACAACACTGTGCAGGCCAACTACGGTATCCACCAAACATCCCATCACTCTTCAGCCTCCTCAAAGGCTGCAGTACAAATGGCTCAACAACTGCAATATAGACTGCAGACAAGCAGCGCTATGCAAAAAGGTTGGAAACAGCACAAACCTATCAGCGAGTAAAGCTTGCAGATGTACTGTAACAGAGCATGTTGAGTGCATGGTAGTTCAATCATAGCTGCCAACTCAAGGGCTAGCAGCTGAGCAGGACTGACGTTGTTAATGGCTGCCATCAGGGCTATCAGCTTCGACCTAAGAGTCAGCAGCAGACGCTACGGTTGTTGCTCAGCAGCATTCAAAGTTAGCAGCTCCACGTGACTGTAAGCATAGCCTCTTAGAAGCATTTCGGTGCATTACAGTGCATCGCGCAGCCCAATAAACCTTGCATGACTGCATACTGTATCTGACACAACACCTGTGTTTTTCAGGATTCATCAGGCTTTGCATTTGGAAGACGCGTTTCCTTCTGTTATGAATTGGAAATCTTGCATCTTTAGTAAATGGAGTGATAGTATACCAGGTACCAATGAAGACGTCTTCTTCTTTTAGCGGTGACTAAGTGAGCATACAATCGTTCCTGCACCGTGCACTCTGCGTGTGCAGGAAGCAAAGACTGACGCGAGGGAAAGCAGCTTAGATGGCTGTTGTTTGCGGCTTGTCATCGTTGGTAGGTCTGCGATCATGGTGTTAGACAGTTGTACAGGATCCATCTGAGCATCTAGCTGGTGGGCACCAAGCCGTGTTGATGACTGGGTGGCGATCGGTCACCCTTGCGGTGGCTGTTTGCACGATCTCGCTGCGCTCAGCCTTTGCTGGTGATGCACAGGTAGCGTGTTCTGCCCAATCTTGTATCTTTGGGTGCTCACAGGATTCTTTTTCCTGCTGAAACTCTTCACCGTGCAGGTCTTCTCTATGGGTTTGGAAGACGTCCTGGAAGACGTCAGTCAGCTCAACCACACGCTGCCCACTTCCAGGTTTGGTCTTGTGAACTTCGCTGCCCGGCTCTGGCGACAGCAAAAGGCTGGCTGCACCTTTGGGCTGTAACAGCACTATGAAAACACTCAAACAGAAGCCTGAATGAGGGTCATATTTCTGCAGCTATGTGTCTGAATCATACGATCTGCTCAGCAACTTGACCACCAGCTGCACCAAAGTCCAGGCTGTCTCAGCCAGGACGCCTGATGCCTTGAAGCTGCAGCACTTCCGTGAGGAAGATGACTGGAAGAATAGCATAGCTCTGCCGTTCCTTTCACA
>JAABUK010001125.1_pt1 | contig 52405 bp, 71 predicted proteins | sample 5559141 | NCBI WGS metagenome assembly JAABUK01 (sample SAMN10711869, study PRJNA513367) | rock metagenome | isolation source: Antarctica rocks | place: Antarctica: Victoria Land, Pudding Butte nord | collected 2016-01-03 | reverse complement strand
TGTGCCACTGGCACCTCTGCCAGCGTCTGAGGATTCTGGGCAACTGTCAATGCAGCATTCAGACCCAGCACCCAAATGGTGTAGTCAGCTTCTGTGACTGGCTCCAGATCCATAGCGCCTTTAGTTGTGTCCACAGTCACTGCTTGAGAAGGGCGCCATGCTGTGACTGGTACATGTACTCTGCAGCACAGATCTAGACTTACTATCCGCGACTGTAGCTCTCAACAATACAGATACTGACTTTTACCGTCTCAGAATGCAGCACACTCCAGCTTGAGCTATAACATCAGACTGTGAGGCATCACCATCTTTCTACGCATGACATGTGCCAGCCAAAGCTGTAATAACTGCTCTTGTAAGCCTGACATGACGTCAACATGCTTGCTTTGAACAGCCTGTGTTCTGACCTGTCCAGCGGATATTGCACAGATTTGCGCAGCCAGCCATGGCCATAGGCAATGCAAGCCTGCCCCTCATTCACAAAGCACTGCACCAGCCTGTTTGACCCCCCAGACCCCCCCTCCCAAGCCTTCCTCATCTCGCTGCCCTTGCTAAGGGCTGCCAGCAAGTCAGCCCCTGTCATGCTGCCAACAGCTGGGGCTGCTTCAAGAAGCACACTGCCTGCAACACCACAAAGCCCATAGACTGATGCAACTACATAACCTGCATTAGGCAATTTGAGCTGTCGCAATTGGACAGTGCAAAGCATTCAGCAAGAGTCTGTGATTCAATCTGTTGAGGCAGGACAGGCAGGGCGTCAACCACTGCAAATCAAGCTTGTGCAGTGGTTGACGCCCTGCACAAGCTTGATTTATTGTCTATACAAGGCAGTGTTGGTGATGTCCCAGCCAAGACTGATAGCAGATTTTGAAATGGAAAATGCACATGTCCTGCGCTATTACAATCACTGACTTTGAAGTCAAGCTTCTTTTACAAAAGAATTACGCTCTAGCTCACAGTGACCACTATATCAACACTGGCAGAATACATGTGAACGCAAGAATTGTTTTGCAACTGTGAGGCTCACCAACAGGATGTTCCCTGATCCTGACCCCAGGATCCCTGCTCTCACTCCTCCCATACTTGCGCCTGTTTGGCGACTGCAGCTCAGCTGCATCCAGACCTCGCAGCCGCCCCATTGTGGACCTGAAGCTGAAGGCTGCTGCTGCTGCTGGAGTGACAGGACTCCCACCACTACTGGATGCAGTCTGTGGAATAGCCACAGCACCTGTATGTGAGTCATCCTGCTGACTAGTACCGGCTTTGCTGTCAGGCCTTGGCGGTGATCTGTTCTCAGCATCTGAGTCATTTGCTGCAGCTGTGGAAACAGGCCAGGAACATGCAGCTGCATTTGCCACAGCTGTGGTGTCCTCAGACCCAGCTGCGGCTCCATCTTGACTGCGCCCTTGATGTTGCAAGTCCCCAGTGTCGGTCTGCGAGGTTAAAGCACTGGTTGAAGCAGGGAGTGGCTGTGCGTCTGAGGCCTGCTCACTTGCAACCTCATCGCTGCCAGACATTGTGGTGCTGTGCTGTGCACTAGGCTGTGCATCCAGTTTCTGCAAAGCAGCCAGCATGCCTGCTGTACCTCCTGCCTGCGCTTCCTCTTCTGCATGACCACTGCTGGTTTCACCATAGCCAAGACTGTGGCCACTGCTGGCTTCACCGTCAGGGCTGTGGCCACTGCTGCCTATGGTATCTATTGCCTGGCTGCCTGACGGAGCCTGTGCAGAATGCCCACCTAGAACAGCATGTGAGCTCTGGCCACCTGACTGTTCCTGTGCAGGTTTGCCAGTGGTGGATGCAGCGTCTGCTGAGTCTGTATAAACATGTGCCGGAGCCTCATGCTGTCTGCTGCTTGCTGAAGCAGCAGCCACAGGTGAGCAAGTATCAGCCGCATGAGCATGGCGTGCATCGCCACTGACATTGGACCGACTGATGGAGCTGCCAGCAGGAGAGGCTGCTCTGGATGGGCTGCTGTTGGTGCTGGCTACAGCAGTTGTCAATGATGACTGAACAGCAGCAGCAGCAGCAGGAGCCTGGTGTGGTTGACGGATGGTATGACTTGTGTGGCTGGTGGAGCTGCCAGCAGGAGAAGCTGGTCTTGAGCGCTTGTTGGAGTTGGTGGCAGCCTGACACAGCCGCCCTAGAGCCTCTGCCATCAGTTCTGCTCCTGACATCTCCACCTGCGTCTGTTGCTGCTGTGCATGCTGTGCCTGCTGCTGCCTGTGGACCCCTCCTGGCTGGGCTTGCTGTGCCCGCTGCTGGTGAATTGCCTCAGGCTGCTGCTTGGGAACTCCAATGTCACGGTGGCTTTCACTGCCTTGGTCATCACTGTGGGCAGTGAGGTCAGCCAGCCTGCATCATTACAAACTTCTCAGAGACTGCTGTTTGAGCATGGGCAGCAAACCCTGTGCGCTGTCAAGTCCTGTGCCACGTCAGCATCCTTTTGAGCATAGTGTAGATGCAGGACACTGCCAGCAAAGAGGATAAGTTGATTGCAGCCTTTTGGCAGATCAATCTCTCTGGATCATCTACACAGCATATGACGCTGGTCATTGTGGGGCGTGTGCAATTGGATGAAAGGCTGTTAAAGTTATCATAAAGTCCACACTGCCAGATGTTTACATGCAGCGACATAATCAAGAGGTTCTCAATGCACGTGTCGTTGGATTTGGTGATGGTCAGCGCACAGAAACTACAAATCGAGCCAACTTGGAGGTTTTTCCCCCAACAGGTTGACATACCCAAATGTCTACGAAGGTTGAGGTGTATATGAGATGTTTATTAAACACATTTGGGTGCATCACACACATTGAATGCCCACATGCCCAGCGCCAGCACAAGTGCTGTCTGAATGCAAAGTCTGTTCAAATGCACACTTGTCTCATGTAGGGTCGTTCTCATCATGCTTGAGCCTCTATGTTTTGTGCTAGCAACAGCCTTAAGACAGACCCCCTCAGGAAGCTAACAACATGTTGATGTAGACAAAACATCCAGATTCATCAAACACTCCCTTTCACAGGTGCCATGACGAGGCTGCATTCAAAAGGTGCTGACCTGAAAGTGGACATCAAGGGGGGAGGTGGGTCACCAGCCTGACTCGAGCCCGCAGCTGGTGACACAGCACCAGCAACAGCAGTGGAACCTGCAACCTGCCGGCTTCTCGAAGATGCATTGTGCAGGCTGCGCTGCTGCTGCTGCTTAGCTGCAGATGACCTGGTAGGGGAAGCAAAGCTAGGCATACAGCGCCCTGCTGTGGAAGCCCTCCCATCTTCTCCTTCACCTTGCTTGGCCGATGCTGACTCCCAATCATCTGGTGCGTGCAATCCATGACGCTGTGGAGGAGCTGAGAGCTGCCGGGCGTACCTGGCAGCAGAACCTTGCTGTATCTGTGAAGACCTGCTGTGGCTCAGTTGCCTGGATTTTGCAGCTGGTTGTTCTGGCACTGGGGAGGTGTGATCATCGTGGATGATCCCTTGAGCCATGAGATCATGCAGAGAGGTGTGGAAGCGTGCAGGCTGCTGGGCAGACAGGGGCAGCTCTGAAGCGCCCCTGGACCAGGGCTGTGCTGGCGATGCCCCATCTGCATGACTCACCAAAGAGTCCAGAGAGATGTGGGTATGCAACGGCTTGCTGGGATGAGTCATGGCCAGATTGCCTGGATGATACCATGACTGCTCATCAATGGCAGCTGAGTTGAGTCTTGAGTGGTGAGTTGCCTGAAGCAGGTGGCTGGACTGCAGGTTCTGCCTCCTGCTGGCAAGACCACTGGAACCCGCCCTGGAGTGAGGGCGGGAGGGCAGGGCATTGGGGCTTCCCCAACGCGGCCGCTGCTTCATCAGATTCTGGTCAGCGAAGTGACTGTTCATCTTGCCCTGCTTACTACGCCCTGCCATACTACCAATTGGCCCCACAACATCCATGTCCATTTCAGCTTCTCCTGTAGGGTATCTGTTCTGGACACCCATTTGGCTGGAAGCTCCAACCCTAGCAAACACATCTGGGCGGCCACTGACAACCCCAGTTGCGCCCCCTTCCCATTTGAGGTGGCTCAGATCGGGCCAGTCCTCTTCTTCTACCTGACTTTGCAGGGGCAGGACTGCTTTGACAGGGCTGTTCTGAAGGGACATAGAAGCCTGCCAGGTGTCAGAGGGTGGCTTGGGTCCAACAGTTGCCCAGGCAGGGCGGGTCTTTAGGGGGGTGACAGGCATAGATGACGAAGTAGAGGAGGGACGCCTCCTCAGCAGCGCCTGATAGGGAACACGCTTTTCTACCTGCGTCAAAGCATGCATCCAGCTGATATGGTGGAAAGCTCATGGTACAAACCATCAGTCCACCAAGAGCAGCACTTAGTCCACCAAGTATAATCCTCCAAAGGTTTTCAGAGCACTTTCAAATCTGTTGTCACTATTCCCAAAGTGCTGAATGCATGCTGTGTCATACTTTCTAAATTATGAGCTGGGGCAGCACTAGATCTATCAAGGGCAGCACTAAGTCTCCCAAGGGCAGCAATATGTCTACCAAGGGCAGCAGGTAATGCCACAGACACAAGTCACAAACAAGAAGCTATGAGCTTGATAACAATCAGGTGGCAAGCATGCATGCCTATTCAGAGCAAAGTAGGCAGGGCCAGTTTGCATGCATTGCTGTTTGAATTTCCCACAGTCTATGGCAGCAGCATCAGATGCTGCATGACATGTTGCACGCTATTGCTCCACTTACTGTTGGCATGTGTGCAAGTCTGCTACTTGACATGAGCGCATTCTCCTGGCTGTGAGACTGGCGCTTTGCACCTGCTGTGCTGCCAGCTTGCTGCTGCCGCCTGATCTTGTTGACATACATTCCATCATTGGCCTGCACAGACCACTCTTATACGGTCAAAGGGACGTCGTTATACAGAGTGCAACTTCAAGTGATACATGATGAGATGTTACATAACGTAAATGTTCGTTGATTGCACGAGCAGTCTTGGCACAAAGCATGTCAAGCCATGTTGCAACAGGCTTGGTGCCAGTTATGATATTGGGCTATTCCTGAGACCTAGGCATTGCCTGTGCACACACATCAGGATGTGGATGCTGATCGTGCCTTGATATTTGCTCAAGAGCAGCAAAGCATGCATCAGCTAATTTAGACCATTGCCACACATGTTCTTGCTGATGTGCTTACTGCAAAACAAGGACCTCATACAGGGCGCTCTTCAAACTGAGTGAGAGAGTGAGCGAGCGAGCGGGGGAGCGAGCGGGGGAGCGAGCGGGTGTGTGAGAGTGAGACAATGAATGAACAAACTAAGTAAAGAACAAGTAATGAACGAACGAACAAATGACTGAATGGGCTGATGGCAATATCTTGCATGGACACCACGCAAGATACATCATGCAACTGTTGGATGCACATGATGCAAAGAATGGTCACAGCATACACAGCCCGGGATTGAACCAGGATGCACAAACAGGTGTCAACGACTAGATCAACATAATATATCGACCAAGCTGCAAGACCGGTATTGCATGCTCCAGACGTAGCAGGAATGCCTCAATGCTGCAATTGCAGATAAAAAGCAGACACACTGCTGGTGGATGAACTCTGAGGGTTTGCAAGGGTTGCCCACCTGTTGCAAGCGAGCCATAAAGCGCTGCTTCAGATCCTGCAGGCTCTCCTGCTGGTTCACCCCCCTGTCACCCCTCTGCAGCCCAGCTCCGCCCCTGACAACAGCTCCTTTGTGGGACTTGTCCCATGCTGGAGGCTCCTGCCAGAAAAGAGGGAGGAAATTATGCAAAGAATGGGGAAAATGGATGTTCCAGAGACATTGCAGAAGTATATGCAGGTAGAGTTGGAAGACAATGCAGAAATACAGCACTGCTGCAACAGACGACACGATCAGGTAGGAGCAGGACAATAGCCCAACAGGCGTTTGCAACAAAATTGGCTGTCACAGGAGATGCTGTGTAGTCAACCTGCACAGGCCGTGCTCTGCGCTTGGGCCTGGGGCTCCTGGCAGCTGCCCTTGGGGTCTTGAGCAAGCCCTTGTCAAACATGGCACTCAGGTCTGGACTGAGGGACCTGTCTGTGGGGGTGCTGGCATCTGTTGCATGGGCAGGGTAGGGGTATGGGGGTGCAGACCCCACTCTTGCAGGAGGGTGCGAATACAATTCACCACCTGAGAGATAACAACAAGGTTGGTGCTGGAGTGAGATTCCAACAATGTGCATGCTGGTGTGAGCTTGTAAAATCTTGCGCTGGCTGAGCTTATGTGAACTGTGACTGCACAGCAGGGGATCTGCCAGCACCCCAATGAGGCCAAGGGTAGATGTGAATGGGAGCCATTTGAAAGCGTGGGTTGGCCTGAGTGGGCCCAGACCGGGAGACCATGGGTCCCCTCATCCATGTAAGGTAAGCAGGTCTTGAAAGCTGGATGGCCTTATTGCTTTTGCACCAGAAGCGCACAGTCACATTTAACAATGTCAAACATCCTTGATAGTGGTGTTTCAGGAACTGGCTTTATTGACAGAGCTGTGCTGGCAATGCATGTGACCACAGCATAGAGTAATGCGTACAACACAGGTGCATGCTTTTGCAGACAATGGTGCCCCTTAATGCATCACATGTCAGCAGCTTCATGTCACATGCTTCCTGATATAACTGTGTCGTACAATTGATGTTACACTTAATTGAACAGACCTCTAGTCTGGTACATGCGCCAGGGTTGCCAGGGTGCCGGGGCCCTGGCCTGCTGTGGGGGTGGGCTCCCCCTTGCAGGTTGCCTGCTAGCCAGGCTGCATGTGCGTATCGGCTGCAGCTGCTGTTGAAGCTGCTGATAGCTTGTGCGCAAAGGCATTGAACTCACCTGAGAAGAAGGCAATGACCACGAGTTGAGCTTGTGACAGCAACATTTGCCAAGCAAGTGCCAAACATATGGCTTGAAGAGCAGAGCCCCTGAGGTGCAGTCAAGTCTTTGTCTGTTGTCAGCTGTCCTGCAAAGTGTGCCAGTGCCAATCAGCAGAGCAGTCAGTTCCACCCAACAACAGGAGTGTTGTGAGGCAGACAACTGCATCAACTTTCACACCTTCACGTGATTGGCAGCACCGCACAAACAAACAGATACTTAACAAAACTGTCTGTGCAGTATAAGGAAGCGTGCATGGCACCTTGTGGATCTGGTTGTGAGAGGGCTCTGATGACAGGGAGGCATCGTCATCAGAGTGCATGGCTGAGAAGATGGGGTAGCTCTGAGGACCCCTGCGTAACCCATTCTCATGCTGAGCAGCTTTGCATGTCTTTACTGACCTCCACACATGCTCAGAGCAGGCAGTCTGACGTTGACATCCTTGCTGGGCTCTATGAAAGAGCAGTGAAACAGTCAACAAGATTGTAGGTCATAGCTGGCGAGTGGGCTAAAAATGTTCCACTATCTGCCGTGGTGACAACAGTAGAGATTGGGCTGGACATGTCCCACTGTCTACTGTTGTCACCACATTGGCGACCAACAACATGAATTCCTGCACAACATTTGAGAGACCAGAATTCCCAAAAGGCTTGAGCAAATGTCAGAGTATTGCCTCTGTATTGCAACTAGGTGAGCGCGCTGCAGAACATAGCAAGCCTATGCAGCATGAATGCCCAAGGCTGAAAACACAGACCACTGGGACATGAGCAAATCCCAAAGATCACAGGTCCGTGCATGTGTACCATCACTGCACTATGTGCGCAAAATTTAGTGCAAAAGCTGCAGCGCCACTTACTTAATAGCTTTTTCATGGATTCAGGAGTTGCTTCAATACCTGGAAAGACCAGGGCGTGGCAGTGGGGTATCCAGGTGGCCATCATCTGCCTTGGGGGGTGCCTGCTGCTCCCCTGGGGCTACCCCCTCACCTCTGGCACTAGCTCCTAGACCCTGCTTGCGACTTTCCTAGTCAGTCAGCATGTACTATTTATTTCAAATCAGTGAAAATTGGTAGGCTTTGTGCAAACATGCCCAGCATGAGTCTGCATTTGAGCTGACGATCCTCCAGCAGGGGTGGTGATGCACATGGAACTGTGGCTCAAGGGGCATGTGCAAAACAAGTCAACAGCAAGGAGGATTATTTTGGTAGAAGAAGTTGCGCTTATTCATGCCTGACCAAAGACCTCAGACAGATCTGGGACGCTGGGCTCTCGCAGCTCCCCATAATCCTGTGGCAAACCTCCTTGCAGCATCTGCAGTTTGCTCTTCTGTTTTGTAAAAATTGGCTTTGCATCGGAATCAGCTAAAGTGCTTTGCCAAAACATACCCTAGCGGCGGGGTCTGAGAGACCGCGAATCTGTGAAACCCACTCGCTGTGAACACTTCCACTGGACTGCAGAGATAGACATGCAAATGTCGGTAGGGAGGAGCGTTGCACGTCAAGTTGAAAAGCATCCTTGAGGTATGAGTGGCACACCTGTATGATGGCTGCCAGCTCTCGCTTGATTTGGCCAGCATGTGCTGCTGCATTTCTCAACAGCAGCACAGTCCCCGAGGCATCGTCAGACATTAGCGCTATGGGCTTGGTGGCCGGTTTCGGGGCCTCACCACGTCAAACCATCAGTCAGTGCCTTCGAGCACTTCTTTGCCATATCGATCCTGCCAGACCGATCCTGCCATATCGATCTTGTTATGCCAAACTTGACCTACCGCTTGACAATCGGCGATTCTTTCAGCATGCTGCCTGCATTCGACATCCGAATTCGCCTGGTCAAACGTCAAATGTCAAGTACGGACGATTACTAATGGTACTCCTCTGCAGCTGCCCACGTGCGTCAAACAAAGCAGCCAAGACTCAGCAACGCCATATTGCGAGCACATAAACGACAGCCAGCCTTCATTGAGTGCGCACTCCAAGCGCAACTGAAGCACAGTATAGCCTGCTCAGATCAAGGATAGTATACTGTGCAAGTTCGTGGGGACACTCACTCACCAAATTGAAAGCTGCTGTCCCTCGACATCATTATTTCTCGGTCTGCTTATCCGTCGTTGCGGTCGCAAGCCTGTCTCGGGATAAGCAGTTGAACGTCTTCGCTGTGTTCTTGCAACTGAAAGGACAAGCGAATAGCTGCTGAGCAGGCGTTATGCCGAAGAGCAAACGAAACAAAGTCGGTACGCTTGCCGCCACGAAGTTATGCAATCCTGCATCCAATGTTTTAGGTCATATTTCAGCTGCGTGACTGCTTTGGAGTCTCATGTGGCGTCTGCAAACGCAGTCCCCCTCACAAAGACAAAGAAGAAAACTAAAGAGTGGAAGGAAGGGGCAATAACAACCGTGAGGAAACTATGCGACGAGTAAGCCAAGCACCTATTCAGCATGAGCACATGCCTCTGCTGATCTGAAGGCAGCTTTGCACTTTTTGCCTTTTTGTACCTTAGTTCTGTTGTCCAGGTATCCAGTCGTATACTTGTTCAAGTATCAGAATATGAGGAATGAAAGCTTCAAACAGTTCAGAGAAGACCATCTTGAAACAAGCAGGTGTGCCTTCATCACTGTGCAGCACAAAAGTTCAGCTTCATGTTCACAAGGAAACCTCCCTTGTGAAAAAGATGCATGACATGCGTACATGATTTCCTGCAGATTTTGCATGGGATCAAACAAGGTGCTGAAAGTGGCTCTAGGGCGGGAGGAGTCAGATGAATACAAACAAAACATCTCAGAGCTGGCAAACAGAATACGAGGGAAGATTGGCCTCTTCTTCACTAAGTTGCCACAACAGGAGGTAGACCACTTTAGAATGCAACCTGTCCTGGCTTTGTTGTCACATGGGCCATTGCACTATCAGCACAAGTATCAAGAAACTGAAGCTCATCATTTGTGCGCATGTGCAGAAGGCAATGTTGCATGCCTTTGCTCACTTAGCCATGCCCTGCTGCTATCTGACCTGCTTCAAATCATTGTTGTATTGCAAACATTCAAGGGTTCTGTATTTGCCACCCTGCAGCGTTAAAGGTGGTCTACAGATGGCTGTCCTGCCTTTCACCAACTCACTCTGTGCTGTCTTGTGATTCTTATGCTCAAGTCTCTGCACAAAGCAATGGATGCAGCCAGCTGACTGCCTATGCTATGCCATGTGCAACTGCCAGAGTGGGCTGCTGTGCTGCGGCTGCAGGCACTCACCATCTAAACAAAATTGAAGAAGCTGTGTGTCTGCAATAATGCACCCTGCCTGTGGCTAAAGTAACATTGCACTCCCATACAAAGTAACATTGCATCTGGCAGGGCACCAGCAGACTGCTGCATCACTCTGTTCTATACCATTGCATAGCTCAGCTGCCCTTCTGCTGCTACAGGTGTTGCAAATGTTTGAGCAGTTTGAAGTGCTTGACTATGCAAGAACTGGCTCAAAGGCCACAGAGGACTATGAACTTCCAGAAGGGCCAGTCCAAGGTCCCACAGGGCCGCTGGTCCACACCCTAGAGCCCCTCTTGCGGAGGTATGGGATGCCCACAAAGCTGAACAAGGGTGTGGTGGAGTTGATTGCAGACCATGTGGTATGCAAGCAAGGGGACACTCTTTCTCCAGGGCAGGCAGCGCTGCTGAGGGTCTTTGATGTCAAGATGGCTGCTTTCAAGATGACCTTGCTCTGTTGTTGGGCATCAGAAGGTGGGTCTGCTTCTGTATATAAAACATGCATGCTTTCTGCTGTGATTTTGCACGACAGCCCAAATGTGATCTGCCACTGTTGCAGCCCATGTTGTGTGTCATGACCAGAGGCTGCTTTGAGGTCTTACATTTGTTCTGTGGCGGCAACAGCTGGAGAATGCATCTGCTGGCACCTGGTTCTGTCAGCGTGTTCTGAGCAAGAAGCGACAGGACCAGCAGATGATGCTGAAAGTGCTGCAGTTGGATTTTACAGCACAAGAATGCACAGTGACAATTCACAGCACAAGTATGCACAGGATACAATTGTGGCAACAATTTGCCACAGGGAACAATTGCAGTAACAACGTGGCTTGGTGTTCAGGGGACAAGATCACAGTGCTGGCAGAAGATGAAACTGACGATGAAGAAGATGAAGGTTTTGAAGGTCTGGGTACAGAAGAGATTATCCTTCCGTAGATGTTCAACCTATGTTAGATAAATTGTGCCCCCTCAGTCTTTCTACATCTGGTCCAAGCAGGTGCAGCAAGACAGCAGTTCTGCCACTGGCTGCTTTGTTGCCTATCAGCCTCTGATTAGTTCATAATTTGTTGCACAAATGTAGTAGTACAATGGCTGGCATGAATGTCTCATGGAAGCTTGGCAGTACAGGTTTGCAAGATGTAGTATGTGAGCTGAAGAGGATGCTGAGAAGCTCAACACTACTTGACATACCAGTGTCCAGTGTCAAAAGTCATCACTTGATGTCGAAAATTTTGATGAAATCGTCAATGTGTCATGACATTTTGCTGCTGTAGTGTAAAGTGTTCTGTTGTGGTTTCCGTCGCACCGCAACTATGTCAGGACACTTTTTGGAGCATCTTGTATGTATGTCATGTATCAGGTGCGCATGCGTATGCTATGCCCATGTGTATGCACAAGGAAGGTAGAAAGTTTACGCTTGACTGCGACTCAGTTACTGGATCGGCTACAGCTTGCGCTTTTGCTAATTCACCTTATAACAATCCCCTTAACACTTCAGCGGTTATCGGCAGGTCAAGTATCAACACAGCTTGCACTTACATTCAATGTCAAGCATAATGCTTACAGACACTGAGCTGCCATGTATGTGAGTGTGCCTCACTTCAACAAAGAGTGATCAGTTTGTTCAATGTACACAATAACAAAATTTGTTAACATCTCTGCAAGACTGCCCATACATGCAACCTGATAAATGCTTTGCATGAGAAATATGACGCACGTCCCACAAGTAAACACTGTATACTGCAAAATTGGTTCTGCACTTTCATCCACAAGACCCACAAAGACAAGCTATTATACACTTGCCACTTGCAACCATGCACAGATATGTGTGCATGGCTGACTAGCATATTGGTACAAGGCTCTGACCCCATCTTCATACACCAGGTGGTAGCAGCATAGTTTGCTCCATGTCGAATCTCACTTCCAAGGTGCGCAGATTGTAGCCAACCACCATGAGCCAGAACATCAGGCGTGCCAACTCAACTTGTGAGGCCTGAGTGGGATGCTCCATATCTTCACTGCTCAAGTCGTCCGTTCCTGAACAGCAGCCTCACTTGAGCCTGTTACCATGTGACAAGGCTTCAGGTGCTTGACAACACACTGTATTGTCAGAATGATCTCTGCCAGAAGCTTGTTTTGCAAGCATTGACCACGCCAGACCATTACGACTAGAACTGCAGTATAGGCTGCTGATACCAAATTTGAATAGATGCCGGCTGCACTGCAAGGCATGCCAGCATCATGATGACTTGTGGCATAAAGCACCGCTGTAACATGTGTCCAGCTAGCACTACCAGCCTGCATGGTGCCAAGCTTTGAATCAACTGTACTATGACAAATTCATCTTGTCCGACAGACGGGCTTGCACATCGACAACATGACAGCAATATCTCGCTCGCACAAGATTGATCAAGCAGGTTGCTGTGTGTACAATGCGCTGGTTGCAGCGAACCTACCCAGCAGGCGGTGAATGAAGGTGTTCATTGCCTCCACGCCATCTTCACTGACGAGGGTCAACGATTTGACCTGATCGGCTTCTAGACCTTTGAGGAAGTTCAGCAGCTCATTTCCAGCCGCATGCACATACAATTGAGTTGACACCTGCAGAGCAATATCGGCTCACGTGAGACAGCCCAGCTGGGGATCAGGGTTGCAGCCCAAGAAGATTAGCTCACAGCAAATGCAATGATGGCTTAGCATGCAAATTGGCTGCTGTTGTATGGTCACTTGCATCACAAGCGTAACTCGCAGGACAGCTGCACATGTAAGGACACCATACATGCAGCACATTTGCCATAAATGGCTGCGGCTTGGCGAAGCACCAATCATACCTGTTGCTTCAGGATTCTGTTCTCACTCTCTAACTTTTCTATGTATTCAGACGCAGGGACAGACTCTGTGCCGTTCTCATGGTGCCACCTCAGTACTTCACCGGACACACGTGTCTTTTGTGAACCTGGGGCATACTTGCCGTCCTGACTATGATCCAGCATCCCCATGATTGGCAGGGCAGGAGGCAGATCATACTCATCAAAGCTTTGATACCCTGAAAAAACACATGAAAAGGCCCTAACAACACCTGTATACTCGTCAAGGCTCAAACACAGCAACAGCATGCTGTAACCACGCTAAAGAGCAGCAATCCAAGATCAAACACTATCAACTGGAATGCACAGTGGATGGACGTGTGTTCTGCACCTGAGGGCAACATGCTGTCTCGCAGCTCCAACCGGTAGTGCGCATTTCTGAACATGTAACCAGACATCATCATAGTGTACATAAGCTGTGCAAGGTCTTCCCCCTTGGCTGAAATGCTGACTTGGAAGAATTGCGGCAAAAGGGTACCCAGGTAATTTCTGATTGTTTGACTCATGGCGTCTACGACCTGAACACGAGCATGACACCAGTGTGACACTGAAATCATTCTGTATGAGATGGAGCACTGCCGAGAGCTGGCGCAAAAGACAAAGACAAGGAACGTTGCTTATTGTATACTGCTCAACTCAGACAACATCAGCTGGACTCAGACCATGGAAGCCAACCTATGGCTTCATACTCGGTACAAAGGTGGTGCATTTATGCAAAACAGGTATACTGCATTCTCACATGAGCAGGGGCGTGCTGTACAAAGTCTTCCATGACCTCTGGCTGGATGGCCTGCACATATCTCAGCAGGAAACGTCTCCTGTCCAGCTCCTGCAGAGGGCAGCCTTGGCTTAGAAAGAGCTTTACATGCAAGCCTATATATGCTGGATGCTGTTGAAAGAAACCTGTGTAGTAGCACCGCCTCCTTCGCGACTGCCTGAGCTTCCTGCTGCAGTGACTGAGTAACATAGAGTCATTGTACGTTTGGCCGGACCTCCCGAGCGGTTGCGAAGACCTTGACTTGCATGCCAAAGCCTCTTGTACGACCTATTACGCGCTAAACCTCTACGCTTCTGCGGCAAATGCGAATGACCAACACAACTGTGTGCGGAGTTGCGCGGACCGCTTCTGATCCATTTCTGCTGGCTATAATGCATTCTTTGTTGCTGCTCAAGCGCGGTATATACTGCGCGGCTTTCTTGATCTCAATGCGGGCAAGATGAAACGATATTGCGCAGCCTGTACGGCTGATTGCCGTCCCAGCGCTGATTTTGTGACAGTGCAATGCACAACTTGCAGCTGCACAAATCGGCAGAAGCAGATAGCTGAAGAAGAACAATGCGGAACTCTGTATCCAGCCTCATTTTGGTAAATTTCATCGACAGATTGGACTTCAGACACACGCTCTCAATCTGGTGCATTTTCAGGCTCGTACATGCTGTTAGAGTGATCAGAGCAATGGTGGTATATCACCTATACAGGACTAGTCGACTGGCTCAACAGTTGGTCTGCTTGTCTGCACTCATGCCTCCAATTCAGGGTGGCACAGCCCATCAAGCACCCTGCCAAATGCAACCTGGATGACTAAGTGCCAGGTGTGACCATACCACAATCATCAGGATGTGTCTGCAAAATGCATTTCAATGCATTGCGCAGTACAATACAGCGCTAGCCTTGTATGACTGCATACTGTATCTACCACAACAGCTATGATCCGGGCAACCACGCTCTGCAAACCAGTGCATCCTTAGTAACGTGTATCTGAGATCCAACACATCAAGGAATCATCAGGATGCATGGCGTATACTGCATGTCATGATTCCATGCATGTGTAACCAGATATCAATGACAGTTGCATCAAAATGACGTGCCTTGAACGACAGTTGACTGCCTAGACGCGAAGTTGCCATCAGAGTGGCGGATAGCTCTTGTATGGCACGGTGGTATTGCAAGCTTCCGTTGAAGTCCAGGCACGTACAGCTTTGACCTGTATGATCTCGCACGCTTGCTGCTGACTTTGTGAATTTTCTGCTATCTGCCAAGTCGCCCGCGCGTTTATGTGTCAATGGGGTCCGCAGCAAGCAAAGCCCCGAAACGAGCATTTCCAAAGTCTCAGCCTATTCAGCGATCTGAAACTCCTACGAATCAAACAACAGCACAAACAACCCCTCACAGGACTGCGCAACCTGTCCAAGCACAGCAACAGCAGACAGCAGGTGCGCGGAAAAGTCCCGACACAGGCCTTTCGCACTGTTTGCTGGCGTAATTTGAACAGCACTTCATACAGATCAGGAAAATCCTATAGACCCAGAGCAGGATTTTCTGCTGCACCTCAAGCAAGAGGGAGTGAAAGATGCTGACCTGGGTTCTTTCTTGGACAAGCTAGGGGGAGCAATAGCCGGAAAACAGGTTTCAACTCTTGACGTCAAGGTGCCTTTTCTTCCATGTTTGCTTCTATGGGAAATACAGTGGTTTTGCCAATTCACACATGCAGGCAATGACAAATTGCAGGACACCGCAATGCTGACATGCTGACATTGCGCTGTATGTATTTCCAGCATGGAGCAACAAAGAAAGTTTCGCATCATCGAAAAGAAGAAGGCAGACTAAGCACAGCAGTGCTGCGCAACCTCTTTCAAGATGTACACCGTATGGAACAGAACCAGAAGCAAGTGGACCTAGCAGCATTGGCTAACAGGTAACAACACAGCACATGCCTTAAAAGACATATGCAGCATGTGAACACTAAGCAAACTCTACTGATCATACTGTCAAGGTTCAAGTGATAATGAGGATGTGTCTAATAGATGAATGTCACATCTGATTGTCATGCTAACTTGGCGCTGTGTCACATATCTTGCCCCATCTGGTCTGTGCGCAAAGGAACACAGTTCTTTCATGATAAGTAAGCACAGGCCTATAGGGTATAAAGCTCATGTGCCTTCAGGTATGGCATAGAGAAGCAGCTGCTGGAAAAGGTGCTGCACTTCAACAGGATCCCTGCCATCACTCAGCAAGCGGATGGCAGGCTGTTTGGCAGCTGGCAGTGGAAGGCTTAGCTGCATCATGCTGTACAGTTACAAGCCAACTCCAAGCAGTCAATGGCGTTGGTGGCTGGCATGCCATGTGCTACTAGCAACCCGCTGGGAAATCAGACAAGCTGGTTGAAGCTTGTTTTGTCACATCAACGCACCCTGCACTTGGCATTGGGTCGCCTTGCAGTCAACCAGTCAGGATCTACAAGGCTGGCAAGGCCAGCACAGTGCAGACCATCACAGCCATGGTCCACTGTAATGTTGTAAACGTAGGAGGCTCACATTTGCATGCTTGACAGCCGTTGATTGCTGTAGCACTCTCAACACACCGTGGCCTACTCTGATCAGAGGCCTACTCTGATCATGAGAGCAAAGGGTTATAAGCCCTTTACCAGAGGTCCACAGCTGTTGAAAGTATTGCCCTTGTGGCTGTACCTCTGCTAAGAACCTCTGAGAAGGGCTTGAAGCCTTTTGCCTTCAGAATGTGGAAGTTAAGGCGCTTGTGAGAAAGGTAAAGCAGACACTGTTCTACCTGCTATGTAGGATGCTAACTGCTATGTTGACTTCCTTCAAACATCTGTCTGATTTCAACTGCAAGCATCATGCGCTTGATGTGTCATTTGCTTACTCGATACTTCTGACTAGGCTTTTCCCTGCATTGACAGGTTTCTCGGTGAAAAAGTTCTTACTTCAAACCATGAATTGATCATGGTGATTAGTTCATGACACAAACAACACTGTCAAAACCCATTTGATTATCTGATCATCCTTGTTGGACATTATTTGTTGATCGTTCAGATGCTATTAAACCTTTCTGTTGTCTGGGAACAGCATTTGCAGTGCTGTGTCCCAATTGCAGTCATCATTTGCCAACTCCCCTGATGATTTTCGAAGACATGTCCTGTATAGGTATCCTCAACTGCTGGATTGATTTGCTGGTTGCAATGCAACTAGCAATCGTCGCATTGCATCTGGATGTTCTGCAATGTGCAGCCACAATTGCCTCTCTTGTGAGCAGCACAGCACGCAATTACGCTCACTAATGCATACCGGATCAAAAGGCATACCATGCATTAGCTACTGCCCAGGTGGGCAGTTGTACTGTGGTGAAAGAGCAAACTCATCAACAGGTACTCAGCAACTATGCGGATGAACTCCTGCTGTAACAGAACAGGAGTTAAATTACAGGGCCATGACTGCATGGTGCATACAGCTGCAGGGCTTCACCAGCTAAGGAAAGCACTGACAATAGTCTTCTCTGAGCAGCAAGTATGATGTCTAATGACAAGCACACCTGTCCAGCAGCTGATGATAAACTGCTAGTGGTGTTTGGCCTGGGACATCTACCAACACTGTTTGGACTTTTCAAAAATCAGTGCAATGTTGCACTGGCAATACTCGTACAGGTAAGGAAGCTTATCCTCAGGAAACAAATCACATGTTGTAGATGTTGCCAAAGTTGGTGAGGATGTTGCTGCCAAAGGGGTTTGACAGGTGGTCAAGCAGGTTCTGGTAAGGCCCCTGTCGTGTCAGCACCGCCTGTGCGCCGAAGCCAAGAACTGCAATCATAGCTAGTCTGCCATTCTTGACTTCCTTGATCTGCAGATCCCTTAGGTTGTTCTCTGATCGTCCAAAGCCCAGGAAGTTGAAAGCTGCACCACCTACAATGACAATGCACAGCTTATACTCATTTGCAGTGTGACCTCCACCACATTGACATGTCATGCATCATAAGGTCCTCAACTTCACAACAGATCCAACTTTGATTGAAAAGAGCATCTTTATGTGCATAATATGCAGTGAGACCTCATTGCACTGACACATGTACACAAGCTCACAGGACACAGTCCTGAGCAAGCAACCATGCACATGCAGCACGTCAAACAGGCATGGCAATAATCTGGAATTGTCATTCTGCTGTGAAGCACATAATTGCATACACAGAAGACCATCTTGTGCATGGATGAACCTACACCGCACATGCCAAATCAGGCTGGACTGTTTACCTGGGTAGGATGGGTTGCCTGAGCCTCCCAGAAGCTTTTCGAAGCCCAAGAAATACTGCTTGCCCATGGAACCGGGCTTCTTGTAATCTTGCCATCTTCGCAGTTCAGCAAACTGGAAGGCAATGACCTCAATGAAGAACAGGGCGTATGGGTCACACCAGAAACGGCCATAGTTGCCTGCTGGGGGAATGACACCAGTCTTGAACCAGGCAACTTCATCAGATGTCTGAGGGATCAGTCCACCTGCTGCTAGAATTTCTGGAATAATCATGCCTGCTGCTCCAAGCATGGCCCTACAAAATTGGCAGGGCAAGTTTCAGGTCCAATAACAGACTCAGGCTGTGCAATGAGTTTGGTGGGAGCTACTGTCACTAATTTAGCAGTGGCAACGCCTCTTGTGTGAGACGTTAACCATATCTTCAACTGCAGCAGTAACGTCTGCTCACCATCTGCAGTGAATGACCTCGCTGTATCTGAGCCAGTCGGGGTCAATGAAGCCACCAGCACCCTCAGGGTCTGACAGACCCAAGGGGTCAAACCCATAGTCTGCTGGCAAAGTGCCGTCAAGGTAAGACAAAGATTGGTCGGAGGCGAAAAACAGCAGGTCCTCCTTGCGATCTGTCTGCAGGTTCACAATCGACCGTCACGACCTGACCATTCGCGCAGCCGACGCTTGCAGCTGCTGCTGGTCGATCAGATGCACATTCACCTTCTCAACAACTTGGCTGCCCTTGTCGCCACCCTTCTCAGCCTTCTCGACTTTGCCCTTGTTCTCGCTCTTGGTTGGCTCCTCGCCCTCCGAGGCCTTTTTCCCAGACGGGTCTGCGCGACTGATGAGCCTTTGTCCTAAGCGTGCGTGAGACACAGGCTTAGGGCCAAATGCGGCCTTGACCTGCAAGGTCAGAGATGTTTCAAGTCCTTTGCTGGTGCAAGCTGACTGACGACAATAGCGACTGCAGCCATCACAGGCTGTACCTGTACGTGAGCTGCGCCCTTCAACATCAAAGTGCACACCATGTCTGCAGCCTGTAGTTCGATACCGCAGATCCCAAGAGTAGCAAGGTGCTCCAGGAATGCGGAGCTACAGCTTGCTGCCTTGATAGGAAAGCGATTGGGTATTGCTTGAGATCTTCCATCTCATCTTCCCGCACGTTTCTATTTCCTTACACCCCCTATGCACAGTCCGTGGAAAAAACGCTGTGCGAATGTTGACATATATGTTGGCACATGTTTTGTGTTGATGTTGTCTCGCGTCTGATCGCAGTCGATAGCTCCAAAAGGCAGTCGAGCCGAGCTCCGTATGACGATGATAATTCAGTGACGTGCTGGGAAGTATGAGGCTGCATTCAGGAAAGTCAAACTGCATGTAAGCTTGTCGGAGTTACCGTCAACCAAGTAAAGACCAGTCGGTCCTGCTCTTGGATCCCTTGCTTGTCTTCCAACAAGCAGTTGCTTCGAGCGGACAACAGATTCCAGACGGTCATCCCGCCAGCAAGTGATGACATACCTTTGACTCGCGTATACGCAACCTCAGTTGAAGTCTGAACAGTGCCCCCATGACTGAGCCTCACACTAGCTCCCCATCCTCCATACCTGCATCAATTCCGTTTGAAGATCGAGAGGGTGATGCAAGATTCAACGCTCCCAGGTGCAGACTTTGTCTTGAACCAAAATTTGTCTAAGACCAAGCTTACAGCACTCTGACCGTCGCACTGCTTATGATGCAGGGTAGCCTTCACCTTGGCAGACTTTGAACTTGTCAGAAGGCTTGGTGATGGAAGTTTTGCACAAGTCGTTCTGGCTCGCCACAAGCACAGCAAGAAGCAGTATGCTATCAAGATCATCGACAAGCATCTTATTCTACGCCACAAACAGACAAAGTACATCAAAAATGAACGGTTCCTGTTGGACAAAATTAACTACGAAGGCATCTGCGATCTCCGCTTCACTTTTCAGGATCAGAACTCATTGTACCTGGGTCTGGAACTATGTCAAAATGGTACAACATTTGCCCTGACACAAGCAATGCCTGGCATCTGACGTCTTGTCAAAACAGACGACTACTGTGGCAGCAGGATTTGCTAACAATTCTGTGGCTGCAGGTGAGCTTTATGATCAGATACATAAGCGCAAGCAGATTGATGTGCAGGATGCACGATTCTACACTGCAGAGATTGTGCTCATGCTGCAGCGGTTGCGACAAGAAAAGGCAAGCTTTGGAAGTTTGGCTGAATGTTCTGATGTGATATGTTTTGGCCCAGTTTTACGACCACATAGGCCATCGCTGCAACTTTGTCAGCACTTATTACTGTCTGCTTGTTATTGGGCAGATCGTTCATCCAGAGCAGTGCATGACCACAACCAGCAAACTCTCCAACCACACTCACCTGCAGTTTGACTTGCGCATCAGCTTGACAAGCATCAGTAGCTTTCCCTGAGTATGCAGGTGATTCATCGGGATCTAAAGCCAGAAAACCTCATGCTTGATGCTAAAGGACACCTTAAGCTCATTGACTTTGGTAGTGCCAAGTTTCTGGGTGAGCTTCCAAGTGGTGCCAACCTGCTGCCTGCTGTTGACTTGGAGCAGCCGGTCAAAAGTGCTTCCAAAGCAAACTCAGCAGTTCCAGATGGACAGACCCTCAGCAACAGCAGATCCAGCGATGCTGAGAAGGCTGCTTCTGGTGAGCAGCAGTGTCCTCTTTCACACATCTGCTTTCCTACAGGTCATATGTAAAACAAATTCATTGTCCCAGCATACCTGCAAGTAGCCACAGCACATTATCCAACAGGCTTGTGTTGCAAATATGGCCTGCTTTGCACCAACACAAGAAGCAATGCAGCTGTTTAGAGCTGTGCTGGCTTCAACACTTGAATGGCAGCTTCTGCTGTTTGTGTCTCAAAGTGTCTCCACTTTGCTTTCAACAAGCCCCAGATTGTAGCTTAACAATGCAGCATGGCAGTATCCCACTCCTGACAACATCCTGATGTTCCAGATGCAAGCAGCACAGCAGCACAGCCAAGCAGTGTGCACATGACCGGCACCAGTGCAGCTGTGCCAATGGGTGCTCTGCCCAGCAAGAGCCTGGGTGCCTCTGGGGACCTGGGCGCCTCACAGGCACAAGCAGAGGCAGCCAGTGGCGTGGCTCAGAGGTCCACCTCCCAGAGGGCCACTTCCTTTGTGGGCACTGCTGACTATGTGGCTCCTGAGGTACCTTCCAAACACATGTAGACAATGTTAAGCCCAAGAATGTCAAAATGCTGAGTACAATTGCAGTCTGACACATATGGACGTGTCAGGCACTTTGACATTGTACTCAGCACATGAAACATCTACGTGTGTCCGACTGCCACGCTTGTAGTGAGCGTGTGTCAAGGCAAATGCCGCTGAGTCAGGCAGTGCCATGTGTGTCAGGTGCCAGCTGTCTGTGGACGTGTCTGTGACCATATGCATGCATCTGAGCAGATTGGTCTGAATGAGGGTAGCTGCAAAAGCAAATCTTGTGACAGCAATGCCCGATGCAATATGGTGGTACAGCTGTTGCTGTTGACATGAAGGCTATACACAGCTCAGTATGACTTGGTCACAAAACATGTGCCGTGTTCATTCCCGCTGACGGAGTTACAGCCACAGAGCTTGCATGCCATGTTGCATGCTGCCAGGTGATCTTGACATATGAGCAAATGTTCTTTGTTGAAACATGAGGAACAGTCAGCACTGTGTGGAAATTAGCCTTTCTTTGTTGCAGACTCTGAACAATCAGGCAGTCACGTATGCAGCAGATCTGTGGGCTCTAGGGTGTGTGGTGTACCAGATGCTGGTGGGCAAGCCCCCCTTTAAGGCTGGCACTGAGTACTTGACCTTCCAGCTCATATCTGCTGGACAGGTGGACATGCCGCCGTCACTGCCATCTCATGCACAGGACCTGCTGCGGCGCCTGCTACTGCCCGATGCCAGCAAACGACTAGGTCAGAGCAAAAGCTCAAGTCACATTGCCATGCATGTATCTGCTTGCATTGAGCTGAGCTTTTTGTACTGCACATGATTGTCTGATCAGGGCATATGTGGTTGTTTCAGGTGCAGAGAATCTCCAGGATGTAATGAAGCACCCATTTTTTGAGAGTAAGCTCGACTTCTTCAAGTTTTGTTGAAAGTTTCTCGTGTCATTTTGGCGCACAGTGCTTGACAGTGTATGAATGTCATAGCTTAGCATGCAAATAATCTGCTGCTGAATTGATGCCAATGATGAGTGTTGTTGCTGTGCGACACTCAGCAGCGTACTGAGCCTCCAATTGCACATTGTTTGCATGCCTGTTGCAAGGGCAGTGGGCTGTTTTCCCTGTACTGGCTTGTTTTCTTGCCAATATCTGGATTTACATCATGCAGAGATTGATTGGGAGAACATCAGGAAGCAAACAGCGCCCAAGTTTGTACCAGTGAAGAAGAACACAGCTGAGGAGGATGCAGTTGATTGGGAGCTGACTTCACTGACAAATCAGCACTTTGGTCATGCTTTTGGAGACAGTTCCGGTGGCCATGCTGCAGTTCATGCAGCAGCTTCACAAGATAATGGTTCTGGAAATGATGCCAATGCCAATGCGTTCATGGCTGCTGTGGCCATGCATGCAATTGTGTCAGCTGAAAACCAATCGCACGGAGAGTGGTGATGTTCTTGCCTTGTAGTCAGTCATGGTGCATAGCTCACTTTCTTATGCCAAAATGCATGTAGTGAAAATTTGGGTGCATGATGAAGTCTACTGTGGCAACTATCCACGTTTGCTGATCCCAATCCCGTCTGTTGCTAGCATTGTAGTATTCCTGATCGGCAATAAATGCGCTCGGCGGAGCACTTTGGCGTTGATGATCTTTGAGCCAGTCTGACCCTTCATGTGGTGTTGGTCCTTGCTCATCTCTATGACTCAATGCAGTGTCTTTGTTGCGCAGCTTTTGTCACATAGCTTTAGGTTTGGTAGTCATGGCTCAGTGCCCGAGTAGTACTGCAGGTCAGGAAGCCAGTGCACAGGACACTTATATGCAGTTGTAAGGGACTGCGAGACTTGTTTCACATTTCGTAATATTCAAGTTCAAAGCAACCACCACTCGTGGTCAGGACTGAAAGCTCTGCGTGAGCATGGCTTGGCCCAAACTGCCTTACTGACAAAAGCAACTTGTGTCAAACGTGCACTTGGCTCTTCTTGCACAGACTGAAGGCCTTGCTGACATTCACATTCATTCTGCGCATCTGTTCAACTTGTATTGCTGGCAGGATTGTTCTGCATGACCACAAGAAAGGCCACATGCAGGTCGTGTGCCTATGCTCAGCTGCCAACAGTCAACATGGCACCAAAACACACTGTTCTGAGCAAACGATGCTTCATCTTCTTGAAGTTCGCCTCACGTTCACCTTCCTTCTAGCTGGTGCGCTGCCCGAAGAGCCTGCTGCAAATGTGCCAGCACCCGGAGCACCCCCAAATGCACCACTGAATGATGGAGCCATGCCAGCAGGAGCCTGCCCAAAGGCAGGCGCTGGTGCAGGCTGACCAAAGGTAGGAGCAGAGCCATTGCTTGGCTGCTGACCAAAGGCAAAAGAAGGTGCAGAGGCAGCTGGGGCACCAAATGCTGCGCCTGACTGCTGCTGCCCTGCCCCAAACATTGCAGGCTGCACAGCACAAGACTGGTTCAGGGCACAGCAGTCTGGTGGCAAGCTGAAGCATGTGCACACAGAGGCAAATGCTACAGAATGTGTCAGGGCTGGACAAGTATCATAAGCAAAATCTATTTTTACGTTGACCCATGACAGCTTGAAAGCAGACTGAGTGACATCACAAACACATGGTGAAAGCTGCATGAACCATGATACCTGATTTTGCTGTTGCCCAAAGCTTGGGCTTGCTCGAAAGCCCATGTTGCCTGCACAACACACACACAATTTTAGTCGTCACATGACAAACGCTCACGCGCAGCTCCTCTGTATATGCAGCATGATGGCCTCCCATCAACGCAAGGGGATGCAACCACAACCATGCTACACCAAAAGAACGCAGTCTACTGAGACTGCACTTACAAAGCATACCTGCTGTGTTAGTGGCACCGAAGCCTGTGGAGGCCGGCTGAGGCTGCTGTTGACCAAAGCCTACTGCAGAGAAGGGCGCAGGCTGGAAGGGGGCGGGGGCCTGACCAGGGGCGCTGCTGCCTGCTCCAAAAGCCCCGCTGCCAAAGGTGGGTCCTGAAGAGGGGCCTGAGCCAAAAGAGGGGTTACTCCCTGCAGCAAGTAGTAAGCATTGCAACACAGCAGACTCACCACATTTCTTGATTTGCAGTCTGCGTCAGCTGCACAAGCCAATCTGGCTCTTCTGGGATTGGAAGTACTGGTATGTTCAGTTTGTCTATGCACATTGTTGTGTGAAGCATGATCAGCAAAGCTGCATGGGCTTGCGCTTCGGCTTGCACAGGATATTCTCTGTGGCCACAGCGGCAAAAAGCCCATTTTCCAGGTATGAGTTGCAGACATTGTTGAACTTGCTCTAAGCTGTGTGGGGCCTGCTGATTGCTGGGTATGCATACTATGAGAGGACGGTCACCTGTGTTTGCACCAAAGGGCCGGTGCAGAGTTGGCATTAGCACCAAACATAGCTGGCCCAGAACCTGCTCCAGCAGAAGACCCACCAAAGGAGAAGTTGCCTGTGCCTGCAGGACATCCACAAAACAAGGTATTTAGCCTGTCACACCTGGCAAATCTGCCATGCCACGATCACGCGAGTGCAAGACTGCTGACTAGTCACTTTGCTGTGGAATTGAATGCGCTTTGCCACCTTACGTGACCTTTGCCTGTCAGGGAATCAGCCCTTGTCGGCAAAAGAAGGCTGGCACGTATGTGAGCTATTGGAGCAGTGGCTTCTGTGTTGTGCCAGTCATAGCATTCAACAAGCTATGCCAGGACGGTGCATCACATGGGCAAGGCATCAACCTACCTGCAGCACTGGACTGCCCAAAGGCAAAGTTGGGAGCAGAGGATTGGCCCACAGCAGGTGTTGAGCTGGCGCCACCTGCCATACCACTACCTCCAAATGCACCACCAAACCCACCAGGCGCCGCTCCTGACTGCCCAAAGGCAGGTACAGATGCTGCTGCTGTTGGTGCCATGCCAGACTGCCCGAAGGCAGGTGTGGGTGCTGCTGCTTGTGCCATGCCAGACTGCCCAAAGGCAGGTGTAGGTGCTGCTTGTGCCATGCCAGATTGCCCAAAAGCCGGTGCAGAGGCCCCTGCTGTCTGTCCGAACAAGGTTGGTGATGCTGCTGGCGCTGAGCCTGGCATTCCAAAGGAGGGTGTGGACGCTGATGTTGCTGCTGCTGACCCAAAGGATGCAGCTGAACCTGACTGGCCAAAAGCAGGTGCAGATGATGGGGTTGGTTGGGCCCCAAACAGGGGCGCAGATGCTGGGAACGTCTGTCCAGAGGAAGGTGCAGCTGCAGTGCCGGGCTGTGAGGCGCCAAAGGCAAAGTTTGATGTGCTTGCAGCTGTGCTGGATGCTGTTGCTGCTGTGCCCTGCTGTGAAGGGGACTGACCAAAGGCGAAGGATGGTGTGCTAGCTGGTGCAGCGGGTACGCTGCTTAGCTGTGGCTGCTGACCACCAAATGCAAAATTAGAGCTTGGTGCAGCACTGACAGCAGCTGGCTGGCTGGCACCAAAGGATACTGGCACCGAGGGTGCAGCACTGACAGCTGGAGCAGACCCAGCTCCAGCTGCAGACTGCCCAAACAGGAACTGAGCAGGGGATGCTGCAGAGGCAGCTGATGTGGCAGTTGCTGATGCAGCTGAGGCCTGCTGTGGCTGAGAGCCAAACGCAAAGCTCGGTGCACCTGCAGAGGTGGCGGCGCTGGACTGCTGTGCCCCAAAGGGAAAGCCTGACCCACCAGCAGGTGAAGGAGCAGTCGTCTGCTGCGAGGGAGTTGCACCAAAGGACAAACCTGGCTGGCTGGTGGCTGCTGCAGCAGTGCTTGCTGGCGGCTGCTGACCAAAGCCAACAGTAGGAATTGCGGGCGCAGCTGTGGATGCAGCGAGACCAGAGGTGGCGCTGGCTGGAGCTGAAGCACCAAAGCCAAAGGCACCAGGGGTGAAAGCTGCCCCAGCTGTGGCAGCAGGAGCAGCAGCTGTGGCTGGAAAGGCCGCTGCAGCAGGACTTGCTAAGCTAGCAGCTGGTGCAGAACCTGTCACATGGCCACTGAAACCACTGAATGCTGCCGCACTGCCAGCAGCTGGTGCTGCTGCTGTACTACTGCCACCACCAAAGGAAAAGGGCGGGGCACTGGATGCTGCAGCTGTGTTAGTGTCTGTAGCCTTGGACCCAAACCCAGCAGCAGCAGATGTTGGGCCGGGCACAGTATCAGTAGTGGAAGCCACAGCTGTTGGCCCAGCACTGCCAGGACCAGCTGATGCACTACCAGGAGATGGCCCTGGTGCAGGGGTAGGCAGAGAATGGGTGGGTGGCGTAGCAGATCCTGGTGCACCAAAGCTGAAGGGTCCTCCCAGGAGGGCAGAAGTTGCCTGCCCACTTGACTGAGAAGCTCCTGCGGTGCAGATGATTCAACTTCCTCTTTGCTTACAGAAGCACAACTTTTGCAATAGCATGAGCAATATTGTACTTGCATGCGCTGAAGCTGTTCATCACTTCTACACGGGCATGCAGCAAATCTTCAAAACAGACAATCCAATGTATGCAACCAAACAACAAAAGACGCAGCCTGAACGTGATAAGATGAACACTTGTAGAGGGACGCAAGTGCTGCAGCATTGCAGAACGACTCAACAGTAAAATGCTTTCAACACACCTGCAGTAGTTGAGGGTGCATTGAGCTGCAGACTTGCGCCTCCAGGGAACGGGGCAGCTCCAGTGGGGGTGGAGGAAGAGGGTGGGGGGCCGCTGCTGGCTGCAGCTTGGGCAGGCTGTGTTGACTGTGGCTGTGTAAATGCAGATGGGCCAACCACAGTAGAAAAGGAGAAAGGATCTGAGTTGGCAGAAGCTGCAGGTGCTGCTGCAGGTGCACCCAGGGCAGGCGCCTGATTTGGCATTCCAGCCAAGCTGGCAACTCTTGGAGGTCCTGAAAATTGAACAAACAACCATACGGCAAACATAGCTGGGTGAAGCTAGCGATGCACAGTTCCAAAGACTACTTGCACGCAGCGCGTCAATGAACAGCATATCCAGCAGGCAGCATCACATGTGGCTGAAGATAGCTGCACTGTGCACGGAAATGGATCACAAGTATGACCATATTCACAGACGCTCAATGCCAAATCCAGGCCCATAGCAGCAGTGAAAGACAGCAAATGTAGGACTGACCAGCATGCTGGTGAGCTGCCAGCTCCTGAGGGGTCATATCCTCCAGCTCATCATTGGGGTTCCAGGCCTTGTAGCTGCCAGGAATGTACCGCAGCCTGTGGCTGCCAGCTGCCGTGGGGTAAGCTGCAAGGAGCAGATCTAGTTGAGACTCATGTGAAATAGGCATCTGTCCCTGTCTTGACTGATGTGCTGGGGACAGACAGATGAGAAAGCAGATGACAGAAACCTGACCAGATGCAAATGAGTAACATTCAAGTTTGACCTTGAGATGTGTACTATCTGAGCACGAGGTTTGCCTGTGTGTTGCATAATATATGGACGTGACAGCAAGCTACTCATGCTGCTTTGTAGCTCATGCTGCTCTGTAACTCGGGCTGCTTTGTAACTCATACAGAGCGCCCCTGGTCTGTGCAGCCTGAACAGTCTGATTGACAGCATATGTTGATGCTGCATTTATGCTTGACGCTGACTTTGTACCTGCGAACTGCACACGGTGCCGCCTCCTCTTCTTGTTTTGCTGTGCATTCAGGTTTGCCTGCTCTACATGAGTCAGGGGCGCCGTGAAAGGCTCCCTGACAACTCGGTACCGCTTGCTCACAATAGGCTCTGACGCAGCACCTGAACAGAGAGCAGAGTGAGTTTTGTATCAATGCAAGCATGCCAAGCCAAAATGTGACTCACCACTCTGCTCATGAAAGCTAGGGGTCGGCCGCTTGGCTTCTGGCTGCCTTATGCCTGAATGTGTTGCTACACCTTGGTAGTCAGAGGAGCTCTGTGTTTCAGCAGTACGCTTATGTCCGCGTGTATCGACACCCTGACCTCTGGTGGTTGCATCCTGAAGGCTGCCAGAATTTTGAGCTCCAGGACGCTCTGCTGCTGTTGCAGCTGTGTTACCAGGAACAGCAGCGTCCACAGCTGCCCTCTTGCTGTGCCTTGGCTCCTGGGATGCTTCATCTGTGCGCTCACTGGCTTTGCGCTTTCCCAGCCTGCATAACATCCATCAGAGCAGCTGAGGCAGAGCAGGACACCCAAATTGCAGGCTGTGCTGCAACTCGTGGACATTGCAACACTAAGCTCACGTTGCGGTCTCCGCGGATTCTTGCTGCTTTTGCTGAGCACCTTGCAGGAGAAGAGAAAACTTAGATCTGCAGCCTTTACTGTTTGTGTCTAAACAGGCCGGGCTATCACTCAAAAAAGATTGTCGTCGTTGCAGGAGCTCACACAGCACCTGCAGTGCCCCATATCCAGGCCCGAGGCAACTCAGCAAGCTTCTTGAGCCGGTCCATCACCCGCTCTTACTCTGCGCAGCCGAGCGGCCGTAAGACCCAACGCAACTTAGCCACAAAGACCGCATGGCATGCTGCAGGAATTTATGACATATACATATCACTCAAGGCCAAGCAGCCGACACCCGTCACAGCCCAGCCTGTTTGCAACATTGTCCGTTGTGCACAGCCTCTCTGAATCAAGAAGAAGAGCGCAGCTCTCAGAGCATAAGTGCATTATGACTTTTTGGTATGTTTGTTGACATTTTCAATCTACTGATCCAATGGTCATGGTCATGGCCCCAACGACCCTAAAAATCCAATAAATGGATGAACGAACGAATGAATCAGGGCGACCTATTCGTACTTTTTTGAGCATTGTTTAAGGGCTCAATCCTAAGCATGCCTTACAATTGTGCTTTAGTTCAGGCTGTAGCCTTACATAGCTATAGGGACGGGTTGCCTGTACCCGGTAGCCAGATTAGTATATGAGTTGAGTGTCGCATCATGTGCAACAATCAGGTTCGTGAAGTGCCAGCGGCAAGCCCCTGCAAACAGGCACAGAATGTAGCATAGAAGACATCCCTGCAAAGCACGTTTCCTGTACTGACATTCAGAAAACCCCACCGGAAGCTAACACCAGCTCACATGCATGTCGACAGAGCACTGCTGAAAACACGCCGCTGCAAGTGCACCTGCACTTCCTCACACAATATAAAGCAATTCAAGCACGGCATATCACCATGATGCTGACCCATTTACAGTTATGCGGCAGTGCAGAATGCCGCGGCGCATCTAATTCACAGTGCTGCAGGAGTGCAACAAGGCAGCATATTCGTTCTCTGCTTGTTGTTTTGACTTGACCAGCTGAGCCTCATCAGCAGTCCCTTGCTCCAGCAGGTGCACAAACTGACTCTTGAGCATGCGGGCTCTGCCTTGACGCTGCGTCCACTCCCGGCCAGTTTCCACAGCAGTGTAGCACAGCACAAACTCGCATGTGGGAATGTCCAGACCCTCTTCTGCTGCTGCTGTTGCAATGAGCACTTGGCGCCCTTGCCCGTTCTTGAAGCTGTGCAAGATAGCCGCTTGGTCCTTGACCTTCATTCTGTGAAGTGTGTTGAGATGGCTAGTCCAAGCTGGATTGCCTGAAGTGCTCTTGCCAGCCGCATGACCGGTGAAAGCATGAAATGCAACATGCTCTGCAACAGCAGGCGTCTTGCGCAGCAGTGAGACCAGCTCATGTACGCCCTGCCTTGTCTTGACAAAGATCATGCCATGCCATGCACTCTTCTCCTGGATCATGCCTTTGAGAAAGCCAATAAGCTTCTGAAACTTGGGAAACCCTATCTCAGCACTGCCTGATCCGATCTTTGTGGCCTGCAGCGCCAGTGGCAGCTGACAAGTTGTCTCAGCAAGATCTGCCAGTAAGTTTGCGCTGAGAGCGTGCCATACTGCAGTGTTGGGTGCAGTGTCTGTCTGCTGGTCAGAAGGTGCTGCTGCTGCAGCCACCTCTGGGGAGCCTGCATCTGTACCATCACTTGCTGCAAGCCAGCTGCTAGCAAGGGAATGCAGAGTTGCCTCACAGCCGGTGACCTTGACAAGCTCCAATGCACTGTTGCAAGCTAGAAGCAGCTTGATGTGCACTGCCAGTGATTGATCAGGATTGCGGTTGGGATGCAGCATGCCAGACAGCCAGACATCAAGGGATTCTGAGCAGTTGCCTGACTTCAGATTGCCAGCAATGTCTGTAGGCAGCCCAGTCCCTGTAGCACACAGCAGCAATCTGGTCATGTCAATGAATGAGAAACCTTGTTGCACAATATGTGTCATGCTCAGGTGACACATGACTGCATGTTGCAAGTTCAGCAGTGTATGTCATGAAGCGTTGAAGCAGCCATGATGTAGCAGGTGGCACATAACCGCAGGTTACACATTCAGGTGAGTTTATCCTCTGTGTCAGCAATTCAGATTTAGTTGCAGGAGAGTCAGGCCTTGCTGGCAAACTTACAATGGCCTTGTGATCAAGAAGGGATGCAAGGTTGACAAGTGCAAGCTGACGACATGATTGGGAAAAGATTAACACACCCGGCAGGGCTGTGGCCAATATTTCCACATGTTGCAAAAGTACTGCTGCCAGGTCCAAAGCAAAGGTCTTATCTTCATGTCTGGGATCGACCCAGAGGAGGATTTCTCCTGGGGGCGGAGCTATCTGCCTAACCTCATCAGAATCAAATGGCACAACCAGGAACTCTGCCCGCATGTTCCAACACAGACGTTTCTGTTTATCCAGGGTTGTTGTCTGCACACGCATTGCAGACAGTCCATGCTTTCTTTGCAGCAAAGCGCAATGCTTTGCACGTCAACTGCACTTATGCAGTTGTAATCACATAAGCATGACCTCATCCGCTGTATCCAGTACATTGATGAGTATGCATCCGTCGCCAGAGATTCAATGACTTCACTTGCGGCAGTCAGGAACAGCTCATTTACACAATTGCAGTCGCCTATGGTCGCATGATTCCACAGCAAACGTCTCAGATGTCCATGCAGAGGACCACCATTTGGGATGGTCCTTGCTGACAAGCAATCATGACATGCACAAATGACAAGCAGGTGCAGATGCAGCAGTAGAAGCTGTACCAAGCTGTTGTCCCCTCCAGGTGACCCAGTCAAGCCTAAGACCTGTGAACACATGCGCAACCCATCAGCACTGCCTCAGGTGTCAGTGTGACCAAGCCCTACCACCATTAGGCTGTCAGCAAGCTACATTTGTATGTTGGTTGCACAGCACAGCACAGCACAGCACAGCACAGCACAGCACAGCACAGCACAGCACAGCACAGCACAGCACAGCACAGCACAGCACAGCACAGCACAGCACCAGCATTGCTGCCTGTTGCATACACATTGACACTCACTTGTGCCTGAACACAGTTTGTTTCATGCCAATTAGTTATGCGGCTGCATGTCATTTCACATAGCACGTCTATGCAATACCTGGGTTCCAGCTTGCTGCTGATCAGGCTGTTGCCGGTAGTACTCCAGAATCTCATTGTAAGGATGCATGTGATCAGCGTGGTGACATTCATCTATCACCTGCATGCATTCTCTATGTGCTTGATGGACACAGGTGGCACAGTAGGCACACGCCTGACAGGACAGTGGCATTCATCACGTACATAGCACAGTCTTGTCTCCACGGCACATACAGCATTTGCGCTGACATGCACATGAGTGCAAGCTTGCCAACAAAGCCTGCAATTGACATGCAGAATGCAGCTTTACTCCTTCGCAGATGTAAATTAGGCCCATTTGAAGTACGCAACGGAGTAAAAGCTTGATGGCTGCCTGTTGCTGAATGCAGACCTGTGACAGCCTTGTGCAAGCCAAAACCACTCACCATCAAATCAAACTGGCTGACTTGAGCAACGCCTGGCCTGAGCATGTTCAGGAAGCTCTGTGCAGTCATGACAAGCACGTCATTGACCTGGGTTGCAGAGGGCCATTTCTGTGCAGTCATGGGGTTCTGATTGGTGAAGCATTCAACTCGTGCTGATTGAAATAAGACACCTGCAGTCAACACATTTGTTGGCTGATTTGAAATTGCCCATTCAGCAATTGTAGGCTAGAATAATGCATCTAGCCATGAGGTTTGTGCATTACTTTGCATTAAAAAAGGGGAGAACAAGACCAAAACTCAAGGTCTAAACACTTCTGGTCCTGTAGCGTAGTGCTTGCCAATACATCAACAGCCCATGCTTGACAGAATGGCTGCTACTATGCTCAATAAGCCAATTGTTGTGTAGTGGCAGCCTTGCCTGCTTGTTGCATTGCAAGCATGACTTTGTCGGTCAAGAACAGGACGCGTGCGCCCCTTTTGCGCAGCAGCAATGCTTTGATCAGCTCTTCAGCCACACGCGTCTTGCCAAAGCCAGTCTTTGCCACAAGAATTCTGTTGCCTCCCTGCTTCAAATCATCTACCAGCTGGGCTTGCAGCGGCCGCAGGGCTTCAGTGTTACACGACTTGGGTGTGAAAGCTCTGAAAGACAGTAGAAATAGCATCAATGTAACAATATTGGGGCTTCTATGAGTCTGGCACAGGCATACTTGCACAACTGCCAGGACTTCACCACTTGCACTTGAATCTGTTTGACCCTGGAGGCCGCAGCAGCGGCAGCAGCAGCAGCAGCAGCAGCAGCAGAGTGTGATTCGTCAATTTGAAGTGGCTACAGGCAAACAATGCAGATGCAATCCCAGGATTGGCAGAGCAGCTTTGAGTTTGATTAATGAGAACAAGTACCTCATCTTGTCATCATGTTGCTTCTTGTCCAGCAGATTGATAAACATGCTTCCAGCAGTATGGGCCCCATTGCAACTTCCTTCTGCATGTGCCTGCTGAAAAGATTGCCACACTGAAGGCCGTCCAAGCTGCGCAATGCGTTTCCTGCACATACCAGCTACGCCGGCATTTTCCTCCTCAAGAGCTGCTAACATGTGTGAGACCATGGCTTCCTCAGTTGCAAACTCAAAAGATGGCGCTGACACTTCACTTGAGCTTGGCTGCGAGGATGATGCATGATCTGCATGAATGACTTGACCTGTGTGCTGGCCAGTGCTCTTTGGTTGTAACACCGCGGACACATCAGGTGATGGGGCATGCTGAGTGCCTGACATCTGAGGGCTGCTGTCAGCACCAGCCTCAGCGCTGATGCCAAGGTCTGCTGGCAATGGGGGGCTGGCGACATTGGGTGGCCTTGATGAGGCTGTCAGCCTTGAGACCAGGTCGTGTACTTCTGACTTGGCAGACTGAACCCAGCTGGCAGCCCAGAGCATGACCAGGCCCAAGCGCCCATTTGTCTCATCCCTGAAATCCTGAAACTGTTTGCTGAGTTGCTGGATTGCCTGTAGCATAAGGTAGTGCAGGCTGCTGGAACTGACCCGCAGCAAACCAGTAGTTTGATCTGTCTCAACAGCATCAGGGTAAAATGGACGCACTTGCTGTGCAAGCACACCAATCATCCGCCTGCCAATGACGCTGTGCTTGAGGTAGTAGTGATACACTTCCAGAGATTGAATGATGCCGAGTGCATCATGATTTGCTGGGGTGATGTTGCTCTTTGCTCGTTCGTCTGATAGGTGCCAGCTGTCGGCTGTCAAAGATCCGTGGACAAGGGCATCCCCATGTACAATGAGACTGGGAGAGGAGTCACTGCTGGACGCAGCGTCCAGCAGTGACTCCCCTACTGTTAAGTGCGAGAAGTGAGTTGGCAAAGGTGGCAATGTGACTTCTTCCGTGAACATGCCCATCATATCATCAAGTTCTGCAGCAAGATCGCTTGGACCTTGATTCTCAGCCTCATCATTCTGGTCCTGAACCTGACCCCTAACCAGAATCGTGTGATACAACACATCTTTTGAGCTGATTGAATATGTCTCCCTGCAAGCATTCCAGACAAGCAATAGGACCAGCGGCACAAATAAGCATGATGTCTGCAGTATGTGCCACAATCTGGCACATGCAACGCTATTCTGTGGCAGCTTGCAATCACACCATCAAGCAGAAGTTCCCGTGTGATGTGTGTGCGCACATATCTGGCCTGAGTGACGTCTGCTGTTACCGCAACAGGCTCAAACCAAGCATGCTCAATCTTGTCATCCACATGCAGAGCACTGCGCATGCATGAACTTGACATTGCAACATGAGCAATGCCGTGAAGCGCGGAGCTCACTTAAAGGTTACTTGCAGCACATGACAGACAAGCTGATTGTTGGCTTCCACAATGTCACAGAAAGTCTTGTCTGCCCTGCTGACTCTCAGCAGCTGTCCAAGAGGATTTGTGTCAGCATGCATGACTCGCAGGGGTGTACCAGCGAATCCTGACAGGACCCCAAGGTCAATAGATGGGTCCAAGGGGCATAGTTCACAAGCACCACGTGTTCTGGCTGTAAACACATGTGCTCCGTCTGTCTGCAGAAGGAATGTTTTGCCCGAGGGATTCTTGGTAGTTCCATAGCTAATAGACAAGAGCCTTGCAGACTCTGCTGCTGTCTGATCATGGGTGACGCTGAACACTCGGATGCTGAGGAACTGCATAGCATGCTCCAGCGTCAAGCCATTTACAAGCACAAGTTTGCTTGTCATGGGACAGCAACAAGAGAGACCCTGCTACCTCCAACCTGGTGTGACACGCACATGGTATAACCTGAGTCGAGCTGCGACAAAGCTAGAAATCACCGCGTACCTGGTTGTCCAGCTGAAGCTCTGAGCCTGGGCCTCTGAGGTGACGTGCAAAGCTGGCCTTTTGTTGAGCGATAACAGGACGTCCCGCTGGAAGCAAGGTCTTTTGGCCTGAATGACCTGAGGCGTTGTCACAGTCCTTGACAGGCGGATACTCAACCCCTTCACGCGCAGCAAAGTTTCCAGAGACCTCGCTTCCGACTGCAACAGCTATTACGCCCTTGACGTCGGGCTGGTTCTCCCTGACTCTTAGCAGGCGCTCACACTCATCTTTGGCATTCAGCTGCGACCCGTCAGGCAAGCTGCTAATGTTCGATCCGAAGCTAGCTGTGTTCTCGCGTGAAGCGTTACGACTTAAGAGATCTGCATATTGCGCTGGCGCTAATTCCTTGCTCAAATCCAGGCTCAAGTCCGGAGCCAGAGCCTGTACATAGTTGAATGACGCCATCTCAGGCCGTCCGTCACTTTGCAACGTGCATACCGTGACGCACGCGGTGAAGCACTTGATCCCGTGTTTGATCAAGCTGCAGGCCGTGTTCAACACGAGCGTTACACAACATGGTCCTCGGCGGTATGGAGGGCGCAAAGGCATTTCCGCAAATCCTGCCGACGAGCTTTACCATACATAGGTATGTACCAATAACATGCATGCGTGTACTGTAATCTATTTCGTGATTAATATTGTGACTACAAGAGTGTCAGCAGCTGACACTAGAGTACTCTTTTAGACGTGCACATGTGCGATGAAGGATGCACAGGACAAACAACACAATTTCATGTCGCTGCAGAGTCAAGCTGCTTCCATGAACAAGCAGCACGTGTTCTTCTTTGTTGCAGCCATGGTGACAATCAGATGACAGCTTTGCTTGTTCTGTAGCTTCAGCTTCACTTAGCAAGTTGTGATCCTCTGCGCTTGCATGTTCAACAAAATATGCCCCATATGCTGAAAAGCATGCAAAAGTGTCGGCAGTGTTGCTTGTAACAGAGTCGCCAAGCTCAAGCCTGGCACTTCAAGTCCTGCACAACATACATTCAAGCTGTTAGCGGCAGGTTCTGCAAGCCAACATTGGAAAGAATATGTTAAAATGACTCACCCCCCATTGACTGCTGGACAAGCTGTGAAGTCAAGAGCCATATTATTGCGCGTATGCATGCATGTCCAGAAGCAGCAACAATGCATTCAGCAAGCAGACAGCTGCATAGTAACTCACAAAATGGTTTATTGACGCGCAAAATACAGTAGAGCATAGACTGCTTGTGATGCATATACAAATGGCACTGTAGAATCTCATCTGCCCAGGGCAGTTATGCAAAGACGTCCTCGCAATTGTGCCATGCACAGGGCAAGCGTCCTTCTGCCCCAGCTGAGCAGCACACCTTTGATGATCATGCACGTCAGCAGCTGGCAATGTCCCTCCTCACATCCATGCAAACATTGCACAATCTAAACTAGCAGATGCAGCAATTCTGATTCAGATCTACGGTAGCCAGCAGAGATGCACATGCTTTCTAGTTTCAGTGTGCGCAACTCACCAGCAGTTCCTGCGCTTCAGGCATGAGCAACCTTTACATACATGCCACTGCCACCAGTTCAGACTGCTTGATGGCAGCCTCGGTACTACTGATCCCAGGCTTGGCTGTAGGATTCACAATGGCAAGGACCTTTCTGGGTCTGCCAATGCCCCATGCTTGTAGCTGTCCCACAGTCTTGTTTGTGCTGTTGCTGCTTGGCTTCACCTCAGGGGGCTGAACTGTGGCTGAAGTGACGGGATCAATAATTGCCAAGACTGTCTTTGCCCTCCTTTTGTCAGCAAGCCCAGCTGATCCATGTCGCGCTGGTCTGATTGCGGTTGCAGTATTGGGCTGCCATGCAGGACGAGTGACCTTAGGCAGCACCACAGGCTCCTTGCTATGAGGGTCAACAATGGTGACTGCCCCTCTGATTGAGCGCTGGCGATGGGAAGAGCCTGAAGTTAGGCCAGATGTTCTGAGAAGGCTGCTGTTGGCTAGTCCCTTGACTGGCAGCAGCACCGCCAGCTTGCTAGCAGGTTCGACGATTGTCATCACCTTTTGCCTTCTTTATGACCATTGATGCCAGCAGTGCTGCTGATCTGAGCACCTGCGCAACTACTGTGTGCTGCATTGCCAGGCTGAGTCAGCTGATGCTTTGTGTCAGGATCCACAATAGCAATGGCATGCCTGCGAGGTGTGCCGCATGCCACAAAGGTCCTTCTGCTTTGTGCAGAAGCTGGCTCATCAGCTGCTGCTAGGCTTGTAGCTTTTGAACAGCCTACTGGCACAGCTTCCTTGCTCTTGGGATCAACAATGGCAAGTGGATTGCGCTCCCTTCTGGACAGACCAGCAGTTGCTGTTGCTGGACTGGGGTTAGACTTGGCAGCAGAAAGTGACTTGCTCTCTAGCTTGGCAAAATCGGCAGCAACCAAAGCTGCTTTGCTTCCTGGGTCGACGATGGCAAGCAGCTTACTGACCCTCTTGATCAAGCTGGGCAGCTTTGGTGCCTGAGGAGGCATCTGGAAAGATGCTTGCGCACGCTGAGGAGTACCCGAAGCCAACAAGCTGCCTCAGCAAACAAACCCAGAGGATATGTTTGTAAACGTCTGCAGGCCACTTGTCACAAAGGACGTGTATCAGAACTTCTCACACAAGTATCAAAAGATAGCATGCATCAGATGCACTTACGTTGCTCAGGGGATTCAGCTGCAGTTATCTGTCCCCACATGTCTGGCTGGATGTTTGGCTCTGCCCGGTCGGATTTATGTTCCTCGCTAGGGTCTCTGGCCCAATCCCAGCAGTCTGTCTCATCCTCATGTCAGGGATTGCATGGTCCACCTTCAGAATCCTGCTGATGTGTTGAGCAGTGACTAGCTGAAGAAGCATCCGCAAATGTGGATTGCTCACTCATGCCATCGGCCGCAAGTAGTGACAAGCCAAGCCTGCCATGTGTATAAGCCCTGTGGACACTCAGCTGACTGCTGAGCTGCTGGATGGCTTTGATTGCCAGGTACATCATGCTGTGGCTGTTGACTTGCTCCAAACCACTGCTACCGTCAGTCTTGACAGCGTCTGGAAACAAGTGGCGCACTTCGTGGGCCAGCACCCCAAGCTGTTTCTGACCACTTGGGTTCCGTTTCAGGTCGTACTGATAGATCTGTATCTGCTGAATGATGCTCAGCGCGCAGAGATTTGCTGGGAAGATGTTGCACTTTGCCCTCTGATCTGAGGTCTGATGAAGGCTGGTTGCTGTGACATCTCCAGAGACAGTGGCACTCCCTTGCACTGTCAAGACTTTGTGAGAGGTGTCAAGATGCACATCTCCCACTGACAGGTAGGGGAAGTGTGCCGGTGCTGAAGCTGGTGTGGGGCTTTGGCCTGCAGAGACTTGCAATCTGGAAGGGTCAGGCTCATTGGGTATGTCTTCAGTCATGTCAATGTCTTGGTTGATCCAGCCTTGAACAGCATCCTGGTTGCACAGATTGGGCAAGGTCAGTTTGGAAGTGATAGGTGCAAGTGGCATGCTGGTTCTTGTTAGTCATGACATCAATGGCAGGCACATACAGCATGCGTATTCAATTTTACGATTGACACACATGGCGAAAGCAACATAGTCAATAGACAAACTATTAGGTTTGGGGATTGCCATTATTGCAACACAAACCTGTGCCGGCTCTGGAGCAAAAGCTTGCACAAAGTCATGTATCATGCCCTGGTCCTGATGCTCCCAAATTGCAGAAGAGATTCCAGCTTCTGACAGTGGTTCTAAATATGGTGAGTGTGATGGAGGATGTTGTACCAATGGGCCTGCACAGCCTCAGCTTTGCTTCCAAGCTGTATTGTGCTGAGGCAATGACCAATGTAAGCAAAGACATGCTTGAAACAGTAGCTGACAATGCTTCCCAATAGCAATGACCATTTTGTGTGCAGCTCCAGCGCTTATGCAGGCTGATACACATGTAATTGTGCATGGTATGGCTGCAGCAGGCTTGCAACACCTTCAGGTGACCAGGTGGTGCTCTTACACACCTGACAAAGCATCTGTTTGGAGAGCAGAAGGGCCAGCAACTTGGTCATCATGATGTACAGGTTGATTGAACCCAGGTTGTGGAAGTGTGTGAATGATGAACTGCTCGTTCTTCTCTGTGTGCAAATGAAAAGATTCCCTGCAGAGATGCATTTGCTGATGCACCGTAGCGCTATGCAGAGGCAGGCACACAGCTTGCTTATCAGTGCAGTTCAGAGAGACCCAAATGGGGATGACATGCTGAAGGCATTTTGCAGATGAACTGCAGCCAGCAAGGTAGACATCTCAACCACAATCATAGCAAAATCGTGATCTGACAGAAGCCGGGAGTAGCTTTGAGCAGTCTGACAGAATTTGACGCACCATGTGCTGGGCTTGTTTGGCTGGAATCTGCATGTGTTGCAGGGGAGCTCTGCATTGTGCCAGGGTGCTTTTACCTGAAGTCTATGAGCAGCTCTCCAGATGCAAGAAGAGCATTTGCCCTGTCAACATCAACATCCAGCTTTTGGGCTGTTGTGATCTCCAGCTCTTGCCCCCAGCCATTGTTGATGTCGGCTGTTCTGGCAAGCCTCAGAGCTTTGCCATCAAAGGGTGTGAGAGGTCCAAAATGTGTTGATGCTGTACTGCACAGTTCACCACAGCACCGCCTGGCTGTGAATTTGAAGGTGCCTAGCACTTGCAATATGAAGCTTTTGCCAGATGGCCTCTTTGGAGCTGCATGTTGGAGGGATGTCAGCTGGCTGAGGCTGGTCTCAGTCCTCCATGTGAGACTCTAAATACTCTGTTGCTTTGCAGCTGCGACATGTGAAGCACAGTCACTGAACTGCTGGTGCAACAAGGCCTTGTAGGTGGATACCAAAGAGAGAAAGGACACTAAGATCATTTCAACAAACTATGTTCAAAATGAATGACAGCAATGCAAATCACCTTGCAGTCTAAGTACCACTGCCCTTCCAAGCTCTGACACTCACGTGTCAGGGTGCAGCTGGTCTTGCCAATCAAAGGATATTCAGCTGGCAGAAATGTAATATCTCCACCATGGTATGAGTTTTTGCTGTATCTCACCCTCTCGGGTGGGCTAAAGTTGGGGGCCTTCGATTCGCCTTTGATCTGTAAACTGACAATACCTCCCAATGCAGGCGTCGCTGCGCGCAATACCAAAAACTTTTCAGCCTCAGCTTTGACGTTTGCTTCTGGATTGGGTCCAGAGAAAACCAAGCTACTACCCAGTGTATTGTTCTCGGGCAGAAGTTGCCCACTGAGCAGCTCGTAGTACTGCGCAGGCTCTAGCTCGGCACTGAGTATCGATGGCATGGTCAAAGTTGAGCCTGGCGAAGCTGACGAGCAGCCGGGCATATAGGCCATCGGACAAGATGGCTCCGTCCAAGGACGCCGATGCTCCAAGCACTATGCGTTACACAATCTGCGTTACGATAACGCGTATCATTTATTTCATCCATTGCAACGAATGTGACACATGTGTTAGCATAGCTTTCCATGCTTTCCAAACAGCAGGCGGTCTTGTATCTTCTGGTGCAGGATCGCAGCGAGTTGCATGGTCGCAAAATTGCGTTTAAACCTGTCAGCTTCGTGCGCTTATTGCTTTGCTACCGCTAGCTGTGCAATGAATATGGTGTCAAATGTGCCTCGGACCAGACCCCGTCCATACTCACAGACAACGTCACACCTTGCTGAATGCCTGGCTAAGATACGCGAATGTTGGGCAGAATGAGCAGAAAGGCTTGCAAGTTCAAAGGCCTGTCAAGACAGCTTTGTATAGCGGTGGTAAACGGCGGTATGCAGTGCGCAAAGAAATTGCCGAAACTTTCTGCTTACGAGCTCAACATTGCCAAATGATCAGCGATTAGCATGTCGTATGTTGCGTCCGGCAAGTCTGTCCAAATCGCAAACAGACCTGGGCGGCAAATAGCTATATAACTTTGTTGCTCTTCATCCGCCCCTAGATCAAGGCAGTCACGCCCTCTTCATGCTGCTTGGCTGGCGCAGCTTCTACATTTAAGACTGTAGTGCTGCCGTAACTTTGACGACATGCCAGGTCTGGATGTAGACTTGCTTTTGTCGGTTGTGAAAGGTCTAGGATCACATGTGGCGGACGGCACGGGGAACAAGGTTTACTGCAAGGATGACGACTGCTTGGGTAAGTTTCGGATACGCAGATTCCTTGACATTGTATGATATGGCACCAAGCAGGTGAATGTTGCCCCAATAAGTTTCTCCTGGTGTGCACAGCTTGCTTGAAAGATCTGCAGAGGCTGCTGCGCCAGGATGAAAGTGAGACCAAGGAAGCATTTCAGATCCTTGGCCATTACAACATAGCTACAAGTGATCTGGTCCCTATCATTGTCACCTATCCAAAGGAGACAGACATAGTCTACAATGCTCGTGAGCTTGTTTAATAACACGCTGCTGACAGCTTTTGCAAGTGAGTGGCTGCAGCGGCTTCTTTCTATACCAACCCCTATCACTGTTTGCAGTCAAGGTGTTGACATACCTGACGATGCCAATAGATCCTGCAAGTGAGAACAAGATGATGCAGGTCAGCTGCCCTCACCTGTGTTGTCTGCAGTGCAAGCATGCAACCCATGCATGCTACTGCACACAATTTCTGTGCACTGAACAAGTGCATTGCCCAGAACTGTTATACGCCACACTTGTGATGCTGCACAGGTCATCAGCACTTCTGTCATCGCATCAAGGCACAGTGGCACATACCAAACATCTGGTGTATTGTGCAGACTGTGCCATAAGCTGTCTGCTTCTACAGGCAGAGTACATGCAGCTTGTCAAAGAGGCTTTCATGGAGAAAGATGCCATGGCGGTCATTGTGGGCTTAATTGCAGAGCCTCTCAGCAGACACCCTCGCATGACTGAGGCAGACCGGCTGATAGTGCAGCTTATTATCACCTTCATCAGAAATCTGCTCGCTGTTCCAGACAAAGCTGCCACCGCAGGTTTGCTGTTCACCCAGACCCCCCTTATGAGCACACACCACAGGCAGTTATTGTGCAATCCGTGCACAGGAATGCTGCATGCACTCGCTGCAGATGCTGAGCATTTGGTGCCATGTTGACTCCAGTAACAGTGTAGATGAGTTGCCCCAGCAGCATAGTAAGAACTCATGCTGGGTGTTGAAGCAATGCAGGATCAGGTGGAGATCACAGGACCAGGTTGCGTCAGACTCTTCTGATATGCATGTTTGATGACAATGTCATGGAGCTTCTGCTGGTCATTGCACAACATGCCCACGCGGTGAGCACAACCTTGTCAGACACTCTGCATGCAAAGTGACCAAAACTCCTGCAAGCATCAGTGTACATACGGTGACTTGTGGTAGCGGTGTGACATATTTGCTGGCATGCATAGCATTTGCAAGACAATCAAGGTATGCTTCAGATGTACTTTGCGACAGCAGTCAGTTGCAATTGGCTATTTCAGTGGTCACTTGTTGCTGCAGAAGCCTTTCAGAACAGAGGCCCCATTGCTGATGGAGATCTTTCAGCAGGTCTTCAAGGGTGCCACTGCTGCTGAGCTGGCTCAAGCCACTGCTCCTGTTGTTGCTCAGCGCCAGCCTGGGCAGTCAAGGCGGGCAAACATTGTCAGACCAAAAGGTGATGCACAAGTGATTTCGTTGCTGTTATCAACAGCTTGGTGTACATCCTTGCACAGTCTTGGTGCACATACCAGTCATTGCACACATCCATCTGTGATGAAGACGACAAGAGCTGCCGATGCTCTATGCTTACATCATGAAGATTGTGCTGTTGCACATCGTCCATTGTCCGTCAAGCAGCCTACAGGGACCTGCCTGCTTGCCTTTGTGTGCATCAGAGGCAGACGGGCAATACCCAAGGGCTCAAGCATTCCTCACGCATTGCTCACAAAGTTGCCGGAGACACGAGGGTCAGTATCCAAGGGCTCAAGCATTGCTCACGAAATTGAGGCGTCTGGCACATATAAACTCAAAACCATGTGGACAGGTCCTGGCATGGCAACTGAGAGAGCAGCGATGGAGAGGCAGAAGCAAAAGCTGCGGCAAGCCTGTGCTGGCGCTCCAGCCCGCCATGCGCGCTTTGGAGGCCTGTTTGTGAGGAGGTACAATGCTGAGGACAGAGGGTGTGTAGTGCGCAGCAACCCCCTGGTCTCACATTTGCCTGCTCTACCAGAGCCCAAGAAGACCAACAAGACTGTGGTACGCAGTTGGTCTCCTGATTCATGCCCGGCTCTGATGCTGCTATCATGCATTTGTGTTTTCCAGTGTTGCTGACAGTACTGCATATCTCTTGCCAGGTGATGACAAATATCAGCATGGCCCCTGCTTGACTTCAGTTAGCCCTTTTTAATTAGGAAGGTCATCCGTAAACTGAAATCCAAACGCAGAATCACCTGGGGATTGTAAATCTAGGAAACTTAGGAAACTGATAATCATCAGCTTGTTCTACAGCAGCAATTTTACAGCCGCTCAGGTTCAGTGAGCTGAGGTCTCCCCACTCTGATATGGTTACTTGCCAACACTCAGCAGGCCTGAACCAAATTCTGGATGGACAGCACACTGACTCTTGTCCTGCAGAATGAGCACAAGCCAGCTGCCCAGCTTCAGTCTCAGCTGCTGTGGAGGCTGCGGCAGTACCTGGAGCAGCTGCTGCAGGCCGGCAGCTTTGGGGTGGTCATGGCGGCAGTCCTACAGGACCTCAAGCCCGGCCTCCACATCTCTCGCCTCTCCAGGGAGGCTTTCGTGTGCTTCTTCCAATTTGCCAAGCTGGCAACAGCCTTTGTGCGCATCCAGCAGGTCTGTTGCTCAAGCTGCTGCTGCTCATGAGCACTGTGCTCACTGCTCAAGCTCTTGCTGCTCATGAGCACGGTGCTCACTGCTTGCTGCTTCAGGCTTTCGATGCAGTCTTTAGGCACATCCAGCAGGTCTGTTGCCCATGCTCTTGCTGCTCATGAGCACTTTGCTTACTGCCTCAGGCCCTACATGCCTGCTGGCATGTGTCTCCTGAGCTTGTCACGTCTTGTAGCTGCTGCCTTTTCAATCATTCTTTGATTGAAGTTTTGCCAGCGCTCAGCAAGGGTACACACAGAAAACAAGCTCATCATGCCAAAGTCTGTATGGTCACTTGTCTGCCTGCAGTATGCTTGCAGAGCTGCCAACTTCAGTGCCGCAGGTCCACTGAGCACAATGTGACGCATTGGAGAGTTTTTGCGTAGAGCATTCTCATGGCATCTGAGCATGCATGCAGGACAAGGCGATGAGGCAAAAGCAGGAAGCAAAGAAGCAACAACAGCCTCCCATCAACAATGGTGACACAGCAACTTCATCAGCAGCAGCAGCAGCAGGAGAAGCACAGCTGCATGCTCCTTCCAGCCATGCCTTCTTCATTCGACAGCTGTGTTGCGCAAATAAGTGTCACAAGGCTCAAGATTGCCCTGCGTTTGCATATGCAGTAAATTTTATTGGACAATATGTTTACCCTTTTGACACGAATTGAAAAGCATTTGTCTCAGGCACGACCGCCCCCTTGTCTTGTGATTGCAATTTGATAGAATCACAGGCAGCTTTCGACTGTGGAGAGCACTGCATGGAAGAAGAGTTCTTACGTCCAGGCATGACTCATCACCTTGATGAGTCATCATCCCTGCAGTGAAGGGTCAGCCACTGGATGAAACGTTTATTGCTTTCCTGCATGAGATGTACTATAATCTTGTCCACTCTTCCGCGCCTTTCTGAACCATAGCTTGGCCCACTATTGACAAATTGGTGATCCACATCAGCATACCGCAGGATTGAAACGCAGCGTACATCAGCAATCACGATGGACGCCCTCAAACTTCGTTGCCTTCCCGAGGAGATCTTGATCAGAATCTTTGCAGCAGGACCATTGTCGCAGCATGACCTGTGAGTCTTCCTTGTGATAACTGCCGCGCAAAGAGCTCAGACCACCTACATGTCCGCTTAGGTGTACTGGCATGCAGGAGCACCGTGTGTAGCTTGGTGTGCCGAAACTGGGCGAAGATATTGGGGCAACCTTCTGCGGTTTGGTCCACACTCAGTATACAGCTGCCTGTGAGGGATGCTGTTTTCCCTTGGGTCAAACAGCGAGCATCAGCAGTGGCAAGCATTGACATGTCGGGACGCCATTTTTCGAGTGCCAAACCTGCTTGGGTGCAAGAGGCAGAGGGTGTTTCAAGCTGATTACAGATGGAAAGCCTGTTAAACATCTTGACAAGCTCTGGGGCAAGTTTGACCAGTCTGAGGCCGGCAGCAGATAACATCAAACCAGTCAATGTTGCAAGCCAAGTCAGCCTAAATGCTGCAAGCCAAGTCAGCCTAAAGAGTTTCTGGCCTGATGTATTGAGCTTCACTGGGCTGCAATCTTTGGCCCTGGTGGAAAACGAAACCTGTAGTTACATTGCTTGTGACCTTCCTGACTTGGCTGTCCTGACAGGGCTCACAAGCTTGTGGTTGCAACGAGGTTGTATTTCACCACATGCCGGTGATCCTACTGGACGGACATCGCTCAATCGAGTTTGACGAGTTCGAGTCTGTATGGGACAAACTAAATCTTCAGTGTCTCACGCTGGCAGCCGTGCGTTTCAACACAGACCTTGATAGCTTCTGGGAAGGCACAGCCCTATGTAAGCTGAAGCACCTCAGGCTGGACTATTTTACTTTTGACGGGTTTAACCACTTCAGGGATTGGTCAGGGTCTGCATCTGTAGCAATGCCTTCAGCACTTTCAAGGCTTGTGAACCTCAGGTAAGTGTCTTGCAGTACAATGCTTGAGCTATACCAGCACCTTTCTGACACTAGGTAGATGTGTAGAATAGGATATGCAACTGCCTAAGGAACTTAGGCTTTGTAAACACATTGTTGATAGCTGCGGCACACCTTTGTTGCCCATGCAAGCAAGAGCATCACAAACTGACCCATCAAAGGCATGCCAGCTGCATTCGCTAGCCTTTGATTACAGAAGTATGCCATTATGGGTTTACCCGTTTTGGCTGCAGGATTCTGACCCTGCGCTGCTGTAAGTTTCACTCCCTTCCAGAGGAGTTTTCAAACCTGAGAAGCCTTGAGCATCTCGACATAATGGACCCATATCAGGACTTGCGAGTCCTGCAGCAGATGTCATCACTTACCTGGTTGAGGGTCTTTGTACATGGGCGTTACGACCCTGATGAGTGCCCGGCTTTTACCTTTCCCCCGAGCTTGCATTTCTTGGAGTCGAGGTGCAACCGGGAGCGCTATGCTAAGGGTGGCAGTGTGTACTTGCGAAGACCCGACCCAGTGCGTCCCCTGTGTTGCAATGAACTCATGCATCTCCTGAAGCTGCTTGAAGACTTGTCGAGGGACAGTTCATGTTCTCTTGCTTTACTACGCGTCTGTTGGTTGCAACAAGTGCTCTGGACTGCTCAAATTGTTTCTGAGTTATCTGCATATGCAGGGCATTTGTTCATTGTCATTCCTTTGTGGATGCTGATGGTGAGAATGACAGCCAGTGTTGATATGCAGGACTTGTTGAAAGCTTGCTTTCAGGCTAATATGCCATTACGCACTGTCAACATAAAGAGTCATGGATGCTTTGCATGGGTTGGTCTACCAGATGGCTTTGTACAGTTAAGGCATTTGCAAGAAGTGATTTTGCAAAAAGCAGGGTTGAACTGGCTTCCAGAGGGACCATGGTTACAACAGCTGAAGATCTTGGATCTATCACATAATCGCTTCAGCAGAATCCCACCTGTCTTGACAAGCTGCAAAGGAACACTACAGAAGCTTGTTTTGTATGGTGCCCTTGAGAAGCGACCAGTGGCTGTGGTAAGTGATGATGATGATGCTTCGGCAGAGGGAAGTGGGTCAGAAGGTTCACAGCATGGCACCAGCTCACAATTGTCATGCCTGCCTCAAGAAACAGAAGCAGATGCTGCCATGACACCTGAAGAGTTTGAGAGATTTGCATCTGCAAGAGGTAACGAGGCATTTTCTGCAGCTACATGCCGGGTAGTTTATGAAGAGCTGCTAGATGCTGGCATTGATGTTGAAATCACTGAAGCTGCTTTATCAGACAGCTGGTAAATTTGGTATGCAAAGAACTTGCTCCAGAGCGGTCGGGTGCTATGTCCTGTCAGATGACAGCAACGTCACTGCTGACTTCATACTTGTGGACAGCAAACAAGTGTTACAAGGATCAAGATTGCCCTTCATTTCTGGATGCAATAGATTCTCTGTGTGCAACATGTTTACATTGAATTTTGAGTATGGTCTGTGTTAGCAAATATGTAGCCAGCCACGAATGCAAAGGTTCAGTTGATATTAATGATGCTCTTTGCTAGCCTATTGCAAAGGATTGATGAATGAAAGATTGCAAGGAATTGGAAAATGGAAGCTCAGCTCGTGCGCCTGTAGAGTGTCCCACTCGACATTGCAGCACCTCTAGCTGCTGGCATGCCAAAATTGAAACAGCATGGAGGCTGATGCAGCCTCTGTCATACTACAAATGTTTATCTACACCTTCAAACCTGCATGTGTACAATCGCTGCATTGAGTCAGGCAGGCATGCATGCATTCAGTCAGTCAATTTTAGGTCAGCTCTTAATGACTTATGCGTTGATTTATTGCGACGTTTTTACACCATGTATGGAACCATCACTCAGAAACATTCCTGACTGGGCGACTGGGGAATTCGGTGATGCTGAGAAGCTGAGAGTCATGAACATCAAAGCCTTGCAATCAAGGTACGGCAGCCATTGGGAGCACTATCATTGGTGCTGTGTTCCTGCACAGGATGCTGACTTCCTGTTCCTGAGTCACAGCTGGGCCTGCTCAGCAGTGACTGCTGAGGAGTTGATCTCACGTATCAGTATGCCGCAGGACTGAAACGCAGCGTCCGTCGGCAATGGCTATTGACGTCGCCAGCCTCCGTTGCCTTCCTGAGGAGGTTTTGATCCGAATCTTTGCAGCAGGACCTTTGACGCAGCATGAACTGTGAGTCTTCCAAGTGTTGTTCGCCACACAAAGATCTCAGATCACCTATGTGTTCGCTTAGCTAGACTGGCGTGCAGGAATACCGTGTGCAGCTTGGTGTGCCGAGACTGGGCGATGATATTGAGCCAACCGTCGGCGGTTTGGTCCAAAATCAGCATACAGCTCCCTGTAAAGGATGCTATTCGCTCCTGGGTCAAACAGCGAGCACCAGCAGTGTCAAGCATTGACTTGTCTGGACGCCATCTCTCGAGCGGCGAACCTGCTTGGGCGCAAGATACAGAGGGTATTTCAAGCATATTACAGATGGAAAGCCTGTTACACATCTTGGCAACCTCCGGGGCAAGTTTGACGAGTTTGAGGCTAGCAGCAGATAACATCAGACCAGTCGATGCTGCAAGCCAAGTCAGCCTAGAGAGTGTCTGGCCTGGTATTTTGAGCTTCACTGGGCTGCAATCTTTGGCCCTACTGGAAAATGCAAGTCAGAAGTCTGACTACATTGCTTGTGTCTTTCCTGACTTGACTGTTCTGACAGGGCTTACAAGCTTGTGGTTGCAGCATGATAGTATTTCACCACATGGCAGTGATCCTTCTAGACGGACACAGCTTGGAATCGACTTTGACGATTTCAAGCATGTACTGGATGGACTAAATCTTCAGTGTCTCACGTTGGCAGCCATCCGTTTCTACACAGACCTTGATACCTTCTGGGAAGGCACAAGCTTATGTAAGCTGAAGCACCTTAGGCTGGACTACATTACTTTTGATTATTTTGACCACTTCAAGTCATGGGCATGGTCTGAACCTGTAGCGACGCCCTCAGCGCTTTCGAGGCTTTTAGACCTCAGGTAAGTTTCTCACAGCACAATGCTTGAGCTATGCAAGCACCTTTCTGACACTCGGGAGATGTGTAGAAAAGGATACGCCCAAGGACTTTCGGCTTGGTGGAAACATGATTGACAGCTGTGGCACACCTTTGTCGCCGCTTGCAAGCAAGAGCATCACAAGTATACCATCAAAGGCATGCCAGCTGCATTCGTTAGCATTTGGTGACAGAAGTATGCCATTATGGGTCTATATGTTTTGGGTGCAGGAGTCTGACCTTGCGCTGCTGTGGGTTTGTCTCCCTTTCAGAGGACTTTTCAAACCTAAGAAGCCTTGAGCATCTCGACATAATGGACCCATATCTGGACTTGCGAGTCCTGCAGCAGATGTCATCACTGACCTGGTTGAGAGTCTTTGTACATGGGAATTACGACCCTGATGATTGCCTGGCTTTTACCTTTCCCCTGAGCTTGCATTTCTTGGAGTTGAGGTGCAATCGGGAGAGCCATTCCGAGAGTAACCTTGTGTACTTGCGAAGACCAGATCCAGTGCGTCCCGTGTGTCGCAACGAACTCATTCATCTCACAAAGCTGCTTGAAGACTTGTCCAGGGACAGGTTTTGTTCCGTTGCTGGACTGCACATCTGTTGGTTGCAACAAGTGCTCTGGACTGCACTATACGTTTCTGGGTTATCTTCATATGCAGGGCACTTGTTTGTTGTCATTAATGTTTCAATATTGCTTTGTGAATGTCGCTGGTGAAAATGACAGCCAGTGTTGATGTGCAGGACTTGCTGAAAGCCTGCTTTCAGGCTGAAATGCCGTTGCGCACCGTCAACATGAAGAGCTACAGATGCTTTGCATGGGTTGGCCTACCAGATGGGTTTGTACAGTTGAGGCATCTGCAAGAAGTGATTTTGCAAGAAGCAGGGTTGAACTGGCTTCCAGAGGGACCATGGTTACAACAGCTGAAGATCTTGGATCTATCACATAACTCCTTCAGCAGAATCCCACCTGTCTTGACAAGCTGCAAAGGAACACTGCAGAAGCTTGTTTTGAATGGTGCCCTTCGGAGACGAACAGTGGCTGTGGTAGGTCATAAAAATGCTGCTTCAGAGGGAAGTGGGTCAGAAGGTTCACAGCATGGCAGCAGATTACAATTGTCATGCCTGCCTCAAGAAAGAGAAGAAAGAGAAGCAGAATATGTCCCAGCTGAAGATACTGCCATGACACCTGGGGAGTTTGAGAGATTTGCATGTGAAAGAGGTGACGAGGCATTTTCTGCAGCTACATGCCGGGCGGTTTTTCAAGAGCTGCTAGATGCTGGTATTGATGTTCAAATCACTGAAGCTGCTTTGTTGGACAGCTGGTAAAATATAGCATACTGAGATACCGCGCTAGAGCGGTCAGTTGCCATGTCCTTTCAGATAACATTTGGATCACAGATCAACATCACTGCTGACATCATGTTTGTTCAAGTCGAGGTCATCCAACAGCAAACAAGTGTTACAAGGATCAGGATTGCCCTGCATTTGTAGATGCAATGGATTATCTGTTTGCAATATGTTTAGATTATATTTCAAAAACAGTACAATATGTTCTAGGCATTAAGCCAGCCACGAATGCAAAGGTTTAGTTGATGTAGCTCATTGCCAGCCTGTTGCTAAGGAAGGTATGAAAGCTCACCTCGTGCGCCTGTTGAGTGGCTCCCATTTGACAGCGCAGCACCTCTAGCTGCTGGCATGCCAACTTTGAGACAGCATGGAGACTCATGCATGCAGCCTCTGTCTTCCACTAGCATACTCCATATGTTTATCTACACCTTCAGTCCTGCATGTGTACAATCGCTGCATTGGGTCAGGCATGCATGCATTCAGTCTGTCAGTTTTAGGTCAGCATTTGATGACTTATGTGCTTTGATTCATTGCGACCTTTTGTCCACTCATGTATGGAACATGTATGGAACCATAACTTACCAAATAGACCACTCTAAGACCAGGCAATATCCCTGACTGGGGACTGGGCGACTGGGGACTCCATCGAGATTCTGGTGTTGCTCTTCAGCTGGCTGAGCAGGTCATTCAGCTGGGCTATCAAGCACAGGACGTCTCAAGTGGCGAAGCGCGCATGCTGCATCCAGGTTGAGTGTCGTGCATTTACGACGTGTCTCGCTCTATTGAGTTGGTCTGGCAGAGGCCGAATAAAGATGATCTTGTCCAAGTCACGGGTGAAACAGAGGCAGCCTCTCGAGCAGGTGACGTGAAGAATGTCGTTAACAAGTCTGCAGACGTGCAAAGACCCTGCTGGGGCTTGCACTTGATTTTTGCTGTCTGAAGTTCTTCAGCCAGTCCTTGCCCTATTTTGATCAGCTGCACTGGCTTGTGACAGCTGCTACATTCCACAGGGACAAGAGCCACGTGACCGATCTCTACAGCTCGAGACATTCTTGGAAGGCAGAGATTATGCAGGCGCAACGGCCTTTCTGACCTTTCAGCGCAGAGAAGCAGGAGCAGACTCTAAGACACTTGAATGGCTTGCATACTCTCACTATCACAACTGGGAACATGCCCAGGTGACCCAAAGTATTGCTGCACATGTCTTTGTGACCTTCAATGGATCATGCATAGTAGTTGAAATAAAATATGGAAACCTGTCCCTGACCCTGTCCCTTTTGCATATGACTATAGCAACCCAGCTGCATGTTTGCATTTAATGCTGTGCAGTCAGCTGGTGATGCATCATATTGCTGTGACCTCAATACTCTGATCACGACCTGCATTGTCATGAGAGTATGCAAACCTTTTCAAGTCATTGCACCATTGCATGATTGCTGTCAGCATAGCATGAGCTCTGATACCTGCTGGGTGTGGACTTGTAGGCAATGGAAATATACAAACAGCTGCTGGCAGAGGAGGATCCAGATCCAGTCTTTCACATCTATGTGGCAGCCTGCTTGTATTACATGGGATTGTATGAAGAAGCGGAGGCATCAGCTGCAGAGGTGCACACGAGCCTTAGCAAATGCCACATTGCCCCCAGTACATTGAACAATGCTTGGCTAACATCTGAGGATCTGGCACAAGGAGCTTTGGCATTTGGCATTGCATGTGCAAATAGTGCTGCACAGGGCAGATCACTCTGTCATTTTGAAGCGGTGTAAAATTTTCTCTGTTGAATCCCAGCTTAGAAGCAAGAGGCTTAGGTGGTTTGGTCATATCTGCAGGATGTCTGACAGCAGATTGCCCAAAGCACTCATGCATGGACAGTTGATAGGCCAAAACTGTCGTGGCAGACCTAGGACTGTCTGGAACGATGTTGTTCTGTTTGACATTCACAAGTTAAAGTTGAACCGTTACACCCGTGATGCTCTGAACAAGCCTGTCTGGAGGGAACTGACTTGCGTCGCACGTACCTGATGCCTGCTGGCTAAGTATACGTATTAATTAGTATTATTAGGGCAGATCAGATTGTGCTGTGCTTCTGTTCTTTTGCGCTTGGAGCCAGCCCCTTGCTGGTGATGCAGGGACCTCAATGTCCGTTGCAAACACGCATTCTGTTCCACTGTGCACACAAGACTGGTCAGGAAGAGAAGCTCATGGAGTGCCATCAGCAGCTTGGTGACAGCTTTGAGGATCAGCTGTCCCTTGCCTCCATACACTACTTGCGT
>JAABUK010001124.1_pt1 | contig 52436 bp, 38 predicted proteins | sample 5559141 | NCBI WGS metagenome assembly JAABUK01 (sample SAMN10711869, study PRJNA513367) | rock metagenome | isolation source: Antarctica rocks | place: Antarctica: Victoria Land, Pudding Butte nord | collected 2016-01-03 | reverse complement strand
CGCCGGGCAAGGTGCCCAGCCTCTGCCGCACGTCGGCCAGGATCGCCTCGCGCGAGCGGCCAAGCTTCATCTCGACCTCGATCTCGCTTGAGTGGACGCCCTCAGCGTGCTCGTCCAGCTCAGCGCGGCCCGTGCGCCGCCCGGTCTCGGTCACTTCGGGGATCTGCTTGAGCAGCAGCTCGGCAGCCGTGCCCAGCCGGTTGCTCTCATCTAAGCTCGTGCCGGGCTGAGCGATCAGGTTGATCGTCAGCGAGCCCTCGTTGAAGGCAGGCAAAAATTCCTTGCCCAGAAACGGCGTCGTGGCCAGAGCCAGCACGAAAAGCAGCGCCGCCACGCCCAGGATCGGGATGGGATTGCGCAGCGTCCAGTGCAGGAGCCGGGTGTCAATCGCCTTCAGCCAACGCACCAGCTTGCTCTCCTTTTCGGCCTGCAAAATCGCCTTCGACCGGGGCAGAAGATAGGAGGCCATGACCGGCGTCACGGTCAGCGAAACCAGCAGCGACGCGATGAGCGCCACGATGTAGGCCACGCCCAGCGGCGCGAAGAGCTTGCCTTCCATGCCCGAGAGCGCGAACAGCGGGATGAAAACCAGCACCACGATGATGGTGGCGAAGACAATCGAGTTGCGCACCTCGCGGCTCGCCTCGTAGATGACCTGCAGGGCCGGGCGCGGGCGCTCGCGCTTGAGGTTCTCGCGCAGCCGCCTGAACACGTTCTCGATGTCCACGATGGCGTCGTCGACCAGCTCGCCGATGGCGACGGCCAGCCCGCCCAGCGTCATGGTGTTGACGCCGATGCCGAAGTACTTGAAGACCAGCGCGCACACCAAAAACGAAAGCGGAATCGCAGTCAGCGTGATGGCCGTGGTGCGGAAGTTCAAGAGGAACAGGAACAACACGATCGTGACCAGAATCGCCGCGTCGCGCAGAGCGCCCACCACGTTCTCGACCGCCGAGTCGATGAAGTTGGCCTGGCGGAAGATGTTCTTGTTGATCACCACGTCCGAGGGCAGGCCCCTGCCGATGTCGTCCAGCGCCTTGTCCACGGCCTGGGTGAGCTGCAAGGTGTTGGCTCCGGGCTGCTTTTCGATGTTGAGGATGACGGCGGGCCGCGCGTTGGCCGAGCCGTCGCCGCGCTTGAGCTGAGCGCCCGCAAGTACTTGAGCCACCTGCCCAACCGTGATCGCCACCCCGTTGCGGCTCTCGATGCCGGTGCGCGCAATGTCCTCGGGCGTCAAAGCGCGGCCCAGGTTGCGCACCAGGTACTCCTTGCCGCCGCGCTCGATCCAGCCGCCTGTCGTGTTGATGTTGCTCTTCTCAACCGCCTCCGTGACCTCGCTCAACGAGACGTTGAACTGCCGCATCTTGTTGGGATCAACAAGTACTTGGTACTGCTTGCGCCCGCCGCCGATGTTGATGACCTGAGCCACTCCGGGAACCGAGAGCAGCCGGGGGCGCACCACCCAGTCGGCCAGGCTTCGCAGCGTCAGGGGGTCGGTCTTGCCGTTTTTGGAGGCCATCGAGACGAGCAGGATGCTGCCCATGACCGAGGAAATCGGGGCGAGCTGGGGCGTGACGCCGGTTGGCATCTGGGATTGCGACTGGCTCAGCTTCTCGTTGACGATCTGGCGGTCGGTGTAGATGTCGGTGCCCCAGCCGAACTCGACGTAGACGATCGAGAGGCCCGGCGCGCTGGACGAGCGCACGCGCTCGACGCCCGAGGCTCCGTTCATCGAAGTCTCGATGGGCAGCGTGACGAGCGTCTCGACTTCCTCGGGGGCGAGCCCGTTGGCCTCGGTCATGATGGTGACGACCGGGCGGTTGAGGTCGGGCAGCACGTCCACGGGCAGGCCGCGCGCCGTGATGCCGCCGTAGATCAGGATGATGGCCGCCAGCGCAACCACGATGGGCCGGTGCAAAAGCGACCAGGCGATGATTTTGTTGAGCATGGCGCCTCAAGTACTTGCTCAGGCTCTTAGCCGCGCGTGAGCTTCATGCCGCAGATCGAGCACACGGCTGTGGGGTCGTTGCTGGTGATCCACGGGTGCATCGGGCAGGCGTATAACGCCTGGCTGCCGGGCGGCGCGGGCTGCTCGCGCTTGCCGAAGAAGAACCACAGCGTCCCCGCGATGAGCGCCAGGCCGCCGGTTGTGACGAAGATTTGCGCGCTGTCCATGCTCAGCTCAGCTCCTCTCGACTTTGAAGCCGCGCAGCCGCAGCGCGTTCGTGACCACCGAGACGCTCGACAGCGCCATGGCGCCCGAAGCGACGATCGGGCTGAGCAGCCAGCCGGTGAGCGGATACAGCAGCCCAGCGGCGATGGGGATGCCCAGCACGTTGTAGAAGAAGGCGAAGAACAGGTTCTGCTTGATGTTGGTGATCGTGGCCTTCGAGAGCGCGATGGCCGAGGCCACGCCGCGCAGGTCGCCGCGCACCAGCGTGATGCCGGCGGCTTCCATCGCCACGTCGGTGCCCGAGCCCATCGCGATGCCGACATCGGCCTGCGCCAGAGCGGGCGCGTCGTTGATGCCGTCACCGACCATCGCCACGACCTTCCCCTCGGCCTGCAGCTTCTTGATTTCGGCGCTCTTGCCCTCGGGCAGCACCTCGGCCAGCACGCGCTCGATGCCGACCTGCCGCGCAATCGCTTCGGCTGTGGCGCGGTTGTCGCCGGTCATCATGGCGACTTCGAGCCCCAGCCTGTGCAGCTCCTCGATGGCTCCGCGCGAGGACTCCTTGACCGGGTCGGCCACCGCGACCAGCCCCGCGAAGCTGCCGTCAACCGCGATGAGCATCGGCGTCTTGCCGTCCTGAGCGAGCCTGGCAAGTACTTGCAGCGCGGCTTGGTCGGCTGCGATGCCGCGCTCGCGCAGCAGCCTGGCGTTGCCCACAAGCACTTGCCGCCCGTCGATTTTGGCTTCGATGCCGTGGCCCGCGATGGCGCTGAAGCTCCCCGGCTGCGACAGCCGCAGCCCGCGCTCGTTGGCTGAGCGCACCATCGCCTCGCCCAGAGGATGCTCGCTGCCCCGCTCGGCTGAGGCGGCTAAGCGCAGCAGCTCGCTCGCGTCCCAGGTGCCTGCAGGCAGCACATCCGTGACGGCAGGCTGGCCCTGCGTGATGGTGCCCGTCTTGTCGAGCACGACTGTTGTGACCTTGTGCGCAGTTTCCAGAGCCACGCCGCCCTTGATGAGCACGCCGCTCTGCGCGCCGCGCCCGGTGCCAACCATGATCGCGGTCGGCGTCGCCAGCCCCAGAGCGCACGGGCAGGCGATGATGAGCACCGAGACGAAGGTGATCAGAGCCATCGTGAGGCGGCTGTGGGCCGGCGCGAAGTCGAACCAGAAGACGAAAGTCGCGAGGGCGATGCAGATCACAATCGGCACGAAGACGCCCGCGACTTTATCGGCCAGCCGCTGGATCGGCGCTTTGGAACCCTGCGCTTCCTGAACCAGCCGCACGATCTGCTGCAGTATGGTGTCGCTGCCGACTTTGGTGGCGCGCAGCCGGAAGCTGCCGGTTTTGTTGAGCGTGGCACCGATGACCGCATCGCCCGCCGTCTTCGCGACGGGCAGCGGCTCGCCGGTCAGCATACTTTCGTCAACTGTTGAAGCGCCGTCGATGACCGTTCCATCAACGGGAATTTTCTCGCCGGGGCGCACCAGCACGATGTCGCCCACAAGTACTTGAGAGATCTCGATGTCCGCTTCGGCTCCGTTGCGCTCGACGCGGGCGGTCTTGGGCGCCAGCCCCATCAGGGCCTTGATCGCGCCGCTGGCCTGCGCGTTGGCGCGCGCCTGCAGCACATTGCCCATCAAGATCAGCGTCACCACAATGGCCGCCACCTCGTAATAAACGCCCGGACCGTTCATGCTCATCGAGCCGCCGGGGGCGTGAGCAGGGCCTGAAGGCGTCAAAAGCTGCGGCGCGACGGTGGCGACCAGGCTGTAAGCGTAGGCCGAAAAGGTGCCGACCGAAATCAGCGTGTTCATGTCGGCGGCGCGGTGGCGGGCCGAAATCCAGGCCCCCACGAAGAACTCGCGCCCGGCCCAGAACAAGACCGGCGTGGTCAAGAGCAGCTCAGCCCAGGTGCGCGCCGGCACGTCCAGACGCGCCTCCAGAGCCGGCACAACGTGCCCGGCCATCGCCAGCAGAGCCACGGGAATCGTCAGGGTCAAGGCGATGGCGAACTGCCGCTTCTGGCGGCGGTACTCGGCTTCGCGCGCCTGCGACTCGGCCTGCGCCATGTCCTGGGGCTGCGCCTGGGCGCCGTGAACGTGGCCCGAAGTACTTGCAGGCGCTTGAGGCGCGGCTTGAGGCACCAGGGCATCGTAGCCGGAGGCCCGCACGACTTCGCGCAGAGCGTTGGCGTCGGTTGAGCCGGGCTCGAAATGCACCGTGGCGCGCGCCGTAGCGAAGTTGACTGCGGCCTGCCGCACGCCCGAGGCGCCCCCCAGCGCCTTCTCGATGCGAGCGGCGCAGGCCGCGCAGTGCATCCCCAGAATCGGCAGGTCGGCGCGCTCGCTCGGCGCGCTTTGGCTGGGCTCGCCGTGGCTGGGCTCGCGGAGCGGGTTCTCAGTGGCTGTTGTCATAGTTTGTCCTATCAATCGAAGGCAGCTTCAGCAAGCAGCCTGGGGCGGCATTTCCGAAGCGCGGGAGTTGCTCAGTAGAGCAGCGTGAAGCCGCCGTCGGGCCGGGCGATGGCGGAGAGCAGGCCCCAGGTCGGGACGCCGCGAGCGCGCCCTTTTTGCTCGGTTGGCCTGCCCTGAGCGTCGTAGATTTGCCAGGCCAGCGAGCCGCCCTTGTTCCAGCCGGTGCCTTCGGTCCAGGCCAGCAGCATCTCGCCCTTGGCGTTGACGGCCAGGGTCGGGTGCTTGCGGTTGTCGCCCTGTGCGGGAGCCGCAACCGGAGCCGAGAACTTCACGGTTGCGGGCTCGATGGAGGCGCTGTAAATCTGCTCTTGGGTCTCCCAGGCGGCGCGCACGGCCCCGTTGCTTTCGAGCAGGGCGTAGGAGCTCATGGGGCAGGCGTTGATCTTCCAGGGCTGCAGCATGGCGCTCTGGAAGGTGCTTCCCCTGTCACTCGAAACCAGCAGCGTCGAGTCGCGATTGACGTTCTGGCCCGCCGCGCGGTAGAAGACGTAGAGCGCGCCTTTGGAGTCCACGAGAGCGCGCAGCTGGCAGCAGCCGCAGGCGCCCGTGGGCTGGACGCTGATCTTCTTCTCGCGCTCGAAGCTGCCGCCGTTGTCGGTCGAGCGCGCCATGTAGACGGCGCGGTTCGCGTCCTCTTTGGCGCCCGCCGAGCCGTGCCAGACGACGAAGACATCGCCCTTGAGGTCGGCGGCCAGCGAGCCGCCGCCGTCCAGGGTGCCGGCGTAAGTCATCAAGCTGCGCTGAGGCTCGAAGGCCCTGCCCGCGTCGTTCAGGCGCGTGTACAGCATCGGCGCGCCATCGACACCTTTGGGCTCGGCGCTGCCCGAGCCATTCCACGCGACGTGAACCGAGTTGCCCCGGCCAATCGCGAGCTGAGCGCCACGGATGGTGCCCATCGCGATGGCGCTGCCCGGCTGCGAGTTGACGCGCAGCGGCGCGCTCCAAGTACTTGCGCCGTCTGTCGAGCGCACGTAGAAAATGTCGCCCGCGCCCGGCTCGCCCTTGAAATAAATCAGGTGCAGCACGCCTTTGGAATCCATCTTCGCCTGCGGCTGGATGCCGCCGTTGGGCGTCTTGAGCAGCGCAACCGAAGCTGCAGCGGCTTGTGAAGCGGCTTGAGGAGAGGCGAGCTGAGCCAAAGGCCGGGGCGCGGTTCCGGCCTGAGCCGAGCTGTGAGCCGAGCAGCCGCTGAGCACGATGGCAGCCGAGCTGAAGGCACCCAGCATGGCCTGGCGCGCGAGTTGTTTCGTCATGGTTGGTTCTCCGTGGTTCGAGGCTTTAGAACTGAGTTGCGGCGTGCCTTGAGGTAGGCGGCCTTCATCTGCTTGAGCAGAACAGGAGCGTCGGCGTATCCTTCGAAGCGGCTCGCCAGCGTGCCATCGGGCTTGAGGAAGGCGAGCATCGGCGGGCTTTTCAGGCCGTAACGGGAGGCGATTTCGGGCTGGGCTTCGATGTCCACCTTGACCGCGACCCACTGCCTGGACTGCCTGACGACAGCGGCGTCGGTGAAGGTGCGTTGGTCCATGGCGTGGCACGGGCCGCACCACCTGGCCCCGAAGTCCACCAGCAGCGGCTTCTTCAGCCGCCTGGCCTCCTGCAGCGCCGCCTGGAACGAGGGCTGCCACGCGATCACCGGACGCGGCCCTTTAGCGCGGGCGGCTCCGCTCAGGGCCGCCAGCAGCAGGCCGCAGAGGGCGGCGGAAGGCGTTGCGAGTTTTGGTTTCATTGTCGGCTCCTCGTTGGTTCCTCGTGGCCGGGGCAGCTGTGGCCGGGCGCGAGCGCCGCAAGTACTTGCGGCGGCGCAACGGACGGCGCTACTTCGCCACGACCTTGCCCTTGAACATATGCATCTTGCAGGCGAAAGCGATGGTCTGGCCCTTCCTGGGGGTGAAGACGATCTCTTTCTTCTGGCCCTGCTTGAGGTCGATGCTCTTGCCCAGCGAGGGGATGCGGACGCCGTTGGCGCAGCCGCTGCCCTTGCTCACGAAGGTCATGTGGACTTCCTGCCCGGCCTTGACGCTGATCGCGGAGGGGCTGTAGCCGCTGCTGGTCACGTTCACCGTGACGTGCTGATCCTGGTGAGCCTTGCTCGCGTGGTGCGCCTTGTCGTTGTGCGCGACGCCGTTGTGCGCGACGCCGTTGTGGGCCAGCGCCAGCTGAGGCGCGGCGCCTGCCGGCAGAGCCGCGCTCAGCGCGAGCGCGGCGGCCTTGAGGGAAAGCATCTTCATGTGGAAATTCTCCTGTGGACTGTTTGTGGGCCAGGCCCGTCGTGGGCCAGGCCCGTCAACCGAGCCGGCCCTTGATGTGGGCCTCGGTTAGATGCCGCGCGCCGTTTTTAGTGGCAGCGCAGCACCGAGCAAGCGAAGTGGAAGTGGCTTAGCCTCTGGCGAGCGACCCGAAGCGGCGGTCGTAAATGGCGTGCATCAGGCCAATTTCCTGGGCCTGAGCGTCGATGATCTTCAGGGCCAGAGCCCGCAACTGCGGGCGCGCGGTGGTGTCGAGAGCTTCCTGGGCCATCGAGATGGCGCTGGCGTGGTGCGGGATCATCATCTTGAGGAACAGCCTGTCGACCTGGGTTCCGCTCGCGCTGCTCAGCTTGCCCATGTCCATGCGCATCTTCATGGGCAGGCCCATCATCTCGCCGGGCGACACCATGTCGCCGCCCTTCATCATGCCCGGCTCCATCTTGCCGCCCACGGCCTTGCCGCCCACGGCCTTGCCGCCCATGGCGTGCATCATGTTGCCGCCGTTCATGGGCACCTCGGCGCTGCCATAGAAAGCCTTGCGCAGCCGCTTCATGTAGCCGATTTCGCGCATCTGGCTGGACATAATCGCGCGCGCCAGGCGCCGCACCTCGGGGAAGCGCGCTTTAGAAATGGCGACCTGCGCCATCTCGGTGGCCATCATGTGGTGCGGCACCATCGAGTCGATGAACTGCTGGTCGAACGGAGCAGCCTGCGCGCACGCACACGAAAGCCCCAGCGCAGCAATCACAGCGGCGGGAGCCAAAAAGGTTTTGAGATTCATGCTTCTCCTGACAAGTACTTGCAGCTGAGCGCCGGGCCACGGCCCCAGATGAGCTCTGGAGCCGCAGCCGGGCGCGGATCGTTGCGGCTTAAGCGGTTAGTTGGGGCGCTCAGGCCATCGAAGCCATGGCGCGGCAGGAATCGGCGCATTTGCGGCACGCCTGGGCGCACTCGTCCATGTCGCCGAGGGCCTGGCACGACTCGGCGCACGCCTGGCACGCCTGGGCGCAGACGCCGCAGGTCGCGGTGTGCAGCGGCGTGCCGAGCAGCATGAAGTTGGCCGAGGTCTGGCAAATTTCGGCGCAGGCCAGCATGGTGCGCAAGTGGCTCGGCTCGACGTGCTTGCCGCCCATTTCCAAACAATGCCCGGACGCCATGCTCAGGCACATCGCGTGGCACTCCTGGCAGTTGCGGATGCACTCCTGCATGGAGGCGCTTGAGTGTTGCATCATCATCTTTATCACCTCCTTCGGGGTGCAAGTACTTGCGAGTACTTGCGAGGTCAGGGCAGAGGAAATCAGTGGGAATGCGGCTGCGACTCGTCGTCGTGCTGCTGCCCGGCGCTGGCGGCTCCTGGCGCGACGCTGAGCACGAAGGCCGAGGTGATGAGCTGGCCCCGGTGCTTGAACTGGCCCCAGGCTTTGTACAGCCCAGGCTGCGGGAAGTTGGTGTGGAACATCACGTCCGGCCCGCCGCTGGTGGGCGCTGCCTGGTGGCTCATGTCCATCTTGCCCATGTCCATGCCGCCCATCTTGCTCATGTCGCCTTCCATGCCCTTGCTCATGGGATGCGAGTGCAAGTACTTGCTGGTGTCTTGCGACAGGATGACACAGTGGCCAAGCGCCCCGAGATACGGCTGCAGATCGTTAAGGGGCTTGCCTTTGGCGTCGCGAATCTGGAAGTGCAGCATGGTGGCTTGGCCGGCCTTGAGCGGCATGGGCATCGGCATCAGCGCGACTTGATAAGCCGCGCCGCCCCTGGCCTCGGGGTTGCCTTCGGGGTGCGAGGTGAAGGTCTTCAGCAGCCACGGCCCCTGCATTTTGTCAGGCACCAGCTGAGCCGCCGCAGTCGAGGCGCCGCCAACCGTGACCTCCTGCTGGGGCACTTCCTGCCTCTGGCCCTGGGGCGTGTAGTCGGCGTACAGCTTGTAATCGCCTGCGGTTGGCAGCGTGGTCGTGACGACGAAGGTGCCGTCGCCCTTGAGCTGAGGGTGGATGTGGTTGAACCACGAAAGATCTTTCTTGACCACGATGAGGTGCATCTTCTTGGTCATCTCGGTCTCGAAGCCGCTGACGGGCGCGCCGGTTTTGGCATCGGTGATCTTGAGCGTCCACGTCACGCTCTGGCCGGCCTGGGGCGCGCTGGGCTCCGAGATGAAGGCCAGCCGCGTCCGGTGAGCGCCCGCCTGCATCGCGCGCGCGCTGCCCAGCGGCTGGCCGCTTTTACGCGCCGCGTCCTGGGCGCTGGAGCCTGCGGGCGCCTGGTCCGAGGCCGCGTTCGAGGCCGCGCCTGCAGGCTGAGCTGAGGTGGCCTGAGCTGAGCTGCCTTGAGCGGGCGCGGCGGCTGAACCGGCCACATCGGTGGCGTCGGGCTGGCTGCAGCCGGTCGCGAGGGCGAGCGGCAGGGCGGCCAGCAAGTACTTGAGCTTGATGTTCATGGGTTCTTCTCCTGAAGGACGATTGAGGACGATTTTGGTGGCGGCGCGCTGCTACGAGCCGCGCGCCGCCTGAGCGCGCAGGGCCGCAGCGCCTTCGCTGACGACCTCTTCGCCGGCCTTGAGGCCGCTCTTGACTTCGACGCGCCCGTTGCTGCGGCTGCCCGTCGAAATCTCGCGGCGCTGGTACTTGCCTTCCTGCGCCACGAAGACGACCTGAGCCGCGCCGTCTTCGAGCACAGCCGAATCCGGAACCGTGAGCGAAGGCTGGCTCACGCCGGTCTGAATCTGGCCGCGCGCGAACATTCCCGGCCTCAAGCCGCCGGGGTTTTCGATGACGGCGCGCGCCGCGATGGTGCGCGTCTGCGGGCTGACCTGCGCGCCCAGGAACGAAATGCGACCGCTGAAGCTGCGGCCCGGCATCGCGTCCGTCGTGACGCGCACCGGCGAGCCCAGCCGGACGCGCGCGAAGTCGGCCTCGAACAGAGCCGCTTCGAGCGCCACGCGCTGCAAATTCACGATGGTCAAGAGCGGCGCGTCAGCTTGAATCAGCTCGCCCACGGCCACGTCGCGCGCCTGCACCACGCCCGCAAGCGGCGCGCGCACCGGCACCGAGACGCTGGCTCCGGGCGCGCTCTTGAGCAGGCTCAAAGTACTTGCAGCGGCGCTGAGGTCGGCCTGCGCCAGCTTGAAGTTGGCGCGCGCCGCCTGAATCTGCACCGTGTTGTTGAGGTTGCGCTTGAAGACAAGCTGCTCGCGCCCCAGCGCGGCCTCGGTGACCGCGAGCGTGCCGCGCGCCTTGAACTGAGCCGCCTGAGCCGCCTGCAAGTTGGCGCGCGCCGCCTCGATCTCGCGCCTGTTGGCGATGTTCTGCCCGAAGATGGCCCGCTCGCGCGACAGAGCCACGCCCGAAACCTGGAGCTGCGACTGCGCCCGCTGCACCTCGGCCTGCCGCGTCCGCACGTCGGCCTGAGCCGAGGCCAGCGCAGCCTGAGCCGCCTGCACCTCGGCGACCCCGGCCACGTTGGTCGCGCCCAGCTGCTGCTGCCGGGCCAGCTCGGCCTGCGCCGCGCGCTCGTCGGCCTGCGCGGTTTCGAGGCGAGCGGAGGCGGTGTCGAAGGCTTGCTGGGCCGCTTCCAGATCGCGCTGCGAAACCAGGCCCTCGCCCGCCAGTACTTTGGCCCGGCTCAGGTTGGCGCGGGTGGCCGCGACCTCGCTCTGCGCCGCAGCCCGCGCCGACTGCGCCTGAACTAAAGCGCGCTGCGCCTCTTGAACCGGGCGCGACACATACAGCCCGGCTTTGGCTCCCTGCTGCCGCCGCGACAGCTCAGCTTGAGCCGACTGAACCGAGGCCAGGGCGTTGGCCAGCGCCGCCTGAGCCGCGCGCCCGGCCTCGCGAGCCTGCGCCTGAGCGTTGCGCGCGGCTTCCAGGGCAGGCTCGGCGAAGGCTCCCACGCGCGCCAGCCGCGTCGCGTTGTCCAGCGCGACCTGAGCCTGCTGAACCGCGGCCTGCGCCTGGCGCGCATCGCCCGCGCCCTCGGCCCGCGCCCGCTGCGCCACCTCCAGAGGAGCGCGCGAGAACACCCCGGCCCGCGCCTGCTGCCCGACCACGCCCAGCCCCGAGCGCGCGTTGTTGAAGCGAGCCAGAGCCTGCTGGTAAGCCGACTGCGCCTCGCCCACCGCCCGGCTCTCGACAATCGCCACCACCTGCCCCTGCCGAACCGAGTCGCCCTGAGCCACCGCCAGGCGCGTCACGCGGCCCGGAACAATCGAGGCCACACGCACCAAACCGTTGGGGTCAGCCGCGATCTGGCCGCTGAAACTGATGCCCGTCGCCAGCTGAGCCACCTGAACCGGCGACGTCTTGATGCTGAGCAGAGCCGCCGTCTGCTCGGGAATCTGCACCTCGCCCGGCGCAAGTACTTGAGGAGCCGCCGCTCGCGTGCGCGCAATCAGCGTGATGCGCACGCTGCCCGCGCGAACCGTCGTGCTGCTCTGCCCCGTCTGGATGCCCGAAGCCGGCTCAGCCGAAGCCGGCTCAGCCGAAGCCGGCTCAGCCGAAGCCGCAGCGCCCGCAGCCGCCGGCTCGGGCCGCTCGTCGTCCACGCCGCCGTGCGCACGCACCCCCGCAGCCTGCCAGGACGCTGCAACTAAAGCGAGCCAGAACAAGACGGCGGCAACCGAGCCTTGGGCCTGCGCTTGGTTAGGCTTGCCTCGCCTGGAACGCCGCCCGCGCAGCAGAAGCAGCAGCGCAAGCAGCAGCAGCGCGCCGAGGGCAATTGGCCAGGCGCGTCGCCACAGCGGAGGCGTGGGCGGCGCGACCTTTGGCAGCTCGAACTTGACGGTGGTGTCGAAGGCGTCGCCGCGCGCGGGCTGGACATACAGCTCCAGCAGATACTGGCCCGGCTCGGCGAAGCGGTAGCGCGTCTCCTCGCCGAAGCGCACCAGGTAGTAGCCCGGCGCTCGCTCGGGCACGACGGTGACGCGGCTGAGCAAATCGCCGTCGCCGTGCTTCAAGAATCCGCGCACTTTCGCCCCGGCCAGCGGCGCCGACGTGCCCGCCGCGCTCTGGCTGAGGTCTTCCAGGTGCAGCTCCAGGTCGGTCTCGGTGGCGCTGGAAGTACTTGCTGCCGCAGCGGGGGCGGGCTCGGGCTTCTCGTCGTCCACGCCGCCGTGAGCGCGCGCCGGGCCGCCTCGCCACAGACACAGGGCCAGCATCAGCGCGGCGAGCATCCAACGGAGCCGAGCGCAACCGAGCTGTCTGCAACGGAGCCGTCTGCAACGGAGCCGTCTGCTTCGGCTGGGGCTGTTGATCGTTGTCTTCATCTTCATCTTGATGGAGGTGTGGTGGCTGCGGCGCCCGTCGCGGGCAAGCTGAGTGGAGGCGAGGACGAGGGCGGCGCGAGCGCAGGCGGCGCAACGGGCGGGATGAGGCTCGGGGGCACGGTGCCCGGAGCCGCGACGCCGGGCAGCGGCGCGGGGCCGGAGGGGTTGGCGAGAGCGCCGAGCAAATCGGCGGCGGGAGCGGCTCCCAGCGCGCCTTCGAGGGCGGCTTCCTGGGTGCGGGTGCCGACCAGGGCCTGCAAATATTCGGTCTGCACCTGGCGCAGCGTGCGCTGAGCTTCGAGGACTTCGAGGTAAGTACTTGCGCCCGCCGCGTAGCCGATCTGGGTCTTTCGCAGCAGATCCAGCGTGAGCGGCACGATGCCGGTGCGGAATCGCTCGACCGTCTGCCGCTGCTGCTGCAGGCGCAGCAGCGCCTGCTCGACCTGGAGCGCGACTTGGGAGCGCAGGAGGCTGATGCTGCCCTGCTGAGCGTTCGCCTCGGCTTGCACGGCGCGGCGCTCGCGCTTGAGCGAGCCGAAGTCGAAGAGCGGCAGCGTCACCACGGCGCGCAGAGCGTAGGAGGCGCGCTGCCCGAAGAACGCGCCGCGCCGCGCCTGCAGCTCGATGTCGGGCAGCCCACGGCGCCGCAGTACTTGCACCTGAGCCTGGCGCGCTTCCAGAGCGGCCTGCGCACTCAGCACATCGGGCCGGTTCGCCAGAGCGCCCGGCAAAACCTGCGCGCGCAAACTCACCAGGTCGCTGCCCAACTGCGCAGACGAGCCCAGCAGAGGCGCACCGCCCGAGCTTCCGCTCGGCTCAGCTCCACCCGAAGCAACTCCGCTCACAGCAGCTCCATTCGGCTCAGCTCCGTTTGGCGCTGCTGAAGCCGCCGCGCCCGCAGCAACGACGGGCACCGCAGCGGAAGGGCCGCCGCTGTTCACGCCGGCTCCCGCCGCCACGCCTGGAATTGTCGCGGCTGGCGCTGTCGCGGCTGGCGCTGTCGCGGCTGGCGCTGTCGCGGCTGCGCTTGAAGCCGGGCTTGAGGGCGCGCCGGCTGCGTTGAAGCGGAAGGGCGCGGGGCGCACGCGCAGCAGGTCGGTAAGGCCGCTCGCGAGGGGCAGGGCGACGCGCAGAGGCGCCTGGGGCTCCTGGCCGATGAGCTGGTTCAGCACGGCGCGGCGGGCGAGCCGCTCGGACTGCGCGCCCGTCAGCTCGTTCTGCACGCGCAGCAGCTCTAGGTCGGCGCGCTGCACCTGAACCGGAGGCACGTCGCCCAGCTCAGCGCGCCGCGCGGCGGCGTCGCGGAACAACTGCGCCACTTCGAGCTGCGCCTGCCCCAGAGACTCGGCTTCCTGAGCCGCGAACAAATCCGCCGCCGCGTTCTTCACCTGAACCGAGAGCGAACGCTCGGCCAGCGTGCTCCGCGCCTGCGCGCCCCGCAGCTCAGCCGCCGCGACATTGGCCGCCGCGCGCCGCCTGCCGAAGAAATCGAGCGGCTGCGACAGAATCACTTCGGTGTCGGCAGCGTCACGATTCCCAACGATGCGCGGCACCAGCTCAAGGGTCGGGTTCGCAAACGAACGCGCCGCGCCCAGCCGTTGGCGCGCCGCCTCCAGCGTCTGAGCCGCGATGGGCAGCTGCGGGCTGTTGGCCAGCGCCCGCCGCACCAGTTCGTCAACGCTCACCTCCGGCTCGGCAAGCGGCTCAGCAAGTACTTGAGGCGCTCCAACCGGCGCGGGCGGCGCGCCAGGGCCGGGATCGCGAGCCTCTTGCGCTCCAACCGGCGCGGCGGCCAACAAAACAAGCGGCCAGATTCTGATTCGGCTTGAGGATGTCAAGCGGTTCCTCCTGCTCGGGCGAGCGCGAAGCGGCAGGCTTCGCAACTCAACACGCGACCTTACGCGACCTTCAGCGGCGGGCGGACGCGGCAAAACGCATCTCACCAGCCGGTGACATGAGCGAGGACAAAGCGAGAGCACTTCTTTGACACGCGCCAAAACGCGCGCCGCGCAAGATGCAACGCTTCGTCAGGCCAAAGCAGGGGGAGCACGACCGAGCAGAGCCGAAGGCAGGCGCTGCGAGCGCAGCGGTTTGTCCGGCGGCCCGTCGCGCCCGTGGCAGCGAAGCCCCTCGAAGAGGCCCGGCAGCTGAGGCAAAACAGCCGGAGCGTAGGCAACCGTCGCCACGACCTGATGCAGCGATCCCCAACGCAAGGCAGCAGCCTTGACAAAAGGAATTTCTTCGCTGTAGCCGCAGCAAGTGTCGGGCAGCTCGGTGGGCGCGAAGGCCAGGCGGTTCTGGTTGTAGCGCGCGGCGGCAGCGTGCTCGTGGTGCGAGCCAGGCGCTTGGGGCGCGTGAGTGTGAGCGGAGCCGTGGTCGTGAGCGGAGCCGTAGGCGTGAGCTTGGGCGTGAGGATGATCCGGCGTGCTTTCGAGCAGCGCGCAGACCTGCGAGGGCGGCACCAGCAGCGACAGCGAGACGAGCAGCGACAGCAGAGCCGGCCACAAAGGTGGCCGCCTGCGAGGGCTCGAACCTGCCGCGCGCGTTTTCATCATCCGAACTCAAGCGGTCTCAAGGCTGGGGCGCCGCTGCTCCCGGCGCTCTGCTAAGAGATACCACACGATGCTGCGCCCGGCCACTTCGTCCCCTGCCATTCCTCGCATTCGTGGCGCTGGCGCTGGCGCTGGCGCTGGCGCGGCTTCGGCTGCTGAATTAACGGTGGGCGACAGCTGAGTTTTCGAGCTGCAAGTACTTGAGGGTCGTGCAGGGCGTGCCTTGAGCTGGCGGCTTGCTGTAATCTTGCATTGATGCTGAACATTGCGCTGAACGTTTTTTTGCTGGTGGCGGGCCTCATCCTGGTGGCCGTGACGCTGTACGATGTGTTTCAGGGCGTGGTGGTGCCGCGCTGGACCGGGAGCACGCTGCGGCTGGCGCCGTTTATTTCGAGGCTGCTGTGGCCGCGCTGGAAGAAGTTCGCCTGGCGGCTCGACGGCAGGCGCGAGTCCGATTTCCTGGCTGCGTTCGCGCCCTTCATGCTGCTCGCGCTGCTGGCGCTGTGGATCGTGCTCCTCGTGCTGGGCTTCGCGCTGGTGCTGTTCGCTCTGCGCGGCCAGATCAAGGGCGAGCACTCGTTCCCGGACGCCCTGTATTTCTCAGGCGTGGCTTTTTTGACCATCGGCTTTGGCGACGTGGTGGCCGTGGGCACTGCGGCGCGCTTCTTCACCTTGCTGGCCGGGACTTGCGGCATCGTGGTCACGGCGCTGGTCATCTCGCTCACCTTCACGCTGTACGGCTCGTTCTCGCGCCGCGAGAGCCTGATTTTGACGCTGGACGCGCGGGCCGGGAGCCCGCCTTCGGGCGTGGCGCTGCTGGAGACTTACGCTCAGTTCGAGCTGTTGGAGGAGTTGCCCGCGCTCTTCGACAAGTGGGAGCTGTGGGGCGCCGAGGTGCTGGATTCGCACCTGGCGTATCCGCTGTTGCCCTACTTCCGCTCCTCGCACAACGGCGCTTCGTGGGTCGGCTCGCTGGGCGCGGTTCTCGATGCGGGCACGCTCCTGATGACGACCGTGTGCTCAAGCGGCAAGTGCGGACAGCGGCCCATCGGCTCGGCTCACCTGATGTATCACATGGGCTGCCACATTTTGGAAGACCTCAGCGTCAACATCTTCAAGCGCCACGCCAGGCCTGAAAAAGACGGGGCCGGCGAGCCCGACGCGGGCATCACGCTCCAAGAGTTCAAGCAGGCGCGGCGCAGGCTGGAAAAGGCGGGCTTCGCCCTGCGCGAGGAAGAGGAATCGTGGCAGAGCTTCGCGCAGCACCGCTCGGTGTATGCCGAGCAGATCAACCACCTGGCCAGGTTTTACTCGACGCCCCCGGCCCAGTGGATCGGCGACCGTTCGAGCGTGAGCTTTGCCTCGCACCACGGCGCGCACCCAAGAGCCTTCAGGCTGCCACGCATCATGCGCAGGCGCGGCTCAAGTACTTGAGGCTATCAAGCGCCCGCTAAAGTGTCGGCGCGATACGCTCCAGCAACGCTGCGGCTTCGCGAGGCGAGAGGGCACCAAACAGGAGCTGGTTCAGATTCTGGGCGCGCTCCTCACGTTCAAGGTCAGTCAGAGGAAGCGGAGCATAATCGAAGACGATCTGATGAGGACGCGGCTGGCCGATAATGCGGCGGCGCAGCGCGGTGTAGCGCGCGATCTTGGCCTCATCCCGGCGCGGCTCGAACCACTCGATGAGAAAATGCAGCCGCTCCAGAGTCTCGGGGAACTCTTCGTTCAACTGCTTGCTGGCTGGCCACAGCTTGAAATCCAGCACGCCGTCTGCGTTGAAGCGCACGATGACGCTGCACTTGCTCGACTTTCCCGCTGGCGAGGTTTCATTTTCATGCTCCACGGCGCGCATGAACTCATCGTCAAGCAGCAGAGCCGCCTGGATGCACGCCTCGAAGAGCTTCATGTCGCCGCGCTCAAGCCGAATCGCTTCCTTATCCAGTTGCTGCCCAGGCAGCCTATCGGTTGCGAAGGCGCGCAGCGAGAACGAGGCGTCGCTGTTGGGATCAGCGAGCCAGCCTTCGAGCAGCTCAAGCCACTGCGCTTCGGTTCGCGAGTTGAATTCAGTTGGGTCAACGTGCTCGGCCCAGATGAACTCTTCTGGCTCAACAGCCCAGTCAGGCGGATGCTCGACAAACCCAAGTCCCGTGTTCTCAATGCGGATGCCGTAAAGATCGCTGTCACCTACAACCGGGAACGCCCACACGTCCTTCTTTTCTACGCGTCACTTGTGTTTCACGCGCGCCAGTTTACGCCTGTCAGAAGCTGCGCTCAGCACAAAGCAAAAGCGCAAGTACTTGAACCCAAGTACTTGCGCCTTTCTCCCGCCACCCGCCTCAGCTGCCGCCGATCGAGCGGCGGATGTCATCTAAAGTCAGCGAAAGGGACTCCTCGTCGTCGCTGGAAACCCAGCTTGCGCGCCCGTTTTCCGCGCCCTCGGCGTGGCCATTCGATTCGGCGGGCGAAGTACTTGAGCCGCCGGGGTGCTTGAGCGCAGCCTCGATGAAGCCTCGAAACAGAGGGTGCGCGTTGGTGGGCCGGCTCTTGAACTCGGGGTGGAACTGCGTCGCCAGGAAGAACGGGTGCTCCTCGCGCTCGATGATCTCGACCAAGCGCCCATCCGGGCTCAGCCCCGAGAGCTTGAGGCCCGAGTCCAGCAGAGCGCGGTGGTAGCGCGGGTTCACCTCGTAGCGATGGCGGTGCCGCTCCAGCACCATGTCGCGGCCATACAGCTCGCAGGCCAGCGAGCCGTCCTCAACCGAGCAGGGGTAAGCCCCCAGCCGCATCGTGCCGCCCTTGCGGTCGATGGCGCGCTGGTCTTTCAAAATTGCAATCACGGGGTGCGGCGCGTTGGCGTCGAACTCAGTCGAGTGCGCGCCTTCCAGATTGGCCACGCTGCGCGCGTGCTCGATGACAGCACACTGCAGCCCCAGGCACAAGCCCAAAAACGGCAGGCCGCTTTCGCGAGCGTAGCGGATCGCGGCGATCTTACCCTCGACGCCGCGCCCTCCGAAGCCTCCGGGCACCACCAGGGCGTCCACATCGGACAAGACCTCGGCGATGTTGTCCTGGTGCGCCTCGGCATCGACCCACTTGATGTTGACCTGCGTCTCGTTTTCGATGCCGCCGTGCTTCAAGGCTTCGACAACCGAAATATAGGTGTCGGGCTGAGCCTGATGCTCCATGTACTTGCCGCAAATCGCGACCGTGACCGCGTTCTGCGGGTTCTTGACCGCGCGCACGATGCGGCTCCAGTCCGATAAATCAGGCGCTTGCGAAGACAAGCCGAGCCGCTTGGTGACCAGGCGGGCGAAGTCCTGCTTCTCGAAGATCATCGGCAGCTCATACAGCGTGTCGGCGTCCTGGCCCTCGACGATGCCTGAAGGCGCGATGTCGCAGTACATCGAAATCTTCTTCTTCATCTCGTCGGACAACGGATATTTGGTGCGGCAGATCAAAATATCCGGCGCGATGCCGATGTTGCGCAGGTCCCTGACGCTGTGCTGGGTTGGCTTGGTCTTGAGCTCGTTCTTGGGGCCAACGCTTGGGATGAGCGTGACGTGGACATACATGACGTTTTCGAGCCCTTCGTCGGCCTTCATCTGGCGGATGGCCTCGGTGAAGGGGAGAGATTCGATGTCGCCGATGGTGCCGCCGATTTCGATGATGGCGACATCGGCGTCCATGTCCGAGGCGTTCTGGCGGATGCGCTCCTTGATTTCCTCGGTGATGTGCGGGATGACCTGGACGGTTTGGCCCAAGTAATCGCCGCGCCGCTCGCGCTCGATGACGCTTTGGTAGACGGCTCCGGTCGTGATGGTGGAGAGGCGGCCCAGGTTCTGGTCCACGAAGCGTTCGTAGTGGCCAAGGTCCAGGTCGGTTTCGGCGCCGTCTTCGGTGACGAAGACCTCGCCGTGCTGGTGCGGGTTCATGGTGCCAGCATCCACGTTGAGGTAAGGGTCGATCTTCTGGATCGCGACTTTGTAGCCGCGCGCCTTGAGCAGGGTGCCCAGGCAAGCCGCCGCGATGCCCTTGCCGATGGAGGAGACCACGCCGCCGGTCACGAAAACGTATTTAGTCATAATGAAGAGCCTCAGCCTGAGCGTTTCGCGTGGAGAGTTTCGCTAGAGTTTCGCTGCAGCCGGAGCGTTGAAAAACCTGAGGTGCGCACAAATCAAGTAAATTTTACCTGAGCCGAAGCCCTTGAGCTGAGGGCTCGGCTTGATTGCTGTGAGCTTTGCTGTGAGTTTTATGGACACCATCTTCGGCAAGATCGCGCGCGGCGAAGTGCCCGTCGAGAAAATCTACGAGGACGACATCTGCCTGGCCTTCCCGGATGTCTCGCCTCAAGCGCCCGTGCACATCCTGGTCATTCCGCGCGAGCCGTTCGTAGACGCCGCGCAGACGCCGCCTCAAGTACTTGGGCACGTCCTGGAAGTCGCCGCCCGGCTGGGCAAGCAGAAGTGCCCGGATGGGTTCCGCCTGGTCACAAATGTGGGCGCTGGCGGCGGGCAGAGCGTGTTTCACCTGCACGTCCACGTGCTGGGCGGCAGGCCGCTTTCGTGGCCGCCGGGGTAAGCGCAAGTACTTGGGGCTTGTAGAGCCGTTCTGTATGTTTCAGATTACGCAATCAAATAGGAGTTTCAACTATGGGAAGCCCAGGCCAACGTTTTGGATATGGAGCGGATTTATCGTTGCAGCTATCGCCCTGCTGGGACTTGGGCGCATATTTGTGGTCGCGCCTGGGTGGGTAGGCAGCTCGGTTTCTCTCCAGCGGCTATCGAGAATGCATCCACATATATTGTGGGCCTTGCGGCTATAACCCTGATGACACTCTTCTTTCTGAACTACTTCAGCGATGGCGATGAAAGTCAAAAGAAGTGAGGCCTGCAAGGTGCCAGCAGGCGAGTAAAAGCCTTCCCTGCGCCAACCACGCTATGCGCAAGTACTTGCACGCTGGCGCGCCACTATACTTCGGCTCATGGCCACACTCAGCGAGCAGATCAACACCGGTTGGAAAGACGCCATGCGCGCGGGCGACGCTCTGCGCAAGGACACGCTTTCGATGCTGCGCGCCGCCATCAAGCGCGCCGAGATCGACACGCGCGGCACCGACAAGACCTTCGCGGCTGAGTCGGACGACGATGTGCGCGCCGTCATCGAGCGCGAGGCCAAGAAGCGGCGCGACGCCATCGAGGAATACGAAAAAGCCGCCCGCCCGGACCGCGCCCAGGCCGAGCGCGACGAGCTGCAAGTACTTCAGGCATTCCTGCCCCAGCAGCTCTCAACCGAAGAGCTAAGAGAAATCGTGCGCGCGGCCATCGCCTCAACCGGAGCCAGCGACATGAAGCAGGTCGGACTGATTATGAAGGCCGTGCTGCCCCAGGTCGCGGGGCGCGCCGATGGCCGCGCCATCAACGCCCTGGTGCGCGAGGAGCTTTCGTAAATGATAAAGCTGGCTTCGGCTGTGCCTTTAGTTCTGCTGGGTTGCTTCGTGATGACTCAAGCCAACGCTCTGGTTCAGCCCGCCCAGGCCGCGCCCGCAGGCGAGCCGTTCGAGAACGAAATCCGCGCTTTTGAAGCCGCCGACAAGAAGAAGATGCCCGAGCCGGGCGGCGTCCTCTTCCTGGGCTCGTCCAGCATCCAGAAGTGGAGCAGCCTGCAGCGCGACTTCGCGGCCTTCAAGGTCATCAACCGGGGCTTTGGCGGCTCGATCATCGAGCAGTCCACGCGCTACGCGCCGCGCATCGTGTGGCCTTACAAGCCGCGCCTGATCATCTTCTACGCGGGAGACAACGACTTAGCTGAAGGCAAGACGCCGCCCCAAGTACTGGCCGACTTCCAGAGCTTGGCCGCGCGCGTCCGCGAGCAGCTGCCCCAGACCTCGATCGCCTTCGTCTCGATCAAGCCCTCGCCCGCGCGCGCCGAGCTCAAGGGCCAGGCGATGCAGGCCAACGCCTTGATCCGCGCCTGGATCGAGGAGCGGCGCGAGCAGAAGCTGCGCTTCATCGACGTGTGGACCGCCATGACAAACGACGCCGCGCAGCGCGAGCCGAGCTGTTCGGGCCTGACAAGCTGCACATGAATGCACAAGGCTACGAGCTGTGGACTCAGCTCATCACGCCTCAGCTGCACGCCGTCCTCGATGCTGCTGAGCCAGGCTCAGCGGCGACGCCAGGGAAATAATTTACAAGCCCGTGAACTCAACACTCGTGAACTCAAAACCCGTGAACTCAACCAGGGACACTGCGCAGGACACCCCGAACCCGATGAACCCGAGCCTTGAAACCGAATCCATCGCAGCCCAGGTGCGCGAGAGCGTGGCCGAGGGCGTGGCCGTCGAGAGCGCCGAGGAAGCGCGCCTGGTGCTGGGCCAGAGCGACGAGACGCGGCGGCTGATCGAGCGCGAGTGGCCGGTCTCGCTCGCGCTCAAGGACGAGGGCTTCATCGTCTCGGGCGCGCCCGCCGACGCTCAGGCCGTCGCCCTTTTGCTGGGGCAGCTCGTCGAGGCGGCGCGTTCTTCGCTGCGCGGCGGGCGCTCGTTTTCTGCGGGCGATGTCAAGTACTTCGTGTCGCAGGCGCGGCGTCCCAACCAGAATCGGCCTGCGAACGCGCGCCAAGTACTTGGAGATACGTTGGTCACGACCGAGCGCGGCAAGCCCATCGGCCCGCGCACGGCGGGGCAAAAAGCCTACGTGGACGCCCTGCGCACCAACGACCTGGTCTTCGTGATCGGGCCTGCGGGAACCGGCAAGACTTACCTGGCGGTGGCGGCGGCGGCTGAGGCGCTCAAGTCGAAGAAGGTGTCGCGCATCATCCTGACGCGGCCCGCAGTCGAGGCCGGCGAGCGGCTGGGCTTCTTGCCCGGCGACCTCGAAGCCAAGGTCGATCCGTATCTGAGGCCGTTGCACGACGCGCTGTACGATATTTTCGACGCGGAGAAGGCGCAGAAGATGTTCGAGCGGCGCGTCATCGAGGTGGCTCCGCTGGCTTATATGCGCGGGCGCACGCTCAACGACTCGTTCGTGATCCTGGACGAGGCGCAGAACACCACGCCAACGCAGATGAAGATGTTCCTGACGCGCCTGGGCTTCGGCTCCAAGATGGTCGTGACCGGCGACGTGACGCAGACCGACCTGCCGCCCAACCAGGAATCGGGTTTGGTGACGGCTCAGCGCCTGCTGCCGGGCGTTTCGGGGCTCGACTTCGTGATGCTGGGCAAGGAGGACGTGGTGCGCCACTCGCTGGTGCAGCGCATCATCGAGGCGTATGAGGCCGACGACCCGCCCCGGCCCGCGTGGGACAAGCACAGCCCGAACCGCCCGCGCTGATGGATGAAGCGCCTCAAGTACTTGCACACGGGCGGTGCTTGGAGCCGCAACGGTTTCGCAACACACTCACCCAATGGGCCAGGACGCAACGCCGCACCCGCAACCTCCCGCCGCCGGCTCGCCTGTGGGCGAGGCTGGCGGCGCTTTGCCTGACCGCGCCCCGGAGCAAGCCGCGCCCGCCGCTGCCGAGCTGAACGGAGCCGCCAGCCACGAGGCGCAGGTCGCGCAAGGCTCAGGCGAAGGCACAGACGCGGCAGCCGGTTCTCAGCCCGCCGCGAGCGGAGCCGGTTCGAGCGGAGCCGGTTCGAGCGGAGGTGCTTCAGGCGAGGCCGTGAGCGACTGGGAGCCGGCCCTGAACGCGACTCCGTTGGTGCCGCCGCGCGAGCCGCTGGGCGCTCGTCTGGCCGCGCTGATGGGGCGGCGGCACACGCTGCTGGTGGCTCTGTGCGCGGTTTTGCTGTGGTGCATCGTGGCCCTGCCGCCGCTGTCGCCGCCCGAGGCGCTCAGCCCGGCCCAGACCGCCTCGCACGACATCCTGGCGCCCTACACCACGATGCTGCTCGATCGAGCCGAGACCACGCGACGCCAGGCCGAGGCCGCGGCTCTGGTGCCCCCGGTCTACGAGCGCAACCCGAGCGCCCTGGACCGCGCTCGCCTGCGCCTGCGCCTGCTGCTCGAAGCCGTGCGCTCCGTGCAGCGCGAGACTCTGCTCCAGCCCGCAAGCCGCGAACGCGCCGCCGTAAATACTTCGGGTTCCTCAAGCCCGTCACGCAAGCCGACGCCGAACCCTTCGCAGCAAGCCGCGCTGAGGCGAGCCGCGCTGAGGCGAGCCGCGCTGAAGAACGCGCGCGAGCGTTGGGCTCGGGCTCTGGCGCGGCGGCAGGGCGACTTTTTGCCGCCTTCGCTGCTGCGCGCGCTGAGCATCGTGGGCGCTTCCATCGCCGCTTCAGGTTCAGGCAGCGCACCGGCTCCCGGCGGCCTGGCTTCAGGAGCTGCGGGCGCGCGGGCGGCTTCTGTAAGTGCCTGGGGCGCGGGCCAGGATCGCTGGGCGGTCATCGAGCGGGCGGCTCAGGAGGGCGTGCGCGCGGTTTACGTGCGGGCTCAGGTGCGCTCGGACGTGGCCGGGGACATCAGCGGCGCCCGCTCGCGCATCGCGATGGCCATCGCCGCCGCGCGCCGGAAATGGCCGCTGAGCGAGGACGGCGCGGCAGCCGCCACCGAGCTGGCGCGCCACACCGCCCGCGAGCCCAACTTGGTGGTGGACGAGGCGGCCTCGCGCCGCGCCCGCGAGGAGGCCGGGGACAGCGTGCGCCAGGTCTTCGTGCGCCTGCACGCGGGCGAGCCTCTGGTGCGCGCGGGCGAGACCATCAGCGCCGAGAAGTGGGCTCAGCTCCAGGACCTGGGCCTGGCTCAGCCGCGCCCGGACGCGCGCACCATGCTCGCTCAGGCGCTGCTGTGCGCGTTTCTGGTGGGGCTGTGCGCCGTCTTCGTGTCGCAGATGCACCCGCGCCTGCTCTCGAACCCGACCTTGCTCTGGCTGTGCGCGGCCATCCCGCTCTTGTTCCTCCTGTTCCTGCGCTACACGCTGCGCGCGCCCCACGCCGAGAACGTGGCGCTGCCCTTGGCCGCCACCGCCGCCATGCTGCTCACCGTGCTGGCCGATGCGCGCATGGGCATCGTGGCCGGCTTCGTGGTCGCCACTGTTGGGGCGGTCATGGCGCGCTCGGACCTGGCGCTTTTTGTCTGCGCCTCGATGCTGTCCTGGACCGGGGCGATGGGCGTTTCGGGGCTGTCCTCGCGCGGCCACCTGTTCCGCGCGGGCATTTTGGTCGCTCTGGCCGGGGGCGTGCTGCACGCTCTGCTGGGCCTGATGCGCCTGGAACCGTGGCCGATCGTGCTCTCGATGGGAGCCTGGGGCATGGCCTCGGGCGTGCTCTCGATCCTGGCGATGGCGGCCCTGGCCATGCTGCTGGAGCGGCCCTTTGGCATCACGACGCACCTGCGCCTGCTCGAACTGCTGTCGCCCGACGAGAACGTGCTGCAGCGAATGCTGCACGAGGCCCCAGGTACTTACACGCACTCGATGACGGTGGCTCAGCTCTCCGAAGCCGCCGCCAAAGCCGTGGGCGACGCCGATGCCATGCTGTGCCGCACCGGAGGGATGTACCACGACATCGGCAAGCTGAGGCGGCCCTTCTGCTTCATCGAGAACCAGACCGGCGACAACGTGCACGACCGCATCGCGCCCACGCTCTCGGCCCTGGTCATCGCGGCTCATGTGCGCGACGGCCTCGAAGCGGGCCGCGCCATGCGCCTGCCCACCCCGATCCTGGACATCATCGCGCAGCACCACGGCACGGGCTTGATCTCCTTCTTCTACGAAAAAGCGCGCGTCCAGAACCCCGAGCTCGAAATCGACGAGTCCAAATTCCGCTACCCCGGCCCCAAGCCCCAGGGCAAGGAAGCGGCGATCGTGATGCTGGCGGACGCGGTCGAGGCTTCGTCTCGCGCGCTGCCCGACACCTCGCCCGACAAGCTGCGCGCCCACATCCACTCGATGATCCAGGCCCGCCTGCGCGAAGGCGAGCTGAGCCAGAGCGACCTCACGCTGCGCGACCTGGAGACCGTGGAAGACGCCTTCGCGCGCGCCATGAGCGGCGCCCTGCACGGGCGCATCGCTTACCCAGGCAAGGCCGACCTGGAGCGCGACCTGCGCGAATCCGCTGCCCCCGCGCCCTTCAAAGACCGCCGCGCCAAGGCTCCCCGGCCCCCACGCGCACCCAAACCACCGCGCCCCTCGCGAGTCCAGGCCGCGCTCCAGGCCACCAACGGCTCCGCCCCAGCCAACGGCTCCGCCCCAGCCAACGGCTCCGCCCCAGCCAACGGCTCCGCCCCAGCCAATGGCTCCGCCCCAGCCAATGGCTCCGCGCAGGCCGAGGCCCCAGCCGCCACAAACGCCGCGCCGCAGGCTGCAAGTACTTGCAGCCTGCGGCCTGAAGCTCCCCCAACCACGCGCTCGATAGCCAACGGAACAGGCGTCAACGGAGCCTCGAACGGAGCTGCCTCGAACGGAGCCGCGCACTCCAACGGGCGCGGCGACCGCAGCCGCGAGGCAGGCAGGCCGCGATGAGCGAGGCAGCCAAAGCCAGGGCAAGCGCGCCGGCTCTGCGCGTCGCGGTGACGTGGACGCCCGGCGCCCAGGCCGCGCTCAAGGGTCTGGAGGCGCGCGGGCTGGCGGCGGGCGCCCGGCGCCAGTGGAACGCGGCCCTCAAGCTCGGCGCGCGCGCCTGCGTCGCCAACGTCGCGGCGCGAGGAGCGGCCTCGCAGTGGGCGCGGCTGCAGCAAAATGGGCCGTGGGCCGTGGACGCCACCTTCGTCTGCGACGAGGAGATGCGCGAGTTGAACGCCCGCTACCGCTCCAAAAACCGAGCGACCGACGTGCTCTCCTTCTCGCAGGCCGAATCCGCGCCGCTTGACCCCGCTCTTCTCGATCCCGCTCTTCTCGATCCCAAACCCGAAGGCGCAGCGGCCTCAGCTGAGCTGAGCGATGAGGTCCAGTGGCCGGGCGCGGCGTTTTCGGAGGCGAGCGGGGCGGGTGAGGCCGCGCTGGGCGACATCGTTATCGCGGTCGAGACGGCGCAGCGGCAGGCGGGCGAGCGGGCGCACACCGGGCAGGTCGAGGTGCTGTTCCTGGCAATCCACGGCACCTTGCACCTCCTCGGCTACGATCATCAGAGCTCGTCGCAGCGGCGGGCGATGTGGCACGAGCAGGAGGCGCTCTTCGACCGCTTGCGTGCTCAGGTCGAGCGAGCCCAGCCCGCCCAGCCCGCGAAGTGACACATCGCTGCAAGTACTTGGAGTGTTGGGCCCTGAAGTCGCAGCGCCCACGCTCAGCTCAGCTCAGAGGAGGATCAGGATGCAGACAACGGTTCGAGTGCAGATGAAGAAGGCAGGGAATTGGTGGCCGGGCGCGGGCCTGGCCTTGCTTGGGGTGGCGGCGCTGACGGGCGTGGCGCAGGCGCGTCCGCCGCGCGACTGGGTGAATCTGGGTGGCGGCTACTCTCCGGCGCCTGCGGTGCGCGCCGCGCAGTATCTGCTGCGCGAGCGCGGCTACGCGGTGGCGGCGGACGGCAGCTACGGCGGCCAGACGCGCGAGCAGGTGCGCCGATTCCAGGCCGCCGTGGGCCTGGGCATCAGCGGCTTGGTGGGCAACGAAACCTGGGAGCGGCTCATCATTCCGGTGCGGCGCGGCTCACGCGGCAACGCGGTGCGCGCGGTGCAGAGCCTCTTGCGCGCGTACCCCAACAGGCGCTACGGAGTGGCTCTGGACGGCGTCTTCAGCGCGCAGACCGAGCGGGCGGTGCGCCTCTTCCAGAGGAACTCCGACCTGCCCATCGATGGCCTGGTCGGGCCGCTCACCTGGTGCCAGCTGGTCAGCGACGTCTCGGGCTGAGCTCAGGGCTGAGCTCAGGGCAGGCGGGCAAGTACTTGCACCGCGCCGGGGGCTTGGTTGAGGCGCAGGAGTGTTGGGAAGTGTTGGGAAAAGGAGATTCTGAGGGCGGGGCGCTTCTTCGGCCCTGAGTGCTTATGCTGCTGGCTCTGGTCGTGCTGTGCGCGACGTGCGAGGCGGTCTTCACGGCGATGGAAGTCGCGCTGGGCGCTCTGTCGCGCGCCCGCCTGCGCGCTCTGGCCGAGGAAGAGGCGGGCGCGCACGATCGCGACGGCCACGCCGCGCCCGCGCCGCCTGCTTCAACCGGCTCAGCAAGCGCGGAAGCCCTTCGAGGCGAGGTTAGAAAGCCGTTCGTGCGGCGCGAAAAAAGGGCGCGCTCGCGTCCCGAGCGGCTGCTGGCTCTGCTGGAGCACTCGAACCGGCTCAGCCTGTGCTTCATCATCGTGACCTCGCTTTCGCTGTGGACGGCGGGCGCTCTGCTCTCGTGGCAGGCGCTGCGCGACGGCTGGAGCGTGTGGAGCCTGGCCGCCGCGCTGGGCGGCGTGCTCTTCTTCGCCGAGGCGATTCCTCTGGTGATCGCGGCGCGCAACCCCGAGGACATCGCGTTGCGCGGCGTGCGCCTGGTCGAGAAGAGCGTGCAAGTACTTGGGCCGCTGGCCACGCTGCTGGGCGGCGTGGGCTCGGGCGTGGCGCGCCTTTCGGGGGCGCGCTCGCACGCGCGGCCTCAAGTGACCGAGGGCGAGCTGCGCCACGCGCTCGATCAGGCCGAGCAGGAGGGCGTCATCGAGCCCGAAGAGCGCGCCATGCTCGAAAGCGCCATCGACTTCCGCGCCAAGACGGTGGGCGACGTGATGACCGCGCGCCTCGACATCATGGCCGTGCCTGCTCTGATGCCCCTGCGCGCGGTGCTCGATGTCGCCATGAAGCACGGCCACTCGCGCCTGCCCGTCTACCAGGGCTCCACCGATCACATCGTGGGCATCATCGCCACCAAAGACCTGCTGCCGCACCTGCGCCCGCCCCAGCACTCCGCAAGTACTTCCAGCCCGAGCCCCTCAACAGAGGCGAGCGACGTGCTGACCGCGCGCGACGTGGCGCGCCCGCCCTTCTTCCTGCCCGAAGGCAAGCGCATCAACGCGGCCATCGACGACCTGCGGCGCCAGCGCACGCTGATGGCCATCGTGGTCGAGCCCGACGGCGGCACGGCTGGCCTGGTCACCCTCGAAGACCTGCTCGAAGAAATCGTGGGCGACATCGAGGACGAATACGACGAGGCCCAGGCCCCCCTGCGCCTGCTCGAACCCCCACTCGAAGCCCAAGCCGCGCCCGCCACTGAGCCCAACAGAGCCCAGCCCAACGAGCCAGACGGAGCTGAGCCAGACGGAGCTGAGCCAGGCCGAGTTGAAGGCAGCGCGCCGGAGCCGCGCGGCATCGTGGCCAACGCTTCGTGCAGCGTGCGCCAGGCCGAGAAGTTCTGGCGGCGCCACTTCCACGAGTCTCTGGTTCTCTTCGAGCGCGCTGCGGGAGCGGCAAGCGCGGCCAGTATTTCGGGGACTTCGGGGACTTCGGGCGCGGCGGCGAGCGAATCGCTGTCGCTGGCGGCCCTGGCGCAGCAGCTCTTCGACGGCGTGCCGCTCCAGGGCCAGAGCGTGCGGGCCGGAGCGATTTTCCCTGCCAGCGCCTCGCGCGCCGCTGCCGTGGCCTCTTCGACGGCCCAGGTCGAGATGCAGATCAGCCGAGCCGAAGGCCCCCGGCTCGAAGAAGTCAGCCTGGTGCGCCTCAGCGCGCCGCCAGCCGAGGAAGCAGCGAGCTAAGGGCAGCGCGCTCCTCTTTCCCCTACGGAACACGCTGTTTTCGAGGCGGCCTGGTGAAGGTTTGAATAATTGGAGCCCTGCAAGTACTTGGAGCGGCGGCGCGCTCTGCTCAAGACGGCTGCGCTGCGCGGAGGCGGCCTCATCGAACATGGAATTCGCTCTTGTTTACACCGCTTTGTTTGGCTGCGTGCTGCTGGTCGGGCTGTTCGCGGCTTCGGAGGCGGCGCTCTCGGCGACCAACCGCGTGCGTCTGCGCCAGCTGCTGCGCTCGCAGGCCGGCTCCGAAGCCGAGCCTGGCGAGCGGGCGACAACGGATGAGCTGTCGAGCGAGGATCAGCGGTTCATCGCGACGGTAACTCTGGCGGCCAACGTGCCTTTAGTTGGGGCGGCTGCGCTGACGCTGTGGCTGGCGCGCGAGGTCTGGAGCCAGCCGCTGCCTGTGGCGGGCGTGTGCGCCGGGGCGGCGTGCGGCGTGGTGTCGATTTTCCAGGTCGCGCCGCGCCTGGTGGCGGCCTACTCGCCCTCGAACCGGCTGTGGTGGGTGCGGCCCGCGCGGGCGATCGTGTGGCTGATGCGCCCCCTGGTCTCGGCTCTGCTCATCCTGGCGACCGCTCTGCTCAAGCCGCTGGGCCTGCTGCCCTCGCCGCCGCCGCGCGCCGGAGCGGGCGAAGGCGGCCTGGAAAACGCCGACGAAATCCGCGACCTGGTCGAGTCGGCCCAGGCCTCGGGCGTCTTCGAGGAGAGCCGCGAGCTGATCGAGAGCATCTTCACCTTCGGCGACACCCGCGTCCACGAGGTCATGCTGCCGCGCCCTGACATCGTGGGCCTGAGCGACGCCGCGAGCTGGGACGAGGTCTTCGACACCCTGCAGAGCTCGGGCCTGTCGCGCCTGCCGGTTTACGAGGGCTCGGTGGACACCGTGGTCGGCGTGCTGCACGCCAAGGACTTGCTCAAGGCCCTGGGCGAGCGCGAGTCGCTGGATGAGCTGAGCGTGCGCGACGTGATGCGCGAGCCGCTGTGGGTCTTCGAGAGCACCAAGATCGACGAGGCGCTCGAAACCATGCGCGCGCGCCGCTCGCACCTGGCCCTGGTCGCCGATGAGTTCGGCGGCACGGCGGGCCTGCTCACGGTCGAGGACATCCTGGAAGAGCTGGTGGGAGAAATCGCCGACGAGCACGACGCTCCCACCGACGAGCCGCTCACCATCCTGGACGGCGAGCGCGCCCTGGCCAACGCGCTCTTGCACGTCGATGACCTGGAAGAGCAGTGGAAGCTGGCCCTGCCGCCGGGCGAAGCCGACACCGTGGGCGGCTTCGTGATCCAGCAGCTGGGCCGCGCTCCCGTCGCCGGAGACCGCGTCGAGCTCGAAGGCGCGATTTTAACCGTCCAAACCATGCGCGGCAGGCGGCCCCGCACCATTTTAATCCAGCGCAAGAGCGAGGCGGCTGGGGAAGCGTGAGCACGGCTTGAGGCGCGCCGTGAAGCTGCAAGTACTTGCGTCGGGAACCGGGGTGGCTGGCGCTGAGCTAAGAACGCCCTTTGGTGAAGCGAACGTGATTAGCTTGAGCCAGCTGCTTGAAGGCTTCGATGTCCTGAGGCGAAGCGAAGGAAGATGTAGGCTGCCAAAAGAACAAGGTCTTGAAGTTCTTGCGGCGCAGGTAGAACAAGAAGCCATCGCTGGTTTCGCTAATCTTGTCCATGTCCTTCCACTTAAGGTGGCCAAGATTCTCCTGCTTAACTTCGGCGCCCGCTTCAATGGTGGCCTGCACAAAGCCCTGGCTGACGAACTTGCGCTGCACTTCTAAATTAGCGGCAGCGTTCTTCCGAAAGTCACGCTGCTGCCGCTGCGTTTTGAACTGCTGAGTCCACAGCCACCAAGCCGCAACAGCCGTAGAGACAAAAGCGGGACCCCGCATTCCAGACTCGAAGTCCGAGCTGAGCAGTTGCCACAACGCCACGTCTGAGGCCAGCACCGCACCTACGCTCACCAGTACGGTAACCGTAGGCCCCAGCGTCATTTGGGGCGTGATGCCATGGGCGTGGCGCATAGACTTGAAATACTCCTCTTCGCTCCACACATAAGTCGCGCGAGAATACAGCTCTTCAGCCGCGCCTTCCGGTTGTTCCATAGCGCAATCATAACACGGCACGCAGCAGCCTCAAGTACTTGCGCCCTACTCGCTCTTGGCCTCGTTTAGGCCCTCGCCCTTTTTGCGCGGCGACTTGTGCCTCTTGTTGCGCCGCAGCCGCTTGCCACGGTGATACGCCACCGTGCGCCGCGCGATGTAGCAGTCGAACTCGTCGCGCAGCTTGACCACGACCTCCTGATCGGTGAGCTTGGGGAACTGAGCGATCAAGCGCGCCACCACGTCCGTCTTGCTCTGGCAGAGGAACAGCAACGGAATCTTGCCCCACGGCGTCTCGATGCTCTTGTTGCGGATCAGGCGCGAGACGGTCGAAGGGTGCTCGCCCATCTGCCGCGACAGCTCGGCCTGGGCTAAGGGCTTGAGCTTGCGCATCTCGCCGCTCTTGAGGTAATCGACCTGCAGCGAGCACAGCACCGTGATCAAGCGCGACAGCGTCGAGAGCCGCTGGTTGATGAGCCTGGCGCGCGTGAGCAGCTCGCGAGCGGGCGAGTCCTCGTCCTCGGCGGCCAGCTTCTTGAGCTGAGCCGCGATGACGGCCCGGATGTGGTACCGCTGGGCGTAAACCGAGTCCTGGTGGAACTGGATCGAGGCCTTGTCATCCAAAATCTCGACATACGCGACTGGAGTGTCGGGCGAGATGCTCGAAGACAAGTTGGCCTTGCCCGCCTGCGGCTCGCGCTCGTAGGACTGCACCAGGTAGACGCGGTCGGCGGCCTCAAGTACTTGCTCGGCTTCGAGCAGCGGGCACTTGAACCGCCTGGCCAGCTCCGAAGCGGTCGCCTCGCCGCCGAGCACCATGTCCATGAAGTCCTGCTCCGAGACCTTGTAGCGCGACACGAACTCGCGCGTGATCTCGATGATGTCCGTCAAATCCACGCGCGCGCCGCCCGCGGCATCCTCGACCGTGCGCCCCGGCTCGCTTGAGCTCGACTGGCCTCCAACAGGGCGCTGCATCTCTTCGAGCCAGCCGGTGCCTTCAGCTAAGCCCGCGTTGGCTCGGATGTAGCGCAGGTAGCGGATGAGCGGGCCGGGCGCGACCTGGTATTTGGCCGACAGCTCGGGGATTTTGTCCAGCGCGTCGTAGGCCAGGAAGTCGTGCTCCCAGTCTGGGGCCTCGGAGATTTTGGTCTCGCGCAGCCAATCGACCAGCGCGCGATCCATGTGCTCCTCGTATTTCTCGCGCGGGATGCGCCCGTGCAGGCGCACGCGCGTGATCGCTCCGTCGCGCATCAGCTGCTCGAAGACCGGGTGCGACTCGAACGACGACACGAACGAGCGGAACTCCTGCTCGTTCTGCGACAGCAAAGACACGAACTCCTCGGGCGGGCGACGCTGCCGGAAGGTCATGTCCTCGCGCTGAATTGCCCGCCCACGCATCGCTGCAGCCATCTGAATTCCTTTTGCGCCTGATCTATAACCTGATCTACAACTTGCCCCGGCCTGGCCCTGGCCTTGAACTCTGCTCCGTTAAGTGTGACCGCTTGGCAAGAGCTTTGTAACCGCGCCAGGTTTCGCGCTTTTTATCCGAGCCCGCGTTTGGTTCGCTCAAGTACTTGAGGCGGCCCGAGCCAGGCTCAAGGCGCTACACTTTCCAGGCGCGCCCGCGCCGGGCAGCGTGCGCCCCGTCTAACAGAACGCAACAGCATGAAGCACGAACCGAAGGCGAGCGCGTCTCAGGAGCAAGAAGAAGTTCTGGCGCCTGTTGGCCAGCGCCAGACGCAGCAGCGCGAGGCGATTGCGCGCGTCATAGGGGCGGCGGCGGGGCCGCTGACGGCGCGCGAGATTCACGCTCGGGCGCGGCAGGAGATGTGCGGGCTGGGCATCGCGACGGTCTACCGCGCGCTCAAGCTCCTGCTCGAAGGCCGCGAGATCAAGGGCGTCGTGCTGCCTTCGGGCGAGCCGAGATATGAAAGCTCGGGGCGCGGGCACCACGACCACTTCCTGTGCCGCGCTTGCGAGCAGGTCTTCGACCTGGGCTGCCCCTTGAAGATGGCGCGCGGCACATCCTTGCCCGGAGGCTTTGTCGTCGAGGATCACGAGGTCACGCTGTTTGGCCTGTGCCCAGGCTGCACGATTGGGGCTCAGGCATCGCCCAAAGACGAAGCCAAACAGTGACAGACAGCGCCGAAGAAACAAGTACTTGGAGCAGTGCTCATGAAGCGTTTGATACGGCGTTCCCTTGTTACTATGGCGGTGGTCTCTGTGGCTACAGCGTTCGGAATAGGTATGAATGCTCTCGCTCTGTACCTCGTGCTTCCTAACTTGTCTCTCGCTGAAAGTCCCTGGCTCATCTTCGCCATCTTCGCCGGGGGCGCCGTGTGCGGTATCTTGGCCGGATCATGGATCGACAGGCTCTTCGCGAGCCACAGTTGAGGCCACAAGTACTTGCAGCGCCGTCCAGAACTTGAACTGCGCCCGCAAGTCGCGTTAAAATCTAACGGCTCATTCCGAGCACAAATCAAAAAACAAAGCCGCCCGCGAGAACTGGATTCGAGCGCGGCGGACGGAGGAACACATGGCCAAGAAAGGCAACACAGTCATCATCAAGCTGCGCTCCAGCGAGAGCGAGTACCGTTACTGGACGACCAAGAACCGCAAGAACATAACGGGCCGCATCGAGCTGAAGAAGTACGATCCCGTCGTGCGCCGCCACGTCTCGTTCAAGGAAGAGCGTTAAGCTCAGCCGACGCGCTGCCTCCGGGCGGCGCGTTTTCGTTTGCCCTCACGTCCTTGCAAGCCATCGGCAAGCCATCGGCAAGCCATCGCAAGGCGCCGCAAGCCACGCCGCCTGGAAACCTCGGGAAACCTCGTGCACTCCTTCGCCCGCGCCGCCTCCATCGCCAACCTGGTGAACCCCGCGCTCACGGTGTGGGCGCTGCTCGTGCTGTGGCGCACGCTGCGGCAGGCGCGCGCTCGCGGCGAGGAGGGCCAAGCCGCTTCGTTCGGGCGCACGCTGGGAGTGTGGCTCGGCGCGGTGCTGCTGGTCTTCGTGGTGGCTCACGCCAACCGTTGGGGGCACCTCTGGCACGGCCACAAGTACTTCCCCTCGGGCCACGCCGCCTACGCTTCGTGCGTGGCCACGCTGGGCTGGGCCCGGCAGCGGCGCTCGATCTTCTTCACCGCGCCGCTCATCCTGCTGTACTCGCTGCTGATGGTGCGCCTGGGCTACCACGTCTGGCTCGACATCATCGGCGCGCTGGCCTTCGCGCCTCTGCTTACCTGGCTCGTCCTGAGCCGGTTCTCGCCCCCGAGCGCCACGCCCGCTTCCGACCCGGAGACGGTGCGCGCCTGAACACTTCAGGCAAGCCGATTCCGCTCGTGCCGATTCCGCTCGTGCTCGTCGCGGGGTTTGTGGGCGCGGGCAACAGATCGCGCGAAAGCCGGGGCCGCTGAAAGCCGGGGCCGCGCTGATGATGATCTAAGCCGCGCCGAAGCCGCGTCGCGAGCCTGCAAGTACTTGCGGGGCGCTTGGGCCGCTGGCGATAAGTGCCTTAATCCGGCGGGCGCAACGCCAAGGGGCGCGCGAGCGTCTGCGGGCGCGGCTCAACGGGGCGGCTGGCCTGGGCAGGCTGGCCTGGGCAGGGTGCGCCCGGCGCTTCGTGGGGTAAGTACTTGGCGCGCCCTTGCCTTCTGCTTGACTTCGGTGTCCCTTGCGATTTCGTATGTTGCGCTGGCCTTCTTCTTCTCGCCTGGCTCTTCTCGGTTTCCTGACGCTGAGCGCGCTTGCGCTGCCGCCGCGCCCGGCGCGTGCTCAAGCCAGCAACGGCGCGCGCTCAGCGCCCGATGGCCTCGGCGCGGCCCAGGCTGCGGTGCGCGCGCGCGTGGCCCGCTTGAGCCGCGCCATTGAAGCGCGCGACGCCAACACCTGGAAGCTGCTCGGCCTGGACCTGGACAACAAATCGGACTTGAAGAACCTCACCGCCTCGATTCAGGTCGGGCAGGTGGGCTTCTCCAGCGACGGCGACAAGGCCCTGGCGCGCTACGCCCTGACGGTGTGGGGCAGCCGGCATGAGCAGAGCACGCTGCTCAAGCGCACCCTGCAAGACCTGGTTCTGGTGCGCAGCGACGCCTCGTGGAACCTCGCCGCCCCGGCCTGGGCCGTGCCCGACCCCACGCTGGACACGCTGCAGGAACTGGCCGACGCCGCCCGCAACGAGTGGGAGCATCCCGGCGGCGACAGCGACCCGGACGCGGCGCCCGCAGGCGAAGCGCAGCCGCTCTCGGGGCCGCGCGCGCCCGAGGTGTTCCACATGGTCGTCGAGCGGCGCGGCGGGCGCTGGATCGGGCTGCGCCACTACGCCTGGGATGGCCGCGTCCTCAAGCCCCAGACCCTGGCCGCCCGCGAGCGAGCCGGTTCGCTAAGCTCAGCACGCCCCAACGCAGCCGGCGGTGCACAGAACGGTTCGCTGCAGTGGCTCAAGTCTCAGCTGGATCGCTGGGCGCGCATCGGCGACGGCAAGGGCGGCGGCACGCTGCACTTGCTGCTGCAAAACGGCGCGCGCGACTGGGTTGGGCTCGACAGCGTGTGGGAGCCTCGCCTGAGCGAAGCGCCCGAAGCCGTGGCCGCCGCCGGGCCCGCCGCCTCGGATGAGCGCAGCCCGGCGCCTTTGTCGGACGAGGCTTCGTCTCAGGCGGCCTCGCTGCGCGCCGAGATCGCGGACGACCCCATCGTGTTCGGCGACGCTGCGGCGCACAAGCGGCTGGCGCAAGTACTTGAGGGCTGCGGGCTGTTTGGTGAGGCGGCTGACGAGTGGGAAAAAGCTGCTCTGCTCGCCTCGCCTCTGGCGCCTCCGGGAACCGGCGTCAGTGCGGCTCGCCTGGCCGCAGCACGCACGCGCCGGGCGTGGGATCCGCGCGCGCGCACCATCAGCCAGCTCACCGCCGAGCAGCAGGTGGGCCAGGATCAGGAAATTCCACGCAAGCTCGTCGCCTTGTTCAAGGCCGAGCAGAGCAAGTTCCCGACGCCGCTGCGCGCGCTGCGCATCGGGCTGGAGTATTCCAAGAGCGGCGACGACGCCAGCGCCGCCATCTGGCTGCAGAAGGGCCGCCAGATGATCGCCGGCGGCTGGCGACTCTCGCCCGACGACGAGGCCTGGGCCCAGGTGCTCGACGAGCACCTGGAGCAGCGCACCCAGCTCGCGCGCGTCAAGCCGCCCAACCTGCTCAGCTCGGGGATATTCATCGTGCGCTGCCGGCTCGACGACCTCTCCGTGCTGCCGCTGCTGGCGGCTCTGGAAGCGGCTCAGCACACCGTTTACGGCGACTTCGGCATCCCGATGGGCTCGACTGAGGTCGTGCTGTGGCCCGACCAGAGCGCCTTCCAGTCCTACACCACGCGCTTTTCGTCGCAGGGCGCCAGCGAATTCGTCGCGGCCTTGACCTTGACTAAGCTCATCGCGACCGCGAGCGGGCCGTGGGTGCTGGGCGAGGAGGTCAACGTCTTCGTCGATCCTCGCCTGGCCGACGCGACCTTCGGCACGGTGGCGCACGAATACGGGCACGTCGCGGTGCGCCAGATGTCGAAGGGGCGCACGGTTCCGGTCTGGTTCAACGAGGGCCTGGCCACCGTCGTCGAGGGCGGCTACGACGGCGCCATCGAGCGCGTGCGAACCGCACGGCGCGCCAACAGGCTGCTTTCGATGGACGCCATGCGCCAGTGGAACGTGGACGGCGAGCGCGCATTCCTGGCTTACTCGCAGGCCAACTCGATGGTCGACTTCATCATCGCGACCTGGGGCTCGCAGGCCGTGCTCGACATCCTGCGCCAGATCGGGCAGGACGTGCCGCCCGAGCAAGCCTTTGCCAAGGTGCTGCACATCAACACCAACCGGCTGTGGCAGCAGTGGACGTCCAAAGGCATCCGCTGAAGCGCCACGCAAGTACTTGAGCGCGGGCGCTTGCCAGGCAAAGCTCCGTGCCGTTTTAAATTCCAACACAAGCCAATGGCAGTTCTACCAATTCGCATCTGGGGCGACCCCATTTTGAAGAAGCGCGCGGTTTCCATCGACCGCATCACGCACGCCGAGCGCAGGCTGATCGAGGACATGATCGAGACCATGGAAGCCGCCGACGGCGCGGGCTTAGCGGCGCCTCAAGTCGGGGTGGCCAAGCGCATCTTCGTCTTCCGGCGCGGCGACGACATCCACGCCCTGATCAACCCCAAGATCATCGCGCGCTCAGCCGAGCAGAAGATCGGAGCCGAAGGCTGCCTCTCGATTCCGGGCGTGCAGGCCAAGGTCTCACGCGCGGCCAGAGTGACCGTGACGGGCCGCGACGTGCACAACAAGGCCGTCTCGTTCGAGTGCGAGGATTCTGAGGCGCTGGGGCGCGCCGGAACCTGCGTGCAGCACGAGCTGGATCACCTGGACGGCGTCTTGTATCTCGAACGCGCCGAGCCGGACTCGGTCTCCTGGCTCATCGAAGGCGAGGACGAAGCAGGCGAAGAAACCGTGTTCCTCGAACCCACCACGCCCCAGGAAGTGCTGGCCGCGATCAAGTCGAAGCTGCTGCCGCCCGATCTGCACGCGCCCGAGATGCTGCAGCGCCGCGTGCAGGGCAAGCGATGAGTCCGCGCACGAAAAAGCCCGCTGCAAGTACTTGCAGCGGGCTTTGTGGCGGCTCAGCAGCTACGGTGGCTCAGCAGTTACTTGAGCTTGTCCTTGAACTTGGCGCGGAACTCGGCGATCTCGGGCGCGATGACGCCGGAGCAGTAGGGCTGGTTGGGGTGCAGGTTGTAGTAGTCGAAGTGGTAGTCCTCGGCCTTGTAGAAGTTGGTGAAGCCCGTCACAGGCGTCACGATCGGCGCGTTCCAGGTGTGGGCCGCGCTGACCTTGGCGATGGTCTCGCGCGCGATCTTGGCCTGCTGCGCGTTGTGCGCGAAGATCACCGAGCGATACTGCGGCCCTTCGTCAGGCCCCTGCTGGTTGAGCGTAGTCGGGTTGCGCGCGATGAGCAGCACTTGCAGCAGGTCGGCGTAGCTGATGACCTTGGGGTCGTAGGTGATTTGCAGCGCCTCGGCGTAGCCGGTGTTGCCTTCCTCGACCTGCTCGTAGGTGGGGTTGGCGATGTGGCCGCCTGCGTAGCCGGGCACCACTTTGTCGATGCCCTTGAGCTGCTTGAAGATGGCTTCCATGCTCCAGAAGCAGCCTGCGGCGATGGTGGCGACCTCGCGGTTCTGGGGCACGACGACTTGAGTGGTGGGCGCTTTGCCCGGCTTGCTCTTGGGCCGCGCGTCCACGGCGTGCGAGCCCTGCATCCACAGGGCGGCGGCGGCCACGGCAGCCGCGCTCAGCAGCCAGGCGCTTCCAAACGGTTTCTTCTTCATGTGTTTCCTCGTCTCTCGCGCTCAGGCTCGGGCGCGGATTACCAGAGCTATAAAGCCCGCCGCGCCCAGGAGGTTCCCGCCAGGAGGTTCCCGCCAGGAAAATTTTGAGGCCGCGCCGCAAGTACTTGCGGCGGGGAAACTAAGGCCGCGCCCGCTCATCGACCCGCTCATCGACCCCATCGTCAAGCGCCAAGTACTTGCGACACGTTATGAAAATCCCAACTCTTCCTCTGCTCGCCTCGGTTCTGTTGCCCTTGACCGCGCACGCCAGGCCGCAGAGCCTGCGCTCGTGGGCCGCGACGCAGAAGGCGCGCCAGGATTACGGGCTGTACATGATGAACCGCAAGGTCGGCTTCATGACCATGGAGTTCCGGCTGGTGCCCGGCCCCAAGAACCTGGGCAGCCGCGTCGCGCTGTCCTCGACCCAGGTCACGCTGCGCCTGCGCAAGACCTCGGGCGCGCCCGACCTCACCATGCTGCAGGAGCAGAGCTTCGCGCTTTCAAAGGGCGGCCCGCTGCTCAGCGCGCGCCTGCGGACCGTGGAAAACGGGCGTCCCACGACCTACCTGCTCGCTCCAGCCGCGCCCCAATCCAGCAGCTTCAGGCTCTCGACGTGGAGCGGAGGCCAGCGCGTGGTGCGGCCCGCGACCGCGCCGCGCGAGACGCTGCAGCAGGCGCGGCGCATGATGGAGTGGCTGGGCGCGCCGCGCAAAGCAGGCGAGCAGTTCCCGTATTGGAGCACCAGCCTGGACTCGGCTGACTTCAACTCGCGCGAGACGCTCCTCTTCCGCGCGCAGCAGCGCATCGCGTGGGGCGGCCTGCCCTCGACGGTCTATCAAGTCACCATGCGCTCGCGCGGCACCGATTTCGACGCCCTGCTGCGGCCCAACGGGATGTTCGTGCGCGGCCAGATGGCGGGCATCGAGGTGCGCGCCGAAACCGCCAAGATCGCACGCGACCTCTCGCAAAGCGGCGTGGACCTGCTCGCGGCCTCGCTGATTCGCGTCGACAGGCCCATCGGCGCGCCCTGGAACCTGGCCTCGCTCCAGCTCGAAGCCAGCGGGGTGCCCGGCCTCAACCTGCCCCAATCGAAGCGCCAGCGCATCGTGAGGCAAGGCCCCAACTTCCTCATCAGTATGCAGGCCGAGGCTCCTGACAACGCGCCGCAGCTGCTGACAGTGGCGCAGAGGCGCAAGTACTTGCAGTCCACGCCCTCGCTGCAAAGCGACGAGCCGGGCATCCGCAAGCTGGCGCGCTCGATCATCGGCAGCGAGCGCGACCCGCTCAAGCAGTCGAAGGCCCTGATGAGCTGGGTTTACAAGAGCCTGGGACAGAGCATGGACGCCAACTCCTCGACCGCCCTGCAAGTGCTGGCCACCAGGACCGGCGACTGCACCGAGCACGCGCTCCTGTTCACCTCGCTGGCACGCTCTGTTGGGATTCCAGCCCGCGAAGTGTCAGGCTTGGCTTACATCGAGACGCCGCAGCCGACGTTTGGCTGGCACGCCTGGAGCGAAATCAACGATGGCCGGGCCTGGATTTCGATGGACCCGACGTGGAACGAGGCGCGCGTGGACGTGAGCCACATCAAGTTCTCGGACGACGTGGACGACTTCAGCTGGACTGGCGCCATCGGCAAGCTCAAGCTGCGCGTGCTGGACGCCAAACCGAATTAGCCACAGAGTTCACAGAGCACCACAAATGGAGCACAGAGCAGAACACACAGGGTTTCAAGAGTTGGCTACCTGCAAGTACTTGAGGCTCTTTAGCTTCTCTAAAATCCTCTGTGCTCCATCGGTTGTGCTCTGTGAACTCTGTGGCTAATTCGGTTTGCTGAAGTTTCACGATGCTGCTTCTCACCGCTTTTGCGCCCTTCGACTCGACTGGCCTGAACTCATCCGAGCAAGCTCTGCGCGCGTTCAGGCGGCTCCACCCGTCTCAAATCGAGGGCGTGGCGCTGGCCAGCGTGGTTCTTCCCGTTGTTTTCGACGAGGATGTGCGCGCGCTGAACCGCTTTTGCGCCTCGCTGCCGCAGCCGCCGCGCGCGATTTTGCACCTGGGGCAGACCACGGGCGCGCTCGTCGCCGTTGAGCAGCGCGCCGCCAATTGCAGGCTCGGCGTGGGCTCAGCCGGCTCAGCTCGCCTGGCTTCAGAAGAGCAGACGGCGATTGACGACGGCGCGCCGCCGTTCTTGAACTCGACGCTTCCCGCTGAGGCAATTTTGTGGGCTCTGCAGCAGCGCGGCGTTCCGTGCTGCGCTTCGCAGGACGCGGGCATGTATCTGTGCAATCACGTCTTGTTCCGCTCGCTGCAAGCGGCGGCGCGCGACAACTCGCCCGCGCTCATCGGCTTCGTGCACCTGCCGCGCCTGCCCGAGCAGATGGGGCCCCAGGCCCAGGCGAGCCGCGACGCGCCGGCTCTGGGGCTGCAGGTGCTGGCGCGGGCGGTTGAGGCGGCGGCTCAGGTCATCGCCGGGCACTTGAAGTAGCAACCGGCTTCAGCCTTGCGACCAGTAATCGAAGACGAGCACCTTCTCCAGGTGCGGGCGCAGCAGGGCGCCGAAGGCTTTGTGCGCGGGGTGCGGCAGGTAGGCGTCGCGCCCGGCCTCGTCGCGAAACGTCAGGAAGAACAGGTGCGTGAAGCCCTCGGCCTTGCCCTCGGGCGAGTTGTTGAGGCCCCACTCAAAGCCGGCGATCTCGGGAATCGCCTCGGGCAGAGCCCTAAAAGCGGCTTCGATTGCAGCGATGTGCTCGGGCGCGGCCTCGGGCTTGAAGGCGAAGAGGACGGCGTGGCGCAGCAGTTTCTCGGGTGGTTGCATAAGCTCAGCATAGCGCCGCAAGTACTTGGGCGCGCAAAAAGACGGCTCGTGTTCGAGCTGAGCCCGTTGGAGAGAGGCTTTTGAGATTGGGGCGGGCGAACTTGTGAAACGGACTTCGGGGCTGGGCTTCATCTTCGTGACCTTGCTGATCGACGTGCTGGGCATCGGGCTTTTGATTCCGATTCTGCCGGGCTTCGTAGCGCAGCTTTCGCACGAGAGCCTGAGCGACTCGGCGCGGCACTACGGCTGGCTGCTCTCGCTGTATGGCGCGATGCAGTTCCTGTTTTCGCCGCTGCTGGGCGCGCTCTCAGATCGCTTCGGGAGGCGGCCCGTGCTGCTGCTGTCGCTGTTTTTCGCGGGCATCGACTACATTTTGATGGCCCTGGCTCCGGGCTTGATCTGGCTTTACGTAGGCCGCACTTTGTCAGGAATAACCGGAGCCAGCTTCACGGTGGCCAACGCCTACATCGCGGACGTGAGCCCGCCCGAGAAGCGCGCGCAGAACTTCGGCATCATCGGCGCGGCGTTTGGGCTGGGCTTTATTATCGGGCCGGCAGCCGGGGGGATTCTGGGGCAGTGGGGGCACCGGCTGCCGTTCTGGGTAGCGGCGGGCCTGTGCTTCAGCAACCTGTTGTATGGCTGCTTCATCCTGCCCGAGTCGCTGCCGATGCGCAGCAGGCGGCGCTTTGCCCTGCGCGAGGCCAACCCCGTCGGCGCGCTGCAAGTACTTGGGCGCTACCCGATCGTGTGGAGCTTGACCGGCGCGCTGTGCTTCAGCAACCTGGCGATGCAGTGCATCAACAGCACCTGGGTGCTGTTCGTGATGGCGCGCTTTGGCTGGAGCGAGCGCCAGACCGGGCTGTCGCTGGCGGCTTTTGGAGCCGTGGCGCTCTTCTACCAGCTCGGCCTGTCGCGCCTGCTGCTGCCTCTGTGGGGCGAGCGGCGCACCATGCTCATCGGCTTGGCGGTGGCGGCCCTTGAGTTCGCGGCCTACGCCCTGGCGACGCGCGGCTGGATGATCTACGTGATCATGCTCACGGGCGGGCTGGGCTTGCTCGCGGGCCAGGCGACCCAGGGCTTGCTGTCGCAGCAGGTCGGCGAGGATGAGCAGGGCACGCTGCAGGGCGCGCTGTCGAGCCTGGCCTCGCTGATGGGCATCTTCGGCCCGATTATCGCGACCGGGCTGTTCCACCTCTGCACGCGGCCCGGTGCGCCGCTGCAAGTACCGGGCGTGGCGTTCTTGCTGGCCGCCGCGCTCAACGCCGTGGCCCTGGCCATTTCGCTGCGCGCGCTGTCGCCATCGCGCCGCCGCCAACCGGCTTGAGCACCTGCCTTGACTTGAGCTGCCTTCATCAAGCGCGCCGCAGGTACTTGAGGGCAGCCGGCGGCAATTTTCTGGAAGCGGCACGATTTTGGGTCGTCCCAAGCGCCGCCTTCAGCGCCGCCTCCAGCGCAGCTCAGCCCAGCCAAACGGAACCCGCCATGAACCCCAGCGCCCCGACGCCCTTCAACGATCCCAGCAGCCCTGGCGCGGACGACCAGGCCAGAAGCACGCAGCCCCTGCCGCCGCCGGGGTCGCCGAGCAGCCAGAGCGCGGCCAGCCAGCGCGCCGGTGCGCTGCTCAGCGGCCTGCAAAGCGGCGCGCCCACCGGCCACAGCGCGACCAGAGCACCCGCCGCGCCGCCCAGCCCAAGCCCAAGCCCAAGCCCAGCCGCGCCGCCTTCGGCTCAGTCCTTCGGCGCGCCCGCCTACGCTCCTCCGGCCCAGGCGGGCGCGCCGCCTTCAGCTCCGCTCGCGGCCCCGACTTCCAGGCTCAGAATCCCGCTGCCGACCGCAATCGGCCTGGCCGTCACCGGAGGCGTCCTGCTCGCGATCCTGGTGCCCGCCGCCATGCGCCGCGCCATCCCGCCCGCCCCGATGAAGACCCTGCCGCCCAACGTGGACACGCCAATCATCGTGCGCCGCCCAACGCAGGACAGCTCAACTCAAGGCATCCCAACCCAGGACAATGCAGCCCAAGCGCCGCCTCTTGAGGACGGAGCCAGAGCGCCCGCTCCTCCCCGCGACAGCGCGCCGGATGCTCAGGGCGCGCCCGCCGCCGAGGACGCGCCGCCCGCCCCGTCTGATGAGCCAAGCCCAGGCCCCAAAAACATCGACGATCCTGCCGCCTCATCCAGGCCGGCTCAGCCCGCTGCTCAAGCGGATGCACCTGCGGGCAATCCCGCGCCGCCCGATGCTCAGGCGGACGCTCCCAGCAAGGCAGAGGGCAAGGCGCGGCGCAAGGATGAACGCAAAGCTGAGCACGCTGAGCGCAAGGCAGAAGGCAAGGCGGGGCGCGGCGGGAGCTTGTACAGCATCGCGCCGCCCGAGGGCTGGCGTCGAGGCCGCAGCGCGGGGCGCGCGACCTGGCGCGGGCCGGGCGGCGCCCAGATTCTGGTCGAGGTCGCGCCCAGGGTGCAGTCCTCGCCGCAGGAGGACTGGGAAAAGCTGAGCCGCGCCTTCGAGAGGAAATACGGCCCTCGCTACCGCTCGCTGGGCATCCACGAGGCCACGCTCGCGGGCCGCACCGCCTGGGCCTGGGAGTTCGAGCTCGACTCGAAGGGCGGAGCCACCACGCGCAAGATCGACGTCGCCATGCACGCCGGTGGCCGGGGCTACGCCGTGCTGGGCTCAGCTCCAGCCGCGCGCTTCGACGAGGTGCGGCCCCAGCTCGAAGCCGCCATCAACTCGTTCCAGCTGCACACGCTGCCTCAAGACCAACACCAAGACCGCTACCCCGCGCCCGATGACGGCGAATCGAGCGGCAGCCTGGGCACGGCGGCAGGCAGCGATGCGCAATCGGAAAAGGGATTCTAAGCCGCCGCCAGAACCGCGAGAAGCCCTGCAAGTACTCGACTTGCAGGGCTTCTTGCTGCGCCTGGGCTGGCCTGGCAGCGGCCTGATTCAGCCACAGCCGCTCGTGGTGCCGCAGTCGGGGCACTTGTAGCAGGCTCCGGCCCGGATCATCAACGAGCCGCAGTCCGAGCACGGAGGCGCGTCCGTCTGGCCCTGGATGACCTGCTTCATCAGGTCGCCCGCGTGCTCCACGCTCGACCCCGAGGCCGGAGCGTGGCGCACGCCCGAGCCGCTGTAAGTACTTGCGGGCGCCTGGTAGCTCGGGGAGGTCTGAGGCCCGCGCGCCTCAGACCGCGCGGCTTTTTTTGAGTCGCCCTCATGGCCCGCGTCGCTCGCTTCGAGCAGGCTGGGCTCGCTCTTGCCTAACGCTCCGTTGTCGCCGTTGGGGTGGAACTTCATGTCGAACCAGCGGAAGATGTAGTCCATCAGCGACTTGGCGATCGGGATGTCGCGGTTGGCCGTGTAGCCCGCGGGCTCGAAGCGCGTGTTGGTGAACTTGTTGACCAGCACGCGCAGCGGCACGCCGTATTGCAGGGCCATCGAGATCGAGATGGCGAAGGAGTCCATCAGGCCCGAGATGGTCGAGCCTTCCTTGTTCATCTTGATGAATATCTCGCCCGGCGAGCCGTCCTCGAACAGCCCGACCATGAAGTAGCCCTCCTGCCCCGCGATTGAGAACTTGTGCGTGATGCTCGCGCGCTCGTCGGGCAGCTTGCGGCGGTAGGGCTTGGGCGCTTCTTTCTCGCCAGGCTTCTTGTCCTGCGAAGTCGAGAGCGGCTGCGTCCGCTTCGAGCCGTCGCGGTAGATCGCCACCGCCTTGACCCCCAGCTTCCACGACTCCAGATAGGCGTTGTAAATGTCTTCGACAATGCAGTCTTGTGGCAGGTTCACCGTCTTCGAGATAGCGCCGGAGAGGAAGGGCTGGGCTGCGGCCATCATCTTGATGTGGCCCATGTAGTGGATCGAGCGGGTGCCGTTCATGGCCTTGAACGCGCAGTCGAAGACGGACAAGTCCTCGTCGCGCAGCTTGGGCGCGCCTTCGATGGTGTCGTTCTTGTCGATGTGCTCGACGATCGAGCGCATCTCGTCGCCCGAGTAGCCGAGGCGCCGCAGGGCTTCGGGCACGGTCTGGTTGACGATCTTGAGCAGCCCGCCTCCGACGAGCTTCTTGTACTTGACGAGCGCGATGTCGGGCTCGATGCCGGTGGTGTCGCAGTCCATCATGAAGGCGATGGTGTTGTGCGACACGAAGCCATTAGTCACATAGGTCACGTTCGCGGGTACTGAAAGGTCATAGGTCATGCGCTCCCCGCCGTCCTCGTTGCTCGTGACCTCATCGTAGAAGAAGTCGAGCGCGTGGCTCAGGCGCTCATCGCCAGTCTGCCCGAAGAGTGATGTCACGCTTGAGCGGGAGACCATATTGTGACGGCGCAGAGACAAGAGCATCGCATCACGTAGGGGATGCCCACACGGCGCCAGTTCGTCGATGAGGCTCGCGGGCAATGGAATGCGGTCACGCTTGGCAAGGGTGCCGTCTTTGGCTTCCACGATCGCGCCATTCTTGCGCTCGCTTAAGAAGCCAATCTCGGTGCGAAAGCGCGCGTTGTAGGAGAGATTGCGCAGGCGCAACGCATGAACGGCCCGCGTGCCCCAACCCGAAGCGCCACTCTTGCTCGTGGTCGGGAAGCCAAGAGTAAGCAAAATCGAGCGCACCTCCGAGGCGAACCCCTCACACGCGGTCGAGAATGAGGGAATGCCCTCAACCACGGTGCCGTCAGCTTCGAATAGGCCACGTAGGAAGGCGCCGTAGACGCGCGCATCGTTCGAGTGCAGAATGGCGTCCGGCACGCGGGGAGTCCAGCCCTTGCCACTGTGGTCCTCGTGCGGTCGCGTCTTGGCAAAGCCGCAAGCATCCCACCAGATAGCCAGAGGAACCGAGTGAACCGCAACCTCGGTATAGCCCTGCTTCGTGCACAGGTGTACTTCGAGCCCGAACAGCTCGAGGGCAAGGATTTGCAGACGCGCAGTGACTTCCGAATCGCCCTCCGCAACGCACAGGCGCAAGCCTTTGGCGTGCAGCGAACCGTCGCCCATGAAGTAGCCGACGAACTCGGCTAAATCGGGAGACATCTCACGTGGCACGCGGGTTTGGAAGTCGCCATTCCAGTGCAGGTCGCCCAGGGGCGGCAGAAGTACTTGGCGCGGCTCGCCGATGAGCCCATTCATGGCCAGAGGCACTACGTCGCCCGACGCGACCTCAGCGAAGCGTTTCCAGACCCATTCCCCCGACGCCGCGTCGGCGACCTTGATGCGGTGCTTAAGAGTGCCCTGGATGCTGTAGCCAGCCTGCGTGCGGATATGCCGCGTCGCCTCAACGCCGTTGATGAAAAACTTCGTGGCCTGGCGCGGACCGTCGTCGGTCTGCACCGCGAAATTCACATCCTGCCAGGCCGCGCCGTTCGGGTTGCCCAGCTTCTCCAGGCGCACCAGGCCCCGGTCGGTCGAGACCAGTGAGCCACCCACCAAACAGCCGGTCGGGGCCAGGACCGTGGCCTGCGCGTTGCGGAAGCCGTGTTTCTCGCCCAGCACAAGAGCCTGATCCCACACACGCTGCGCTGCATCTAAAATGTCGGGCGGAACTAAGCCGCGCCGGATGCTCTGCACGGCGTCGCGGTGCTTGCGGATGACCCGCAGCATCGGCTCGCGGTTGACCTCGTAGCCGTTGAAGGGGCCGATGTTGGCGGCGATGCGCGCCGACTGAGCGTAGGCCGAGCCCGTCATCACAGCCGTGATCGCCCCGGCCAGCGAGCGCCCTTCGTCCGAGTCGTAGGCGGTGCCCTGAGCCATCAAGAGAGCGCCCAGGTTGGCGTAGCCCAGCCCGAGCGGGCGAAAGTCCTCGGAGTTGCGCGCGATCTTCTCGGTGGGATAGGAGGCGCGCGACACGATGATTTCCTGAGCCGTAATGAAGGTTTCGCAGGCGTGGACGAAGGTCTCGACATCGAAGGCGCCGGCCTCGTCGCGGAAGCGCATCAGGTTGAGGCTGGCCAGGTTGCACGCGGTGTCGTCCAGGAACAAGAACTCCGAGTTGTGGATGAACAGGCCGGAGTAGTTCTGGTGCTCGGGGACGCACGAACTCTCGCTCGAAGTGAGGATGGCGAAGTTGTGGTGCGTGTCGACGGTGCCGTCGTAAACGTCTTCGTGGCCGCAGAACTCGACCTTAAGTACTTTGTGATTCCACAGCGCGGCCTGCTCTTGCAGCTCGGCGTCGCTTTGGAAGTGGCGAGCGGCTGTCGAGGCCGCAGGCACACGCCTCGCGCCAAGCTCGCGAGCCTGGGGGCGCAGGTGGTCCCAGTGCGCGAGCGAGGGCTGGACGCCGTGGTCCAGCAGCAGGCGCGCGGCCTTGAGAACGCTGCCACGCACGGAAGTACTTGCAGCGCGCCTCTTCTGCTCGCGGTCGGCGGCAGGGCGCCCGCTCTGGCTGAGCCTGGCTCGGTGCTCGGGCGACAGAGCGCGGCCACGGGAGGCGGCCCAGGCGTTGCCGTTGCACATCTGCACGCCCATGGGCGAGAAGCGGCAGGGCAGGGAGCAGAAGATCTGCGATTCTCGCGGCGTCTCGAAGTTCGAGCGGCACACCGGGCAGCAACGCTCGAACCGCTCGCCGCGCGGACGCCCGACCCGCCGGTCCTGCTGCTTCGCCTCCTTCATCCAAGCGGGCGCCGCCTCAGAAGCCGCTTCCTTCTGAGCAGGATCGGCCCAACGCTGCGCAGCTCTCTGGCGCATGGCGGCTCGGGCGCCTTGGGAGTGCGGCCTACCGAAGTGGGGGTTCTTCTCGCCCGAGACGGCACGCGAGATGTTGGCCTTCCACTGGGGAGTCATCATGCGGCGCGCGGGGTTGGGCTCGCCCAGCATCCTCAGGCGGTGCAGCGCGTTGTGCTGGTCCTCGGGCAGCAGCTCAAGGTTCGCGCAGCGGTCGTTGAGCGCGTCGAAGTCCTGGTGGTGGATGTGCGTGCCGCGCGGCTGCTCGCCGTGGAAGTAGCTCCAGACGGCACGATACTGCGGCTGCCACGAGGCGCCTGCCCAGTAGAAGCGGCGCCTGGTGCGGCTCTTGGCGGGCTCAAGTACTTTGGAGTGGAACGGCATCAGCGAGTCGCTGGGCTTGAGGTCGCGCACCATGCGATACGAGCCGTCGCGCAGCATGATCAAGTGATCATCGGTGGCCCGGAAGCTCGATCCATCGTCCAGCGTAACGCGGTGAACCGGCACGCCGCGGCGCTTGACCTCGATGTTCCACATCCGTGAAGTCACTGTGCGCCCGCTCGCATGGTCGTGCGCGTACACCGGCACTTCAGTTCCCTCCAGCTCGCGGATGGGCACGGCGTTGCGCCCATCCGCCACGGCGACAAGAGTGTCACCCGTCACGCAGCACGGGTTGGAGGCGTAGATGCGGTCGGTGCCCGCGCAGGTGTGCCAGTCGTTGATCGTGGTGTCGTATTGCAAACCGGGGTCGCCGCAGATGTGCGTCGCCTCAGCGATCTGCAGCAGCATCTCCTTGGCGTTGAGCGTTTCGACGGGCTCGCCCGAGGTCACGGCGCGCGTGCTCCACGGCATGGAGTTTTCCGCCGCGCGCATGAAGGCATCGGTGACTCGGACCGAGTGGTTGGCGTTCTGGAAGGCGACCGAGTCGTAGGCGCCGCCGGGCACGTTGAAGCCGCCGGGGTAGCCCGCGTCGATCAAGGCCCACGCCTTTTTTTCCTCGTCGGCCTTGCACGAGATGAAGTCCGCGATGTCCGGGTGATCCGCGTTCAAAATCACCATCTTGGCGGCTCTGCGCGTGGTGCCGCCCGACTTGATGGCGCCGGCGAAGGCGTCCCAGCCGCGCATAAAACTGACCGGGCCGCTCGCGATGCCGCCGCCCGAAAGGTGCTCGCGCGAGGAGCGCACGCGCCACAGGTTGGTGCCGGCGCCCGAGCCGCCCTTGAACAGGCGCGCCTCGGTCGAGGCCAGCTCCATGATCGACTCCATGTTGTCGTGCACCGAGTTGATGAAGCAGTTGTGGACGCGGATGTTGCCGGAAAGATACTCGCCGGAGGTGGTCTGGATGTCGTATACGGGCATCTCGCCGCGGTCTTCGACGCTCTCGATTTCGAGCCTCTTCCAGCTGCCCGCGCCCAGCCCCTTGAGCTGCAGGCTCTCTTCGAGCTTGGCTTGCTTGGCCGCGCCGACGAAGCCGACTTCGCGGGCGAAAGATTCGCGGTCGCCCAGGGTGCGGATCGTGAGGCTCCAGCATCCGGCGCGGTTCAGGCGCGCGTCCTTCTTGAAGCGGGTGCGGGCGTAGATGCCCAGGCGCCCCAGAAGTACTTGCACCCCGCGCACCAGCTCCTCCGAAACCATGTCCAGCCCGACAACGGCGTTGTCGCGCACGGCAACGTAGCCTTCGGCCTGGAACAGCGAGCGCAGGTAGGCGCGCGCTACGCTCAGCGGCGCGGTCAAGATGCGCTCGGGCACGCGCATCGAGGCGTGGCGCTCAAGCAGGCCCCACTTCGCAACGAACGGGCGCAGCGCCTCGCCATACAAGCGGATGCGGCGGCACGTCAGGCTCTTGTCCTGCGTCGCGACCTCGCGCGTGTGCGAATGCACGCCTGCAAGTACTTGCGCGAGAGCCGCGCGCACCCAGGCTTCCTCGTCCGCGTTCACGACCATCGCCTCGATGGTCAGCGAGCGGTTGGTGCCGCTTTCATACTGGCCCACGAAGCCCTCGCTCTGCAGCCAGCCCGCCAGCGCGGCCTCGGCTTCCTCACCGCTTGGCTCCTGCCTCTTGTCGGCGACCGCAGTGCGGCACCACAGCAGCTGATCGCCGGCTTTCATGTCGCGCGCCGGCACCCAGCGGCCACTGCTCGGCAGCGCGCCGGTCGCTTTCCACACCAGGTGGTCGCCGGTCACGTCCAGCGTGTAGCCGGCCTTAGTGCGCAGGCGCAGCACTCGCTTCTCGCCGTTGCACTTGGTCGCCACGATGCGGGAGACGCCGTTGGCATCGCACACCAAGCTGCCCACCGCGTCGTCCTCCACCAGCTTCCCGATAGGAATCAGGCCGCCCGGCGTCGCGACCAGGGCATCGTAAGGCTGGCACGCGCTCGCCTGCTGACGTGCGCCCTGGACGCCGATGTTGAACCACACCGGCGAGTTGAAGCTGCCGAACTGGTGCAGCAGCAGGTAAGCCAGCTCGTCGCGAAACGCCTGAGCGTCTTCATCCGAGGCGAAGTAGCTGCCCTCGCGCCCCCAGGCGTGCAGCGTGTCGGCAACGCGGCCAATGACCTGGCGCACGCTGGTCTCGCGGCGCGGCGAGTTCATCGGGCCACGGAAGTACTTGCTCACCACCACGTTGGTCGCGAGCTGGCTCCAGGGCTTGGGAATCTCACACTCCTTCTGCTCGAAGACCAACTTGCCGTCCTCGCCGGTGATGGCAGCCGTGCGCCTCTCCCACTCGACCGAGTCGAAGACATCGCGCCCCGCCTGCGTCATGCGGCGCGCGAACTTGAGCGCGCTCGCCTTCTTCGAGCGCACCTGAGCCAACGGCGTGTAGGAATTCGAGTCGCCCGAAGTCGCCACGATCTCCGTCATCCCCTGGGCCGCCTCCTCAGTGGGCTGAGCTAAAGCGGGCGCGGCGGCAACAGCAGCGCCCGCCGCTTCTTCTTTCACGGCAGTCGCGCCGTTGGCGTCTCCATTGGCATGGCCGTTGGCATGGCCGTTGGCGCTTCCGTTCGACTGGCTGTTGGGCTGGCTGTTGGGCTGGCTGTTGGGCTGGCTGTTGGGCTGGCTGTTGGGCTGGCTGTTGGGCTGGCTGTTGGGCTGGCTGTTGGGCTGGCTGTTGGGCTGGCTGTTGGGCTGGCTGTTGGGCTGGGTTCGGTTCTTCTCGCTGGGCATGATAGTTCCTTGACAATTTAGAAAGCAAAAATCCATCCGCGCTCTCGGATGGAGGCGGCATGGGGCGCGCGAGGGCGCCTGTGAGCTGAGCTCAAGGGGCCTCGGCGCGCGCTGGAGGGCGTGGAATCGAGGGCTGCGGCAGGGCGGCGGGCTTGCATGGTGCGAGGGCGGCTTGCGAGGGCGGCTGCAGTGATGTGGCCCCACATCTTGTGTTTGCGGTTGGAAGCGACCACAAGATATTGTGTTGAACCCAAGCTTAGCCCCTGGCCCCACGCGGGCGCAAGTGCTTCTTCGGCGCGACGGCAAGCATTTTCGGCGTCGCCGAAGAGTTTTCGTGGAGAGCGGCGGTTTTCCCCCGAGTTATGCCCATCTTTTCCCCAGGCGAGGCGGGGGCAGGGAAAAGCAAAAAGCCCCCGCAAGTACTTGGAGTACTTGCGGGGGCTTAGTTGGCTGGGGAACTAGGACTCGAACCTAGAATTGCCTGATCCAGAATCAGGTGCCTTACCATTTGGCCATTCCCCAAGAGCAGCCTTCAGTATACAGCTCTCGTTTTTCAGGTCAAGCGGCGGCTCGCTGAGCAGGAAATCTGGCTGAAAGCATCTGGAGGCTCCGACCAGAATCGAACTGGTGTGCACGGTTTTGCAGACCGTTGCCTAACCACTCGGCCACAGAGCCAACCGCCGCGCGAGTAGCTGGGTCACTTGCGGGGCTCAGCACATCTTACAGCCGCGCGCCCGATGCGTCAAGATTAAGCAGCACGGATCGACACGAAGCAAAGGAAACCAAGAACATCATGGCAAGCAAGAGGGCATTGGCGCGCGCGCTGGGTCTGGGCGCGATCGCGGGCATGAGGTCGCTGGCGGCTCCGGCGATCCTGAGCCGCCAGGCCGCGCGCGGCGGCACCTGGGGCAACGGGCTGGACTTCGACCGCACCGGGTTCCAGTGGCTGGGCCGCCCCTTCTACTCGATTGTGCTCGGCCTGCTGGCTGCGGGCGAGGCTTCGGGCGACAAGATCAAGGGCGTGCCCGCGCGCACGCACCCGATTTCGCTCGCGGTGCGCGCCGCAGCGGGAGCCCTGGTCGGCGGGGCCATCTTCGCCGGAGAAGACGAGCCCCCGGCGCTGGGAGCCATCTTCGGGGCGGGCGCGGCCATCACGATGACGTTCCTGGCCTACTTCCTGCGCCAGAAAATCGCGGAGAGCGGGCGCCTCAACGACAGGGCGCTGGGCCTGGGCGAAGACCTGCTCGTGGCCGCGCTGGGAGCCTGCCTGCTGCGCAAAAGCTCGCGTTAGGGCCGCTTAAAAATACCAGGCGCGTGCTGCAAGTACTTGCGCAAGTACTTGCCGCGCCGCTTTACACCTGGCGCGCGAATGTAAGCTGCGGAGGTAAGCGGAGGCAGAGCCATGAGAGCCGCCGCCTGGAACGTCAACGGCATCCGCGCCCGCCAGGCTCAGTTCGCCGAGTGGATCGAGCGCGACCAGCCCGATGTGGTGTGCCTGCAAGAAATCAAGGCCTCGCCGGAGCAGGTGCCCCAACCTCTGCGCGATCTACCCGGCTACTGGAGCCACTGGCATGGCTCAGGCGGCTACTCCGGCGTCAGCCTGCATCTGCGCCAGGCCCTCTTCCCAGAGCCGCCCCAGTTCAGCTATCCCACCTTCGACTTCGAGAACCGCATCGTGCAGGCTCAGGTCGGCGACCTCGTCCTGGCCTCGGTGTACGTTCCCAACGGTGGTAAGGACTTCGGGGCCAAAGTCAGCTTTCTGAAGGCGCTGGTGGGCTATGCGCGCGAGCTTCACGACGCGGGCCTGAGCCTCATCCTCAGGCGGGCATCGTCGCGCTCAAATCCCGGAGGCAGTTGCACCAGCCAGACCCTCAGCTTGTCGCCCAAGTACTTGAGGCTCTGGGCCATGCGCTCCGTCCAGGCTTCGGGCTGTAAGAGGCGCTTGGAATGCGAGAGGGCACGCGACGCCTTGACCGTCATGCGAAAGCCCGGTGGCAAGCGGTTGTGCCACGACCGGAAGACGGCCTGGG
>JAABUK010001123.1_pt1 | contig 52442 bp, 81 predicted proteins | sample 5559141 | NCBI WGS metagenome assembly JAABUK01 (sample SAMN10711869, study PRJNA513367) | rock metagenome | isolation source: Antarctica rocks | place: Antarctica: Victoria Land, Pudding Butte nord | collected 2016-01-03 | reverse complement strand
AGCTAACGAAGAGAAGAGTATTGCAAAGCAACATGAAACATAGCTGCCGGTGGCTGGAGTCCTCTAATCATTCAGGCAAAGGAATAGAGACAGTATTGCAAGGCAGCCATAAGGCATAGCTCCTGGTGTCTTGAGTCCTCTAATCATCAAAGCAAAGCACAGAGACAATGCTGTGTAATAGTGAGGCAAACCTGCTCATGGCTTGATTCCTCTAGACATTCAAGCAATGGAATAGAACAGCTACGAAGCACAGATGCTGGTGACCCGAGTCCTCTGATCATTCATGCAACAGAAGAGAGAGTGTCGCAGAAGCATAGGTGCCAGTAGCTCAAGTCCTCTAATCATGCACGCAATGGAGGCTAGGGTACTGTTGAATCATGTAGCATAGGTGCCAGTGACTCAAGTCACGTAATCATTCACACAAGGGATCAAAGTATTACAGTGCAGTCATGACGCAAACCCGCTGGTGGCCCGAGTCCTCTAATCATTCAAGCAGTGGAAGAGAGAGTATTGTTGACCACTCAAGAAACATAGGTGCTAGTGCCTCAAGTCCTCTAATCATTCACACAAGCGAAGAAGTACGGCAGTGCAGTCACAAGGCAAAGCGGATTCCGCTGGTGGCGTGAGTCCTCTCATCATTCAAGCAATGGAAGAGAGAGTATTGTCAAAACAGTCATGAAACGTGGGTGGTAGGGGCTCAAGTCCTCTAATCATTCACACAAGCAGAGAAAATACTACAGTGCAATCACAAGGCAAATCTGCTATTGGCTTGAGTCCTCTAATCATTCAACCAATGGAAGAGAGAGTATTGTTGTACAGTCATGAAACGTGGGTGGTAGGGGCTCAAGTCCTCTAATCATTCACACAAGCGAACAAAGTTACTTTACTGTGCTGTAGTGCAGCCATGAGGCAGATCCAATGGTGGCTCGTATCTTCTAATCAATCAAGCAATAGAAGAGAGAGTATTGTTGAATGTCCATGAAGCATAGGCGCTAGTGGCTCGGGTCCTCTAATCATGCACAAAAGGGAATAGAGTATTGCAGTGCAGCCATGAGGCAGATCCACTGGTGGCGTCAGTCCTCTATTCATGCAAGCAATGGAAGAGAGAGTGGTGTCGAACATCCATGAAGCTGAGATGCTGGTGGCTCGAGTCCTCTAATCATTCAAACCAAAATCTGTCACATCTGCTCTTACGTAAAACCAAAACAGACATGCTTGCCAAGCCATTTTAGCTAGGATCTACCTGTAGGCAGTCATGCAGCAGCCATATATGCACCTGCCAATCTGTCGTTACATGCTAGGCCTGTTTGCTTTCCTCTGGCATGTTCATCCGGCCCCTCTGCCCTGCAGTCGCCCAAACAATAACTCTGCAGATGATCACCAGACCAACCGGCGTTGATGACGCCATTAAGTTTGTTTGGAAACAGCCAGACACAGTTCTGAAGTCTTCGGAGAAACAAAGCCTCAATGCTATTTTGGCGCACAACACAGATGCTGTTGCTGCAAGATACTTTTCTGCTCCACAGCCAGAAGATTGGGTTGACACCCTCAAGAAGTTGCTTGAACCAACAGGTATTTCCCAGTGTGCAGCAAAATTTGCCTGTACTATCACAAAGCTTTTGAGTGTGCATAGTGCAGTACCCCAGCCTTTTCTGTGGCTTGAGGGGCTGCAGAATATGTAGCACAGTCAGCATGAATGTTGTGGCATTTGAAGGAAGGCAGTGCCATTTCTCAGCCATGTCCATGATTGACAAAAATTACTCATACTTTGTGATTAGTTAAAGTGCGGCCTTCATTTGTCTGTTTAGGTCTTGATAGGAACAGCAGGTTGACCAAGCTGATTTTGTTCTGCTGCAGTGGCACACGTTTCCAAGAAGAGAAGACTGTCCAGCAGCTATGCAGACAGACGGAAGAAGTTGTCATCTGCATCCAGAATGAACTTGACCATAATGCAACAGCAGCAGGGAGTAACGACTTACGATGACCGCACCCAGCAGCCTTGTTTGTTGGATGTGGACTCTCCACTTTACCTGAACTACAGATGCAGTGCCCACCAGGTATATTGCAACACAACTTGCAATACATATGTCAACAAGCTCTCACCTGCAGGCGCTCCAACCTTGTGTTGTTCTGGCAGGTATGTGATGAAGCTTTGTGTGTGCAGGTGCCAATCAAGCTGCTGCATCCAACCTCTGGAAAGTTTGAGCGTCTTGCAGAAACTGCGCAGCCGACCATGGCCTCACTGAACTTTGTGCAAACAGTATGTGCTCAAGCAAGGTACTACTATGCATCAAAGGAGAAGGACTATCAGCTTGTCATGAGAAACATCTGGAAAGGGCTTCTGCAGCAGCTTGGCGGTGTCAGCCGCCCTGCTGTTGGAAGAGACTACTGTCGAGCCTCGCCAGTAGACTTGGCATTGGCGGTCAGTGATGCTTATGCTCACATTTCTCAACGCTCAAGCTCGTCGCGCAATCCTGTCATGCAATACCATATGTGGTGGTTGCTGGTCAGCTCTGCGCAACGCATGACTGACTGTTAAGTGCTCAATGCTGGCACCTCTTGGATTGCCTTTCAACGTTGTCTTGCAGCATCATGTGCAGTCGCCGGTCAGCTCTGTGCAAGGCATGACTGACTGTTGAATGCTCAATGCAGGCTCCTAATGGATTGCCTTTTGATGTTGTCATGCAGGACCATCAGTGATTGCTGGTCAGCTCTGCGCAATGCATGACTGACTATTGGATGCTAAATACAGGCACCTCATGGATTGCCTCTTGTTGCTGGCTTCAAAATTGGTCTAGATGACATGGCTCAGCCAATAGCTCTGAGATACTATGAGCAGCTGTGGGAAGAGATGTGGCCACAGGTTCTGAACCAATCTTTTGCAGCCACCTTTGTCATTGAGATGATGGGCGCTGGTCTCAGGTACTCGTGCATACACTTTACTCTTCTAGTGCATCTGCTGTTCCACATTATCGTGCTGCATGTCTGCCAAGCAATGTTCCGCTTGCTGTGTTGACAAGCAATCTTTGAACTTGTGCTCTTGCTGCTGCAGCCATTATGCTGCTTGCTATCTTTTCTGGCCTGTCCACTGCACGCTGAAGGTCATCATCTGCAGCTCAACCTGTACAAAAGCTCATGTTCAAGGCTTGGTCCAATCACAAGAGTGATGGGTCTTTACGCGCACCTTGTCGAGTTAAGAGCCCCACATCATCTGTGCCTTTGGCAAAGGGAACGAGCAGCTGGGTCAGGGTTGATCAGACGCGTGAATGATGACAACCAGCAGGCAGAGCAAGCTGAACAGCACAACACCACATCCAGCAATGAGTGACTGTCACAAGTTGCAGGATTGGCGGAGCAGCATGGGGGGACAGGATTCACTACGAGCCCTTGACTCCCGTCATGAATCTGTTACCATTAGGGGGTCAAGAGTCAGCAGTGCTGCGCCTTGCTCAGCAAGTGACTGCCTTGCTCACCTGCCTTGAGGAGCTTTTCGCTGATTACAGCATTCCTGCATCACCACCTCAGAATGAGCGTGCTGGGTTGTATCGGGACAGCATCCCCGTTGTTCTTCATGACACACACAGGTATGCCGCTTTTCACTCACTCCAATAATAATGATGATAACAATTATAATAATGATGATGATGATGATGATGATAATAATAATAATAATAATAATAACAAGTTGAAATTCTTTTTGGCTCGTGATGAGCTAGGTACGTGCAAAACAAGTCTTGTCTCTCCAGAGCAGCCTGCCTTGTGCATCCCTGCAAGGCCTACTAACACGACAGTCTTGACAATCATTCACTCTCTTTGATTATGATTTCAGACCGTTGAGCAATGCTTGTGCTTTGTTTTAATGTTGTCCAGCATATCCGATCGCTGACCCATGCTCTTTACTTGCAGGTTTACAAATGTATGTCGATTTAATGCAGAGCATCCAGGCTTGTATACATATACAGATCCTGAGTCTGGACAGACACGTCTTGCAAAGTTTGCTGGCCGATATGGGACTGACGTTCATGCTGCCTGGGCGTCAGCTGGTCTTGCTCCAACTTTCTTTGATGTTGTGGAGGTTGACTACCACACTTTCTTAATAACCATGGAGCTGTTGCCTGAAACATGGCGGGTATTGAGCGATTTGTCAGACTTGGAAGTGTTGGAATCAAAGCCATACATCTTGCAAGCACTGCAACAGGCTCAAAGTGTTGAAATCCACCCGGGCAGTAGAGGAGTTCATGGGGACGTGCGACTCCCAAATGTGGCAGTGCTTCGGGAAGGCCAACAATGGCATGTCAGATTTTTGGACTTTGAGTGGGCAGGAGTGTCAGGAGAGCATACATATCCCCCCTTTATGAACCCTGAGATTACATGGCCGCCAGGTGTACATCCTTATGCTGTCATGTTAGCAGAGCATGATGCTGCGCTGATGCAGATGCAATTTGATGCAGCACTGCATTAGCCCTGCAGCTACTACTATTGTGCTAGAGTCAGTGGAGATATATCCAGGCAAACCTGTGTAGCAGTACAGTTGGGTTACTCTTTGGTGCACATACTATCGCAATGCATCAAAAGTAACAAGTCGTTCTGGTTCATACCATTTTTTTGGCAATGTTGGGTGTAATGTATGTTTAGGCATAGCTTGTCTTCAAGTTGTAGCACACATGTCTGGGTACATACCTCGCAACCAATTTGTGCAATGATCACTTTCAGTCTGTTCAGACAAATCTTGCAGTGGACGTGCACAACAGTGGTGCAAACATCAGGAAGCAAGCCAAAGCTCTTGATAGTTCACGTGTATTTTAATGATGCTACATGATCTGTTCGTTCCTGTAGCAGCGTAATGGCACTTGCTTGCTTCATATCTTGATCATGGGCTAATAGACACTGGGTGCTATTTCCAAAGCATTGCTGGTTTTTATGGTCATTGTTTAATGTCCATTGATTGCGTGCAACAGCAAGCTGATGTCAGAAACTGACTTCATGACGCAATGGTATGATAAGGCATTTGTATTTGGCAAAGACTAGGTCACACACTGTCATGATGATGACATTGTCATCCAGCAGGAGTCCAGTGCTATCACGAGCTGTCAGGTATGCTTGCTGACAGCATCATCATGAACTTGTCCGGCTCATTGTGTTACCCACGTATTGCAAACACATTCCAGTTTGCCGGCTGAAAAGATTTGACCCCAGTGCAGCCTGAAGTATCACAAAGGCAAAACCATTTGGAGACCTAATGCCGTAAATCGCATCAACCCTAATCGCGAAACAAGATCAGCAAAGCCTATCCAGTACCAGCGAAGTCTGCACATCTTGCAAGCACGTTGACTTCGTGGCAATTCGCGGACTGTGCCCTTATTGCGGTAGTGCTGGGGTTGCTTACTTCGAGTGTACATCGAGTTGTTTAGCGTTCTAGTCGTCGTGCATTTCCGTTTGCTGCTGGCCGATCAGTGGTGCAAGCCTTGGTTGACTTCTGCACCATGGGGAAGAAATCGGCTCAGGCGGACAAGGCCACGAGCAAAGGAAGCAGCAGTCGATCTGATGCGTCGCATGTTCTGCTACCTAACGGAACTAAGGTACACACTTAACGCAAGCGCAGCAAGTTTGTGTTTTGTATGCAACCGTGAGCATATACACTGCGATCGTCACTTTGAGACACGGTACATGACTTTGCCTATCAGGTACCGGTTGCCTTGCCCCCCGGCGTCGACCCACAAACAGCGAAGCATGTCATAGAGTATTTGAAGCAAAATCCAGAGGCAGCGCAGCAGTCTTACCTGGAAGCACAGCGAATTCTGCATACACCAGGCATGGCTGAGTCGATGCTTAGTTCGCAGACACAGACAGCTGCCGACCCAGCTTACCAAGAAAGACTGGCAGCCATGCAAGAGGACCCAGACCTCAGAAACGTATTTGATGACATCAAAGCCAATGGTGCTGGCGCTATGGAGAAATACTGAAAAGATGGGAGGTATCAGGTTGCAGAGTAACAAGCCTGCAAAAGGGTCAGCGCCGCAAAAGGCAAGCATGCTGTTCACCCTTGTAATCTTGTTTATTGTCATTCATGCAATCTGCATCTGGTTGCATGTCAGCTACATGCCTGTCATGTCATTTCATGATGTGTGAGCTGCCAGTCTTTGTGCCAAACGCCTGACCCAGATATGGGTTTGGCTGCCACTGCATGCTGTCTGCACTGTGCGTTAGCAGTCAGACATGCATACATGGTCTCTTGACCTTACATCATCATTGTTCAGGACGCACAGACACTCCATGAGGCTGCCAAAATGGGCGACATTGAAGCTACAAGACGACTTCTTAATGAGGTATTGAAGTCAGCTGATGTGCTGCACATATTGTATGTTGAAGCCAATACCCCCCTGCAAATTAGGCTCTCTGTGTGCACGTTAACATCATGCATGCAGTTGCCTGAGCGCACATTGCCATACAGAGACAACATGCAGCATCATGACAAAGTCTCAGGCCAAGTCATGCCATCAGCATGAAACCATCAGCGTGTCTGATGTTGAATTTTCTTGCTGGCAACAGCATGATCAGGCTACTGACAACATGCAAGGAAAATAACTTTATGCCTGCATTGAACCACACCTTAACTGCTAAGTGTACCTGAACATTCTGCTGTCGCTGCGCTGTCTACACAGCTTTACTGTACTGCTTTGTTCACAATTCTGCAGCTGCACTTTCCTGTGAGTGTATGTATAAACCTTTCATCAGCCTGCTGCTCATGCTGCTGCTGCTGCTGCTAAGCCCTGCAACGTTTCCAAAATGTAGAAACGCGTTTTTATTGTCCTCAGGCGTTTCTTAGTATAGACTTGCAGTGTAGGGATGACGTGTTTGAACCAGAATAGACTTGTCGGGACTGAACAAATCTGGTGTGTCTCAGGGAGCTGATGTGAATGAGTCAGACGCGCGAGGAATCACAGCCCTAGGACTGGCAGTCGGCTACAACAAGGTTGCGCTTGTCAAGGTGCTGCTAGACGGCGGAGCAGATGTCTCCAAGACTGATGCCAAGGGCAGCACAGTGCTGCATTACGCCGCAGGTAATGGTAAACATCAGAAGAGCCGTCTGGGGCACTGTGTGCATGCATGTGTGCATGCGTATTATCTTGGTCGCTTCCTTGGTGCTTGTCATGAGCAGAAGAAAGTCTGCTGCATGGCAGGTTCAGACTTTGATTGCATGCTGCAGCAGATTTGTCAAGAAGTTACGTAGAGAGGTCCAAATGTCAATCTGTGGTACAAACATCAGGCTGTGCCTCTACTGCTGTTAGCATATATTATGTATCCTCTTTTCAACCCTGATTCACAGCAGAACTCTATTATCGTTGTATGTGGTGCTGTGCCATCATGTTATGCCACCATACCATGCAAGGCAGAGCAGCCTTGATGTATTTGGCCTGGCAGCTCAGTTGGTTTTTGAAGCTTGCCTGATCATGCTTTCTTACTGTTGATACAGGGTATGGGCGTAAGGAGGCTGCAGAACTTTTGCTAGATGCTGGAGCTGACATGAAAGCCAAGAATGACGCAGGCCAGCTTCCAATTGATGCTGCACGTGTCAACAGAGAAATGCACATGGTGAAGTTTTTGAAGGGCCGAGGAGGGGCTGACAAGGGCACTGAGGGCTCCAAGTACCTGTAACTTCCAACAGCCCTGCTCAGCACAGTCCAGTGCCCTTGTTGCCTAATGTTGAATGTTTACTCAGATCAATTGAGATCTGCCTTGGTAGCGCCCCTGGTGACAGCTACTCAGCCACTTAGACTACTTGAGGTCACTCTGCAGATGACTGTTCATGACTAATCTTGATGACAGCAACACATACCAGAACAACGGTAGCATCCATCTCACTGGAAGCTTCATACAAAACTGCTGCTGGCACTTTGGGTGCACTTGGTTGAGACCTCTGTGTCATGAGCAGGCCTGGAGTGTTCTGTTGATTGTGAGGCGAGTATGTTATGCAGTTCAGGCATAAATGGTCGAGCTGTTTTACTGCATCAGGACATCATGTATAGGGAAGGCATGAGGTACAGAACTTTTTAACAAGAGTTGTAGATAGGCTTACTCCTACGTGCTGCTGAGACATCGTGTTGGCTGTCGGTAAGAAGAGTGTACTATTCTGATGCTTTCACTGTAGCAGCTCAGGTGCACACAACTCAACAACTTGCTCAACGAGCAGACTGCATATGCTTTTGAAAAGGATTGCATTTGTTTTTGCAGTTGGTCACCAACCCAGCCTGGGCTGTGTTTATTGCATTAGGAAAGCATGTGTGGATGAAAGGACTTCTCACTGTGTCCTCAAACTGACCAGACAACAAGAGACAATCCTAGATCCCGTTTTTGTAGCTTATAATTATTGTATGGAAACGTGACCCATGCTCCTGTCATCCCTCTGACCTGTGGCATAATATGCATTGCAATTTTCCTCAGCTTCCACTTTAGAGTTCTCTGTGCACGGTTTGGCTAGCCTAGCTGACTGCAGGCATGACCTTGGACGCTGTCTGGTTGCCAGAGCTGATGTCAGCAACTGCGACAGGCTGTACAGTCCTTGCCAGTCATGTTGGCTGAAGCCATTAGTCCGAAGCAACTTTTTTCACGGCCTAGGTGTAATTTGCCTCCTCCAGCAGGTTCCGGGGCGGACATTGTGGCTCTTGAACAGGTTTTCCGAGAGCTTGTAGATGACTACAACCGCAACAATACCGAACTCCGGAAAACCCGCTGTGTCTGTAATTTTTCGGGCAGCAACCTGACGCTTGATCAGATGAACTACTTTGTCACATGGCTCGAAGGCAGCTCGCTAAGGATCTATGCCTTGGACCTTTCCTGCAACCTCATTTTCTCAGCCTCTTGGGAGCCGCTTTTGAAAGCAATAGCACGCCTTTGTACACATGTACAACACCTGCAACTAGGTGGCAAGTACCTACCCCCGTTGACTGAGACGGATGAGCTAAGCAAGTTGCAGATGTCAGGCCGTGTGAGCTTGGCACTGCCCATAACTGGTAGTGCTGCCACTCAATGGCAGCAGAAGTGGGATGAAATCGCAACGGACTTCGGGAACAAAGCATACGACCCTGATGTCCCGCACTATGGGTAGCTGTGTTGTTACATCGTCCTGTTGATTGTTGTGTGCAATGTTACTCAATCAGCAACTTTGCAGGTGGAATCCACCATATTCCTGTGGTCATGATACATCTTGGTGGTAGCAGATGAAGCACACAGCAGACCTAGGCGGCAAGCAAGGTTTTGACAGCAATTGATGGCAGTTTGCTGAGGTGCACACCCTGTTTGCTTGAAATTGGTCCAGGCTAGCTCAGATGTTGAAAGGGTGTGCCTGCCAGGTTGTGGCAGCTGCAGCTGAAAACGTTCTATTGGGAATGCATCATTGCCAAGGCTCATGCTGCACACTAATGGATCTTTTACACCACAGTCACATTTGAGAAGCCAGTTTTGTCTGACAGATTGTTTTGTTTCGACAGCAATGTTTTGTGACATGCAGGAAGGCTCACCTTTCAGTACATCGACACCTGTCCATGTTTCAAATCAGATGGTGAACATTAACCACAAGGCCTTGATATCTCGTAGCAACAACTCCAGCGGCTCAGGACTCCTCAAGCTGGGGTCAGAGCTGCCAACATTTTGACCCAACTCAGCAGAAGATGCTCTGTACTCATTGCTGGATGCAAAGTGAGTCACAGCGCGATCCAATAAGAAAAGTAATTACTGGGCATCATTGGGCAAACATGTACAAGAAGATCCACAACGACAGGTTCCATTGGCCACCCTTTGTCACACGCTTGATGACTTGCTGCGAAAGGGTGCACATGGTGAGCGTTTGGCAAAACAGCTGTTGAGCCGTGCATTTTTGCTTGTTCAATGAAAAACACTGTGTTGTTGCAAGTGACAACGTTGCTGCAAAGCAAAATACTCACATAGCCTCTGCTAGGTTAGACCCTTCATTTGAGTGGCCATGATTACCTCAAACTTTGCTTTTCGCCAGCCGAGCTGCTTTTGGCTGGAGGACTGCTTTGGAAACGACCTTGCAGACTTTTGGTAGTCAAGCTTTTCAGATTGCCATCCAGCAGATTTGCAAATTGTGCTAATGGGGTTAGCGATGTGACATTTTGCATAATTGGAACACCAGAACAGTACTCACTTTCCATTATGTGTACAGTGCTGATGTAACAGTGCGATAATTACAAGCTATTGGCTTGGTGCTGAAGGGGGAATGTAACAGGGTGGATAATACGCACCCTGACACGCTAGCACTACCTTTTCACCTTCGCCCCGTTACAGCTGAGCATTCCCCCTGGGTCAGGGATACGCTCTGCTCTCAAGACAATTGTTTGTGAACTACCAGATCAATTGCGGCTGTTACGACTGCACAGAATTGCTGTGTCTCAAGATGCATCCTCAGGTTAGCCTGGGCCCCATGCATCACACAAAAAGAAGGGAGGCAGAATGCATGCTCCTGGTGTATTCAATGCCCGTCTTAGAGGTGTTGTGTTGGGCAGGACGAAGGATAGAGCAAGGAAATGCACGAAAAAGGGAAGCAAGCATCAGGACACACGCACGCTCGCATGCATGCACATCTGCAGACCATGCATGTGCAGATCATGAAAATGAATAATAACTAAGTAATCTTAACAGTCAAATTAAGACTGACTAACCTTCAGTCAGATGAGCTGAAATGATATCATAGCTATAGTCAAATTATGACATAGGTAATCTTAATCTTTCCTGTGAAGTGTATCAAAGTCTGTAGTCAGCAAGGTACTTGTAAAATAACCGCACTGGACGGACTGCTTGCAATCTTCTCCCAGAACTTCAGAAATGCGAACATGAGCAGCTTGTTACACAGAGAGCCATGCACTGTTGGTAAACATGAGAAGAAAGACAACATCTCTGCCTGGGGTCCAGGGCAACAACCCCAGAGCTGACAAGAGTCTGTGAGATTCCAACACAAGGCTTGTTTTGGGACTGTGGTGTCACTATTGAGCGCCATGTTTTCGCTTGCGTTTGTGTCCAGACGTGCTGCTGCTGTCTTTTCTAGTCTTGTGAGGTTTACTCCTGCCCTCCCTCATGCTGGAGACATGCTTGCCCTCAGCCATCCTGCCCTTCCTACCATTCACTTGGTCTGATTGCTGACCTGTGGCCTCACTTTTCTGGACGTTTGGAAGCTGCTCTGCCATTTCTGTGTCAGGAATGGCCTTGCCCTCAGCGCCAAGCAGGGCTGCTTTCCTGGCAGCCTTCAGCATAATCTCACGCTGTTCCTGCAAACAGCAGCCACATGGTTCACGCTGCAATGTGTGATCACACTTGCTACCTGGCTGATTCTTTGCACTCTCTCTGCCCCTTCTTGGTGCAGGCATGGTCACTGTCAGACTGTTGGGGCATGATTATACATTCAAGGCAGTTTGAGCCATGCTTTCATGTGAACAGGAGCCCAGCTGGACCGCTGTGTTGTTGTTTAGCTTTGAGGAAAAGAACGCTGCATGAGGACGCTGCTCCAGCGCTATGTCACAATAACACTTAGGTGCACACGGGCTGTGTACATTGCAGTGTTGTACTGTATGGCACTTTCACAGTCATTGTTTGTTGACTTTCCCGCCAAATCAAGTATCACACAAAGTGTGAACTGTTTGCAATATGTAGCAGCTGTGATGCAGGAGTCTTTGCGCCCGAGGGGACAAGTGCTGCCAATGTTCTGCTGCCATGTTACATGCATGACGATCGCCTAAACGCCCCAGCTGCAAAGCATGCATAGCATACGCATGCTGTGACCCATCCTCTGTGCATGCCGTCTGTGGCAAAGCTGTACAAAGCATCTTCCAGGCATCAGACTGAAAACTGACTTGACTGCTTGGCCTACATAGCTTAGTCTAAATCCCAGCAGTGGCTTCCAGCGTGTGCTGTGTTGCGACACCCTGAATGTGCCATAGCAGCAAAAGCTGTATGCAAGTCTTGGTTGTCTTGTTACAAGGGGTTGAGTCATTTCAGAGATGAAACATGCCAGTGCAAATGCAGTGAGATGCAGCATGGGAAGCGATGGCATGCATGGTTGCTGCTTACTGTCTCATAACCCACCACTAAACAATGGGCTTCAATCTGTGCAGGCACAGAGACAATGATGAGTCATTGCATTACTAACCTGTAGCTTCTGTAGCTCTGGGTTGAAGCTGGAGAATGACATGTGGCCAAAATGGGCGCTTGGTAGGGGGTCACCCTCCGCCAGCACGGTACAGCCTGTCTGCTGCCCCTCAGCTACCCATTCACTGTCATCCTCGACTTTAACCTGGACAGAATACAGTCAGCAATCTCAGAGAGGGGATGCATTGATGTGTGCTGTTGTACTGTGTCTTGGCTGCTGCAGGGTCATTGCTGTCTTCGAGTCTGCCTTGGATGACAGCTGCCAGTGAGGGTTCCTGATTTGGCTGTGCTTCTGGGCAAAATGCGGCAGACACAAGATGCTCAAGCAGCATGTGAACCCTCGTGCTGTACAAAGGAAACCAGGGGGATTTTGCCATGCTCCTGGTAATGCCACAGCATGGTGTTGGCTGGAGTACTGCTTTACGGCCTCTGACTTGTTCAGACTCAAAGGGTGTTTGGCATGCTACAAGCACAGTTGAAAAGCCAGGCTGGAAAATATAAGTGTGTTGAAGATCTGACCTGTGCTGTGACAGCTTCCTTGACAACAGGCTTCTCTTTGCCGCGCTGCATAAATTTCATCTGCAGGAGCCGGCTGCTAAAAGCTGGCTTCTTTGCAGGTCCATCTGCCTTGCCTTCCGCCATGAAAGGCCAGTGTCAAGGCAATCAGATGTGACAGGCTGAGCTGGAGATATTATCTGTCTTTGACCTATGACTGTGTGCTTGGATTGCCTGTCAAGTGTTAGGGCGAGGAAAGCTTGAGGTGTGCAGCACAAAGCTGTGCTGCAAGCAAGGTTGTATTGCTGTGTGGCCTGTTCAAATTTTAGTCGGACAGAACAACAATAGGGACCAGCTACAGCTGTCGGGCCGCCAAAGGGATTCTAGCCTGTCTGCTTTGCAGCAAATGAGTTTTGCCAGGTACCCTTGCCTCTAGGGCTGTTGCTACTTTAGTCTCCGCTGGTTCACGGATTTATCTAGTGAAATCGCCTTCCGCGCACAGGCTGTGTAGTTTGAACGAGCACCTCCACGAAAGGTGTATGTACCTCGTAGTAAAAGGTCAGACAACCTGCCAAGATCACAATCTTCAGGACTCTCTACCGCTGTACAGATGGGAAACAAACAGAAGCGCATATGCACTTGCGACCGCTGCTAAAGCTGCACTGCAAGGTGGACTAGTCGGTGGCTAAAGTGCAAGCAAGGACATGCATGGCAGCTTAAAAAAGTACGTTTCGCACCTGCTGCTAACGCCGACACCGCAGATGTCGGCTCCTTTGTACACTAAGACGACATTGACAAGTGGACAGAAGAAAATAGTTGTATGTCAGTCACTTGATACGGCCAGACCGGCAGCTGTTTATGACTAAAGTTAGCAAAGCAGGCTATGACATAAGACTTTGAGGTTTTGCTGACTTGCTTCATGCATGAAATGCTGGCCATGTTGGACACAACAGTTGCAGATATAATGAGACGGCACTATAGTACTTATGTCGAATTCCTTCATAACGGTAGTGTTGACAGAACACCAGTGTGAGTACATGCAAACACGATGGGATGGTGGGCATGACCACAAATGGAAGCTGTAATAGCATGTGACATACAGCTTGAGCAATGCACTTACAGTGCTGGAAAAGCTTCTGAAGACAACTGTACACATACATGCTGTTGTGTAGATTACAAAGACCTTACAAATGAGCATACTTCTCTGACACATGCCAATCTAAAAGACATGCAGGAATGTGACCTTGTTCAATCAACACCAACCTGGATGTCTTTCACAATTGTCAGTGCCATGTTTGCAGCCAATTGTATTGCAACTTCTGCATCCATAGCATCCCATGAACTGCATCAAAGCTGACTGCATACCAAAGCTGCAGCAAAGCTAGACCCTGACAGACTGCCTGACAACAGTGCATCATCATTGCCATGCTTTGCAGCCTCCTGATTCTCACTGATACATCATTTCCTCCGTGTTGCCGCTTCTTTGCAGCCTTCCAATGCTTACTGATACATCATTTCTTCCGTGTTGCCGCTTCTTTGCAGCCTTTCAATGCTTACTGATACTTCTTCTGTGTTGCCGCTTCTTTGCAGCCTTCCAATGCTTACTGATACTTCACTTCTTCTGTGTTGCCGCTTGGCCAGGTAGCAAGGTTGGCTAGATAGCAAGGTTGGCTAGATAGCAAGGTTGGCCAGGTAGCAAGGTTGGCTAGATAGCAAGGCTCACACCCATCTGGAGGGTCCTGTCCTGGGGCAGCTCCCAGTTCTCTGACACACTGATGGATAGAATCTGAGCTAGCGGCCCATACACCCTGCACAGCAGCACTTCTCTGATTCGCGAGAGAGAGGCAGAGAGAGAGAGAGAGAGAGAGAGAGAGAGAGAGAGAGAGAGAGAGAGAGAGAGAGAGAGAGAGAGAGAGAGAGAAATGCTTTAGCCAGCCAGCAAGTCTGATCACATATCAAAGAAGACAACACTAAAGAGACAGAGCAGCAGGTGACAGCTGCTGGGCCCAGCCGCATCATGCTTGAGTTTCTGTCATTGAACTCAGCACTCTGCCTGTGTTGCTACCAAGACACTGCACAGCTTTGATGGCTACCAGAGAGCCATGGGCATACATACATACATGGGCAGTCATGCTGTGCACAATGACTTGTCCGGCCTAGTACCGACGGTCCCGCAAAGCTGCAACAAGCGATCCTACTGCATGATGTACGTCCGTGTGACATTGCTGAAGCCATGCTGGCTTTCTCATAGGTAAGCAGTGCGATTGCTCACCAGTTGACGAAACCAGCCTTGAGCACATTGGCTGCTGTGGGGTTGCCACTTCGGTCCCCCGAAAGCTTGGAGCTCAGGATGACGTATATCACGCGGTCCTGGCACAAGCTGTTGATGTTGAAGGCCCCTTGCCTATCCACCTGTAGCAACAAATGTGCTTGGGACATTAGTCACAGACCAGGCATTTGCTGGGTTGCTTGGGGCGTCAGTCACAGACCAAGCATTTGCAGTCATTTGCTGGGTTGCTTGGGGCGTCAGTCATAGACCAAGCATTTGCAGTCATTTGCTGGGTTGCTTGGGGCGTCAGCCACAGGCCAAGCATTTGCAGTCGCTTGCTGAGTTGCTTGGGGCGTCAGTCACAGACCAAGCATTTGGAGTCATTTGCTGAGTTGCTTGGGGCGTTAGTCACAGACCAAGTATTTGGAGTCATTTGATGGGTTGCTTGGGGCGTCAGTCAAAGTGGAGTCATTTGCTGAGTTCAACCTGAGCATGTTATACCACAGGGTACATGGACAGATGTACACGACGACACCTCACAGGAAATCATGGCATCCGGCTCAGGAGATCTTGCTAAAAAGACAGGAGCAATTGAGGTGTGTATGGTGACACCTCACAGGAGACTGTAGCATCCTGCTCAGGAGATCTTGCTCAAAGGACAAGAGCATTCGAGGAGGGCAGACTTGAGGGGCAGTTTGCAGGCGCCCTGCAGCATTCCTCCTTCAGCAAGACAGCCAAGAAGAAGGGTATACATGAGGGGCAGTTTGCAGGTGCCCTGCAGCATACCTCCTTAAGCAAGGCTGTCAAGAAGGGGTCACCCTGAGACACCTTGTCCTGGTAACCATAGCGCACAATGCACTGCACCAGCCCTGGGCAGTTGGGCACATCACGCAGTAGCAGACGCTCTTCTGGTGACACAGATGACACTGGTACCTACAAGAATAATAGTATTAGTAATAATGATGATAATAATGTTAATAATAATAATGACAACAACTTCGCTTTCCAGCTCACGATGAGTTAGGTACGTGTAGCACAAGTCTTGTCACAAGAAGGAAACAGCCCTTGCATCAGTCACAGTTGTCTCAGAACCGGACATGAAGTGAGATGGATACCTAACAATGATGAATCCACAGGAAACCAATAGTAAGAATTCAACAGTGAAATGAAGTGATGCATTAAAAGCGATGATAACCCCAGCGATCAAGGTGTGAAGAGCACAAGCCTTGCAGGTATAATCAATAAGATTTACAGCAATACGTTAAAAGCCATAAATGGCATGTGCAAACCTGCATGCCCATGTTGCAATATCACTGCAATGCGCTCTGCACCGTTTGACGGGGGCATGTAACTAGACTGCTTCACACATGGCTACAGATATCTTGTCTAACACTAGACCACTTGCGATCCCAACTGCAGACTTGAACACATCCACAAACATGAGCACAGCGACACAGAACAACACACAGAACAGCAGCAGCAGCAGCAACAACAGCAGAACAATCCTGCAGGTGGAGCGACTTACAGTGTGACTTGCAAGTACATGAGAGGCTAGAACTTACATTGCGTACAGTGACGATCACTGAAAGCTGAGGCAGAGCATTCAGGCGCCTCACAAACTTAGCCAGCACGGTCGGGCAGTGATGCTCATCGTTCTGTTCACTGTAGAACAAGCCCAGGCCCGGCAGGCGGGTAAGATCATAGCCAGCCTGTACGTTTTGGTAGATGGTGGACAGCGCAGGCGCAAGCTGCGCTGCCTGGCTCCTTGGCGACATCACATCAGAGTAGTTCTCCTGCAGCAGCATAGTGTAGCGATCAAAACATCATACAGATAATTAGAACAAATGATAAGTCACACAGATGACAAAGAATACGGATGATCAATAGTACACATGATACATAGCCCAGATAATAAATAACACAGATAATGAATAATACAGATAACAACATGTAGTATTAGATGCATAATGCTGTTTAGCACCCCCTTATTATGGTTTGGTGGGCTATACATTTCTGGGAGACTTGATGGAAAGTGTGTTTGCAATGCGTGCTTTCACCCAGATCAATGGTGCACTAAATCCTGCACAGCTGGTAGAGTTTTGCAACATGCATGATGCTGGTGCTTGGTCACAACACAATGCCACAACACATTTGGCAGTCCAGCGCCATGCAATGATGCATCGTGATAACACAAATGCTATGTGTAACAGAGGCACACCTAATAGGTACCTCGCAAGAACGACTAGCTGGAACGCCTGTAAATTAACTACTACTGTTGTTATTATGTGTAACAGACTGCTGCCGGCAAGCATGGCCACAGACTGTTTCAAATCTGTCAATTTCAACAATGTGTGCGTTTCACGCTGAGAAAAGGAGCCTCACTTGATGCTCAACTGCATACTGGCGCTTGAGGCTTGTGCCCAGGAACCAGATGTAGCTGAAAAGGCAGACTGCAGCAGCCACAGTGACAGCAAACCAGCCTCCCAATGGGATCTTAGTCAGGTTGGCAGTCCAGAAGATGCTGTCTATGAAGCCGAAGAGCAGCAAGAAGAGTATGGGACAGATGAGGGGCAGCTCCCACACCACAATCATGGCCAGTGCTATCAGAAGATCAGTTCCCATCATCTGCAAGATTCATTGATTCATTCATTCATTCATTCATAGATCTTGGGACCAGCCATGACCGTTGACTACTAAGCTTGAAAGTGTGAAACAAAATAGCAACTGTTCTCAAGCACGTTCTCACAATGCACAGTGTTGATCCCCCCACTTTTTTCCGAAAATGTATTTCGTTCTTTTTCATTTACATGGGGTGTTTATCATTGTATTCATTGCCATGATTGCTGTACATGCTGTTGTTGACATCATCGCAATCAACACCTGCTATCATTGTTAGTTGTTTTGTTACCGTGATTACAACCAGCACACGCACACACACATGCACGCACACACACTCTCACGCACGCACATCAGGACCTGCTGCGTGGCACACTTGACTTACCAGAGTGCTGACACAGACGCCATATGAGAATCCCAGGGCAATGGAGTTCTGGAAGATGCCCACAGCAGCAATGGTGAAAGCTCCTATGAACACAGTCACTGCTGGAATCCAAATCTGCCCAGCCACCTACAGATGACAACAACGTTGTACAATTACCATAAAGGGTCTGACTGAATGTTGGACTTGCAGATAACACTGACCCCCCTGCTTAGACTTTCCAGCTTGTAGAGGTCTCCAAATCCGATAGAAAAGTCCTACTACTGGGTACACTCCAGGGTGTATGGCAAGAATAACAATTGCAACTGCTTGTGCTGCTTTGCAAACAACTGTGCAGGCCTCTTATGAAACAAGCATTTGCACAAGAGGTCAGACTTCATGTGAGGTACATGCAAAGCGTGCTCATCCGCCACAGCAGGAGTTGCTCACCTTGACGCTAGCATGTATGGCTGTGACTCTGTACAAGTATCTGAGAGAGCTGTTCACCTTGGTGCTTGCATGTACGATACTGAGCAAGCACTCTGATGCCAGAGCAAAGGCTGCTCACCTTAGTGCTTGTGTGGATGACCTTCTTTCTAGGGAAGCACCTCAATGCCACAGCAAAAGATGCTCACCTTAGTGCTGGCGTGTATGACCTTCATCCTAGGGAAGCACCTCAATGCCACAGCAAAAGATGCTCACCTTGGTGCTCGTGTGTATGACCTTCATCCTAGGGAAGCACCTCAATGCCATGCTCTGTCTCACAATGCTGTAGGCGGCTGAAATCATGGTCTGAGATGCCACACAGGCTGCCAAGACTGCCACCACAAAGTAGAAGTAGAAGAAGGCGTCCCCCCAGGGGATAGAAGCAAAGAAGGAGGTGGCGTAGCCGCTGGGGTTCTTGATCAGCCATGCTGATTGGCCGAAGTAGGAGATCATGACTGATGGGTACAGGATGCCGATGAAGGCAATCTGCAAGACAAGCATGAGGTATTGATGCATGACAGTCGAGACCAAACAAGGTAATGATAGATCTTTAGGGATGCTCAGAGCAGACTGCTTTGGAGAGTCAAGACTTGCCGTGCACATACCTAGCTCATCATAAACTGGAAAGCATAATGACTACTACTACTACTACTGTTGTTGTCACCAAACAAGACGCTGCATGCCAGAGCCTGGTTGACTCGTACCTGAGTATGTGTAATTGTGGCTGGCAAAATACCAGACATGAGTTGCTCAAGACTGCGGCAGATGTGTGGGAAGACTGCGGATGCATGCTGTGCATAGTTGTCTACCATAGAGTAGACATAAAACACAGCTTCAAGACTGTTTTTGTCAAGAAATAGGCTTACAGCTGCCCACAGCAGCTCAACATCACAGGACAGAACCACAAAAAGTAAAGACTACACCTTGCGGTGTTGACAAAAGAAAAGCCTGAGGATGAGTTACATTGAGCTTCCCTGATAAACCTCCACTATGACAGGACAGACATGTGCTTCACCGCACAACAGGAGCCCTGAAGTCTGGACAAAGTCTGAGCATGAAGGGACTGACCCGAATGGATTTCCGGGTGAAGTGCCCCATGTCAGCATAAGATGCTTCTGCACCAGTGATGCACAGGAAGATGCTGGCAGTGGAGCGCCAGGCTAGATCAGCTGACACCCCTGATGTGAAAAACCTGTACAGGTAGTATGGGTTGATAGCCTGCAGAAACAGGGTTCCACTTGTCACATACACTGTATAGGTAGTGTGGGTTGATAGCCCGCAGAAACAGCATTCCACTTGTCATGCAACCTGTCATTAGTATTGTGCAGAGCGCAACAGCAAGCTGGTGCCAAGACCTCAGACGTGGCGTACTTTTCATGCAGGAGCACTGATGACCGACAGACTGTATGGACACATCAATATATGCAGCAAGTCACAAAGCTGCACTTGGTATGATTCAGGTCAGTTGCAGGGCTGCATTGGAAGGGGCACCTGCTGAGTATATACAAATATGCTCAGCAAGACTGTGAGGCTCAAAGTCTGAGATCCAACAGGGAGCACAAAGCTCTACAAGCAAGAAGGAGGGTAAAATTACAGGACAAAGTCAAACTACAAGGTATTCAAATCACAAGGTAGACCAACAGCCATGAGATCAAACAGGGAGCACAAGCTCTGCAAGCAAGAAGGAGGCTGACATTTCTGGTATTCACATCACAAGACAGACCATCAGCTATGAGACGCCGCAGAGGGAATGATCAATGTCGTGACACTGAGATCATCAGCTATGAGATGTCATAGAGGGAAGAACCAGTGTTATATGACTGAGACCATCATAGAGGGGGAGATGAGTTTCATGGCAACTCACCTTGCCAATCCATGGTGCAAAGACAGCGATGTTGTGGATGCCCACCACAATCTGCAGCAGGAACCACAGCAACAGGATGGGGGCATACACCCCACCAAGGTACTGTGACCCCAGAGGCTGTACTGCAAACAGCAGGGCCAGGACCCCCATGGAAATGCCAGCTATGGAGGACTGGGGGAATGATGGGGCCTTGACTGAGATGGCTCCAAAGGCACCCAACACTGCAGCATTTACCCCCCAGCTTCAGCATGGTAGGCTTTGTCTCGTGCAAAGCAAGTCTCTGTTTGCCATTGTTTGCAACAAGACATCATGCAAGAAAGGAAACAGAAAAGAAAAGACTAGGCAACTGTGCACAGTAGCTTGCAGGACAAAGAACAAGCCAACAACGGTGAGTGACAGCTTGGGCTCTGCCATGAGCGCCCCAAAGACCCCGACCTGTCTGTGCAGGTGTGAGAACACCATCTCCAATGACCATGGCAGTCATCATGAGAACTAACAGTAACAACAATGTCTGAGCCACTCTGCTGGTCCTGAATAGCTTGCGCAGGGCTGGTGCAATTGTATTGCCTGTGCCCATCCTCTTCAGCAGTGTTTTCTTTGGAGCAGGACCGGCTGCAATGCCCTGCATGCAAGCAGGAGAGTTGACAAGGCAGAAGCTGTGAGCACATTCCTGAGTTACGTTCTTGGAACTGTTATATGAGACAGGAGGATGCATAATGAGGTGAGCAAGAAACACAGAGGACACCTAATTATCACAGATGGAAACATGTGCATTGCTTGAGTATGCAGCCTGTTTTGTGCATGACCATGACAATGCAATTTATACAGTATTGCTTTGCATGTGAGATGTGGTGGTGGCAGTGATCACACTGACAGGTGCCACGATCTGATTTAGCACTTGAACACACTGTTGGAAATGAGACGAGGCATTTGCTCTATTGAGGAAAGGTAAGCATGTTTCAAAATGAGTAGTCCAGCTGTCACTGTAATGCATTTATGATTGATGCGACAGGGTGAGTTGTGCTAGCACCTGTCGTGCATATTGCCCGCGGCTTGTTGAGTAGCGAAGCAGCGACAGATCGTCTGCTGTGGGCTTGCCTTTCAAGCCAGGGTTGATTCCAATGAAACGACACAGCAGGGAGTATAGGGCAAAGGTGCCCCCTACACAAGCAATTTTTTTGTCAGCCATTGATCTCTTGGAAGTCAAGACAAAGCCACAGGGCACAAAAGTACATGCATTGCTGAGCCTGGTACAGACCAAATTAGTGTGCAGAACAAATATGTAAGACACACAGTGACAGTGGGTCTCCTCGCCAATTTGGCATACCTTCCCCATGATCATCAGCATTCAGCACAACCAGCTGATACTTGACCAGCAGGATCAGTGTCATAGCCCAAAAGATGATGCTCATGGCACCAAGGACCTCATCTTCTGAAGGTGGCGCTGCAGGGAGACACAGAGCTCTAATCAATACCTGCTGGTCATATTCAACTCCAAAGACTTTGAACAGGCTTTGGATCACATATGCTTACTGACCACGAAACACAGAGGACAAGGTATAGATTGGAGAGGTTCCCAAGTCACCAAGAGCAACGCCCACGGCTCCATAAGTGAGAAGAAGGGTGGACCTCAAGGTGTTGGCCTGTGCAACAGGTGGCAGTTGAATGGACACAGGGGAAAGCTCAGAGGGGTAGACATGCCAGGGAAATCACCCGCAACACACACCTGCGAATGTTGCAGCTCCACCTGCTTTTCCAGATCGGTGTCATCCCGCCAGCGACCGGCGGATGGACGTATCACAGGAGGTGCTGCTACGGCAGGGGAGGCAGCAGAGGCATCGATGGGTATTTGTGATCGAACGCTTGGTGAAGATCTCGTCCCCGCTGATGACATGTTAAGGCCGCAAAGATTCCAACCAGCAGCCAACAACAAGTCAGAGCATCGGTCCTGAGAGACTGACACCGACAGCTGCAAGGTAATTACTTATGAGCTGTGCTGAGGCCACCTCGGGTGAATGGACAGCAACCCATCTCGTTTCACGCTCCTTCCCTCCACACCGTTGGTCGTGTTAGAATATGGCGGAACCTGTGCGGCACGAGAGGTTTTTCAAGCGGTCAGCTCTAATCAGGTCGGCGTTTTGGCATTCTTGGGATCCTGAAACATCACGATGCAGAGGCATGTGAACATGACGTCAGTTCTTAGTCAACCTACATGCAGCAGCAGCAGCAATGGAACATGATACTCGGAGCTCAAGCACGCAGTCAGAACATGTCTCGTCCACCATTGCACAAGAAAGCTGCTCATGACACCTGGCAATGCAAAGGCATTGTCAGAAGCGATTGCGAGGTTGCCAAGGTCACTGGGTGTCAAAAGTCATGGCCTGAAAGGTTGTGGGCAAGCTGTAGATCCGACAGGCTGTAAAGCTACAGTCTGCAGAACATTGTACACTCTCACCGTCACTAAGTTGAATGCAATCAATAGCCTTTGCCATCACATAGCTAGACTTGAGACATATGCCATTAAAAAGTCTACTGCAGTGCTGCCATTGCTGCTGGCAGCCTGTGTCTGGACGACGCCTGATACGTGTATGCTTCCTTTCTGCTTAGCTCAGCAGGCTGTGTCACAGGTCTCTGTGACATGTCTAGCCCTCCGCAAACAAAACAGCAGCCATGCCAGGCTGAGATCAGGGACAACACGCATCATCATCCCAATTGATGTCTCCATAATGATTTAGACCCTTATCCCATTGTGGGGTCTTTATATTTGCGGTAGACTCCTTCAATGTCAGCCAGGCATTCAGGAGGAAGCTCCATGTCAAAAGCGCTGATGTTCTCCTGCAATGCAAACAACAATATGAAATGTGCATGTGGCAATGCAAACAATTGGCACTCGGCACCTGCCAGAATATAACTCTCAGGACTGCAGGCCTGAGCAACTTCCTCAGCAAGTCAATGCACATTCATGGAGTTGAACAGCAATGCTGCAAACTCTGCAGACTGGTACACAGGTACCACAGAAGACCATCCACCATCACTTTTTCAGCAGCGCTAGACAGGACATCTCTCTTGCGCAACAGCCACTTTGGAAACCGCAACATCAATGCACATGACCTCACCCAAAAGCAGAGACAGTGATGTTTGGCTTGGCAGCACATACCATGCCAAATGAAGGCTTTGAGCAGCAGCAACTTGCAAAACAACCACATCATCACTCGTGAGAGCACAACTGAGAGGCAGGGACAGTCACACCTTGAGCTGTTTGGCAGAGGTGGCTCCAATGATGGTGCTAGTCACGCATGAGCGCTGATGACACCAGGCCAAAGCTAGCTGCGTGGGAGTCATGCCGTACTTGAGAGCAATCTCTACATACTCCCCGACTGCTGTTCTGGCTGGTGATGCATTGTACCTTGCCATGTATCCTGTCATTGAAATCATAATGTCAGTGAAATTAAAATGGAAGTGTTGATGTCAGTGAATACATGGTATATGTGCATGCATACACAATCAATGAGGCATCGATGTGTGCAATAGGTATGCAGCGCATGGAGGTAACAGATGATGAAGGTTACTGTTGTTCCTGACAGTGCACACATTTGGGGAATGCGCAACGAAAGCAAACTGTGCGGATTCACAAGCAGCTGCTCATGTATCTGGCATAGACAGAGGCTTCATAGGCAAAACGTGCTGTGTGTTTTGAATGCCAGACACCAGCTTGTTTGTATGCTTACACATCCATGTCACAACGGCAATGATGCAATGCAGCTTGCCAATGCAGTTGCATGCATGCAAAGACTAACGGCCTGCATTGAAGAAGACCAACGCCTGCATTGTACCTGGAAATATGTTGAACCTGGCTTTTGGCAAGTCGTCTCCTCCCTTGATGTACTTCCCTGAGAGGGCTCCTCCTGCCAGAGGAGAGTACGCCATCAAGCCCACATTGCATTGCCTTGGCGCACAAACCTCAGCTAGGTCTGTGTCAAACTGTACCCGAGACAGCAGGCTGTACACGTTCTGTATGCTGGCTATGCGGGGCAGGCCCGACTGCTCAGCAGCCTGTATGAAGCGCATCACTCCATAGCTTGTTTCGTTGGAGACACCGACATGGCGCACCTGTTGGAACAGCAAGCGTTGGTGAGTCTACGTCATTCTTGAAGTCTGCTGAAGAAGCAATTCAGAGGGGAAATGCTTCTGCCAAACTGCATGCGAATCAATGTAATCACCAGCATGTGCTGATTTGAGTGCTACATTGTCCTGCTTCTAAGCACGTCTGCCAATGTGCAGAGGCAAAGCATGACGGGACAGATGCTGTACAGGAATGTACCATCCTGTATATAAACAGTACCAGTATGAACTGCAGCCATGACTGATTTATCAGCAGCAATATAATAAACATGCTTTATTTCATGTGAACTATTTAGTCAAACATAGCAACAGTGTCAGCCATATTCACAGATGGTGTGATGTTTACCTTTCCAGCCTTGATGACGGTTTCAAGGCCTCGTAGCTGCTCCTCATACGACACATCACCTTCTCGCTCTTTCTGGGGATCATAGATACCCGATCCAAAGAGAGGCAAGTATCTGTCTGGCCAATGGATTTGAAGAAGATCCAAGTGGTCTGTCTGTAAGCGCTGCAAGCTGTCGTTCACACTCTGCTCTATTTGTTCTGGGTTGACTCTAGTCTCTTTGCCTCTCAGCCAGGTCTTGTCACTGTAGCCTGCAACCTGGGTGTGCACACTGTTTTGTATTTATCTGTTAGAGGAGAAATGTCTTTCCACATGGACTATCGCTTTGCAGTGGTGCTGCTGGTCCGCATCATTGGCAATATGCCAATAAGCAAACCACCTACAATGACCTTACCATGCATGAGAGACTAATTTGTAAGCAGCAATTTGTGTATTCAGGCATGATTTGTGCTGAGGATGTTGCCAGACATGCATTGAAAACTCAGTAGTGCTGCTGTACATGCATGTTGCTGGTTGCAGTACTGTGTCTCGTAGTGTGTGCATACATGGCAGACTTCAAGCACACCTTGGAAGCCAGCACGATGTTATCTCGCTTCTGTGAACGCAGCCAGCTACCAATATAGTTATCTGTGAAGCCCTTTGTCTCTGCTTTGGGTGGAACAGGGTACCTGCATATACACTTCTGAGGTGTTGCTTGCTGTTTGCTGCGGCGTGGAGCTTGAGCCACTGCTTGTGTAGGAGCCCTACATCTCTGCGGTGTCAATAAAGTTGACTCCAAGATCAGTTGCATAGCTAAGCTGGTGGTGAGCCTCCTGTTCGGTGTTTTGCTGCCCCCAGGTCATGGTGCCGAGACAGCACTCTGCACCATATATGCTACGAGTCATTACGTTGCAGGTGACCGTGTTGCAGGCATGCTACTCCGTGGAAAACCCACCTGACACTTCCAAGTCGCTACTCCCAAGCTTGACGCGTCCTGCTGCGGCTGTCGGCGGTGCTTCTACAGCAGCTGCAGACCTTACAACAAGCGTGCTGCTTGACCTTTGTCGCGTGACTGGTTTCTGGGGTAAGGGTGGCAGCATCGTGACATGCCTGCCGATGGACAGGTATCCAACTGTCATGGTGCCGAAGATTGCAGCCTTAGCTACGCTGCTCTTGCTAAGAGATAGAAGGTTCAAAGTGGGTATGAGCGATGTGTGGAATCAGCATGCAACCTGTTATGACCACACAATGTCGTTGTGCATGCTTGTGGATCATCCATGATGGATCATCCATGATGGGACTGACAATGTAAACCTGTGCCAGGATGTCTGACGAGTCACAACTGGGCCAGACTGTATGAAATATAGCACGACCTACAAATCTATCATATAGTATCAGTGTGCAATAGTACATGGAACATATACCTATCATAGCGCATTGACATGACTTGGTCGCGAAGACATGTCAATGCAGTGTTTGCTCTGCTGCAAACTGAGGCACACGCATCCCTGGCAGCACATAGTATATCTAGATTGTTGTTGCGCCTGTCTTCACATGTGTAGGATGCTCCCCTGTCTAACACAAAGTCCCTTATGGCTCCTGAATGTCTGTGTGTAGGGACCTAGTCTACCTAGCGTTTGCTGTTGCATCACAAGTCAATTGCACATCCGTTTTGTGTGATATTCACTTGAATTTACCATGGATAGACATGGTGCTGATGTTCTATTACATTGCCAGGTCAGGCGTCATTGGGCAACCTTACGACGTCGCTGTGACTCACCACTGTTGCAATGCTGTCAACTGAGCAGATCAAGTCCTTGCCTGCAGAGACAGCGGACATCTTGAGCAGCAAGCCCCTGGTTTGCCAATGGAGCAATTGTCAACAAACAGCAATTTCCTGCCAGATAGGAGGGTCTGCTAAGATCACAATTGCATTGTTGCAGCACTTACTGAAGTGCAGTTTTCTTGAGGCATACTGAGGATGAGTTGCACAATTCGTCACTGGGTCAGCTTCCTCAAACCAGCAGGCAGACTGGCAGCAAGCACATCATCCACATACAGCTTCTCCAGGCTGTCAAGAGAGACAAGATCTGGTACAGCTGCCAGGTCACTGTTCCCTTTAAGACGAAGTACCTGCAATAACGGGTGGCTTTTAACAAGACAGCAGTTATAAAGGCGCATCATTCAATCAGCATCATTCAATCACGTTGACACACTTTGAGATGCCTCAATTGCTGCATTGTGTCTGGCAGGCTCTGCAGCCTGTTGTTGCTGAGGTCAAGGTATTGCAGCTGTTCAAGCTGGCCGATGCTTTCTGGCAAGCTGATCAGCTGGTTGTTGGCCAGGTTCAGCCTTGTCAGGTGGTGCAGCTTTTCCAAGACCCTGCTTAACCGGCAGATGCAAGGATCTCCGACCTTCTCACACATGAGGTTGACACATAACAAGTCTGCCGATTCCTGCAGGTCCAACACGTCAACTGTGTCTGCTTGTCTGACTGCTTGTCCCAGTGAGGTTGCCGTATTCTGCAGATTTGCCGCTGCTGATAAAGACCTGCAGCTCCGTAGTCTCGTCAATGTCTTGCAACACTCGACCAGCATAATGTCACATTCGAATCCTTCTGTGCGCGCAACTGAGCCTCACTCCATGCTGTGCTTTGACCTAAACACCCTCTTCTTCACCTGTATTGTACCTTAACGCCTGCATGTGCGCGCAACTCGGCTTCATGTTTACATCTGTGATGCGCAGGCATTTTGAGTGGTTATACATTCTGTATTTGTGGTTGTCGGCAGGGGCCGAGCGTGGAGTAGATTGCCAAGCATGGTCAAATATGCAGTGATGGACAACGAAGGTGCCGACAAATGGCTTGGGCATGAGGAGGTAATGTTGTCTTTTGTGTATTGGCAATCTGCCGGGTGCATCGGGCTGCACATTGAAAGCCTGACGCAACGAATACTTGCCTTGCAGGTATCGATGCGACGACTTACCCAGCCTGGTTCTACCTGGGATGTTTACAGGGTAAGTAGTTCTGGTCCTTGTCCCACAAATCATATGCGCACAGCTACGGTACAGTCTTGATGATATAAGCTGGCACTTGCAATGCAGTGTCACATGGACGAGCTGCCTGACATTGATACTGTTGATCAGTACACTGGCATCTTTGTCACAGGCAGTCACTGCTCAGCTAACGAATCCCAACGGTGGATTCTTAAAGAGTCAGATTGGCTGCGTGCCTTTGCGCAGCGTCCAACAACATGCAAACTTGTTGCAAGCTGTTTTGGCTGTCAGGTACAGATCCCTGCATGCTTGCTTCACCTGCGCAAAGTCAGCAAGCCAAATAGCCTTCCTGAGGTGTCGACGACATTGCATTCATGATCTAACATTGCTTCCAGTAAAGCCACAGGTACCTTTGTAATGTGGCTTTGCTTGAGTTCTGTGCTCGCACATACACTTGATGCTTGATCACAGGTGTCTGTTCCATTTTCAGATCAACAACAGCGCTGACTTACTGTGGTCATAACGCGTGCAGTTGATGGCATCAAGCTTGGGTGGAACAGTCGGTCAGAATCCATCCGGGGAGTTTGTGCTGACAGGTGTGCTTTGATGGCAGTTGAGCAGACCTGTGCAAGGCATCTGCAGCCTAGTCAAGCTTCAAAACCAAAAGTCTTAGCGTTCCATGCAGAACATTGCACGCGGAACTAAACACCAACTTCATTGAATGCGTCGATGCATCATTGCGTTTTAACGTTCCATGCAGAACAAAACATCTATTCATTGAAGGCATGCTAGACCAGACCGCCAGAGTGTTTCAAGCATGGCAAGTTCATCTGTACTATGTTGCACCAAACCTGCACTTCATGTTTGTTGTGGACTTTGCAGTGGAGACGGTGCGCATGACTGATGCTCTGTTGCAGCAGCCATACCACCGAGAAGTTGCAGCGCAACACCAGATTGCCGAAACCTTCAGGATCATTCAGAGTCATGGTGAACAGGTAGGGGTTGGTATTCTCATATCATGCATGATGTTGTATCTATCAAGGCATCTTTGCCCACATTAGTCTCTTGACCCCATCACAGCTCAAGGCCATTTTGATGTCTGTTACTAAGCACAAGCTGAACTGGAAAAGACAAGAAAATGTTAACGCTTTCCAGCCATCATAACGGCAGCCTCCTGAGGCGGCAGCTCGGAGCTACAAGGTAATCACCAACCCGCAGCTACAAGTCATTTGTAAAGTACTGACACTGGCGCATACTGATGACAGATACTGGCGCTGCCAAAAGGTGCTGTGCTTTTGGGCATCTCTCCAACAGCCCCCTTCGAGTTCTGGTCCTATGGGGCCAACATCCTTGCCCTTCAGGGTCACTGTGAGTTTGACTGCGAAACAACTCTGAAGAAGATTCATGCGCCTCTGACGGCCAACAAGTGAGCAGAGTCACCTCAAAAGTTTCCGTTTGTGCGCGAATTCTCATTTTGGCTATGTAGAAATCCAGCATGCAGTGTCAAGGCAGATTCACACATGGCGTAAGCAGTGATGACAACCACATTTGCTTGTCATCTAGATGATGTAGGTGCCTGCATGCAAGCGCCAATGTCATGTTTGGTCGACTCAAAATCAACAAACCAAATCTGGGCATCTCAGCTTTGCATGAGCCAAACAAAACATGGCAAGCAACCACACATGTGCATGCATGTACAACTGCTCACATAACCACGTCTGACTGGCTTGCAGGCGCTTAAGTCCTGAGCAGTCTGAGTTGAGCGCACAAGCTCTTCTCAACATCAGGCCTGATGATGCCTATGTTACTGACCTGATCAAGCACTGGTGGCAGCAACCAGCCCCAACAACATCCATCACTCAACAGCCATCCGCACAGCCATCATCAGAACTGCCCTCAGCCCTCAATGTGCAGGATAGTCCTTCGGTCTCTGTCAGCATGACAGAAGGGCACTTCCAGTCCGGACAGTCCTTGGCCCCGTTCACTGCAGGGCATCCCCAAGCCAGCGGCATTGACACACTCACAGACGAGCTCCTAGGTGATACAGGGCCAGGGCCTCCTGCTGGTGCAAGAACACACTCAACTCCCATTTTGCACCAGGGTTTGTCAAACCCTAGCCCAATTGTGCCCAGGGCAGCAGCTGAGCGCACCAACTGCTCTGTGAAAGATGACACAGCAACAGCTGCTGATGCAGCTGCATATCAGCATGCTGATGTGGCAGAACCTCCATCACTGCAGTCTGCTTCTTCCCTCCTGTCACAGGGGCAACCACCTGACCCGCCTTCTTCTTCTTCTTTTTCTGCGCTGCAGAGTTCTGGTCAACCTTCCTCAGCTCTTCCTGCTGACCAGACAGAGCACAGATCTTTGAGGCCAGCTTCTTCTTCTTCTTTGTTAGGTCATGAACAAAATACTGGTCAGTCTTCTCCTTCCTCAGGGAGGAACACTGCTGGCAGTCAAGAAGTGCCTGTTTCTTCCCCCAAAGCGTCCAGTGCTAGTCAGCATACCTCTTCTTCAGCTCATGTTTCTCATACCAGCCAGCACCCTTCCTTTTCCTCTTCCTCGCACCAAGCACAGGCTGCCGGCCACTCTTCTTCAGCTTCAGACGCCGGCCAGCAGCCTTCTTCTTCCTCAGGGCAGGCACAAGAAGCTGGCCACAGCCCTGCTGCTTCTGTAGACCATACGCAAGCTGCGGGTCTGGATCATACTTCTTCTTCCAGCTACACACCACCTGTCAGACATCAATCCCTTGCTGAGCCCTCAACAGGGTGGCAGCATTACAGGGAATCTGGCAGTGGCAACAGGGGCACTGACATAGACAATGCCAGGGATGCAGCAGGAGATGAAGATGAAGGGGGAGCAGGTCTGAAGGGATGGGTGGAGGAGGTTCAACAACATGAAGAGCAGCTGACACAGAAGGTGTGCTGCCATGCTGCCAGCTTTGATTATGCCTGTGATCTTGCCACTGATTTGCCTTTGAGTTTGCCTTTCATCTTGCCTCTTTTACCGTCTGCCTCCATACCATTGTTTTGCTGGCAGACTGATTCACTGTAAAGGCAGCAAGTGAGCAAGGCACAACAGTTGTCACCACACTAGCTGTTTGCAAGCAAGCAAGTTGTTCATACCTGTCAAAACAGCTCAGCAAGCTGACACTAAGTCCAATTGTGCTAAATGCACAGCCTACAACGGAAGTGGGTGCATTACCATGTGCTTCTGGCATGACATGTCTTGCGAACTATTGCCGAGTCACATGCGTCGATGTCACTGTCACAAGTTGCAGTGGATCAGCTTGCTGAATGCGCCTCACCCCAGGGGGAGACCCTAAGGGGCGACAAGCATTGAGGAATGCATGAATGCATGCAAGGATGGATGGATGAATGAATGCACGGACAGTCTGACAGACAGACGGCCAGACGGATGAACAAATGCATGATCAAAGGTTTGTGTGAATGTGTGCATGGATAGTTGGACAGACAGATTGGTTGGTTGAGGCAGTAAGGAACAAATGATGCATGCCTCAAGTTGCCACCTGAGGCCTCAGCCTTAGATGGTTGCCTGAATGACTGCAGGCACAAGTGCTGATGAATGAGTTGGCAGCTGTTGTTGCTGCAGAGACGGCCAGCAGCTCCTTAGACTACACTCTACTCAAGGATATGAACCAGCTGACCCAGAAACGGTATGCTGACATGGCCAACTTTGTGAAGGGTCTTCAGCCTCAGATGGAGGTAAGATGGCTGCCAGACTGCTGCACATGCATTTGCAGAGCTACATCAGCGGTGGTGTGCCATCTAGGCTTTGCATCACCTTTTCAAACCCAGCAGCAGCATTTACTGCATTGAGCTGCATCAAGCTGCACCGAGCCGCCACACACATTGCTCTGTTGAGCAGCAGGTCGACCGCGCACAATGTACTGATGGTGATGCGTTTCAGGCATTGGTTTGGCTGCTGCTCAGCAGTTAGGTAGGCACATGTTAACACATGACCTGGGAATGCATGTGATGACCCTTGATCTGGCAATGAGTCTAGCAGTCTGGGATTGAGCAAAAAGGATGCTGGTGCAGGAGCTGCTGGTTTGTCAGGAGGCTGCAGAGCCAGTGCTAGAAGCCATTGCCAAGCTTGAGCAAAACATGACTACTGTTGAGAGTGCAGTGTCGCAACTGGAGCATGAAAGCAAACAAGTGATGCGGCAGCTCGGGATGGCCAAAGATAGCAGCTCATGAGTATGACGCAAGTGCTGCTGTTGCATTGTACCACCATTTAGATAGCTAGTGATCAGCTTGTGGCAGACCAGAATCTGCATTTATTTTACTTTATATGTTTACATTATTTATGCAAAATGAATGGTGACTAGTCATGTCCTTTTGTTCAGTCATGCCTCAGTTAGAGGCTATGTTGCTCGTCTCCTCACTGGAGCTCAAGCAGCAAAACATAGAGGTTCAGCAGTGGGCAATGGTCCACTGTCCTGTCCACAGGCAACTTGAGCTGTCTGGGAGATCAGCCAATCAACTGTCTGGTCGTATACTATTGTTGGTGTACCTTTTGATCATTACATAAGGGGCCACCGCAATTTTTAGTAGCATATGTAACATCGATCCTGACGTAGCAGTTGTGACACACTGAAACATGCCTTTTACGCTCATCTTGCAGCTTTTTTTGCTGATCTTGCAGCTTGCTACTGCTCGCTTGGCAGCAGCAAAAACATTTTTTATAAATCAGGGAACAGGTCTCATTCATTGCTGCAGTGTCTCAGCTGACACAAAAAAGGCACGGCTTGAGGAATTGACAGAAAGCCAAGATCAGTTTGCTGACTCAACAGCAGGTTGGTCGCTATGCATGCCGTTATTCATTGACATCAGGAAGAAATTGCAGAAGACAGATAGCCTTTCAATTCTCTCGCCATTTGTTCAGTTGCTTCTGTGCTGGACGTTTTGTTGCCGTGTCTCTGCATCAAGTAATCTAATGTAGGATCTAAAGCTCTCTGCAATGATAGAAGCGCCTGCATGCACACCATGTTGGTGAGTCAAGCAACATTGCATGGTGTTGCAATCACGCAAAGATGTGATGGCAGAGCTGACAAGTCTCTGCACTATGATCAACAAACAGTCTGCTTCTGTGTCCAGTGTGCTGTTCAAGAGGTGATTTCACAAAGTGTTGCATTGACACAATACCTCTATGATCCAGGCGTTTTACCAAGCTCTACAAATCAGTGTATCCTTGGGAAAGTGTATCCGAGATCCAATTTATCAAGGGGACTGTTGCACTGTACTACAGGAAACAGGCACATACTTGCATATATGGGACATGCAAGCTCACCCTGTTGTCACCCAACCTGCTGAGTGCCGAAGGGTCACCATCACTCTCTGCAAGATGCTGCAGCATGACTGCCAACAGCAGCTCTGCTAACAGGCATGCTTGCTGGAGCTGCAGCGTGACAAACCACACCGTCAGTACACTCACAACACCATCGCTGCCTTCAGCAACTTCATAACGATGAACAATATATGAAAAGCTAACCAGCTCATGTTGGGCTAGGTACGCGCAACTTGATGCATCATGCAGTTGAATCGAACGCATCCCAACATGAGCGCTGATCTATGCGACACTTCTGACTGAGGGACAATACATTGCAGCACGATGATGATGGCTGGGCAGTACGATATCATTTTTTTGTAGCAGCGTATAGCGCATGGATAGCAGCACGCATTGCTTGTAGCAGCACACAGCCTATGCATAGCAAAGCACATGTTCATAGCAGTGTGTAGCAGCACAGACTTCTGCTCACCTGTCTCTCAGTCTGAGCAGCAGCGATGAGTAAGGAAGGCAGTGACTGAGGTTGCTTGCTGGCAGCAGCACCAAATTCCTGCGCACAGACAGTCTGCACTTCAAGCCATTCTGCAGCTCATCAGGCACTAGGAAGTCATTGCATGACTGGGTCCAACACCCCAAAACAGTTTGCAACTCACAAGACCAAGGCACAGACAGGCTTTGCAGCTCAGCCATGAGTCCATGCCCAATGCGTCAAGGCTTGCAGCGGGCAACAGTCATTTCTTTTTATTACATGTCAGTTCGTTTTGTTTCTTTTCGTTTTGTTTCTTTTCGTTTCGTTTCGGTTTGTTTCGTTTCATTTACTTTCCTTTCCTTTCCTTTCCTTTCTGTTCCTTTCTGTTCTGTTCTGTTCTGTTCTGTTCTGTTCTGTTCTGTTCTGTTCTGTTCTGTTCTGTTCTGTTCTGTTCTGTTCTGTTCTGTTCTGTTCATTTCATAAAGTCTGGTGATAAAAAGTAAGATGACAGACCTGCAGCGCCAGGTGGTGGCCACCAGCTGAGCCACTGGCACCAAACTGAATGGCCTCCAGCAAGGCCTGTCTCTCCTCACTGGCAGCCTGCCGGTCGCGGGCCGCCTGCTTCAGCATGCCACTCAGCTGCAACAGGCAGGGCTGGTATGGCATGCTCTCGCTGGGTCTGATCTGGTACCTGAAATCTCTGCTGGCATTGACCTCCCAGATCAGGTATCGTGCTAGGGCACATCTCAGCCTGGCGACCTGCAGCATTGACATGCTGTTTCATGTACTTGCATTGGGCGTTTCATACACATGCATTGGACACTTTTGGAGCTCTCTCAGCTGGTATATGGGGTGCAGCCTACACTCCTCCTGGCTACACAGACTCAGCAAGTGGGAGAATGCGTGCGGCGGCGTCGGATGCTGGCATCTGCGGCCAAGACATCTCAGAAGGATTTTGACAAAAGATGTATTCAGCAATTTACCTTGAGGGGTAAAGTCAGACCTTGAGGGCTAAAGTCGAAAAAAGATGCAGTCAGCAGTTTACCTTGAGAGGTAAAGTCTGGGAAGCAGGTGGGACGGCATTAGCTGTGTCCTCATCACCCTGGGATTGGGGTTGCACTAGGGGGCTATGGCTGGCTTCATTCACACACCCCAAGGCCTTCAGCAGCCGGTGGGCTCCCTCCCTCAAAGCATCTAAACAACAGAACACAAGACATGTGACTGACTGGTGACATGCTTTCATGCTGGGCTAATCGGTCAACTCACTGTTTGACTGATTGCTTGAAGTTTGACAACTGTTTGTCCTATGGTGGAGCACTTGTTTGATTGCTGGTTTACACGACTGACTAACAAATTCTTTCAATGACAGAATGCTCAAGGGCGCCTCATGATGATGTGTCCTGCAGATTCATTGGCTTGCTTGCTTGGTTCATTGAGGGATTGAACAAGCATCTCATGTCAACATGATGATGTATGACTGTCTGGATCTATCGGGACAAGGTGGTGAGACAGGAAGGGCTCTATCAGCCTAAAAGCCCCATGACACTTTACTTCCTTCCTGTGAAGATGCAAAGCACACCAGAACTGTCTGTTCAAGTCGCCTGTGCCAAAGCTGTGCAAAGCAAGGGTGAGGCATTGCACTGACACCAGACATGACTGGCCCGCCCACAAAGCTTTGTGACCGGTTTCGGCGCATGCAACTTTGTATGGCGTCCTGGATGCGTGATGGCAACACTTTTCAAAGATTCACACGGCTTGATTGCTGTGGAGCATTTGACACTATACGCTTGAGGCGCAGACTGGGCACCACATAAAGAGTAACATGGGTTGTCTTGCATCAGGAGCGTACCATGTCACATGCGCCATGTCTACACTACCTTGTAGTGTTACTGTTGTTATTTTTTAGTATTCATGTTCATGTTATTGTCCGTACTTTTCATCAACAGGGAAGTTGTTATTGTTGTTATTGTTGTCATGCAAGAAAGTACAACTCATGCGCTGCAGTTTCTGAGAAGTCAAACAAGGAACAAGGTCATAGAAAGTGACAGGAGAAGGACACAAAGGAAGTAACAAAGCTGAAGGCCACCTGCTGGTGCTCCAGGCTGTTGAGACAGGTGACTGAAGCTGAGGCGGGTGACTAATGACAGCACCAGCGTTGCCAGCTCAGCCTCCTTCTCCCCAGGTTCCCACCCATTTAGACTTCCCACAGAAGCTTCCCTCAGCACTCGCTGCATCATCCTGCTGTGCTGGGCCACAAAGCTGACAGCATGGCGGCTGGTTTCGGAGCTCTGGCGCTTGGCTGCCAGCTCGCTGTTAACCACTTGCAGGATGAGCAGCAGGACTCGGGTGATGTGACGACGCCGGTCGTGCCTGTGGCTGCTGCGAAGCACCGGCTCCTCGGGCTCCAAGTCTATCGCCTGAAAGGCAGCAATGAACAGCTGACTTTGCATGTTATGAAATGCTAGGATGACAACAAACGCAATGAACTTGATCGCTTATGTTTGTCGTGCTTGCGGCTGCTGCAAAGCACCGGCTCCTTGGGCTCCCAATCTATTGCCTGGAAGGCAGGAATTAACAGCTGACTTTGCATACAACCAAATGCCAGGGTGACACAAAACACATAAAAGCTCCAAATCTATCGCCTGAAAGGCAGCAATTGACAGCTGACTTTGCATGCAACACAACGTCAGGGTGACAACAAACACATGGACCGGATCGCTTCTGTTTGTCCTTTGTCAAGAGGACGAGGAGGATTCTACATCTTCAGCCAACCTACTAGGTTTTAATTGACAAGAGAAATCAGTGTAACCGTGCAGCATATGACAGCTGCTGGCAATACTCTTGTGCGCCATGAAACAGGATGTGGGCTGGATGGTGGGTAAGATTGTGCTTGGGGCATGTATGGAATCACGAGCTAGGTGTTCCCTGTCTGCATGCAACTTGACGGTGACATGTGATCAATTGCCATCATTAACAGCTCACAGCATAGGGAACAGAACAGATGCATCTGCAGGCCATACATTATGGGGTGCCATATGCAATCAATGCAATTAATGACATGCAACTGCCAATAGAAACTCTGACAGGCATGCAATCTGTTTAGACATCAAAAGTGACGCCTTTGTGAGTCGATGCAGTATGACAAATGGCCAGCACCAACAAAATCAGCAGCTTTAACCAAGCAAGCACGGCTAGATTCGAGTCTTGGCTCCTTTGTCCCCAGGGTGAGAGGTTCTTAACAGAAACATTGTTTTCATCACTTTTTTATATTTAAAAACGCAGAAAAGGAAAGAATACGATAAAACCTGCCTTTTCATCAGGAATAAGAAGAAGAGATACAAGGATAAGAACCACAGATAACGAATCATCAGGAATAAGAAGAATCATCACCTTGCAGTTGATGAGCTTGCCAATGATGTGCACATCATCGGTGACCTCAGCTACTGAAGACCGGCGAGCACTGGACAGCCGCAGCAGGAGCGTCAGCTGGGCCTCTATCACCTGCGCATCCCAAAGAATTGTCTAAGGATTTCAAAGAAAGAGTTACAGAACACGAAGGCAAAATACACAGATAAGAAGGGGTATCATGCCACTTCTGCAAGAAATTGAAGGCTTAAATGAAGTCATGATAGGAGTGCCATGTTCAGACTCAACAGGATTGGTACTGGCTTTCCACAAGGCTGCTCCAGGCTGCCGCCTTGGGAGGGCCCTGTTATGATCGCTGAAAAGCCTAAAATTTCATTTTCTTCTGCAAGGCTGGCAATGCGTCATGTGACAAGCAGGGTAGGGATCTCAAAAGCAACGTATGCTGGCACACAGGTGCAGCGTGGCATGTGCAAGTTGGTACAAGAATCTTGGATTCACACAAGGCTTTGACTCATAGCATACATGCTCAACAAAACAGGCGTACATGTCAGACGCCGAATGTCTGATATGATGATCCATTGACTCCTGATACAAGAACATATCAAGTAATAGATCGCCCTGTTAGGACTTCTCAAGGCTTTACCCCAAAAGCAATCGAAGACTGATTCAAACAGCAAAGAATTCAGTTTGAAGGATGTTCAGAGTCTTAGCAAAAAGGTGTAGTGACGTCTTGATGGAAGAGCGATTTTGACTTGGATGCTGGCATGGCATGAGTGTGCAGCAACTGTCTGCTTTCCCCAGGGAATCGCACAAGTGCCAAAGACTTATCAACAGACATGAGAGCTCCCATGCAAGGCTGCAAGGAAGTACACCAAAGACAGCCAAGACACAGCCAGGTGAGCTGCAGTCCTAAAACAGGCGATGCACCGTTCACCGGCAGACCCAATGCAGGCGGAAGGCAGGCAAGACCCTCTCAAAAGGCAAACAATGGGCCAGAGCCATGCAGAAGGCGTAGATGAGAAGTTTCAGCCAAAGACAGCCAAGACACAGCCAGGCTGTTTCATTGAAGTACAGTAGTGCACATCATCAGCAAAAGGCGACCGCTGCTGCTGCTGAGCTTATGCAACACACATGCAGACATCACCATGATGAGATTGTAATGACGTACCATCAAGCGGCGGCCAGCAGCAGGTATGTCATTGCAATCTCATCATGGTGATGTCTGCATGTGTGTTGCATAAGCTCAGCAGCAGCAGCGGTTGCCTTTTGCTGATGATGTGCCCTACTGTACTTCAATCAAATAGCGTTTGGTGCATTAGACCTTGCACACTTTGCTAAGCTGTATGACCCTGTTCAGGTTGTGCAGCAGGAGAGTACACCACTATCAAGCAGCAGCCATCAGCAAGTATGTCGCTGCAATCTCATCATGAAAATGCTTGCAGCGATGTTTATCGGCAGCCAGTTCAACAGCCTCAACAGAAATTGTCATGCTTGTAGGACAGTGCATCGACTGTGCAGCTTCTCTACTTCAACTCTGCCCCAGAAGTTTGGGGTGAAGGGTTCACCCCTAAAAATATAGTCATGGAGCCGTTGCTGAAACTGGGAACACTACTGACAGTCCTCAGGTACGTCATGTCTTCTACACACAAAACTAGCAGAAGCTTCTGTCTATATCAGCTGGCAAGGAGCTGTCACTTGGCAGACCGAACTAGTCAGAAGGCAAGCAAAACCCCCCAACAGGCAGACAACAGGCAAGAGCCATGCAGCCAGAAGGCAGATTCAGTAGGCAGTTACAACAAAAAGGGCACAGGCACCTGGACAGCAGCTCCTGCAGCAGGGCTGGGCAAAATCCCTCAAAAGGCAAATGATAGGCAGGAGACATGCAGCCAGAAGGCAAATTCAGCAGGCAATTGCAGTGCAGAGGGCACAGGCACCTGGACGGCAGCTCCTGCAGCAGGGCCAGGCAGGTACTCATGCGCTCTGTTGACCAAATCCTCCAAGATGCGGTTGGGCAGGTCTTGCTGGTGGAGCTTGTTGGCCACCGCTAGGCTGGGCTCGGCCACCACCCAGCTTGCAAGCAGCGTCAGGGCTTGAGACTTCATGGCCTGGAAAAAAAAAAACCTCACCTTTTGGCGTCAATTTGGTGAGAAGCCAAGTGTTATATCCGCCTGCCCAGGATCATGGCCTGTGCGTATAGCATGACGAAGTGTTTGATAGCATTGCAATAGTTGCATGCATGCAAGGTGGCGGAGGACGCCCTGGGCAGCTGGTTAGCTAGAAAGTTTGTTCCCTGTGACAGTAGCATGACTTGCTAGTGCAGCGTAGCCTTGCATGGTTCCATTTTGCCTTGGCCTGATGTGCCCAAGCTAGCTGTTGCTTGCAGTGTCTATCAGGACCAAATTCTGAGAGCTGAAGAAACAGGGGCTCATGATGGCGCTTAGCAAGGTGACCAATGCTACAAGCATGCCTGAGGCTTGCTTCAAAGTGTCAGTTGTGCGTGTGTGCCTCAAGTGCATGCAACAGCAAGACATAACGGAAAAGAGAGGGAAAAAAGGAAAGAGAAGAGAAAAGCAGCAGCGTACCGGTCTCGTGGTCTGTGCAGCTGCATCACGAATGACCACGTTGAGTAAGGGCAGGCTGTGACACAGGGCTGATGCAATGCCCTCCTCCACCTGCCTGCTCTGATCATCCATGTCAGCAACCAGCCTGTCACTGCTGCCATTCGCCTTGCCTACAAACAGCAAAAGTGCCTTCATACCTCCAGACCGTGCATAGTAACACATGACTGGATGACAGATGGATCATCGCCTTGATTCTAGGATGTTCAACCACAGTTGAGACGGATAGACAGGCCACTACTGACTCAAGCCTCTCTATAGCAGTCATAGACCTCATAGAGATGCGCAAGACACACTGCTTTGGAGAGACAAGACTTGTCCTGCACGTACCTAGCTCATCATGAGCTGGAAAGCGAAGTTATTGAGTTTACTGTTATGATTATCATGTTTGTCATTGTCATTGTTATTGTTATTATCATTATCATTATCATCAGCATCAGCATCAGCATCATTGTCATTGTCATTGTCATTGTCATTGTCATTGTCATTGTCATTGTCATTGTCATTGTCATTGTCATTGTCATTGTCATTGTCATTGTCATTGTCATTGTCATTGTCATTGTCATCACTGTTATTGTGATTGCTACTGCTACTGCTACTGCTACTGCTACTGCTACTGCTACTGCTACTGCTACTGCTACTGCTACTGCTACTGCTACTGCTACTGCTACTGTCTCAGAGTCTCTAACCTTTTAATTCTCACTGTTTCTCACCTTAAGCAACTGTTGAACCAAGGAACTACGCAGATATCTTTGATTAAAAAGGGACCTCAAAGATTTCCATTAACGCTTAGTTCTAAAGCTACTGCTACTGCTATTTATTACTATTGTTGTTGTTACTATTGTTGTTACCATGGTATTGTTGTTGTTGTTATTCTTATTATTATTGTTATGGTTGTTATTAGTTTTATAGCAGTCATAGTAGCTATGTGAAGCTACACCTGACCAGAGCGATATAGGTCAGGATGGTACCTGCTTTGAGCAGAGCTGTGAGTATATGGGGAGAGGCCTGAGCAGGGCGGCGTCCATGGCTGTACTGCATGAAGCTCAGCAGGGCAGCGTACAGGTGGGGCCGCAGGGCATCCTGGTTCTGCCCTCTGTCCAGCACCGCCAGAAGCCTTCTGAAGAGGTCCAGCGTCGCTGCTGGGACCTGCCCGCCTGCAGTTTAGAATCCCTTTTTGGCAGGGAGCTTGGTCTTTTTAGGAAGACAGTTGTTGCACTGCTGTTGTTTTACGTGTTTTCAAAACCTTTTTGAAACAAAAACTGCAAAGCAGGGGAGCAGTAGTGCATGCGTGCAAGGCGGCGCAGTGTCAGAAGTAACAGAGGGCAGAGGGCAAAGCAAGGATGTGCTGCATGTTGCTGGCACAAGCGCAAGCGTCCTTCATCTCTGAGACCAGATGGTTTTCTCTCCTAAACCCAGACGTTTTGTTTCCTTGCTAGCTCTTGCACAGCAGTCAACAGCAGGCCACAGCGTGTTGACATCGGCATCATTACCGATCTACTTTTCACGGGATTCCATCTTTTCAACTGCTCATATGCAACAGGAGGACGCCTCCTGCAAGTTACAAAGTCCCCAACCTGTGCTCTGCCAAATGGGCCAAACAGGGGCACAATGAGAGGGCTGACCTGGCATGCCAAACAGCAGGCTGGTGGTGGCTTCAACTCCAGCGTGCAAGGCTTGCTCTTGTAGGCGTGCCATGCATGCTTCCACCACCTACACAACATACGCATAATGATACACATAATAATAATAATAATAATAATAATAATAATAATAACATCAACAACAATACAATGTATTATTATGAATAACGATAGTAATAACAACAATGACAATCATATTCCTATTACTCATAATAATACTGATTTACAGGCATGCCATGCATGCCTCCACCACCTGCACATGACTCAGCAGCTTATCAACCAGCCAAGCAGTTACAGCTGCCATCACAGTTTCCTGAACACACCAACTTCTGCCAGCAATGCAAATTCGAGGTCGAGATGCAGAGAGACACCTTGGCCAAGCTATGGGAAGGCGGCAGTTTTTGTCGTGCACCAGTGCATGGCTTGATCGTGCTGCAAGCTCCGGTATACAAGCAGCACAGTTGATGCTGTTCACAAACACGATTGTAAGACTAGCCAAGCCATCTAAGCAAAGCTTGCTGCTATACCAAGTCAACCGTAGGGTGCATCTACCATAGATGGGTCACTTTGATGTTCAGTAATAGTGAGACAGGAGCTAGTGTATGTGTGTAGTAATAATAATAATAATAATAATAATGATGATGATGATAAATATAATCATCATCATCATCATAACGACAACAATGATGATAATAATAACAACAATAATAAACATTTAAAAATGCTTTCCAGTTCAAGATGAGCTAGGTATGTGCAGGACAAGTCTTGTCTCTCCAAAGCAGCCTGGCTTGCGCATCTCTAGAAGGTCTACCAATTCGACAGGTTTGACATCAATTGAATGCATCAATGAGTACCTGGGTGATGGGTAACACCAGAGATTGACCGCCTGCTATCAGCAGCTCGTGTAGAACATACAGCGTCTCTGACAGCAGCTGGTGCACAATCTGCAGTGCAGCTTCTGGCCCAGCGCTGTCATCAGCTGCTGTGGCAACTTCTTTCAGAAAGTCAAACCTGCATGCAGCGTAACAGATATGGGTCAGACACTGCGCAGCAAGTGACAGCTTGTCTTGCAGCAAAATGGCATCAAAAAGCATCATGCATAAAAAACGCAAGCATGCAGACCAATTGACATATATGAAGCTTGGGAAACAACATATGTAAGATGAATAAGGTTGCAAATTAGACACACATGTATAAGCAATTATTTCTTTGGTCAGGAATAACTGCTCAAATTACAATTACTACTACTCATGCCGTGTGGGTGAGGGAGTGAGTGTGAATGAGTGAGTGAGTGAGTGAGTGAGTGAGTGAGTGAGTGAGTGAGTGAGTGAGTGAGTGAGTGAGTGAGTGAGTGAGTGAGCGAGCGAGCGAGGAAGCAAGTGCATAAGTGAGCGAGCGAGCGAGCGAGTGATCGAGTACATGAGTAGTGAGTAAGTGAATGAGCGAGCGAGTGAGTCAGTCATTGCAAGCACGAAAGAATGAAGGAATGGACAGACAGAGAGAAAGTTCTCTCTCACCGCTTGTTGACAGCAACAGCAACCAGCTGCTGCCAGGCCTGGACCACAGCCAACAGGGCGGCCGCCTCTTCCAGCCAGGCATTATAGCGCTGAGCAAAGCGCAAGGCTTCACGACAAGCTTCTCGCAACTCGTCTGAGCCCTCTGCAGCTTCGCTAGAGTACCTCAGGTTGTCTGCGGACGTTGCCACATACCTGCGGCAGACGCTTGAGAGTTGTCTGCTCCCGTCTGAGTCTAGATTTGCAGTGTAGGGACGACGTCTCTTGAACTGAAATAGACGTTTTCGGGATTGAAAGGAGCTGAAACATCTGCCCAAGGTAGATACGCGGATTTACTGTCCCCAGGCGTGTGTGAGTTGAGATTTGCAGGGTAGGGATGACGTTTCTCAAGTCAAATAGCCGTTTCTTGATTGAAAAGGGCTGCTAAATACTGTGACTCTTGCTGACTTCCAGGCGTGATAGTCATTGTGTAACAGAACAAACTATGATACTTGAATGCCAAATACATAGAGGACTAGTCAACTTTCCAGGACTGGCATGCAATGCACTTATGACATAACAGAATGCAAGAAGCACAATCAGTGTGCGTCTTGTTGGGTTGCAAGTATCAGCGACAGAGTTGAACTGTAAAGCTGTTTGGCAGTTGCAGCATACAACAGAGTCACCGTGGTATGTCTTTAAAAATTGGAAGTATGCTCTCATGACTTGCGCATTACATGTATATACACGCATATCTACACACGCATATATACATATAGCCTACATGTATACATATATAATAATGTACATATATACATATGTGAAGGTACAGGCACACACATATGCACATGCACGCATACATGTACGTGTGTACATATACCTCTAGTGGCATACCTCTGCTTCAGTTGTTGAGTGAGAGCTGCCATGTCATAACAGAGCTGACCCCTAAGGGTCCTGGTCAGCACCCCACCCTGCTCCACCGGTGTGTTACACTGTAGAACTGCATCCACGCCCATGTCCTGTGTGGCCAACCCACATGCAGCTAGATGCAGCAGTATAGCAAGTTGATCCAAACGCTACACATACTTAGTCAAGATTGCCATCACCAGGTGCAAGCACACTTTGCTTGATGTATGCAACATATGAGTGCTCAGACAGCGCTCAAGACCGAAGCCATCTGCCAAATCTCACTAACAATAACAATAATGATGATGATGATGATGATCATGATAAAAATGATAATGTTAATAATGATAACAATAGTAATAACAACGCCTTCCAGCTCATGATGAGTTAGGTACGTGCAAGACAAGTCTCGCAAAGGCAACATAAATTTGCACCAAACAGCGCAAAAAGGAGTTGTGAAAAGGATGAGGAGATCACCCGCAAAGACTGTCTGCAGCCGCTGCTGAGCTCATTCACGAACTCCGGCTGCTGGAGCATTGCAGTACCAAGGAACTGCAAGATGTAGAGAATGGGGCTGCCAGCTTGTACCGGCAAGTCATCTGCAGTAACAGCTTGATCATTGGGGTGCAATGCTGAAGCATACACACATGCACTAAATAATACACAGATTATATGAAACAAATATGTGTATATATGTATGTATATGCGTATATACATACATACACATATGAACTCATATGACATAGTCAAGTTTTGTTCTAACGTAACAACTTGTGTAATGCACGGGGCCATTCAGGAGTTCTGCAATCGCTGGGACCAGCAGAAAGGAGAAGAAGAAGATGACAAGAAGCTGGGCCCAGCTGACCTGAGTCGTCATCTGTGTCCAGTGGCAAGAAGAAGACTTGGAGCAGGGCTCTGCATGAGGCGTCTTGCACGGCCAGGTCTGCGCAGTGCAGCTCCAGGGCTGCCAGCTGCAGCAGCCTTGCCCTCTGGTACAGCCGGGCTGCCCTGATCTGTGCCTGCAAACAATGGCTGTTTTCGACACCGAAACGTCTATTTTGATTGCGAAACGTCATCCCTACACTGGAAATATAAACTCAGAAATGCCTGGGGGACAGACAAAACGCATTTCTGCACTGTGGAGGTGCGCAGGATGAGACACATGTTGGTCATCACTCTTTACACTTTCTGTTCATGTTCACACAACACACATCTCCAATGAAGAACAAGTTTGTACTGTCCCCATGCATGCCGTAGTTTGAGTTGACAATGTTGACTGGAATTTTCTGAAAGACAACTTGACAAATCCCAAAGAGCTGTGCTATCAAGTCAGCAATCAGTTTGACACTAGTTGTGGCAGGAAGTTGCACAGTTGAATAAGGCCCGGCAAGAACATGCATCACAACATACTTACGCATCATTTCGCATTCTGATCTAAAGGAGTTGGTCTTGAGGCCAATCCTCATTCTCACACATCAATGCTTGTCTGTGACATGACATCATCACCATTCTCACACACCAACACAAAACCCTCTCAAGATTGATTTTCATCTTCTCGTAGAACAATGCCAGTCTGTGACATAATCACACCCTCTTTTAAGATTTATTTATTTATTATTATTATTGTTATTATTAGTTTTCTTGTTCTTTTTATGTCTTTTCTATTTCTATTTCTATTTTTGCTTTTTACTTTATTTACCTCTTGAGGCCGGTCCTCATCAACTTGCAGCACCACGCCTATCTGTGACATGAGCAAGCTCTTGTTTTAGAAAATCACCTCTTGAGGGCGGTCCTCATCTACTTGCAGCACCACGCCTATCTGTGACATGAGCAAGCTGTATGGCGGCTTCCTCAGCAGGCCAAGCATAGCCTCCCGGCTGTGGCCCTGCTCGGCCAGTCGGTACACCACCTCCAAGCATTGCTCATACAACATGGGCTGCTGCCCAGGCTGTGAGGGTGTGAGCGCCATGTCCAAGACAACAGCTAGGCAGGAGAAGTCCTGCTGTGGGTCCAGCTGAGAGTCGTACAGGCCTGCACAGACGCAGCACTTCTGGTGAGCAAAAGTGGACAACCTGATGGAAACAGGAAGCATGTTGCAGTGTCTATCTGGGAATTGAACAGACCTGCACAGACGCAGAAGCACTTCTTGTGAGCAAAGATAGATGAGTGGATGGAAATATGAAGAGTGCTGCTGTGGTTATCCTAAAGTGAATGCCGTGTTTGGTAGTCCCACTGCCAGCAGGGGAACCTATTGACACCACTAGTAACCTCAAGTCGTTCACCTTCAGGACCTCTGGTGACATCAAAGCCCATGAGCAGGTGCGTCAGGTTGGGCACAGGCCCTTGCAAACCAGCAAGCAATAGCTGCAGGATCAGGGCTGCCCGAGGATCAGGCTGCATTGCTGTGCTTGGGTCTGCCTCTGAGTTTACACCTTCGTCTCTGCTCAAGGTGTCTGAGCCGGAATGGCAGAAGGCACTCTGTAGGCAGCCGGCAAAGGCAAAGCGGAGGCGGGGCCAGGTGGCTGAAAGGGGGATGCCTGCCATGTCAGATGAGCCTGCAAGGGCAGTGACACAATCAGTTGAACAGTCGTGTGTTTGTTACACCTGTACCTTCAAGCCAGATGTCGAATGAGTCACAACTGCCTCCACACCCCAGACTGTAACATATAAAATGAAAAAAATGAAATGAAATGCGTTTGAATGCAGGGGGACTGCTCATTTCTTGCTGTTGCAGCAATGTCTTGTGCGACAAAAGCCGCAGAGAAATTTTCTAATGAGCCTGAGCGACATCAATTTCGGGGTGCTGAGATCCCGTCAAACACTTTGTGATTGCATGAACCAGCTTCACAATGCATGCAGGCTGAACTTAGACATGCATGGCCTTCATTTGATTGTTGTGCTTTGTCTCTGGATCGAGCCCAATGCATCAATTTGACCACACAACAGCATGAATGTGAGCAGCATCTCTGCTGCACAATCGGTATCTGCTATCCCCTAGGCTTGTGCGCCAAGAAACACTGGGACAACCAAAACAGCATCTCACACTGCCACAAGCAATGGATGTATGGACCGGCTCAAGCTGTGCAGCTTGAGGCCTCACGCGGGGATTTTGAACACAGCTGAGGCTTGCGCCCTGATTGACATGACTCTTGAGTAAGTCACATTCACCCTGTCATGACCAATATGACCCAGTGTATAGGCGGACCATGTGCATTTCAGCTCATCACAACCCCTGTCGTTGCAGCTCTAAAACATCTCCCCAATATGTAAAGCGCATTTGAACTGTCCCCAGACATTCCTGAGTCTACATTTCCAGTTTAGGGATGACGTTTATGACTGACATCAGACATTTCAAAAATTCAAAAAAGCATCGGATCCCTTGACAGAGGCACTTGCAGCAGTTGACTGTAACGTAGTGGAATTACATTGGTATACACCCAGAGACTAAGACTAGGAAACACTTTGGCCAGGGGCCTGGTCTCTTCACTTCATCAAGTTGATATTTTAGTCCGATTCGGTACAAAAGGAGATGTTTTTTCCTCACCTGCCGTGGGCTTCTGCTGCACAAGGGTGTCTGCCAGGGTGGGCTGGCGGGCAGCGAAGAAGTGGGTGAGGCGGATGGCTTCCACCTGGACTGCGCTGCTGGGGGTGTACCCCACGCAGCTGATCAGCTTGGAGATGCGGCGGGAGTCACGCTTCAGCACTGCGTCAAGGGTCTCCGTCCAGTGGCCTACAAGGGGGAACAAGTCATCAAAACGATGACATACATGCACGATAGATTGCAAACATAAGCACACACACAAATATAAGTCAAAAAATGTTAAGAAATGAACACTGCATCAAGGGTCTTCGTCCAGTGGCCTACAAAGGCAACAGCTCATCACAAAGATGAAGAAGAAGAAGGATTTTGCAAGATTTTGCCAGCCAACATGGCCGGTCGTGATGACACAGATGCATGATAGATTACAGACATGGACGCAACACACAGATATAAGTATACAATTGGGAAAAAAGGCAAAACCAAAGACATTGAACAGCTGGATCTGCCACAACTAAAAGCATTATGTAGGATGATGCTGAGCGAAGTTTTTGCATCACTCAGGCAGCAAGGTTGGCCATGCGTCTCCAAGAAAGGGATTGCCTTTGAGAGAATAAGCATTGCTGGTATGTTGTGTCAAATCACCCTTGGTATCTTTTCTTTATAAGCCCTGTTTCTAGCGGCTTGAAGCCACAGAGGCATGATGAAATCACAACAGCTGTCCCTTCGCGATTCTCTTGTCAACCACGCTTGGCTTGTACAAGGCACATGCAGGCAATGCAGCAATCCTCCTTTCATCTCCTTTCGTTCATTCCATTGTACAGGTCTTGGGGGGCTAACTACGACCAACTGATCACCAGACTGACATCACAAACTCAGTCATCCAACAGCTCTTCAGAATCCCGAAACGTCTATTTTAATTCAGAAACGTCATCCCTACACTGGAAACTCAGAAGCGTCTGGGGACAGTAAAACGCGTCTCTACAGTGTGGAGATGTTTCACTTCGCAAGCGCTTCAGATGACAACAGCAGACCGTAGCCTGATGCTCGCGCTGCTCACCTGTGCTTGGCACCTGCCGCAACTCTTGAAGCAGCCAGACATCTGTTTGCAGGGCAGTGACCAGCACACGCAGGCTGCCAAGAAGGGTAGCTTCCCTTGCAGCTCCAGCAGGCTTACTGCGCCCCTCCACCAGGTGCTCCACCCCTTCATCAGCCAGCTGCATCACGCTCTTCAGCACATTACCTCCGCCTGTATGACGCCCAGAATGGTTGACGTGATTATGAAGACTTTGATGGCAAAAGACCGTTTGGCAGATGCATAACGCTCTTCATCACATTGTCTCCGTCTGTATGACACCCAGAAGAGTAGAAATCTATTAAAGATGACGTGCAACATAGTCCTTCAGACTTCATCACATTGCCTCTGCCTATGTGACACATGGATTGTTGGAGTTGATGATAGAGATGTTGAGAAAGACCTTTTGGCAGAAACGCTAGTTGAACTTTTGGAAGGTGGTTCTGTCCCTTAACTGCTTAGGTAGAAGAGAAACATACAGTGACTGCTACTTGCCAGCCTGAATGTTGGAGCGCATAGCGTTGAAGTTGTTGCAGCATACAAGTTGAAAAAGGTGACTCTAGGTGTGCAGTCAGCAACATCACTGCAGCTTACTATCTGCAACATATGTGATACATCACATTGACAAATATGAGGTACATGACAAATTTTGCACAATACGCACTCTGAGACATGACCGTTGTGTAGCATTCATATACTGACATGACTGCAACATCAACAACCACCATCGCAGGCATTCGAGGGTTTGTTACAGGTTTTTTTTGTTTCGTTTGTTTGGTTTCTGTAAGTTTCGCTTTTTTGGAGGCAAGATAAAGAGCAATCCCTAAACCCTAAATATCAAGCAGTCTTTTAATGAAACAAAAAGCATGAGGCTTGCAGGAGAAGAAGACTCACGCAGCAGGTCCATCATGACAGAGAGGCCTGGGGGCGGGGCCGCCTGGCTGCCCACCTGGGCCTGAACCATACCCGGCTGCAGGGCGCCGATCACCAGCCGCAGGTGCTCAAGGCAAGCACCAAACAACTCCCACTTCTGGATCTCATTCCTACACACAACAATAGGCGCAATGCATTGTACTGTGATGCTGGATTGGTGCAGAGCTTGAGTGATCAGCTGTATGTGTGCAAGGCATGAAGTAGATTTGACTGTTGCACCTGAATCTCAGTTGTGCTGTATGCTTCAAGCAAGCAGCCGCTATCAACAGACAAAGTGGAGCTGAATGCATTGGCACTAGGACTGTTGGTTGTTTGAGCAGCAAATGATGCACAAGAGACATGACAACACATCTTGAGGCTGTCGCAGTCATGAGTGCACTACAAGGATAAGCTTGTTGCGTTGAGTCAAGCAAGCACAAGAAGAAGATAGTTGGAGCAGTGAACAGCAACCGACACAATGTGGAGAAGCTTATTGCAATAAGGCATCACATCGCAAGATGAGGCTTGTTGCTGGGACTGGGGCTGTTGAGCAGCCGTGAGTCATGCAGATAAGCCCCCATGCATCTTGCTTGAGCACTTCAGGATATGCACAGCACAACTATATACAGAACTTATATTTGGAACAACTTCTCCATGTTTGTGCAGCATCTCTGCGTGAGGGCCATGCTGATGGTCTCTGTATCGATCCAATGTTAACACATGTATTCAAGGCAGTAGAACTTTCCACTGTGGTCGCATGTATTCAAGGCAGTAGGGCTCACTTGTACTGCCGCCTGCCAATCAAGACCAGGACGCTGTTGAGCACAAAGTTGGAGAAGTGTGCATAGGGTCTGCCTCCATCATGAATGCTTGGCCCTGAAGCCTTCCACAAGGCATTCACCAGCCGCACAAAAGTCAAGGTCTCTGAATAGTCTTCAGCCCTTGCCTGCACATGCACACGCGTGGGTAGGCATGGGGTTCATGTTCAGGTACTTCACAAACAGGTCTTTGGCAAGACTTAAACGACAAGTACGGTTTGAGCCATGAAGTCAAATCTTTCAAAATGCACATGTGTGGGTAGGCATGAGGTTCACATCCAGGTAGTTCACAACGTGTCTGTTGGCAACACCTGAAATGCACACAAGTGGGTAGGCATGGGATTCACACTCAGGTAGTCCACAAAATGTCTGTTGGCAAGACCTGAAATGCGCACATGTGAGTAGGCATGGGGTTGACATTCAGGGAGTTCAAAACGAGGTTTTTGGCAAGACTTGAAACTTTTGCCACCAACAAGCAGTCTCAAAACATTAACAGGAACATAGTATGCTGCTCAAGAAGGAGCCCTGCAGAAACAGCAAACCCTTCTGAAACACTACATATCCACCATAGGATGCACATTTCTGGTACAAGATACACCTATTGGGACTGAACCGAGCTGACCTGCATTGCACACACCTGATGCCTGTTGACCAAGCCCACATTGGTTGATTAGTATCATTACCTCGATGGGATCCTCAGAGACAATACGCCGATTTTGTTTTCTCTGAAAAATATATTTCTGAAAGATGATTAGGATCCTTACCTCAATTTCAGCAAGCTGGTAGGAGATGTCATACTGGCCCACAGCGGTGTCATCCTGCATGCTGGGAGCAACCACCACGGCAGCCTGAAGACGCTCCCAGATGGCCGATGTCTGACCAGTTGCAGCAACAAGCACGCCGATGGCCTCATTACATGCTGCCTTCAGCTTCTGCAAGAAAGTAAAAGACGACAGCGTCAATCTAATGAGTAGCCAAGTGTTATACCAGGTTCAAGTTCTGCAACACAGCTGAGACTGCAATGTCACTGCAGTGTTCATATTTCATAGTTCTGAGTTGTGCTCTCAAAGGAGACACTACTGGCACAAAAGCTCCATAGACAATGCGGTGCATTGCACGCTGCCCCCAAATGTAAGTGCGGTGTGGTGCAGCTGGTCCTTGATGCAGACTTCTCAATTCAGCATGTTAAAATTCGTAAGGTTCTAGGGTTCTGGATTGTATGTACGGTTTGTGGCCTACAGGGGGGATCGTCTTGTGACGGTGCAAGTGCAGTGCATACCGATATGATATTCTCTTGTTGGAAGCATGATGTTCTGGGAGCCTGTGGCTTCAAGTCACAGAATCCCTGCATATGGCTGACAATCCCCAGGCACAAAAGCAGTGTGCTGGTCTGATGTTTTAACACAAAGCATGCTTCACTACATGTGTTGCATCCAAACATGTGAAAATACCATAGAGGCTGTGGAGTGATGAAGCATGGGATTCTGACCTGAGGCACTGGATGACACATGAGCTCAACTCAACTCACAGCATGCTGCAATGCCTGTATGACATCCCAGACGTGTAAAGACTTGAAGTTTTGGGAAATAGGGGTGTAGGGATTGAGGCTGTGGAGAGACGCAGCAGGGGATTCTGACCTGAGGCACTGGGTGACACATGAGCTCAAGTCAACTCGCAGCATGCTGCAATGCCTGTATGACATCCCAGACATGTAAAGACTTGAAGTTTTGGAAATAGGGGTGTAGGGATCCACGGTGTGGAGGGACGTAGCAAAGGATTCTGACCTGAGGCACTGGGTGACACATGAGCTGGAACATAACTTCCCACAGGGGGCTGATGCTGCTTTCGCTCTGCAGCTCACTCATCCACCCTCCCACCTGGCTTGCAGCACCATCTCTGAAGACCTGCAGCCACACTTTTTGCACATCAGCATTTGTTTGTGACAGCACACATGCTGCCTCAATCAGCCTGCTTATGGTCTGTTTTGGCAGAGAGCCACAAGTTGCATGGTGTCGCAGGTGTTTTTGCCCAACCCTAATAATTCAACCACGAGCAGAAATTTCGGGTTCAGCCCTGACCTCGTAACTCTAATCCTCATATACTCCGTCTGGCAATTATCCATGACAGTGACATGAATGACAACAGACACAGTGACACTGGACTCAGCATTGCCAGCATAGCAGCAAGTGCTGGAGCCCAGCAGGGCACAGTCGAGTGTACAGCATGCAGTCAGGGTAGTCAAATCACAGCTTTCAGGATGACAGCTCCAGACTGCAAGCTCACAACAATCTGGCCTTGCTGTTAGTGGGTTGCTAATAGCCAAAAGAGGACCTTGTACAGGGAGCTACACAGGACTGTACATACTTGACCCTAGGGGAAGTTGCATGTGTGATGCATGATAACAATAAAATGCTTTCCAGCTCATGATGAGCTAAGTACGCATGCATGCAGTGACAAATGCATAATTGCAAAAACGAACGAGCGAGTGAACGACTGAGATGAGGGAGGGAGGGAGGAGAGAGGGAGGGCGGGAGGGAGGAGAATGGGGAGGGCGGGAGGGGGGGAAAAGTGAGGAAGGGGGGAGAAAGGGAGGGAGGGAGGGATGGAAG
>JAABUK010001122.1_pt1 | contig 52455 bp, 69 predicted proteins | sample 5559141 | NCBI WGS metagenome assembly JAABUK01 (sample SAMN10711869, study PRJNA513367) | rock metagenome | isolation source: Antarctica rocks | place: Antarctica: Victoria Land, Pudding Butte nord | collected 2016-01-03 | reverse complement strand
CCCAAGAGCAGCTCCGAAGGCGATGTACATCTACACGGGTGGACTGTGGTCTCTTTCACGCGGAGCTGGCGGTCTGATACGTGGACGGATGAGAGACAGCCCCGGTCAGATTATCTGGAGGCGGTAGGATGGAGAGCTGAAATCGAGCATCCGCTCCTACTAGGTGGGTCAGATCTTCCTCGAAATCGGTGAATGAGGACTGACGGGTGATGAATAGAGGACAAGGTGAACGGCATCGTCATCCGTGGACCGATCCTGTACGGCCGATCCGGATCCTCCGTTGCGTCCTACATCTTCGACGCTGCCTTCGAAGCTAGCAAGACAAAAGACGGGGTATTTGAGACGTTCGCGAGAAAAAATAATACCAGATGGCAGACGATACACGCGGATGACATGGCGGATCTGTATGTACGGGTCGCTGAACGGGTGAGTCGGCACGAGGTTCAGGTATATGGACAGCTAATAACGAGATAGGGAGCAACATGTAAAGGCCAGGTATTCTTGGCGTCGAACCCTCAGTCAGAGAGACTACGAGATGTGTTGGACGCGGTGGTGAGGGTGTCGGGATGTAAGAGATATCGTATGAAGGAGGCGGAAGATCGTGAGTGGTGTTCCAGCTCTACCTCTACCTACCATCTCCGTCTTTCTCTGTCCTCTCCATCGTGTCGAACGCTGCAAGCTATGCTCGATATCTCGACATCTGCTTTCATGTGCAGGACCCCGACATTGGAAATTCAGCTGATGCTGGCGGATCCAGCGTACGATAAAGCATGGGTCTCGACCCTCAACGCTCATCCATCACTTGGCTCGGCCCTAGCTGGCTGGCACCCAAAACGCCTTAGCCTTGTCGACGGTACGGATATTTATTGGGCTGCATACAAGGCCACCAAGAGTGGGAAGAAGAGTGACTAAGCTTTGTAGATCTGGCATCTTCCGTGTACATATGAATTCGATATGATTCGGTCTCCAACGTGGAACCGCCTCCACCTCCACCTCCACCTCCACCTCCACCGCTCCGCAAGGTGGACTCGTCAGTGCTGTTTCACCGGAGACCTGATCGTGACAAAGCGGTGGTCAAACTCTACCTCCGTCTCAGCTATGTAAACTCCTTTCACGTCGAAAACGGCCATCCAACTCTTCATCCGACTCTTATCACATCGCTTACAACATCCAACATGAAAGTTCTCGTTTTCGGAGCAAGCGGTACGCCCTTCCTTCTCTTTGTCGTGAATTTCCAATAAAGCGCCTCAGGCTTCATCGCCTTCCCGAGCGCACAAGCTTTTTCTCGTGCAGGTCATATTGTCTACGGCGTCACCCGATCCCAGAATACCGCCGACAAGCTTCTTGCGCCCGAGGAGATCATCCCGGTCGTCTGCGACTTCTCGACTCGAGAAGGACGAGATTTATGGAGTCCCATAGCGGCTTCTTGCGATGTCGGTGAGCTCAAGTTCTTCACGGGCCATAATCCGATACTGACGCTCGACAGTAATCGATAGCGTACCAGCAACCGGTCCTGAAGTACCCCTCGGCACCTACCATCATGTCCTCTCCCTTGTGAAGGCTCGAGACCCGGGCGCTCGACTCACTTACATCTACACCGGCGGATCATGGGTACATTCTCGCGGGACAGGGGGATTGGAGACCTGGACAGACGAGAGACAACCTCATTCGGGACAGAATAAGCTTACTGCTTGGCGATGGGAAGTGGAGAAGGAGGTTTTATCAAGTACGTCCAGCCAAGACCCCAATTCTAGAGCTGATGAGTCAGGCGACGAAGTCAATGGTATCGTCGTCCGTCCGCCAGTGCTGTATGGACGAAGCGGCTCGCTCTTGAAAGGTCTGGTTTTCCAGCCTGCCCTTGAAGCCGCCAAGAAAGGGGAGAGCTTTGAGACCTTCGCCAACCCAGATACCCGATTTCTCACGATCCATCAAGACGACCTCGCCGACCTGTTCGTCCGTGTCGCTGAGCGCGTGAGTCGCGTTACCGATCGGTCCTGGGTCACGCTGATGACAAGCAAGGCCCCGATCTGCAAGGGCCAGGCCTTTGTGGGTGCGAATCCTCTCTCTGAGAGGTTCGGGGATGTCCTAGACGCGGTAGTCAGGGTATCGGGAGCCAAGGGCCACAAAATCCGTGCGCCGGAACAAAAGAACGGTGTGTATCTTTTCCGACTCCACCCGTTCCTAGATTTCCTCCTTTGTTCCTTTCCGATATCTTTGGCTGACGACGATCACTCCCAAATTTATAGCGTTTGAGATCGCATGGACTTCGACGACCAACCTCAAGCCCTCACTCGTGACCGCCTTGACGGGATGGACGCCGAAGAAGATGGGCCTTGTGGATGGGATGGACGTATACTGGAGCAGCTTCCTCGCTAGTCTGAATCAAGGATGAAGGATTCGATGTCATCTCGTACCTGATCTGCGCCCAGCTTCCCACTATCCATCGGCCGATCCATAGGTCAATCCATCTCCGTTAAGGGACGTCTACTACGTCCCTGCAGCCCGTATGAACATCTCATCTGCTGGTAGTCTCTGTACCATTAATATGTTGAGTTTCAACCACCTTTAATTAGGTGTAGTTGAGACGTTGTAGAAGTATGATGCATAGTAGCTAGTTGAATCCGACGATGGGGACGCTACCAAGTAGGCCTGGTAGCTATCTAGATAGGCGGTTGGTTCCCACGCCTTTTATGAAATCAGGCGAAGGCATCCCGGCTACAGCCGTGCGGCGACTTGGACGTCTCGGTTGAAAATTACGTTAGACTTGGTCACGGGGTACCGAAACCTGTCCTCAATAAAAACAGGATCTCAGTCAGTTTTCCTGTTCCGCTCAACCCTCTTCCTTTCTCCTCAGGTGTTACTGGTGTCATCAACCCACCATGTCAAACGTCGAGACTCAATATGACACCGAGCAGCGGGTCAAGTTCGCGTCCATCAAGTCTCAACTCGCGACATGGCACGCCGATCGCGGAAACAAATCGATCGCTCGAGCCATGATACCTACGATGCACGCCGAGACTGGCGAGAAGACGACCAAAAACCCGTTTAAGCTTCTCGCAATGGTCTCACCTTTCGCTTGGGCCATGTTCTTCTCGTAAGTCACCACCCTCGCCCTCACTGAGGCCAGCTGACCTGATCTCTCCGCCAGAGGTTGGTTCGCATGGACATGTGACGGCTACGACTACTTTGCTGTCTCGCTCACCGTGACCCGCCTATCCGCGCAGTTCAAGGTCAACACCGCGCATATCACTACGGCCATCACCCTCACCTTGCTGTTCCGATCTCTCGGCGCTCTCATCTTTGGCCTTCTCGCCGATCGGTTTGGGCGTAAATGGACACTCGTGGCCAACCTGTGTTTGATCTGCGTCTTCGAGCTGGGCAGTGGTTTCGTCAATACCTATAGTCAGTTCCTCGCCGTCAGGTCGCTGTTTGGTATCGCGATGGGAGGTATCTGGGGTCAAGCGGCTGCGACGTTGGTCTTTCCGCTTTCTCATGCGTCTCAGAGCTAATAGAAGTCCAGTGCTCTGGAGAACGTCCCCGTGGCCGCCCGTGGACTCTGCTCCGGTATCCTGCAGCAGGGCTATGCAGCTGGTTACCTCCTTGCAGCGGTCATCAACCTCACGGTGGTCGAGCGTTCCAAGTACACTTGGCGCTCGCTATACTTCATCGGTGCCGGATTCTCCCTCGCGGCCGCCATCGTCCGTGCATGTCTCCCTGAATCGCGACAGTACCGCCTGGCACGTGAGGAGGCCCGTGCGACGGGCTTGACCTCGTCTGAAGCTAGCAAGCGCTTCCTTAAGGAATGCGGCAACATGCTCAAGACCAATTGTGAGCATACGGATACTCGCCACCCATAATCACGCTCATACAATCCTAGGGGTCCGATGCATTTGGGCGGTGTGCATGATGACGTGAGTGACATCGTCTTATACCAGCTACATCGCTATCTCCCTTGGAAGTAGCCTGACGATTCGCAGCGGATTCAACTTCTTCTCCCATGGCTCTCAGGACCTCTTTCCCACCTACCTCATTACGTCCAAGAAGCTCAGCAGCAAATTGGCTTCAAAGGCCACCATCATCTCGAACTGCGGGGCAATTGTCGGAGGTACCATTGCGGGATACGCATCGCAATACATCGGGCGGCGTCTAGCGTGAGTCACGTGTACCATTCCTGTTACTACCGTTGACGGCTCGCAGCATTGTCATCTGCTTGATCTACACCGCTCTTTGGATTCCACTCTGGATCCTCCCCTCATCTTTCGGCGGTCTCTCAGCTGGCGGCTTCTTCATCCAATCCGGTGTGCAGGGAGCTTGGGGTGTGGTCCCGATCTACCTCGGCGAGATCGCCCCTCCCGCCTTCCGCGCTTCCTTCGCAGGACTTTCCTACCAGCTCGGCAATATGGCGAGCTCTGGAGCAGCGCAGATTGAGGCAGACGCAGGGCAGACCCTCAAGATCAAAGGCACCAAGATCGCAGACTATGCCACCATTCAGGGTATTCTCATCGGTGAGTCCTTCCTGCTTCGCCAACATGTGCGACCCTGACCTGTCTGGATAGGCGTGGTCATCGCCTGGATGCTTGTCTTTGTCATGTTAGGGTAAGTTCTCCTCGATTGAAGTAGTGAAGCTCTTGCTGAAAATGGTGATTGATCACGCAGCCCCGAAGCCGATGGATCCCACTTCGAGCAGGCAAAGGTCGGCTTCCAACGAGGTTCCGGTGCTACGGACCCCGCACAACTCCTCGACGGCGCCCATTCTGGCGAGAAGACGACCGTCAAGACGGAGCACCTTGAGAATGGCGACAATGGCGAGAAGGTCTACTGAATGGGGCAAATCGGTATCTAGAGGCAAAGCGAAAGGGGCGACCTGCAATGCTGCGAGAGATGGCCTGTGTTGATTGTCGAAACCTCCTTTCACGGTGTAAGAATTGAGCTGTATTGATATAGGTATTGGAGGAGAGTGGATGTCGGCAGTAGACATGCATATCGCTGCATGACACCTAAAGAGTCACCTCAACGACTTCCCTTGCGATTCCCACTCGAATCATACCACCCCTTGACCATCTTCCCGCTCTCCTGTCCAATAGCGAACACTGCACCTAGTCAGCCACCGAGTGCGCCCTCGCTCCTTTAGGCGGTGGGAACATCCCGACGTCCCGCCCAGAAGTAGGAGTGTGATTGGGGATACCACCCACATTCCCGCTCATCCCCCTCCATCCCATCCCGGAAGGCCTCACCCGACCCCGCCCCTCCCTCTGGCACCGAGTGGTCCGAGCTCGCATGATGCGCCGATAGATCCTGTAGGGCCGGTAATCGATTCACGAATGCCTATCACCACCCTCGGCCATCAGCACCCATCCCCTCCAAGTCGACTCGCTAGTAATCGAAGTCACGTACTCGAAGTAACATGCTGAGTATATCCGCTTGCGGCTCGTCATCCAACCTTCTCCCATCACTTCATAAGCAAAGGGGAAGGAAGAGAGAGGAGACGGAAGACGGAGGAGACACGTACACCTCGGCGATCCGTCGTCCCCAGCGATACCACCATCCTGCTCCGCCTACTAGGTTCGAAAGTTTGACCGACGGGGCCGAAGCTTTGAGCGCGGATCGGACGCGGTTCGTATATGGTGGGGGGAGGGGGAAGGTGGTGAATTCGCTAGGTAGTGGAAGGCTAGATCAGTCCAACTCCGTTTTAAGATTGTCATACGGGTGATAGAGGTAAAAGTTCGCGGATCAAGCGGCGGGTTGAGGTTGGGTCATGGTGGATGGGTAGGGGACTGACTTGAGGGAGAGAGTTTGGGCTAGCCAGAATGGGACTTCGACTTTGGCATGTTGATGTATCTAGCCTCGACGGAATATTGTCAGCTTAAAAGTGTGAAGAGCCTCATCGAGTGGACACACGTTCGGCTCGGTGCCGCCTTCGAGGTAGCCGAGACCTGGGACGTCGAGGGTGAATGAGCAGGATAGTTTCTGAAGACATTGATCAGCGACTTGCGTTCCGAGGGGGTTAGAAAAGGTACATGGTTGTCGGCAAGGATGGATTGGAGGGAGAAGTAGTCGTCGTCCATCCTCACTATGGCCCAGGCGAGCGAAGCCGGAAGATAACATAAATCTTTAAGCATTCTGAACTTTTGATTTCTTGACGCGTGCTAGACGCCCTCAGGCCCGATCAGTAGTGACCGACGAAACAATGGGATTTCTCCAAATATGCATGCATATGCTAGCAATGTAGCTATTTTCGCTTCGCCTCAAAGTCATAGTCCATCCTCCGCAATCCCATGGCAAGGATGAATAGACCGCCAACGACCGCCGCGACGGTCAGTGGTTTTTGCAGATGCGCGGAGAATGGGTAGGTATAGGTGACCTATGAATCCGGTGTCAGCGGCAGCTCATTGCAGTTGGTTTTGGATTGCGATTCAGGATCGAGTCTGCCGGTGATAGCAAGTCTCGAGGGAGAGACTTACGTAGACCAGCTGCGCATGATTCTCGGTACACCGCGCTTTCCGGAGTGTGATGGTATGTCGCCCAGTCGAGTCGAGGTATGTCTTATGCACTGAATGCTCAATGGTGTCCATGGCAAACGGCGTGATCACCTCCACATCCCTACCCACCTCCATAAGCTCTTGTCACAAGCAGGACTCGATTACCCACCTTGCGCCCTCGGGCAGGACGATCCGCAAATCCACATCATCCACCACCATATCCCTCAACCCCGTCAAGAACGGTACTCCCAGTACCATCCTCCCATCGCTTTCCACCCTCAACGCATCCTCCAGCGGCATATCATACCCAATCACGAAGCTGTAGTTCCATCCCCCAAGCAACGGAAACCTCGGTTTGAGCTCGAGCACCCCGTCTACAGTCCGAGGACTCGTGCGGACCTTGGACGACCTCGCCGCGGAAGCTGGAGTCGACCCTCCTCGGAAATGAGAGGTGGAAACGTTGCCGATGGTGTCGTAGTAATATGGTGTGTGGGCTGTGGGTGGGATCCTTAGGGTCAGGTCGGTCAGGATCTGAGCTGGGGAGCCGGCGTGGAATTTGGATTGTTGGTGGGACAGTCGGGAGAAGTGGCCCTTCAACCTGGAATTTCATCAGCAACAGATCTCTGACAGGACATTGTGGCTCACGCCGGTCCGATGTTCGCTAGCGCCATCTCGTCCTGTATATTGAGGTTCGCGCCCCAGTGGCTAACCTCTGCGCTCCTCCTCAACGTCCTCATCCCAATCACTGGCTCTTTCGTCTCGTAGTGCACCGAGAACGGCTGCTGCTCAAGCACCGGCTCGCCAAGGGTCGGGGGAACAGAGTGAAAGGGACCGAGTGTGAGGGTTGAGGAGGACTTGGTGACGGTGGAATCGCGAGTATAGGTGGTTGGTACTGATGAGTATGATACGATGTTAGGGCTCGGTGACCTACGCTCCATGAGCAGAATCTGACGGAGGAAGGTCCCGACCCACCGTATCTTGATGCGCTCCACGTCGGAAGGGTACCAGCTATCCACATAGGTCGAATTGGTCTTCCAAAGGAGGTACTGTGGATCCCTCTGTTCGATAGCAGCTGGCAACGGGCTCGAAGCGTGTGACGAGAGGTAGTTCAGGGACAATGTCACGCTGTCTCCCTTCTGCAATTGTCCCATGGGCACTGACACAGTCGCAGGACTATACATCAGCTCCAAACACATCCAGGTCACTCACCTAGAAGAGACTGTTGTGACCCCTTCCACAGCCTTTCCACCAATCATCACCTCCCACCAAGCTGGCTCCTCATCACGTTCCCCAGCGAGCGCGAGAAAGTAGTCTCCAGGACTATCGGTGGTGGCTTTGATGTTGTATTGGGTCGTCACTTGGGTCGTCGCCCCTCCGAGCTCAATGGTGCGAGCTATAGCGGTGTTGATAAAGCTCTGAAGGGGAGGAGAAAGGGCGAGCGCGAGAGGGAGGAGCAGAATGCTCAGGAGGAGCATCGCGAATGTGGTCTGTTCCAGACGGTCGCTGCCGGATTTTGAGTGATGAAAGGTGTCGCATGTGAGCAGAAGGCATCGAAAGGGTACCCCACTGTGCGTTGATAGCTAAACCTCTTGCCACGTCACTGTTCCGGAAGGACCGAAGTGATTTAGATGACCATGATCAGCTTCTCACTTGAGTGTTTCCTACGGGTCGAGCTCTCGACATCTTCGCACTCCTTATGCAACATCGCATTTGCCCGCTTATCATCCGAGACTGCTGCGCCTGCCTCGCTTCTCGGAGCTGCCATCACCCGTCTCTCCCCCTCCGCATCTCGTGTGTACGCTGCTCCTCAGTTCCTCCGGGTTCAGTGAATGAAGCGGATGCGACAATGAGGACCTAGGTCGTGCTCCTAGCCCTATGAGCTTGCTCTTATCACTCATTCAAGCTAACTTTTGCTCGATTGGTGATGGCGAGGACTGCACATCTCGCAGGTCATCGATTTTACTATCGTGGTATCGGATGCATCGTATACAGGACTGGAGACTCCTCTATGCAGTACAGCGACGTGGCCCTCACTGAACACCCCATCTTCACCAAATCATTCCTCATGACGCCGGGGTCTGCGCTCCCTGCTGCCCATACTGCGAAGCCTGCCAAGCTTGGACTATCCCCCCATCAGCTTGATTCCATACTCTCATCAAGCAGACTCACACTGCGGATCATTGACGTCATACCCGTACGCCGCCCAGTACGCCGCGTACTGCGCTTGCGCATCCCCTGCCGCTGGTGTCGCGCCTCCCATCCCAGGCGTCGCTCCAGGTTGACCTCCATCTGCCGGTGTCCCTCCTCCAGCCTACCCCGCATCATGATCAAGTCCCCCATAGACGGACGAAGCGCTTACGTAGTATCCCGCATAAGGCCCCTGGTCCGCGGGCGCATAAGTCCCGTATCCCTGCTGGTACACCCCTCCTGCCCCCATTGAAGAGCCACCATCTCGGGCTTTTTGGTATTCGATCCGCAGAACCGCGAGGAGGTCTTCGGCCAGGATCCTAGCACGTTGCACTTGGTCCTCGTTCGGTGCGCTATGGGACCCACATCAGCATGATGTCAAAAGCGAGAAGAGATTCATCTCACGCCACGTTGATATGCATCGGCTCCTCTGATTCTCGACCCGTATCCTGCTCCATAAATCCAGATCCTAAACCTTTGATCTGTACTCGCGCGCCCGTCTCCGCTTGGATGTACTTCACAAACATTCCCTGCATCATTATTAGCAGCGCTCACACAAGACAGCAGTCCTTGGCAGCTTCAAAAAGGGACAGGACATGCAGACTCACCCCCGGCCCAACCGTCTTTGCCCGCACATTGAAGTTCCTCAAGCTATCCAACCCGATATAGAGCTTCTCCTCCGGCCACTTCGGTCTCCCACCCGGCGCGACCCCTGCAGGAGGGGGCAATCCCAACGCCCTATTCCGCGCGACGAGCGTCCGATCATCGATAAGCGGTCCCAGCTCCTGATTGATGAGGTCGTTGATCTTCCCTGCTGCCGTATCAAGGATGACCTGGGAGGTCGCGACGATGTGGATGTACAGTGGTGTTTCGCCCGGTTGGAGTTTCGTTCGGTCGGGTATCCAGACGCCTTTGGTTGTGATCGATGCACCTGTCTCCTCTGCAATCTACCACGTCAGAGGTCAATGAGGCCATAGAACCCACTTGTTTCTGTGTGGACCCCTTGGTGAGGACGTAACGATTCCGCAAATCGTTGATCTCGATGTCCTTCACGAATCCCTCGTCGTGTCCTTCCCGTTTGACCAGCTCACTCCCCGCAGCTCCAGGTCGGAGGGACGCAGCGATCTTGGCGGCGATGGCTGCGGCTGCTGCTGCGGCGTCGTTGGCTCGCGGGTCGGGGGTCTCATCGCCAGCGGGCTCATCCCATCTTCGTTTCCGGTCGGCTCCGTCCATAGCTCAAACTCCTAGCTCGAATGATTGCGGGAAGTTTGGAATGATCCTCGAGGCCGGCGACGGATAGGGCTGAGGTAATGAATGTAGACGAAGAAATGTTAAGAGAATGAGAGTCTGGTCAAGGAGTTCCAGTCTGCCAATTAGCTAGAGGGCATGAATAAGTTCGCTTCAAAGGATTGTGCGGTGCGACAAGAAGCTCATCGACATTGAATCCGCCCCGATGAGCTTCAACTGACCATCATTTAAAGGGACGGTCTCGCACTGACAAGCACGTCGCAGTCCCTCCCGGCTGCTGCAGCCCCATCATCGATCTTGTCATCATCGGATTCTGTCACTCCCACTGTGGCGACCTCCTTTCACCTCGCTCAGAAATCGGCGGACTCACCTTTGTCAGCATAGAACACCAAGATGGTTGAGTCGGATAGTGCAACCTTTGTCTTCGAGAAGACAAAGTCCAAGCGAGAAAATGCTCAAAAAAGCAGACATTGCCCCCGATCAGAATTTGTCTTCTTACATCCACCCAATCACGATCTTTCCGCGCATATGGACAACAAGATGGCTGCTGTGCAACGAATGAATGCCTCTTCGAAGCCCTCTCTCTTCAATAGCCATGCGCCACCGACGTCTGGCTTCGACTCTGCTTACAAGTACGATTGGCGGTCTCCAGAGAGTGGACGACTCGACAACCGCTCGTACCCACCGACCATCGATTGGAGGTGGCCCGAGGGCAATCCGAGGTCCTTTCATTTTCCGGATCAGCCTACATACGATGATTGCCAAACCACTCCGGCGGAGCAACAGCGTGTGCTCGATATTGCTCGTCGGTACGCAGACGAGCGCTCGGGACAGACCAGCCAGTCGCGAGCTCCTACCAGCCAGAGGAAACCTCCGAGCAAAAACAGGCTCAAAACCAATACAAATTCAACGAGGAGAGAGTCTGCGAGCCATCAGACCTCGGACCGGACAGCACAAAGCTCCAAGCCCAACTCCGGCGGATTGAAGTTTTCCACGAACCACGAGGATTTCGACCTGAATGAAACGGCGAAGGCGAATACTCGGATGAATGGAAATCGCCCACGCAAGGACACGCTGGCTAAGCTCAAGAACACGGGAAGAATGTTTTTGGGTGGATCGAGCGAGAATGACACCATCGATGCGTCGCCGACCACTGTCGAGGAGCAACAGCGCCTGCTCGATGTAGCCCACCAATGGAGAGACACGCGATCGGGACAGCCCACCCAGTCGCACGCTTATGACACGACTGATGCCTCGCCGACCACTGTAGAGGAGCAACAGCGCCTGCTCGATCTTGCTCACCAGTGGAGGGACACGCGATCGGGACAGCCCACCCAGTCGCACGCTTATGACACGACTGATGCCTCGCCGACCACTGTAGAGGAGCGACAGCGCCTGCTCGATCTTGCTCACCAGTGGAGGGACACGCGATCGGGACAGCCCACCCAGTCGCAAGCTCCTACTAGCCAAGGCACATTCACCCCACTGCCAAATACTTGGGCGGCAGACTGGGCCAAGGCCAAGCCATATACTAGACCAACACCGTCCAGCAATGCCAGTGGGCAGGAATACATGATGAGTGGCGCATTGCAGGAGAGCGACCGCGGGCGGACTTACAGCGATTTTGCCGGCATCGTGGATAATTCCGCCAGGCCGACCCGTAGTGACTTTGACGGCATGATGACGGATACTGCTAAGCCAAAGAGGCTTCGAAGCTGCTTCAAGGGCTCGAGGAGGGCGGAACGAGCCCGACCATCTACCAGGTAAATCCGCCTGACTGTTCAAACCCGATTGCCAGCTGTTGATGCTTGTTTTAGGCCGTCAAATACCCTTACTAGGGCGAGATCAGCGCCCTCTCTCGGGGGATCTCGCGGTGGAGTCAGCTTTGGTGACGACAACAATACTGTCCAAGAGTTTGACGAGTCCGTGCCGGCGTCCAAGACCAGACCATATTCACGCCGGCGCCGCTCCACGGACGACGGATGGGACTGGAAGCCCAAGAAGTGGGCGTCCGAGATGGATGACATGCTCGGAGACATATCCCTCGAGGAAAGCAAATGTCATATGAGTACGTACAAGACTGATCCTGACTTGGAGAGGACAAAACGGATCGTGGGGGAATCAGCGGTCGATGAGTCCAGGATGCTGGAGGAACGCTTCGAGGCGGAACATGCTTTACGAGGTTCGACGACGCCAGATTCTTCGAGGCTAGCTTCTTCAAGTCGACCAAGAGGACGAGCAAGAGGCCGGTGAAGATATCGTTGAAGTTGAAGTGAAGCGCGATGAGACCGACGATGTGCATTGAGGTTGAGCGCGATTGACCGAATTGAGAGGATCCGCGCGACTGAGTATACGTAATGAGGGTAAGCAGGCTGAACAGGCTGAGCAGGCTTGGCGACATATGGAGACCTGTGTATGAGATGTAGATGCATACTGGTTACGGACTACTCCCAGCTGTCTCATTCAGCTCGCCGCGGTGATTCCGCAGGCAGGAATGGACTGGAAACCAGATGCGGCGACAAAATGGGACTCACACGTCATCTCTTCCTGTTCTCAAATCCCGATTAAGACAGTACCGATTGTTGGCACCGAAAGCGGCATACGCCACCAAGGAATTTCATCGGCCCACACGCCGGACTCTCGGATTCTTTATCTCTGGGTCCTTTCGGGCTGACGGGGTGTCACGATGAGGGCGGCTTCCCGCGGAGCTCGTAACGATGTACCGGACGCTAGGGTGGAGCAAACACATTGCTGACCTGGATAAAACAAAATTCTTGTTCTCCTTCCTCCTTGGCAGAAGGATCCTCGAAATTCATCCTCGAGGTGTCATCAACCAATGCTCATCTCCTCATCATGTCCAATCACAATCCGACATCCAGATCAATCCGCGAGCCGAGCCGCAGATTGAGCGGGAGATGGACAGCGAGAAGAAAGCGGATGCGTACGATCCCGTCGTTCGGACCGAGAGCGACGATGTAGAGCAAGGCAAAGTCAGACCTTTCCTAGGCGCTCAGCATCAGGATATCATCCCGGACAGCATTGGTCCCAACTTCATCCGCGCGGAGCATGTGCGCAGAGGTCTGAGCCAGCGACATATTCAGGTGAGCCTTAGGCTCAACGGCTAGGCCATGAGGTTGACGAGAACGGTGCAGATGATCGCGCTCGCTGGTGCTATCGGGACCGGTCTCTTCCTCGGGTCTGGGAAGTCTATCCGTCGTGCAGGACCCGCTGGAACGCTCATCGTCAGTCTCTCTCAGCCTCGCCTTGTATTCAGCTCTGATGACTTTTCAGGGTTACGGTTTTATGGGAGCTGTCGTCATCTGCGTGATGGGCTGCCTTGCCGAGCTCTCCGCCCTCGCACCTTTGTCAGGCGCATACGTGCGCCACTCCGAATACTTTGTCGACCCAGCACTCTCCTTCGCAATTGGTTGGATCGCAGTCTACGGCCCATGTGTCTCGGTTCCTTCCGAATAGGTCGCCGTATCGGTCATCGTGCAGTATTGGACGGATATCAATGGCGGTGTATGGATCGCCATCTGCATCGGTGAGTATCTACATTCTTCTATCCCTACTCTACAGTTCAAGGCGACACGGAACCGACTGTTGACTACCTACCCAGTTCTGGCCTTCGCCACCAATATCTTTTTGATACGGATATTCGGCGAGGTCGAGTTGATCTGCGCCATGCTCAAGATCATGCTCATCCTCGGGCTCATCCTCTTCGGTCTCATCTTCGATCTCGGTGGTGTCCCAAATCAACACCGACTTGGTTTCCAATATTGGCGAAACCCAGGCGCATTCGGAGAGGGCTATCTTGTCACAGGCGCTGCCGGTAGATTTGCAAGTAGTGGCCTTAAGGGTCCGAGGTGCATTTGCTGAAGTATGCTTTTCGCTAGGCGGGCTTCTATTCCGTCTTCATCAACGCGGCGTTCTCCTTCGCCGGACTAGAGACGACTGCGATCGCCGCGGCGGAGACCAAGAACCCTCGTCGCAATGTGCCTCGAGCCGCAAAACACATCTTCGTCCGGGTGACCGTCTTCTACCTGCTCTCGCTCTTCATCGTCGGGCTCATCGTCCCCTCCAACGATCCGAAACTCCTAGCCTCCACCGGTAACGCCGCATCCTCTCCTTTCATTATCGCTGCGGAGAACGCCGGCGTCAAGGTATTACCCAGCATCGTCAACGCCGTCATCATCACGTCCGCGTGGTCATCCGGCAATCACGGTATCCTCCAGGGTTCTCGCTCTCTATACGCTCTAGCGCTCGAAAGCAAGGCGCCTAAGGTGTTCCGACGTGTCACCCGATTCGGCATCCCCTGGGTGGCAGTATGTTTCCAGAGTCTGTTCATGCTGCTCGCTTTCATGACGCTCAATACCGACGCCAACACTGTATTTGGCTGGCTGCAAAATCTTACCGCCGCATCCACCCTCGCGGTCTGGATCACTATCGGTATCTGCTCTCTCCGAGTTCGACAAGCCATGAAGAAACAAGGGATCTCGGCAGACAGATTACCGTGGGCTGCACCCTTCCAGCCGTATATCGCCCATTTCGCGATCTGGGCAAACTCCATCGTCCTCCTCACCGGCGGGTTCTACGTTTTCGTAAGTCCCATCCCTCTCGACATCAAATCCTGCTTACCAGGTTACCCACTGACAGGTTTCCGGAAACTGGAATATCTCCGATTTCTTCTCAAACTACTTCACCATCCCGCTATGGATCGGCCTCTACATTGGCTACAAGATCATTTTCAAGACAAAGATCGTCCCCCTCGACAAGGTCCCCGTCGCCAACTTCATCGCCATCGCCGACGCGAACCCGGAGCCACCGCTGCACAAGAAGCCGGGGATCGTCGGTTGGTTCGGCCGTTTCTGGTGGGACTAGGATGTCTCTGGCGCGCAAGACAAAAGAAAAGGTCTGCTGTGATGCAGAATTGCATGGACTGATAGCGCTTCGCTTCAAGAAGGGTGTGATGCGGAAATGACCTGACGTGTTACACTGACATTGGTTCGACAATTGAACGAGATTTTTGTTGTCTCGCCCCGTCACCCCTTCAAATCCATCAAAGGATCACGTCGTCTTTACGACCTGTAGCGCGTTGAACAACGCCCTTTGGGTTTGGAACATGTGACAGGGATGCTCCTTTCTGCCAACAGGAAGATCTGCCAAATCAAGCCAAGCCCGAAAGAATGATTCTCGATTCTGCGCTACGAGCCCTCACCCCATATTGCCCGCCCAACCAACGACGACTCATCATCTCGACATCCATTTCTTCCTATACCTACGGAATCACTTGAGAATACAAAATAATCTGTTTGACATGCGCCAGCGTCCTCACAAAGAAAATCCCCAGGAAAAGACCAAGAGCTCATCATGGCCGACCTGGAATCCCCTCGGCTCTTCGAAAACGACGAAAAGCGAGCAGATCACTTCTCCGCTCGCATCACCATACTCTTCTGAGGGGCTTGTTCGGTCGGAGATAGATTTATCGGTGATCGATCCTGAGCAGCGCGCATCCGGCTCGAAATCTCCCCTCTCAGCGGATAGTCGGAGATCAGTCGGGGACTCGAGTGACTGGCAGGACGACCAGACGATGTCTCCCATCAGTATACAAGATAGCGACTTTTCACGAAAGCTCGGTGACACCTGGGATATCCATCCCTACGACCAATGGGGTCGGAAAGACCGCGAAGCGAAGCGGCATGAACGGGAAGTCAATCAATTTCGGCGAGGTGGACGTCGTTCGCGGAACTCCTTCGTTCACCGCCTCACAGCTTGACGAGAGTGATTCGGAACTCGCTGCCCTCTCCAATGATTTGGGATCTGATATTACCGATGAAGAGCAGAATGACCAAATCGTCACCAAATCCTATGGGTCTGGGTTTCCGGACCCTGTATCAGAGGAGCAGAAGGCTCCGTACTTCCGGCCGGACAGCAGTAGTTCAGTCGTAAAGAGCACGGAACCTTCCCGACGCGCGCCCTCTTTATTCCCGTCGATAGGTGTAAGTACAGCTCTCGCAAGCGGTAATCAAACCCCGACGGGAACCATGGGGCCGGCTGCGAGCGGCGGTACTGCTTCGCATCAACCTGACACACTGCCTAGCGCACCTGGTGAGAATGCCGAGGTGAGGAGAGGCATATTGAAGGGAAGCAGCTACCAGGCCCCGGCCGTGCCTTCAGACCACGATACGTCCACCCAATCCGATTCCGAAGGCAGAAAAGACACACGAAGTGGCTCCAAGTTCACCCCAAAGCCATCCATGAATCTCCGCACCTCCCGTAGCTCACCTAGTAGAGCGGAGAGCACGTACCATCCGAGTAGAACTGGTCCCAAAAACAGAGGTTTGGCCTTCAGTAAATCACGCGATACGTCTAGGAGTCGCAAATCGAGAGGTCGCCCTTCCAAGGGTATGGGGCCCAAATGCGGTGTGCAATTTACTAATTCGTCTGCGCAATCGCGGAACCCTGATCCATATTATGACTCGGAGCAAATGACTGATGATGAGGAGGAGGCCAGTTCCGTCTCGGCCGTCGCCTCAGCGCGCCGGCGAGTCCTCCCGCCTTCGAGACTGAAGACCACCGGACCTTCGAAAACGCTACGTAGTAGGGAAGTGGCACTACAGAAGAGGATGGAATATCTGCCACCGAAGAATCCTCCCCTGCAATCAGACACGTCCCCTACCGACTGGAAATGCAGCTGTTTTTGGTGGTAAGTCTGGAGCCTGCCACCGCGAGACTCGATCTGGACTGAAGTCCTGACAGTAGAACCTGCAATGGCGCGTCCCGGGTGTACGATGGTACGACCAACACGGCTCATCGCTCGTACAGGCGGGGGTGGAATACTGCGTCTGGTGCTGCGTCCCTAGCACGATCCGGATTCGGGTCAGCTAAATCATACTATTTGCGTCATTGGGCTGATCAAAGTTCTGACTTGTAGATTGGGGAAGAAATGCTGGGACTCGGTCGCCGATTATTCCAGCTATCCGGAAAGCAGACCGAAATTCGACCAGGGACAAGCGACTCCAGGAGAAACAGACGGCGGGACTGGCTCTCACTCCCCAGCCAGGCGCAAAAAAGCCAGATTCGGCGACGGGGTCGAAATTGCTGGAAATGGAGGAACCAATCACTCTCCTCCTCCCATTGGGCGAAAAAAGGCACGATTCGGCGATGGGGTCGAATCTGCTCAAGATATCGAGACTGTCGGGTACGGCGGGACTGATCGCTCTTATTCTCCTCCTAGGCGCGGAACAGCGCGATCTGACGTTGCCATCGAGACTGTCGGGGAGACGCAGTTTCCGGATTCTTCCAGACGAAGGAGTCCGAGCTCATCCAAAGACACGACCAGGCTTGACTCATCTCGTCCGTCCCAGCCTCCGAAAGGGCGCACAGGATTCATAATTCCCCCTCCTCCCAGCAATACCGGAGATGCAGAGCCTCACCATCGAGGTTGTTCTTGTTGCAAATGCCGGGCGACCGAACAATCAGAAGGAGATTCCTCGTCCGACTCGTCTGAAGAAGTAGGTGAGGATACGCGACCTCAGCCGTCAATGCTCGATATCCTCCGGGAACTTCGTCAATCTTTTCAGCCTCATGAGCCCGCCAGCACCGCACCTGTCATAACCACTCGCCCTACGGCGCCTGAAGCGACCACTCGTCCTACGGGATCCAAGTATAGCCACGTGGAATACACCGCGCCTCCGCTGACGGACAAAGGATGGTTGTACTCAAGCTATGGTGGACGACGGAAGGGTCTGACCAGTCGTCGGAAAAGCGATCGATACTTCCAATCATGCTTGTCAACGGGACTTGGAAGTGATCACTGCCTGCCCCTTGTCGAACAACATCATCTCAACCATCTCCCAAAATTTAAGGATGTCTGCGAGACTGGCACGCGATTCGACCAGGGCAAGAGGTCCTGGAAGCCGAAGCTGATGAAAAGGCTGCTGCATAGAGTCAATCGGAGAGGCAAGATATACCGTCAAAAGCGGGACGATCTCGACCTGGCCACGACACTTGCCGAGTGGGAGCGCACAACGTTGTATTCAAAGTACGGGCACGAAAATGCGATCACAGCACAAGGCTCTTGCTGGAACACTATGAAAGACAGGCTGGCTGAGGCTGAAAGAAGAAATCTGTTGATCACAAATTCTCATAGAGATAGATTGGAACCGCAAGACTAAACCTGATCAAGAAGGTTACTGCTGAATTGCCGGTCGCCGTATTCCGAAATGTGATGTATTGACTATAACGGTCTGCGATGATTCTCCTAGCTTTGGAGAGTCGTAGGCTGATCTCAGGGTAGCAGTGCGGATGCTATCAGGTACCCGCGCGGGATGGAAGCAGAACGGATCACGCAGTGGCATAAAACGGCGGCTAAATCAGTCGGTTTCATGCATCGCTTTTTCCATAACGAAACACGGGTACACCTATGCTACCGGGCGATGTGACACTCACAGGATTCGTGAGTGGGATCCGGATGTCGAGCATTCGCGTGCAGATGCGTCTGAGAACCAGACGGTGTTGTCGTCGCTCGGCGCAGAATCGGGGTACCTGAGTTTCTCGCGAGATTCTCCTCTTGCTGGACTCCGACGCAGACTGCCAGGATGTCGTCCTGCGCGGCTGTATCGAGCCCGACGGTCAACTCCAGTGATCGGGCAGAATTATTGAAGCTGAACGACCAGAAGGCTGAAGGTGGATCCATATTTTGTGTACTACCGGGAGCTTATCAATACGTAGCTGAAGCAAGCACTGGTTGCGTCACCATAAATTGGTAGCAATGACGACGCAGAGGGATAGAGACTATTAGATGTAGACCTCAATTCCGAATGGCTGAAGGTAGATCCGCTTTGCCTATATACATCTTTGCCTCTGTAGTTTTTCGTTGCGTCTCGCCGTTAAATCGGCAAACAAAAGTCGTAAAAAAAAGGAAGCTTGGCAGAAGGGGATGAGGTTTCGTCAATTGGGAACCAAACAAGAGGAAAAAGGCGTATCGCGTCAAGGGGATCCTGCACGAAGGTGGGCGAAAGGTCGATTTTGGCTGAGCCTATATTTTGACCCAGCATGTCGATACGTCCCTTGACCGTCTCAGCCGTCTGTGTCTAGTCTCATCCTTTGACGGCAAACACCTGTTTCACGATTCCGCCCCTCCGAATCCTTTAGCTTGATCTCTGATACACGTCTCAGAGCCAACATGTCACAGGGTATTGAGCGATATCTGGCAAGTCTGAGAGAGAAGACTCACTAGCCCGTCATCAATCATCCTTTCCTTCATCCTTGATCCTCCAGCACCTTACCGTTCCATCAGCTCACTCACTACAACCAATCTGCTCCACATATCCTACAACCATGGCAGAACCGTCTCCATCTCACACACACGAGCGCGAAAGAGGTAAAGGTTCAGAGAGGAGGCGTGAACCGGCAGCTCCCACATCGCCAGGGGCTGCTCCTTCTTACCGATCCCAGCCCAGAGTAGGCAGGCAAGAGTGGAGAATTGACGCACTCAACGACTATGCTCAAGCTCGAAAGCACAAGGAGGAGCTAGATGTAGCCATGAGCAATTTAGAGGACTCGGCGTCCCAGTACACGGCTGACAGCCATTCCAAATCTACCTATACCGCCGCAAATGATGCACCTCAGGACCAGAACAGTCAAATTACCTCAGCTGTCCGAGACTTCGCAATCTCCAAGCCTTGGGACATGCAAAGCATGGATCAATATACCAAAGCCAAAGCCGCAGACAAGCATCCTGCACAGGAGCAAGGACAAGTCTTGGATGACAAGTTTGCAAGATACGTTTGGGATCGACTGGCACACAGTGAAGCCGGGAGCGCATCGGAAGTGCCTGCATCCAAGAACGGGACTGCAGGTTATCAAATGTCTTACGATAGGAGAACCCGCGATACCGAAACCTCCGGGCGTTGGGACGAGAATAGCAGGAGTACTTGGAGCGAGATCTGCCGTGAATCAAAGAGCCAAGATCCCGTAATCCGGCAAGAGTGGAGGAATGACGCATTTGGCACTTATGCTCAAATTCGAAACCGCGAGACACCAAGAGCTGTAGCCAAATACGAGGCTGAACAGCAAAAGCGCAGTCGTTCCGAGTCTACCTATACTTCCGCAAATGATGAACCTCAGGAGCGGAGCAATCAACTTGCCTCAGCGGTCCAAGGCTTCGCAATACCCAAGCCATGGGACATGCAGAGCATAGATCGATACGCTAAAGCCAAAGCCGCCCCGGCAGACAGTCAGCCTCCACAAGATCAAGGACAGCTCTTGGATGAGCAATCTGAGAGATCCATTGGGGGTCGATCGCCACACAATGAAGCCATGAGCGCATCGCAAGAGTCCATGTCCCGGAACGGGACAGCAGATTATGATACATCTTACGATACGACGAAACCACCGCGACCTCCAGGGGTTGGGATGAGCCTAGCAAGGATTTCTGGACCCGAGTTTACGCTAGTTCGAAACGTCAAAGCTGCCAAATCAGGCAACAATGGAGAGACATGGCGTATGATACTTACGTACAAGGGCGAAATCTAAACAAAGCAGCAGCCGAGGCTGAGTACCAGGACACAACTAGCAGTCACCCTTCGTCTACCTATACTGCCGCGAGTGATGGACCTCAAGAGCAGAGAAATCATGATGCCGCGAGGACCTCGGGCTCCGCATTCTTTAAGCCTTGGGATCCACAAAGCAAGCACCACTTTGCCAGATACATGGCCGACGCGGAACAGCTACCGCTTGAAGAGGGGTTGAAGTCCATGAATGACCGGGTTTCAAACTACGTTGGACGTCGGTTGGAGGTAGAGGCTAAGAGCGCGTTCGAACATGCCCAGTCTACCGCTCATTCCGTACGTGAAAGTCAGCACTCGAGGGATCGATATCTCGGAAGGACGCAGCAAGAATGGTTCCAGCTCCTCCTTCAACGAAGCAAAGATGCTAAACGACGGAAGTCTGGTAGCAAGAATACCGTCTTCACTTCAAAACCTACTTTAGCATCGATCGACGACCGGGAGGATTCAAGTGAGGCCATTACGATCGCCAAAGGCACGATGACCAGTCCTCAGTCTGTCACTCAATCTGATGCGGCGACGATCAACGCCCCTTCCCGAAGACCCAGTTTCAAAGGTATGACTCGGGCTAATCGCGTCGCCAGACTCGATCAGTGGAAATTGAAACACCTAGTACGGGATCAAGGTACCGAGAAAGCGCCCGAGACCGAGGGGTTCACCGAACAGATTGATGGAGATTCGAGAGCTTCACCGCAAGATCAGTCTAAGACCTGTGACGCCTCTTTGCTGACTGAGCAAGGAAAGAAACAATCGAATTCCTCGATTGTGACGGTCATTCGGTACAAGGATCTCTCCAACACTGAGGCGTTGCCGGAAGGAACCGATGGATCTCAAAGAGCCCTGATCGAGACCGAAAGCAAGACGGGTGGAGCTTCCCCAAACGATTTGCATTCCGAGCAGGACGTCCAGAGTCATCCATTGCTTCCTCAAAGCCCTGATGCGGACCACTCGAAAGAGGACGGTATCGTGGATGAAGGGATCTGTATGACCTATGGCCATTCCGATCCAGTCATTGGTGGCGGTCAGACGGGGGCATCCTGGATCCAGCATACCAATCGCAATCGGAAGATTTGGGAGTGGGATACCGATGTGCAAAATTCCAATCCAAATCCCCCTGAGGTAGATGTCATCGGGTCTCCGCCGGATCGCGACAACAGCATATCATTTCGTGATAGAACGGAGGGTTCCGGTGCTAAAATTGTGGAAATTAAGTTTCGCGGGGATTGGACCACGATCATGAGCTCGAGGTATTCATTGGCGGAACTTGGGAAGCTGACAGCTCCGCCAACCGCCAACGATGCTTCTCTTTTCATCAAACCCCCTGGAGATCAAGCACCTACGCCCAGTACCGCTGTAAGGTTCTCATCCCGAATCCCGCGGCCTTCAGCGGGTTTCTTCTCGCGAGAGACTTGGCCGCCTTCGCAGACCGATCCGGTATCTGAGCAGTCGACATCCGAAGCGGTGCAGTCTACTCCCGAATCGTCACCATGTGAGTGCAACAGATATGGCGCGACCTCTGCCCCACCCACCCCGACTCACCAGGGATACCACGAGTCAATGTCGCGCGCGAGCTGGCAAAGTTCAAGAGCCTCTACGAATTCCGAGACGGCTCTTGTATACCCTGACCCCGAAGAGTCTCCCATCTCGCTCTCAATGTTCCCACAGCGTCTTTCCCCAAAAATATCAACGTCGTATCAGAGCCACCAGACCTCCAGCCCATCGAGACCTCCGCAACCGCCACCCTACGAGTCTCTCGGAGACAACGATTGTAATGCTCAGACTATTCTGACGGGCGATAATACGGCGTTGTTCGGAAGGGCCGGTGCCGGGGGGTGGCAAATTTACAATAAGAGGTGGTTTGGAGCTGATGCCGTGCTTAATGGCGAGACTAGACGGGAGCGACTCACTTCAACGGTCTTCTCGGAGTGGCCCACCGAAATCTGGACCAATGCGCCGCATTCGGCGAACTTCGAGCTGTCGACTGCGGGAAGCGAAGTTCCCCCGGCTTACTCAAAAGTCGAAGGACCCAGTGAAGGCAAATCTCGCTTGACCAAAATCACGTCCGGATTCAGTCTTCACGTGAAGAGTAAGCTCCCCACCCACATTCGCCATTTCCCACATGCAGCGTCGACATACCTCCAGGACCGAGCGTTGAGAAGGGTCAAGTCTACTTCGCCTGTATCAGTCGATCCAACAAGTCACCTGACCAACGGTGGCGCCAAGTACTCCTCAAGCGAACCCCCAGTTTGCTTTGCGACCATCCGTCCTGACCTCAAGGACTATTCGGATAGCATTCCCAACGACGAGTTCTACGATGATTCGAGAGACGCGGAACAAGACGGCGCCACGACTCTCGCGGCCAAACCAACTGTGGCGGAGTTTCTGAGCCGTGCACGCCAATGGCCAAGCTCATCGGAGACTCCCCGGACGCCTACATCGAACTCCGATAGTGTCTCGTCTCTGTCAAGCGATGGGTACTTCTCGGAGTTTTCGGAGGGGACCATGGCCACCGTAAGGTCACGCTGGGTGCATCCATGATGGGCATGACTCGTGCTCGTCTGGCCAGCAGGGCTTATTAGGCTTTCTTCCGCGTGGCGTCCATACTGATACGCCGGGTACAGAGACCGATCCATGGCGTACTGACGGTCTATCAGGGGACCGGCGATACGTTTTTCTCCATTTCGATGATGATAGCCGAGCCTCGCTTCAGGCAGAGCTCGTGTCAGGACGGCCAGGCAAAACGTATCCTCTGACATCATGGCGTTTTGAGTAGCAATTTGTTCCCATCTCTCTAACGATCGATTTTACATTTACTCGTGGATGAAACGCGATTGTGTCCCTCACACATCTCTCCTGACTGGTGACGCCTCAAACGTCAAGGCTGTTCCTTTGACAGCCTGACCTTGCTGGGGCCCTAGGTCTTGCGCTCCTCTTGCCTAGACGCTGAGACACGTATGCCACCTGTGTCTCACGGTTTCAGCCATGTGTGATATGCACGAGTAAGCTCACTTGCTCGCCGGTAATCTTCATCCCCTCACCTTCAGCCTTTCAACACCTTCTCGCACCTACATACCACCAGTTCACCTCTACCGCTGATCCTTTACCCCTGAAACCAATCTACCATTTCAATTGTCCAAAACATGCCAGAACCCTCCTCGTCTTCTCCGATTTTCCAAAGTCAGCACGATCTTGGGAGGACGCATGAGACGGCAGCTTCCTGGCTGCGCGAGAGATCGAAAGCTGCAACCTCGAAACAGTCCCACTTCACCAAGGGACTCGAACGTCGACTGCGGAAACCAAGAGAAACTCAAGCTTCCTCGTTGCATGACGGAAGTAGCGAGCTTTCGCAGTCTACCGTCCTCTACGTGACCTCAGAAAGTCCGGTAACGGTAAGAGGCTGCCAACATTACGTACAGCGGAGACAGCCTGAAGCTTCCGAGATTAGCACGCGTCCAGATGCGACTTACGAAACCGCATCTTCTGCTACTTTGACTGAGGATTCCCAATATTACTCGGTACGCGAAAAGAGGAATGAGTCAATCAAGTCTGTCGAAGAAGCCGTGCATCTTGGGCGTCGTGGGAGGCACCAGCAGTCCGAGGAGGGTAGAGGATCCGTTTTGTTCAAGCCTATTGAATGGCGGAAACCTGGTCATGAGAATGATGGCAAAGTGCAATCCGCTGCGGACGACGGCCAGCGAGCGGTCCCGGCAATCGCAGCGTGCGACTTGTCCTCTACTGGATCGGCCTTCAGTGTAGTCCACCCCGCAAATGCCACGACTACTGACCATCAGGACAGCGAGAAAGATCTCAGGTCTTCAATAACTGAATCCTCAGCGGATGGCGCCTTGCCGTCCGGTCAAACACCTGAGGAAGCCGGTAGAAGACCGACAGGCTCTTCCGACAGCGAGATCAGAAGTTCAGTAACAAGGGAGACCGTGGAGCCGATCAAGCCGAACTATATCTCCTCGAGAGCCTCGTACAATGACCAAACTGAGGGAGGTACGGTTGGTTCCGTGAGCCAGACAACTGAGGAAGACAGCAAAATGTCGGTCGCCCCGGTCGATATCGCTACGCTCATTGGGAAGCAGCACGCGCCCACGTCCAAGGCGACGACGACCCCGTTCAAGCGATCTGAGAAAGCCTCGGTCGTCAGCGCAGTCCGATTTGATGTAGAACCCTCGCACGACTTGCAGGATGGTCATTCAGTCAGTCCTATATCGAAATTCTTCGCGAAATCTGGAGAATCGCCTGTCTCACCGTTATCTCGAAAACCTAGCCTGGAACTCCCGATGCGGCCCAAGTTTATCGATGATCCAAGCAGCACGAGCGTATCACACAGCGAATCAGCCGTCGGCGGCGTTGAGGATAGGAATACGATCTACTCGGAAATGGACGGCTCGATACCGGATACCGATCCGACCGGGGGTCAAAATCGGGCTGCCGGTGGCGAGCTCTCATATCATCGCTCTCCAGCGAGGCAAACGACGTCGTTGTTGTATTCCGTCTCGGTCCCGCCAAGCGAAGAACCCGACGACCCCGAGGATCGATGGTTGGCCTGCGATTGGGAGACCGGGGAGACCGGGCGGAAGTCATTGAAAGACCTCGAGGAGCTCATGGTCCCAGCTACTAGGATGTTCTGTACTTCCTCGATGTCAGAGGCTGGCGGAACGACTTCACAGCCACCACCTGATCGACCGCATCCTTCGAGGCGAAAGGGGCGTTCGACGGAATTGCGCCAACCTACGGTGGTCTCGGCGAGTGAAGAAAGTCATCTCGAGTCGACACCCGAAGCGCTGCGAATCGTGCATCCATACGAAGTGGAGATGTCTCCCCCAACTAGCGATGCCAGCAGGGGATATACCGGCTCGAGACCCTACCTTGTTGACCTAGATTCGGATCTGACAGGATTGTACGGGCCTATGACGTGCCTCGTCTTCTCTGATCCTGGAGAGGTCGTCATCTCGCTCTCGATGTACCCACCGCCTCGTCCTCCCAAAATACCACTGTCGCGCGAAAGCCACTCAGACTCAGGGCGGTACGAGCTTCCTGCGATACCCCCCACAGAAGGCCAGGCTTTTGCGGCGCATATCACTGATTTTGAGAGCTTCATCGGACCCAGCGACGATCCCCCGAATTACTCGGAGGTCGACGGACCTAGGCAATCCAAGATTCGGTGGTCCAAGTTCCAGTCCGAATACAGTCGCGTGAAAAGTAGGATCGCTACCCGCTTCCGCATCTTTAGACCGACGTCCTATGGTCCCTCGATCAGCCAATCGTCAGGGTATCAGTCGAGCAGTCATTCAGATCCAAACTCGCATGCCCCCTCCGACTCGACGCCAACACGTAGACCAGAATGGCCTTCATGTTTGAGTCGCCCAGCGAAGCGGATCATCGGAAAAGCCCGGGCTGGAAGGCATGCAAATGCGATGTCGACATACCTCCAGGACCTAGCGTTGGACATGGCGAAACCGAAATCGCCCGAATCGATCGATCCTACCCGTCAATCGGTACCGGACTCATCCATGGGGTCCAGCAGGAGATTCTCGAGTGAGACACCAGGGCAAAGCCGCTCTGACGATCAGAATCTGTACTGGGACTCGCGGTTCTCGGTGAAGGACAGTCCCTTGACCGATTCCGATTTCACCGGACCCCGACCATCAGTCTGGATGTTCATGGGCCGTGCATATCGACCGCGGAGCCCAATCCAGGAAGCGTCGACTGTTGCGCCGAGCCACCAATATACTTCTCAGGTGGACCCGAGCGAGGTTGAGACGGGTTGGGGCCTCGAAACTTTGACGGCTATGGGAATATGAATGTCGATGGATGCGTTACTGCTCAGTCGTGTTTGGTGTCTAATCGAACCTTGTCGGGCCATATCAGTCATGGGCACCCGGGATGTCGATTAAAAAGGTTAACTCTTGGCCTTGCCAGCTGCGTCACTGCGCCTGTCGACTGTTTTGGGGTAAGACCAGAGTATAGGCAATGCTTCATCCATCGCTATTCAGACTAGCGACTCATGCCGTCCAATAAATAAAGCTTTGGCTTTGATTAGGTTTAATCAGTAGCCAAGAATCATCTCATCTCATCTCATGTCCGCGCCGACGTTGGAATCGACCAGTCCTGCGGAATCTGCGGTCCCGTCCCCATCATACGGGATATCATAGATGTACCGACTGACCGCTCGTCTGACTATTGCTGCGCGGTTTCGCAGCACCCATTGGCTCCGCTGTGAGCAGATCTGCGGATCGAGATCAGCAAGAAATGGTGAGTAACCTTCGCTACAGACATACCCGCCGCAACCTTCTTCTGCTCGCCCTTGAGACCCTCGTCGTCATCTCCGTGGGCCTTGAGGAATGCCTCGACCTGTAATTGGGGTTAGCCGTGCTTTTCGAGGCCCATTTGACTCGTGAGCCGTCGCACTTACCTCGTCCATGACCCCTGTATCATCCTCGCCGCCCTCGTCCTCCCCATCGCTGTCCCCGATAGCGTCGATCGCAAAATTTGGCCGTTGCATGATGGCTTCCTGCGCATGTCGTACCATCTCGCTCTCTTCACGGAACCGAGCTTCGACGTCTGCCAGCGACTTGCTTTCGATGGTGCCGATGGTCGAATTAGACTGGACAGACATTTGCGAGGCAGCCGACTGGCTTCGAGGTCGTTGCGGACCCGGAGTGAGGAGAGATTCGCGAGCACCGAGCTCGGATGTTTGGGATTGGCTGGGTAGTGTTTTTGATAGAGCTGGCTTGCGCCACTCTGCATGCTTGCCAAGAGCAGCTCCGAAGCCGTCTGCGAGGCGATTAAGGCGGTTCTTGTTCCTGTGGTGCGATCGTCAGTGATGGAAATTACGCGGCGCTTGCTAAGGCCGCTCCGGAGATACTCCGCAACCTACTCGTTTGTGACCACAAGATTCATGATGCCACCGAGCAGACCCTCCGATTTCTGGTGCATTTGATGGTAATCCTCGTCCTCCATCTTCTGAAGCTGGAACGACGCGGCAAGATCGTGTCCGAAGAAGCCTTCGAGAAGCTCATCTGCGAGTACGACCATCCGGAAAGTTGCGAGATCTATCGCCATACGTCAGCCATTCTACGGGACATGAGGTTTTAGTCTGACACACTGAGGTAAGGCAGATTGTGGGGTCCTGCGGAAGAGCTCGACCTTTCCCTTGAATGTGACGCCGTTTGGTCTTCTCCGTTGAAAGGCGCAGACTCCTCGGGAGTGGGAATGTTCGATTGTGGCGCAGTCGCATCGCCAAATTCGTATGCGTTGAGGATGAACTTGGAGACTGCGGTCAGGTAGATGTCTCCAGGCTCATTCCGAAAGATGAACTACTCTGGTCAGACACTGGTCCCAAGAGGAGAGACGCAAGCTTACCAGAAGGGATTCGGACAGCTGAATGACCTCGTCTTTGGTTAGGAAGCCATCTTTATTCTTCTCATGCTACAGCTGAGCTCAGCGAGGTGTCGAGTGAAACAGGGAGCGACACACCAGGTTGAAGAACCACTCGATAGACTCCATCAATCCGCCCGATATCACCCTATCCAGCCCTAGTACCACGTCCTGCAAAGCCAGCGTCCCCTGTTGTTGCGAGTCCCAGCTATAGAATAGTCTACAATAGGCTAATTAGCGCTTGCTCCCCGCAAGGACTTTACTAACCTGTCTAGTAACTCGTGATCCGAGAACTTCCGCTCTGTTCGCTGAATGAACGCGTTCGATGTGACCACTTCCTCTCTCGCCCATGTCGCAATTTCTCCCAGGAAGACCTTAAATGTCTTCTGGTCGATCCGGGTCTCCACCCGGCCTTGCGCATCAACCTGGATTCTAGGTTGGTCAAATTGATCCCCAGTCCGGGGAGTCGTAGAATCACTGCCAGGACGCAAGCTTGGACCCGCATCTTCCGAACACACTGCCGAGAAATAGTGATCATAGATGATACCGACCTGTTCTTTGCTGAAACTCCCGACTGCTCTGAGATTTCGTACTGCGGCGCGCTTTGAGAACTTTTCGATCTCGTCTGAGATGATCGCACGTAGCCTTCGGCGTTCGGACTGGATGGTGTCGTCTGTGATGACGTTGAACTCTCGAAAGGCAACGACGAGGAGTTCCTGGAAATTGGTAATGGCTCGAACACGGGGATCAGGGTGGTTGGGGTGAGCGGAATCGCCAATCGTGGAGAAGTAGGACCGCATGAGGCTGATAAACATGCCATCGTCCGTCACTTCCAGCAATGCTTCGCCATTGATTTTGAGAACGGCTGATTTCCGTAAGCACGCCATCGCTAAAGCACGCTTCCACTCACCGAGCCCAATTTGGAAGAGAATCTTTACGCCCATTGCCAAGACGCAATCAACGATCCGGAAAGCAAAGATCAGGGGCATGGAGTTGATGTACAAACTCAAGAACCACCTGCACATCTAAGTGAGCTAGAAATGAGGTCGGAGGAGACAGACGTACGGTAGTGAAGCGACGGACAGCTGCACATCGACAGACACAAAGTGGTCTTTGATCATCGGCAAACATCGCTGGACGAGCGCCTCGAAAACTCGCTGATCCAGCAGCGTGCCCTCCATGGACGGACTTGATACAGCGTCAAAAGGGACCTGTCGGACCACGTCTCCCACGGACCTGTAGTAGCCTGGCAATATCCGATCGCAAAGCACTTCGAGCAGCCAAAATGCTTGTTCTTCGGACATATATCTGCGAGATACGTCAGCACCAAACAGAATCGTAGCGATTCCACCCACATGAGCAGCCTGATAGAGAACGCCGTAAGCTACGGTCAACTCGCCAGTGTCCAATGCGTTTCGACAGTGCTCACCCAGCTACGACCTGAAACACTCATCAGCTCGATTTCATGGTGAATGCAGACCAACACTCACAATGTTCAATGCCTGACAATACCTTTGAATTACCTCCATCAGCATTCCGACCTCTACTGGTCCAAATGCAACTCACCCCAACTCAGGATTACGGAAACTATACGCCACCAAGACTCTTCTCAATCTCGCTAATCCCTCCTCAGCCTGATATGCCTTGTACTCCGGCAAGGATCGGTTCAGGTCTTTCTCGATTTCGTCGGTTGACTGGCTCGACTTGCCGGAGTTCTGTGATAGGAGGAGGGAGTAGGTTTGGGGATTTGCGAAACGGAGGTCTGGAATTTCTCGATCAGCAACGGGGAAGATCAGCGGCACTGGCAAAGACGGACAGACGGAGCCGGACATGACTTCCCATAGCTCGCCTCGTAATCGGGAGGGGAGACCGACCTGGAGTAACCGCTGGAAAGGGGGATACCGCAATACTAGGAATGATGCTTGTCAGGCTCAAGCTGACGGTGGACTTTGGTCGACTTACGGGTCAGATTTCGCCCATGCACTGAGACATAATCAGCTCAGTCCTCGCTTGACGCTGAAGCTACAATACAGCCCGGCTATCACGGAAGATCTAGCTCACCCTGGAAGTACTCCCTCCACAACTTCATTTTACTCCTCTCCCTCATCCTCCTCGCGTCTCCCGGAAACCCATAAATCTCGCCCAACCCTCTCTCATACGCCCCTCTTCCAGTCCCACCAGGGCCTCGCAGGTCTCCCTCACCGTCATTCGCAGCAGACTTCTCGCCGAGCTCGGTACCGAGGAGGAGATGGTCCGCTTGACCTCCTCCTGGAGCTGTCGAGGATGCGGGTGCGGCGAGGAGGTATTCAGCGTAGAGGGAGGGGAGGAACGGTTTGAGCTGCTTCATGGAGGCGAGCTGAGCATATTGTCAGCTTGCTGCTCCGAGGGACCACATGCAGTACTGACTTGTGCTTTGAGAGCGTCTCGTAGGAGGATTGAGAAGTGTTCGGCGGTGGGGAGAAGGGAGGTGAGTTGCAGAATCTGAAGCGATTCATCAGGTACAACAAAGCGGATGAGGGATGAGCACTGACAATCCGCATGCCATGCCAGGTTGCCAGAGACAGCGCAAAGACTCCAGCTCGAGAGTTCAGCCTATCTCATCAGTCAGTTGTGTTTGCTCAAGTTTAGCTCGGGTCACCTACCGCTCGACACGTCTGATGGTATACAGCGGCAAGGAACACCGACACGACCTTCTATCCAGCGAGATGAAACACAGAAACGGCGGAAGTAGTGATAATCTCCCCGCCTAACTGACTATCAGTCCCGCTACGTCTCCATACTAGCTAGGCAGCTCACATAGACCTCCTCTTTCCCCTCCACACTCAAGACAGCATTGATATCCATTCCCTGCTGCTTCTTGGCCGCACTGACCCCTCGAGCTTTGACCACGCTCGGCGGGTCTCCGAGGGCTGGCATAGCGTCTTGGAGAGGGACATTGAAGAAGTCGCGCGCGAGCTCGTCTTTGTCCTTTTCGCGGTAGCTTCGGAGGTGCATCGGGAGGGACATGTCGGGCGAATATGGGCTCGAGCCCCCTCTGAAGGAGAGCTAGAGCGTTGGCAATGGGGTATCACTGATGGGAACCTGATATATGGAGCCGAGGCGCGACTGACGGAAAAGGTTAAATCCGACCACGCGACTGGGGGCATACCAAATAAGGGAGAAGATGATTCTCAATGTTAATGCTCATGCATACGGCGGTCGCCGAGCTATGAGCTGTGACGTGAGATGCCTGACATCCCCTTCTCATCAAGGCACCGCTCGTCCCAGCAGCGAGGCGTATCTCGCCCAGAGCTCGTCCACGAAGCTTTGATCCGTCTGCATTTTAGTCAGTCACTACCCGATATCAGCGGGGAAGATGCCACTCACATGTATCAGCTCCAATAAACTCTGGACAAACTCCTTCTTCTGCAGCTTCTCGTTGGGACCTCCGAGTATTCGATGAGAAAATCCGTTGCTGTGGGAAGCCACTGTGTCGGTAGTTGCGCTGATCATCGCTGTCCTGGGGGTTTGGGTGCTGTTGCCATTGACCTGGTGAAGCATTGAGGCTTTCGGTGCTCGTCCAGTGCCAGGTGGAACTGCTCTACTCGGCGTCGATCGGGATGCGGGGAACCGCAAAACCGGACCGATCGAAGGTGTTGGGAAAGATGTCGATGATGAGGGCATCGACTGTGTAGGCGAATCGGCGGGCAAGGGAACGAACATAGTATCGTCGAGCGGACTGGAAGAAGAGTTTGCAGCGGCTTGTGCGAAGGTAGCATCTCGGACTTTGGACGGTCTGGATCGAATATTCGAGTTGGTCTCGGGATGCGGAGGCGCGGGCGGAGCTGCCTCTGGTGAGGCGAGAGGTGCGGGTCGTGCGGCAGGAGGAGCTGCGGGCTGAAACGGAAAGCGGGGCGATGGCTGACCGATAGGAGCGGTTGGCGGTTGGGGCGGGGCGGCGGGAGTGACGCCGACAATGCTCATGAGGAGGTCGTCAACGGTCTGACCTGCGGGAAACGGGGAGGCAGCGGTAGGTGACTCGATGGTAGGAGAAGGTAATTGTGGAGGTGGAGGAACGGATGTTTCTGGAGTGGAGGTGCTGGCCTGAGCTGTGATTGGTATGGGGGGCGATTTGCTGGAGGCTTTCGGGACCGGGATGAACGGAATCGCGTCGGTCGTTGGGAGGATATCTTCTGATGCTGTAGGTTTCGTTGTCGAGATCTTTACAAGAGGCATCATGGGAGGCTAGGCCGCTGTCATCCAGAATTACAGTAGAGGAAGAGAGGGATAGACTAACCTTGACGAGCCCAGCAAACAGCCGCGATAGACCGTCCTCGCCCAACGCAGCAGCTGGTACGGGGGATGAAGCCGGCGAAGCTGATTGTGAGCTCGGTCCTGCTTGATTCGCTGCCGTCCGCCTCGTGGGTTCTCCACATATCCTAGCGTTATTATCAGGACAGGCCAGCTTGAGTACGAGATTCGACTCACCGCAAGATGGTTTCTCGAAACCGCTCGACAGCTTCGGTACCTTCACTAAACCAAACACCTCTGCGTAGTCCTGCGCGGAAACATCAGCATTGTCTCGTGACCCTGACATGCAGCGTACTTTCTCCCCGCCGAGCTACCTGCAGAGTAGCCGTATCCACCACCGTGAGCTTCATCTCCCCGGGCACCAGCGGCAGCGTAACATTTTTGACCATTTGTCGGTTCAGCATGTACAGCGCGTACTCTGGGCTCTTATCCCTGTGCCCCTCATTAGCAACCAACTCCCAGATGCAACTCGCCGTAAGTATACGAAGGTACGGACCGACCCACCGTCCGACGATGAACATTGGTCCCTCCTGCTTCTGCTTCTCCCAAGCTCCCGCGGTCTCGTCATAATGGTATATAACGCTGTACACCGAAGTCTCGATGATCTCGATTATGGAGGGGTCGTTGCGCGTAACTGAGCGGAAATTCGTCGTGTTCCGGAAATCGAGGAGTCGTTGATCTTCGGGCGACAGGGAAGATGGGGGTGTCATTGAGAAGCTGGGAAAGCGTGAGTTACGCGAAAGGTAGCGAAACTCAGTGTGGGCGGTAGCTGGGACCGTTGACTTTGATGTGTAGGATTGTCCGTGGGAGCAGAATGGATTTGGTTGGCTTCACAAGATGGGGATTCCTGTACCACCTCGTATTTGGTAAATTGTTCCCCTGATCACATTCTCGCTCATAATTCAAGTCCAACCATCCTTTTTGACGGTTGGACTTGACATGACGTCCGCTCCAAGATGACACTTCGGCCTATACTGAGCATACCGTACTCGGAGTGTGTGCGACTTCGGAGACTTCATACCTCCTCTCATCCTCCCTTCACCCGCGAATCCCTGAACCACATCAAATCCCTCCTCCACCCACTGCAATCCTTCTCGGAATCCTTTCCTCCTCCTCATTCCGTCATGTGGTCGAAAACGCCTTCCGAGTCCGCCATTCTCATCCCACTCATGAACTTGGACGAGGAGCCTTGTATCCTGCTGGAAGTCCGGGCGAGAAAGATGAGAATGCATGCCGGTGAAGTCAGGTGAGGTGAGGCTCCCCCTCGCACCCAATACCTCTGTTCATTTGCTGACCGGAATAGCTTCCCAGGAGGCAAGGTCGATCCAGTGAGCTCTTTTTGACCGGATTCTCACACCAAGCTGAAGCGCGGCAGTCAGATCCATCGTTCACCGCCGCTGCTCTTCGAGAAGCGAACGAAGAGCTCGTCCTACCGCCTGAGAACGTCGAGATACTCGGCGCGATGGAACCAGAGTACAGTCTCGGTAACCGATCACGAGTCTGGCCATTCGTCGTGAGTGATCTCTCGCCTTCGACGTCTGGCTTATACTGATTCACTCATTCGTATAGGGCTTCGTCCACTCCTCATCCGAACATTTGCGATCAGCCTCACCCACCAGCCCACTTCCCTCGTACCCCCTGTCTTTCCTGCGAGCCTCACCAGCAGAGGTTTCCGCCATCTTCCCGCTAGCATTTTCAGCATTGACGGACCCTTCCCGGCATGCTGTCCACTACTTCCGCCTCGATCCACGTCGACCATACTGGAAGGTTCGAGTCGGTGATCTCGTCCGCGATTGTCCAATCGTGTCAGACCAAGGTCAGGGGGAGGAAACGCAGCTCGAGGCGTGGGGTTTGTCAGGATGGTTCCTGAATCGCCTGTCTTGGAAGCTGGGTTGGCTGGATCAGCCTGAAGCCGAGATGCCAGAGGACTGAAGCGGTGGATCACATCCGTGCATCAACGTGATCTATCATGGACTAGATAAGTCTGACTGTCGATTCTCTGAGTATAGAGATACGATAGAGGGCGACGAGACTGATCGAAATCAAGCAATTCGTGGCGAGATTCAACCCTACTGATCCTCCAATTTCTTCCCGTAATTCCGGTTGCTCGGTCAATGACCTGGCCATTCCATACGTTTTCTCGCTGCCCCGTGCATTAGGGTGTCCTCGTACCCGTCCTCTGACAGCTCACGAGATAGGCATCTCTGATCATACTCGCCGCTGTCGGTCCATCCCGCCTGACAATCCGATCATGAGCGAAGATGCCTTCACTACAATCCTGTATGCGTGTCCATCAGTTTGAACGTGGATTGATCGGACGCTTCGCACCTCAGACATCCTTGAACCTCGATCACTTTCACCGTCAACACTGCCAATGCACGGTGTTGCAGCCGTGATGGTGCGAGTGTCGCTCGACATATCATCCCATTCCCACAAGTCCGACCCGCCACGATCAGGTGGTGCGGGGAAATCATCAAGATCGATCGGTCTTGACACCGGATTGGTGACGTCCTGATCCGATTGCCTCACCCCAGAGTCAGATGGAGGTGAGGAGATAAAGCTCGACGGGGCTGGAGCGGAGAAGGACGATTCACTATCCTCAGACCAGGTGAAGGAGGTGCGATCGGTTGATGGGGTATCTGGGAAGGGGGAGAAGAGCTCCGTGACGGGCGTGCCATTTGAGTTGAAGGTGGTATTGGTGTAGGCGGTGTTGACATAGGAGTTGCTGGTGGTGAAGGAGGGTGCGCTCGGTGGGAGAGTGCAACTAATGGCGGCGGTCGATATCGGTGTCGATGGGCGAATGACCGGTCGTTTGACTCCTTCTGGCTGTTCTGGCAGAGGGACCGGTGGGAGACCGGATTGTCCTCGAGCTGCAACACCCAGAGAAACGGGTCAGCTGATCGTTACTCGCGAAGCGAGTAGACTCGACCCGTCGCAAAGATTTCCGCCATCTCCGGCGGTACCTATCTCATCAACGCGTGCCACCTCCGCACGAACCGATGACCCACCATCGCCTGGAGTGCGGCGAGTTTCCTGGTGATCTCCTCATCCCCTCTCCCCCTCTCCCTTTTCTTCGAGATGTACCCGCACACCGCAACAAGTCCCTCCGCTGACCGCGCTTTGTCCATCCCTGCGATTCGCAGGAGGTGCGCTACCTATTTACATCGTCGGCGGGTCCGCCATACAGGAACAGGAAGATTCACTGAGCATGCTCGAGAGAACAGGCCCTCGCGGTCGACCGAGGCTGTCCAGAGATCTACGGATACCGTTTCTCGGTCCTTGGTCGGGAAACATGGGACGCGATCAGCAAGCATCGTATCCCACATGTTTAGATGCACAGTCCACAATATTGAGGATTCACCCGATGCATTGACCAAGTACTTCTTTCATGAAAGGAGTGACCTCTTCCAAGCGAAAAGTCCTTTCCGCACTGGCATCGGCTGGACGCGAAGCGAGCACTTCCAGACGCTGTCAAGCGAGCACTGAAAGAAGAAATGCCTTCCGAATAAGGTTCGAGCAAAGGAGACTCCCTTTCAGACCGCGGATCAGAGGAACAAAGATGGTACACTCTATTATCACCTCCGGCCTCGGAAAGGCCCATGTTTAGGTATCCAAGGTGCAGATCAAGGTCCCTCCCTACTCGCCTAAACCCGCCGCGACCTCCTTCCACCACTCCCTTTCTTCATCCTCCATCCCGCCCTCCTCCTGAATCTCCGTAATCCATCTCTCCACGTCAGCGCTTCTCACCCTCCTTTCCTCGTCTCGCACCCCTTTCAACCGCTCCAAGATTCCAACCGCACGGGAGGCGTACCGCTCCTTTGCATCTGCCACGAGATCTGGTTTTGAGCCGTAGAAACACACTCGTAGTTGCTGAAGCGCTGTATTCCGCGCGATAAGCTCGGCGACCCAACCCGCTGGATACGGCAGTGTAGTCGCGTTCCGTCCCAAAGCTTCACTCGCTCTAGCGGAATAGGTCGTGGCGTTCTCCATCAGCTGCGAGGCATTGCGCTGTGCCGTCTCATTGAGCTCCGCCAATTTCGCTCTTGACAGACTCGCTTTCGACAGGGAAAGCAAGACACTCGTCTTGAATAATCTTGGCGTCGAAGCGGACGTGGGTAGATCCAGCGCAGTTGAAAGCCGTGTAACCGCTTGCGAGAAGTGGAACCATGCTTGCTGCGCTAGTGGTGACGGTCCAGGCGGCAGTTGAGGAGTAAGGAAGAGGAGTCGACTGGCGATAGTGGAGTGTGTGTCCGCGAGAGTGGTGAGGATGTCCGTTCGGACGGTCTGCTCGTCTGGCGGGTAAACGTCGAGGCTCGTGAGCAGTGCTTCCAAGGCGGCTACAGCTCCTTCGAGCGATTTCTCCACGCCTGTACCTATTCGAGCTTCGGACTTGAAGAGGTCCCAAACGATGCCGTCCATACTGAGAAGGACCTTTATCTCGGCGAGGTCGAGTTCCGCTTGTCGGCCTGGAGGAGTAGTGGCTGCCGCTCGATCAAGGACGGACCGGACGACTGATTGCTCAGAATTCGTGGGTGTACGAGAAGGAACTGTAGACTCCCATAATGAAAGGTGAATATCGATGAGCGCGAGTGCGGTATCGAGCAATGCCGACGGCGTCGGAAGATGAGTCTCGTAAGTCGTCGTTGCATCTCCCTCATCGCCAGGTGGATCATCCATATCCATCTCCGCTCCGCCTTCGACCTCGTCGACCGCCTCTTCCGCCGCTTCAACATCCACGGCCTCGGTCGTCAACCGAAGATACTCCTCTTGTCCCTGTAACACCATCTCCAAGACAGTTCTTGCCTCTTCCCGCAATCGCCGGATCTCCTCGGCCCTCGCGTCCCCCTCGAGATCCTCCAGCATTTCCGCTAGGTCAGTCATTGCTTGTGCGAGATTGTAGGCCGCATCCATCTGCAGAAGCGATGAATCGGTGAGGGTTTTCGATAGTCGATAGAGCTCAATCGAGATGGAGAGTTGAACGACGGATCTGGGTGGAAGGAGAAATGATGTAGATAAGGTATAAAGTGCTCGTGCCCTGCTGCTGTCTGAGCTGTGTTAAGATGAGCGATAGAATGGACTGACCTATTGTATGCCGCATCGTACGTCTGCTGAAACTCGAAAGCCTTCTGGTACAGCTCGATGGCTCTCTCGTAAAATCTCTGCGCCTATCTGCTTCTTGAGCTGGATCAAGCAGTTGTAACAGGTTCAGACTGACCTTTTCACCATCTCGATATCGCTCCCCCTTCTCTTCCATCTCTACTCCACCTACACACCGGCATCACTCACCTATCTTCCCCATCAAACGGAAGACGTACCGTCCATCGCTTCATCGTAGGTGTCATACGTCTGCTCCCGCTTATTCTTCCCCGCCCGCTTCGCTCCTCGAGCTGGCGATCGGTCATCATCCTCGGGACGCCGCTTAAAAGGTCGTTTAGAGGTCATACCGCAGCTGTCTCGAGCTCGTTCTGTCTTTGCTGAATATCAAATCTCGAGAATTCCTCTTTGACCTCACCATTTTCTGGTGCCTGGACATCCTGCCACGTGGCTTTCCTCGGTGCCGAGCTGGATTTGTCGTTCTTCGGCGTTTCAACCAAGGCGATACTAGAAGAGCGCATCACCCTGTAGCCATCAGCGTCGACTTTTTCAGGGACTCCTCCCTTGTCGAGCTCAAGCGCTTATGGCTATGTTCCGCTCCGGGTCGGTGAGCTAAACCAGCTTGCGTCCCAAAGCGGAGATCTGACGAGCCTAGATCCCAGCGTTATGCTATGATGTACTCAGGAGCTCTCGTCGACGGATCATCAGGCGATCTCCATCTCCCCGACATTACCTGACCACCCTTGTGTCCCAATCTCGGCATCCGCAAGCTACCTTTATCCGCCTGCGACGACCGTCACGAGCCTTCGCGAGATTCGAGTCCGACCTCTCTTCCGAGACCACTGAATCTGCTTCGACGCTTACAGCGGCTCAACAAACAGCCCACGCCCGCTTACGACCCATCGTCGACACTTTCAACGCTCCCATAGACTGGGCGGTAGCCTACGGTTCCGGCGTAGTCCATCAGGCTAATGCTTCCCCAGGTGTCCGTCTCACACTCCAGTCAAGGCTAGTGCTGACTTTCACCTCTCAGCTTCCACCGCTAACGGACTTCCTGTTCTCGACGCCTTCACCCGCTTCCTTTCACACGACGAACCTAGGGCAGAACCCCTCGCATTACCCCCTATACGCAAGGCTCCTCGGTGGACGAGCGCTAGGGTGGTTGCAGGAAACTTGGGGCGCTGGAGTGTGGTATGTGACCATGGTCAAGATCCATGGGATTGTGAGAGGCACTTGTCGATCAGCAATCGATCACGCTGATCGTTGGTCTTCGAATTGCAGGAAGTGAAATACGGCGTGATTTCTACGAGATGTCTCCGAAAAGACCTCGAGGAATGGGATACTTTATATGTCGCTGGCCGCCTACACAAGCCAGTGGGCTGCTCATATCATTTTCGAGCCGCAAGCTGATTTATGCAAGGTCCTCCCACTGCAGACCTCGCTCAGCCTTGACACCCATCTGACCTCGAATCACCGCTCAGCTCTCCACCTGTCCCTCCTCCTGCTTCCCCCCTCCCAACCCTTCTCCGAGCTCGCGCTGTGGGAACAGATCGCGGGAATCTCATACTCAGGCGATCCGAGGATGAGTGTTCCCGGTGCGGAGAACCCGGAGAAGGTGAAGAATATCGTGAGGGGAGAGGGGGTATTGGAAGGGTTCAGAGGGTTATATGAGGGCTCCATGAAGGAGGTGCCCGGCCTGAGATGGGAAGGTCAGGAGAAAGGTGGGCAATGGAACTGGACGGGACGGGGAGAAGAGCTCCTTGCGGTGATCCAACTTCCACTCTGTCACGGTGTGAGCTCATTTGACACAGCAATCGGATGACACGGAGTATTTCGCAAAACTCTTAGCTTCCCTCCCGATCAGCCTTCGCCGCAACGTCGCTCGCCACTTCCGTACGACCGCCATTGGAGCACTCGTCGATCGCGATGTTCGGGAAGCACGTGCAAATGACCCGACGCCCCGGAAAGAGGTGCCAGAGGACCTGGATTTCTGGCGGAAGATCGTGGAGGAGGAACGGTTCCGTGAGGTTGTGCAGAATGGTCAGTCTCGCCGCACATCTCCGCTTCCGATCGATTCGTGAAACGAACGGTGGACTGACGCCCTGCAGAACTTCGCCAGATCATCCGGCGACCTGCCCTCACCCAGTCTATCAAAGGCCTCTTCACGGCCGGTCTCTTCAAATCCTTCTTCTACAGCCTCGCAAAGGTCCGCAAATGGGCTTCGAGCTCGACGTAAGGCATGATGGACTCTTCAGGAATATACCCAGCACAGTAGTACCGGATGATAAATAGCTTCATATGGGGATCTACTCTGCAATCGAGATCTACACAATCAGTCCCTCATGCTTTCAGTACTTTGTCGAAGCTCTCTCCTCGTACACTCCCGCCGCGCATCGAGGATTTCACGTTTTGCACGAAGCCCTCGCGGTTGCGCCGGAGGTCTTCTGCGGCCTCTGCGGCGTGTCAGCTCTGACTGTTTATACTACGAGGTGAAACAGACCTTTGTTAAGTGGATCGTCTGGGTTACTGGGCGACTGTCAACTCCCCTCGACAAGTTTAAAGCGGCACTCACGGTTCGAGGAAGAGGTATTGTAATCCGACCATGACCGATGAGAGGTTCAGCACCTATGCTCGGATCAGCTCTCTCACCTCCCTGTGATTCGACATACAGGCTTCCAATCTTCTCTCAGGATGTTTCTGCTTTCATCAGCACGTCATCCACCATCCGACAAATAGAGCTCACAAGCAGACATTCCCCTCCAGATCCAAATTGGGATGATAGATCTATCCGTCGAATGAGCTACATGTCCTACTCGACTGAACAGTGACGAGAGCGGACCCACCTTCTGGGTACACCGCACCTTTGGCGGCTCATGTGGGTAATTCAGGTTGATGGCGAACGTGAATCTGAACTCTCCGCCTTTGTAGATGCCTACGAGATCAAAGCTTGATTAGCACGATTGAGATGATGGCTGGAACGTTCCGAGCGACGTAACGCACCTTCGTCGGGAATGATGGTGAGAGTGAAGTTCAGGACATCGGCAGGATCGGGGAAGGTCGTCTTCATAGTATCGGGGAGTTCGAGTTCGGTGAGGTCTGAGTGAGGGTCAGCAAAGGCGAGCGGAGAGATGATACATGAGTATAGCTCGTCAGACTAGGATCTCGCAACTGAGAATCTCGGAACAGAGAATCGAGATCGTCAACCTGTCTGATTGACCTTTCTGCACACGCAATTGCGCCGCCGTCATCTTTGGCCGCTTCTTGTTCGCCGCCTCCTCATTCTTCTTCACCGACCAGATCTACTTCGAGGGAGAGAGATGTGATTCGATGGCGATGGCGACCAGATATTAGGTCGGAAAGGTGTGAGCAGGTGGGGAGGTGGTGGTGACGAGAGGAGTCGAAGGAGCGCTCGATCAACTCTGCACAGGTGAAGAGGGAAGTACATACCTTGATCATGTTGGAGGGGAGCGCTTCCAGGCTCTTTCACCCAATGGAAGCGAGGATAGGTGTATGAAGCGGTGATTCCGTTCCTTTAACCGCGACGTAACCTCCTGATCTTTCCACCTCCTTACTCAACTTTTCTTCATCGACTCAGCCTTCATCGTTGCATGATGACCTCAACTACACACGACCAAGCAGGTCCCTCCAGAGATCCTATGCACACCGTGTTCGTCCCTCCCCCCTTCTCCTCCTCCTGTTCTCCACAACGTATTCTGACGAGCTGGGTCCGGACAGATCCCTTCGGATCCCCTTCCACACCCCCTCCCACGCCGTCATAGCGAAGAGAGCCCTCGAAGTCGACCGGGAGCAGAACTCCACCTTCGTCCACCGCTCGCTCTCCATCGACGGTGACGACCTCCTGGTGTATGTCCCGACCTTCCCACCTCACTGCTATTGACTGAAGTGTATTCGTAGGGAATATGCGGCTACGACCGTGCGATTATTGAGATTGGCGACCAACTCCTTCCTCTCGTCCGCAGACCTGGTCATGCGTACTATGGAGGAATTCGCGCCTGATCCTGGAGGAGCTAGGGGGACAGATGAGCAGGTGGAGGAGGAGCGGGTGCGGGCGAATGTCGGGGGAGGGAAGGGGATTGAGCTGAGAGGTGATGGGCGGGGTGCAGGGAGTGGGGAGGAGATCAAGTCATGACAAGGGTCTTCCGCTCAGTCCCCAGTCGAGCCACCTTGGACACTGCTGGACACCGATTGCATGCATATGGTACTAGCTGAACAGCTTGTTCACACTCGTGTTTCCTTCCGCGTTCTTCTTCAACACTTTGGCGATCGCCATCTCGAAATCCTCTTGTCCGACATATTGCCGTCGTTCTCGCAAAGCGTACATCCCTGAACCTCTTCTCAGCAAACAGCAAGCACAAGGGTGAGCGCGAACGTACCAGCCTCGGTGCAGATACCCCGAACCTCGGCACCGGAACAATGTCCCATTTTTTCGGCGAGAGACCGGAAATTAATCCCTCGTTGCAGCGACATCTACAGGAGTTAGCGGATTTCGTCTGTAGCGTCTTGAGCGCTGAGGGAGTCTCACCTTTCGAGAGTGGATTTTGAGAATGGTGATACGAGCTTCGGGGTTGGGCGGTGGGAACTCGATCTTCCGGTCGATCCGACCGGGCCGAAGGAGAGCGGCGTCAAGGATGTCTATGAACAGGTCAGCAGGCTGCGGAAGAATTCAGCTACTCATGTACTCACCGATTCGGTTGGTGGCCATGATGACCTAATAGACGTCAGCTCTCGCCAAGGAGTTCACTTGTCCGACCGACTTTGATGTTCTTTGTCGGCTCAAACCCATCCAGCTGATTCAACAACTCCATCATCGTCCTCTGCACCTCCGAGTCACCACCAGCGCCTCCCTCCCCACCTCTCGAGCTCCCAATCGAATCAATCTCATCCATGAAGATGATACTCGGCGCGTGTTCCCTCGCCATCACGAACAACTCCCTGACCATCCGACTTCCCTCCCCGATATACTTCTGCACCAGCTCACTCCCGCTCACCCGGATAAATCGGCAATCCGTATGATGTGCCACTGCTCGAGCAAGCAGCGTCTTTCCCGTTCCAGGTGGACCGTAGAGGAGCACGCCCTTGGGCTGGGCGATACCTAGCGCCTCGAAGAGTTCGGGGTGCTTCACGGGTAATTCGATGACCTCTTTGATCTCTTTGATCTGCTTGTCGAGACCACCGACCATCTCGTATGTGGAATCCGGGACTTTCTCGACCATCATGAGCGAGACGAGGGGATCGACGTTGTTAGGCAGGATCGAGTGGAGCATGTATGAGTCGGCACGGAGGGAGACACGCAGATTTGGTGTGAGCGAGGACAGAGGGATATCGGGGGAGAAGTCGACGACTCCGTACACCGCATGAGATCGATGCAATGTTGAGAAGAGCTCGACCCACCGAATTTGCCTTCAGGCTGCACCTTCACCAACACCTTCTTCTTCCCCATCACTTTGACCACCTCGCCGACATAGCTGCCTGGCTCCTGAAGTACCTGCAGCTCCTCTCGCAATAGTCGGACTGAAGAGACAGTTGCATCATTGCAGCCCCTCAGTGGGCCTTACGGCGAGCTCACCTCGGGTATTCAGAGCATTTCGTTGCGCTTCCAATCGCCTAAGATTCTGGGTCTTCTTGGTAATATCCAATTCGGCAGCCTCGATCTTGTTCTGGTAGTAAGTCTACGTAGACTTCGATCAGCTTCGATCCTGCCCAGGATGCATCTGGATAGACGTAGCTTGGATCATACGATGGAGGAAGCTGATTGCTCACCTTGATACTACCGCCCGGAGCCGACATCGGCGTCTTGGGCATGTTCTGCGTTGCGACGGCCATCTTGTCGGAAACCTGAGGAGGAGAGTACGAACGACCTGAGAGATTTTGAGGCCGTTGGAGACTAAGTGTCGGTTTTTGGGCGATTTGGTTGAGAATTACAATAGGATGGCGAGCGAGCGAGTCATCTTTTGATACAGATAGATCCGTCCACGTGTCACGTCGTCCGCGTTCAAGTGAAATGTCAAGTCAAGCATTCCCAACAGCTGGTTACCCTCTGCCCGTAACCATGATAATACGATATCGTCCTCCGCAGTCAGTCTCAAGACCTTAAACGCAGTTTGAAAAGCCGCGCTGAAGCTGATCCACCGCTGAAGCGCGAAGCTACTCTGCATCATCCTCCTCACTCTCCTCTTCTCAACCCCATCCCTCGCCCGCGACACCCGCGCCCAAACCGAACACCGGATATACACCCCTCACTCTCGAGCATTCTCGACTGGATCCGATCTGGGCGACCGAGTCAAACGACCCGAATATGTCGCTCACCCGGCCGGAGAGCTCGTCTGTCGTCCCTTCGGGGAATGCGAGCCCTGTCCCCCCGACGAGGTTGGTCTCCTCACTCCACCCCAAGCTCCCTCGGGATCGTCGTGAAGATGCGAGCGCCGTCCGCCTCTTCGGATGAGACATCTCAGCTTAGCTGATTCGGGAGTCGTACAGCTAGACCAACCCTTCTGCCTCCCATTCGGAAATCGGCGACTCCTGCATTGCTTACCCGCCTCTCAGGCGCATCAGGCGGAAGGTGAGGGCCAATATGGGGAGGTCCCGGCGTGGGAAGCTTGTGGGAAGGTGATCAGTGTGGAGAGGAGGGATTATTGGGAGTTCGTGGTGGGTCTCATCCTGTCGGTCCACTTCAGCGTTGAGCCTGGATGATACGGTGTCGGAGGGGTGGGAGACTGATTGCTTGATTAGACTGCAAATCTCTTGTTCCTCATTGTGGCGCTCACGATTCTCTGGGCACGGACGTCGGCACTCGCGACTGCTCAGTACAGGCAGCTAGCAGCGCGAATAGGGATACCAGGCGGGAGTTGGCGGACATAGCGCTTCGGAACATCACAAGGTTGTATGCATATGCTAGTGTTGGTTCATGACTACGACCGCTCGCTCGTGAGCATCCCCAAGCCCTGCCGAATGACGTCGGCGTCAAACAGCGCGTTATTGAGAAGGTCGGTAAGCTTTTGCAAGGCGAGTTGCTGAGTCGCCAATATCTGCGGTACACACGGGTCAGCTAAACTCATCCTGCCGTCCAGCATGGACGTGAAGATTTGGAGAAGCTACCCACTTCAGCGACCTCCGCCAAAGCCTTCTCGTCCCCCAGCCACCCCTCTCTACCATCACCTCCTCGCGTCCTGTGCCCCCGTCGAATCTCCTCCACCTGACCCCAAAGCTCGTTGACCTGACCCAACATCCTTCCTTGACCCCCTCGTCTAGGTGTACCGAGTCCGACACTGCCCTTCGATTTCAGCTTTCCGTCGAGATCCGATTTGACACCTTCAAGCTGAGCTTTGACTTCCGCCTCTTCTGTCCGGAAAGCGGTGGATTGTAGGATTGGGATGAAGCGGGGGGTGAGAGCGGCGAGGTGAATGAGACGATGCATGAGCTGGGCGAGGTGGTTTTGGAGAGCTGCTAGGCGGATCGAGGAGGATAGTGAGGTCTGTTGGGAAAGATGCGAGAGGGCCTGGGTGATCTCCTGCAAGGGAGTCAGCCCATTCGACGTTTCATCAGCTAGTATCCACAAATAGCTGTCTCGTCCAAACTGACCGACATTCGGACTCACCTGAATTCGCATCTGATGCACGCTAGCAACATTCTCCTGCAGCTGTACCCGCTTCCTCACGTCCGCCCAACCAGTCGCCAGCACAGGGACCATGCTGAAATGAAATCAATATCAGCTTGTCTGCTTCGTGATCAAGGCGTGCATAGCGCCCGTCACGAATTCCATTCGGCCAACTGACCAAGTACGATCCGGGTTCTCCCGCATCGCTTTTGCCCACTTCGCATCATCGTTCGCCCCCGCCGGTCGACCATATTGACCAGTCGTGCCTGGATCCGCGACATTGTAGAAGAAGTACTGTAAATGATATGGTCGTCAGCACCCGCGCTATCTCATCTAAGCACCTTGGCTCTTGGAACCGGGCGAGACTGACCTTGAATCGACAATCCGGACTACTCTGATCCCACGCAGATCTCATCGCCATCATCCGCGTCTCGATATCGGGCTCCTGCTTCGCCTGCTGCCCATATCCGGAGACACTCATGCTACCGCCTAGAGCGGGATTGACCGAAGTCGAGCTGAACAGCGAAGGTTGAGGCTGCTGAGAGGTACTGCCGAATAATCCGCCTTGTTGAGGTTGATTGGAGGTCGATTGCTGGCCGAAACCGCCAAAGAGGCTACTTTGCGGCTGAGGCTGCTGTTGATTGGGGTTCGCGAACAAGCTATTCCCAAGGCCTGCTTCTTGCTGTGGAGGCTGCTGCTGTTGCTGAGTCTGCTGTCCAAAAAGGCCGCCGCCTCCAGTATTGCTGAACAACGATGAACCCAGTCCAGTCCCGGTGCCATTACCGGTCTGGCCCGTCTGTCCTGACTGTCCGAAGAGTGATGATCCCTGAACCGGCTGCGCGGTCGGTCCAAAGAGTCCTCCGGGTTTGCTCGTACTCTGCTGTCCGAAGAGACCGCCACCCTGCTGCTGCTGATTCTGGTTCTGGTTCTGGTTCGTTGACCCAAACAGTCCTCCAGTCTGTCCTGTATTCTGCTGCTGTTGATTGGTTGATCCAAAGAGACCAGTCGATGGTGCTTGATCCTGTTGTTGTTGGGTCGTCGACCCGAACAAAGAAGTGCTGGGATTTGCAGGTGCCGAGCCAAAGAGTGAGGTCGATTGGTTGGACTGTTGTTGGGGGTTCGGAGTGGTGAAGCCGCCAAGAGCAGGTTTGGACGCTGTCGATGCTGAGTCTTGATTGAACGCGGGTGAGAGTATGTGAGCCGTGCTCAGTTGATTTTAACGCTTCAGACCACTCACTACCGAACAAGGAAGTAGGGTTCGATTGGGGTTGAGTGGTACCTGAGCGAAAGGAGTGAGCAGAAGATTCGTCTCGTATGGGCAATCACCTACCAAAAGAGAAGGTCGACATGTTTCTCTTCATCAACGACTGAACTCTTCTCAAGGAATAACCGTGAAGAGTGGCGTTTGAGACGAAAGCAGAGTAGAGTAGTCTTCTGACATTTCTTTCTCAAGCTTAACGGGCCCAGCATACTTCCATCGAGATTGCTTCCGTCGGTGGAGGTGATATATTTACTCGTTCTTCTTCCAAACGTCTCCCGCCTCTCACTTCAGTCATGAGTGTTCTCATCCCGCTTCTTCCCGCTTGGCGGTTGACAACGCACTGTAATACTCGCTGCGTTCGACATGTCGCTCGGCGGAGCTTCAATCACTCCACCTCTCTCCGGCAAGAACCCCCTTCCTCCTCATCCACAACAGACCCCTCCCACCCCAACCTGTACTACCACCCCTTACCCCACCCTCCACCAGGCCGAATAGCCCTCTCCTTCCTTCCCAATCCACCAAACCAAGGGTCCACCACGATCTTGGGGTACTTACCGATGGGTGGTGGAGCGGGGCTGGAGGATCTTCAGCAGGAACCGAGGTTCTTGTGAGCTGCTTATGACGCTTCAAGGCTCTCCCGACACTTGTGGGAGCAAAGAATGTGAATCAGCTAATGTCACTGCAGAGGAGTGCTTCATGATGCCATACGATCGGGGTTGGAGGAGGGGAAGGCGGAGACGATCCAGTTTGAGGCGGAGACAAGACCGGGGGACGGGTATATCCACATCACAGGTCAGTCTACTGCCATGGAGTTTCTAGCTCTTTCCGAGCTACCAGAAACCCGCTGGTGATCGCTGACATCTTTCCCAGACGAGCGAGCCGTACCCCCTGCTGGGAGGATAGGGGAGACCGAGGATCTGATAGGAAGTGTCTTTGTCAAGGACGGAAAGGTGAGCTACCACATTGGTGTCTCTCAGCTGTCAGGGGGAGCTCGAGAAGACTAGCTGACAGCTCGTAGGTCGTTGCCTCGACATACGAGCCTTTCCCCGCATATCGCCTCGTCACCTCAAATGGCCCACTCATCCTACCTCCAGGTCTAGCTGATCACCACATTGAAGTCCTGCAACGGATAGATGACGAGGAGAAGGCTGGAACATCGAAATCCTGAGATGACCACAGTATCCAGATGCATAGTATGATACCACAGCTTCTTCGCAGCGCCCTTAATCCCCTTGATTCAGCGGAGGATCGGGGAAGATCTGGTAGCTCTGCCGTCTCACTTCCGTCCCGCTCGTCTGCTGTCCAAATTCCGTCCTCAGTTCCGGACCGAGTGAGGGGACAGGCTTCCGCTTCAAGCTCGAGGTCCGGCCTGGAGCATATGTTCCTAGTCCTGGTCGTCGATTGCCTTCCGACCAGCTGCTCGGTCCATGTGGTGCCGAGTTGATTTGACTGGACATTCTGCGAGAGTTGCCAGCGCCGAATTCAGCAGTGTCGTAATCGTACGGCGTCCGCGGGGTGCTTGGACCCGTCGCGAAGGGATCTTGACCGGATCGAGAGGATGAGGCGGTGTGTTGATCCAGAGCGATTGGGGATCCTCCGAACCTCTCGGCCGAAGTATCGTTATCCAACGTCGCCTCGCCAGGCGCAAATCCGCGAGGGATGATCTGACTGCGGCTCGTGCCCTCGCTTGGCATCTGCATATGCCCCTTTCCGCCCTTGCCCCTGAAAGCCGCCAAACGATTGCCGAATCGCCCTCCAGACCTTGTTTGCGACATCTCCGCTCGTGCCCCATCATCTCCGCGCGCCCGTCGCCGCCTGCGGAGACAGCACCATGCCAAAAGTCCGAGGAGTGCAAGTCCCACAACTACCCCTATGACAATCCCCGCGATCGGCCCTCCCCCAAGGGCATTTCCACCCCTCGAAGTCGATCCTCCACCTGTCTTCGCCCCGCTGCTATCGGCTGTCGATGTTGCCTTCTTACTTGTCGTAGCACTCGCAGTCTGACTCGAGCTGGCACTGGCATAAGCCGCCAAACAGGAAGTATCGTTCCCCTCCACGACGGTAAAGACGGCCGACTGGCCCTTGCTACCGACCGCATCATTGAGACTCCCGATGACGTAGTACCGCCCCTGGGGGAATGTGACGTTCAAATGGTAAGCTGCATTGGCGGGCCTGGGGTCGAAAGTCTGGTTGATGTGGAGAGTGGTACGACGGACTAGTGGAATGGCGACGAATGTGGCGAGGTTTATCAATGCGTTGGAGGTAGATGTCGATTGCGGGGTCGTGGAGGCGGGGGTCGGAGTGGTGGTGGTAGGGGAGGGATGAGTGGCGAGTGCGATTGAGGAGGTCGAGGTCGTGGGCTGGGCGGAGTTTGTCGAAGCAGGAGTGGAGGTGGGTGCAGAAGTGGAGGTGGAAGCGGAAGTCGAGGACGACGTGGAGTCGGCAGGCGGGATAACCTGATCGACACTGACGTCGAGAATCTGGAGTGTGATCTGGTATTTAGAAGGGTCCTCATTATCCAGCCCAAAAGAAATTCTGCAATAAATGTCAGCTCGGAATGACTAAGGAGAGGTGCACATACACGCCTGTACCGCAAGCCGTCATGGTGGGCACTAGGTTGAAGTGAAGCCTCGGTATGCCAGTGTAGATGCGGGTGGAGGATGTGGTCGTGCTCGTTGTCTGTGACGTCGCTGTGTTTGAGGCGGTCGTGACGGTTGAAAAAGTCGTCACCGTTGAGGGAGTTGTCGGGATCGATGAGGTGGTCGAGGGCGATAGGGTGACGACGAGGTCTGCCCGTACGACTTGGCTGATGAGTCCGAGCATGCTGATGAGGAGGGTGAGGCGGAGGAGGGAACCGGATGATAACGACATGCGAGGCGTCATGATGGAAAGCGTAGGAGTGAGGAGCTACGGTCGAGATGAATCCGTCGGAGAGACGCTTGTTGAGAAACGACACAGGATCCTGGAGCTCTCTCAATTGTGGTCAGATCCGTGTCCTTCGGCTTCGAAAGAGGCCGTACAGCTATGTTGGATGATATTCGATGCGAGACATGCCTGCGTTGCGCTGAGCGGAGCGGAAAGGCCCAAATCATGAGGGGATTCGAAATTTGATGGGTTGAGGCAGACGTGTCGCGTCGGAGTGGCCGCAGGGGTGAGAAAGAGGGGACCGCCCGATGGACCTGTCTTCCACGCGAGCAGTTATCCAGACAAGAGGACCTTTAGAGCAATGGCGAGCTCGGAATCCTCCCCGTCCGGAAATCTGCACTTTTGCTCAACGTCGTCTCATGGATCATAGCATGCAGAAAGTGAACGCCCTCGTGCCTGGACTTCCAGTTCCCTGAGCTTTCAGATACTGCACGTCGCAATTTTTCAGTGTGCCATGCAGCTGTATCCTTGAATTCGATCTTCGTGTCTTATCTGATTGAATCTATCCCCTTCCAGGCGGCCATGAAGACGGTATCTTCACCAAAAGCGAAAACTGCGAATAAGGTCCTCCCTGTGACGAAATGCATTGCAACTTTCTGCGAATGCAGGAACATCTGATCGGGATCTGCCACAACCACCTGTTTCCCCACGCAGCGTACCGTATGGCTTGTACGGGGAGAGATACATGGGGAGGCCGTCGTATACGAAGCCAGGCAAGGGGATCGTATCCCATCTTGTATGGAGGATATCGCCACCATGACAGGATGCCTGTTGACATTCCGTCCACCTTCATGTAACCCTTATTGGATGCAGTAACTTCAATAATCAATCAGAAGCCAGCGCGGCTCAGACACAACTGCCGTCAAGGATGCGTTAACTCGATGAGCTGGGAGACCACTACCCCAAAAACGGGTTCATGTGCATTTACTGCTTAGTGTCGAAGGCGATCCTCTGAAAAGCGATATTGAGAGAGCTCTGCTTCGAAACAGAGCATTAGTACTACCCTCGTTGATGAGGACCCTTTGATGATTTAGTGTAAGAGTATCGTCTGTTCCGACTCGGAGTAGCTAGTCAGAGGGCGAGGATGATTCTACGTGTTTGGGGCATTTCACTTATCTTTGACCGGGGCAATTGATCTATCTTTGCCATACCGGAGTCACCACGCCCCAATCTCATTGCAATATGACGCCCTCAACATCATCGACAATCTCCAGCGAAGCACCTGCTACGAGCGTAGCTCCAAGTGTACGCTCTGAGGGGTTTCCCCCGAGAGCGGACTAGAGGAAACAATTCGAGCTCTTCACCCAACACCTCTCCGAGGCTGAGTCAACCCCTCGCTGAACTGAAACGGGCGCAAGAGAAGATGACCTCCGAGATTGATGCAGTTCGAAAGCAAACGTGCACGTCTGAACTCGGTTGGAGCACTGTGTAAGGGATTTCTCACGGGTTTCAAAGTCTGATACGCTCGGTTCGGCATGGCAGAATCCAATAGCGAGTGATTCCGATTCCGAGGATCTAATCATGTGAGACGTCGCTTTGGGTATGAGACGAGCTGAAGTGGGTGAATCCGAATATGGAGTGATCGTTCTGGAGTCGAAGCCGCTTGTGACGAAGGAGGTATCAAAGTGTGTACATGGCGACTCTATTTCCGTTTCATACGTACGACCAAATGGCATGCACAACCTTGACTTTGGAGTTGAAGACGACGACACATAAGACCATGATACCGATCGAGCCGAAGCGAGATCTCTATCCTGAGCTTTTAATGCGATGGCCATTCTCGAATCGAAGCGGGGAGACCTTATTCTTGGCACAGAAGCTTGGTATAACCTTTGTCAATGAGGCTTCTCTCATCACGTACTGTGGGTCGGGAATCGCACTCTTTCGATCGAGAGAATCCCTTGAAATCGGAAGCTCTATCCATCAAGTTGCAATCGCCTTACCATCAAAACACCGAGTCAGCTTGGAACGCATCCGATATGACACCGCGCTCAACCAAGGAGACGAGTATGAACGTCAGCCACTTAGGCCAACTTCGTAGAGGGCGACCATAGCTAGAAGAGCTGTAATAGAAATGCACCCTGTCGTCAGGATATGAGCTCCGGTCGTGCCGATAGCACGACCTCGGAGGCCTGCAAAGGGGGCACCAAGGAATGGTAGCGGCCTGACGCTCTCAGAAACCGACTCAATCATCAGTATCCTCCAGGGGTTGCAAGGGGCCTTTGGCGATGCGAAGACGTGGAATACTAAAATAGCCAAGCTCGAAAGTAGTGGTACGAAGGTGGAAACTCAGCCCGCCGGTGATGCCAAGGTGGAAGCACCGCCCACGGGTGGTTCCAGCCAGGCATCAAGTTATGCCATCACACCCACGCCGTTTGACACAACGGAGAAATGGAAGGCTGATATCATGTGGGACAATGGACGGCTCTTCGAAGCGCAGCGTCTCGTTGACCACTTCAAGGCGTCGGAGGCGAGTTCCCCAGACGGTTCAAAGCGGTGGAGGAGGAGTCTCACTAAGAACAGTCGTGACCTTGAGGACTTGACCGAGAACAATAGAAAGAGGGAGAAAAACTTCGATGAGAGGAAGTCGCAGTGCCAGGAGTCTGGCTCGGCCGACTCGGACATTCCAAAGATCACAGTGGGGAAGGCTTCGAAGACTTGACCAGGTGAGGGAGCATCGAAATGTGTACCCTGTTGGAGGAGATAGACCGGAGAGAAGCGTTCTTGAGCTCGGGAATGTTTCATTCAGGCGATGTGAATATCATGTATAGCGAGCCTGTTGTGATATTTGCTATGTGCCAGGTATGGATTTGACTGAGATGGGGAGATTCGTAATTCCGGCAAAAACCTATGTGAGCCCCGCACTTGAAAGTTCGGAAAAGAACAATCGATCCTCCTGTCACTTCATGTTTACCGATCCTCCTCAGTGCTCAGCAGGTCGATCGAGATGTCGAGGTCGAGGTCAATCACCGATTCCCGCTCGCGTTCCCTCAATAATCGGCGAGCGAGCCCTGAGGCTAACGGTGCTGAGAATGTGAGATTACCACCTGATTTGCCCTCTTCCCCTTTGGGGATACCCGAGCTGCATAGCAGGTCCGAACACCTCCCCCTTACTCGGCCAAGATTTAGGAGTGATCACGGAGATAGTATGCGCTGACAATATTATACAGGCTTGCCCATTTCTGATCCGCATCTTTGTCACCAAAGGCAAACATGTCCCGCTCCTCGACTTTGATGACGGCAACTTTCCCATCCGCGACGAGTTTCAAGCTTATGGATGGTACGCCCTCCCCTCACGTCAACGGCTTTCCTCTTCATCATCGTAGAATGGTCCGACAACGGCTGACGATCTTTTCAGGAAATATTCCACCCCTTCCTCCCTCATCCAACTCCTCT
>JAABUK010001121.1_pt1 | contig 52463 bp, 2 predicted proteins | sample 5559141 | NCBI WGS metagenome assembly JAABUK01 (sample SAMN10711869, study PRJNA513367) | rock metagenome | isolation source: Antarctica rocks | place: Antarctica: Victoria Land, Pudding Butte nord | collected 2016-01-03 | reverse complement strand
CTACCGAATAGTCTATAATACTAAATTACTAGATTATAAGATTATTTTAAAATTATAATATTTATAACTCTAGAAGAGTTTAGTCGCTAGTTATATATATCGAAAAATACGGCCGAACGAAATAATTTATTTATCTACGTCTAGAATATAACTAAATATACTATTTAAACCGGTATTACCGAAGAGTATATATAAGTTATATAGGTATAGAATTACCTCGATATTAATTTCTAGGCTATTATCTCTTCTTTAACGAACGATACTTTGATTAAATAATATATCGAATAACTTAAAAGTAGGAAAGAGATATAATATAAAATATAAACTTAAAAGAATAAAAAAGACTATAAGAATTATTGAAAAAAAATTAAAAAGCGAGAAAAGAATCGCGATATAAAAGAGGATAAATAACTACCTAAGGATAAATAGTCGTTATAACGGTAAAGTAAATATTATAATTTAATATTTTATCGGCCTTAATAATAATATCGAGTTTTTTAATCTTAAGGTATTTAAATACCTTAAGGTCCTTAGTTTTAAGATTTTTAAATATAGAGACTATTTATTATAAGACCGAATCTTTATAATTTATTTTTATTTTTATATTAATAGATAGCTAGACCTTCTTTCTTATATTAACCCTTATAATTAACCGGTTTATTTTTAAAATCGGTAGACTATACTTTAGATATAGTAGTAATAATAATTATAATAAACTTAAAAGCCTCCCCCGTAAAAACCTTTAAAAAATACTTTATTATTATTAAAATAATTATTTATAATTACCGCCGGAAATGTTTAATTTAATTAAAATTTATTCGTTAGGAATCGGGGCTACGGGAATTAAAGCTATAATAATTAAAATTATAAAAACTATAAAATATACCTATACTACCCGCCGAGACCGTATAATACTTTCGGTAATTAAATATAGATATAGCCTATTTACTTTTATAAGCTATATAATAATCTTAATAATAAGAATATAAATTACGGTACTTTTTTTAAATTTATTAATAATCATTTCGACTCTCCCGAAGCTCCGCCGATAAATTATTATAATTATTATATAAACGTCGATAAGAGTTATTATAATATTAAGGAGAGTATTATAAACGAAGAATAAAACGTTAATAAAGATATTAATATTAAATTCGTCTTAATTACGTATTATATTTCTACGGGGAAAATAAGTTAATATCTTATTTATAAAAATTATAAATTTAATTTCCCGTTAAATAATCTTCTATATATATACCTAAAAGAAAGGAAATATATATACTCGATTAATATCTAGAAGGTAATTAATCCTACTTTTATAAAATTTAAAAATACCGAGTTAAATATTACTCCGAAGATCTTAATCCTAAAGATTATAATAATACCGAAGTCGATAACTCCTAAATCTTCCCCTCGATAAAAGGGTAAATTAATAATTAAATTTATTACTCCGCCTTTACTAATTAACGGGATAATATTTTATATATAATATTATTTTACCGGCTAAATAGGCCTTACTCTAAATATTATTCGAGAATTAGGATATTTTAATACTAGGTATCCGATAAGTATAATCGATAAAGTATTTATTATATAACGAATCCCCGGTCTTTAGTTATAAATTTATAATAAAATTATTACCTTAAGAGGTATCGGCTCGAACTATCATTTAACTATAAAGTAGATTTTAATTATATTCTATATAGACGGAAAAACGAAGGATAATATAAAAGTAATAGTTAAAATTACTAGAGACTTCTATATTATCGATAACCTTAAAGTTAATATATTTATCGGTATAAATATCCTAGGTTAAGAAGAGGCCGTTATCGACTTCTTTAATAATTAAATAATTTTAGGTAACTATAAAGATATTATAATCTTTATTTAATTTATAATTAAGGATAATATAAGGATCCGATATATTATATAATTAAAGCGCCGCTAAATAATTCTAATATAAATTATATTAACGGTAGTAATCTCGCTAAAAAGGAAATTATAATTACCGGACCGAGACTTTTTATTCGAATTATAGATAAAAGGAGTTTATATTTATTATATAAATTTAATAATTAACTTTATTAATATTTATAACGAGGGGAATATACCTTTTATTATTCCTCGCCGTTAACGAATAAAATTAATTATAGAGTACGAGGTAGAAAAAGTATATTTTATTAATTTAAATAACTATTCTTTTACGGCGAAAACTTATAAGGATGATATAATTATATTATACTTTATTAATCTTTATAATCCGAGGTTAATCTTAAGACCTAAGGTCGATTCTTTTATAGAAACGAAGTTATTAAATAAAATTATAATCTATAATAACGACTCCGATATTGCCGCGATTAAAGATATTATAAAGTAATACCCTTATATTTAGGAAGATATAAGAGATATAATTAATTTACTCGAATCCGAGTAATTATAGATTCCGTTTATTACGGACTAGTAATCGTTTAATACGAAATTTAGTTATAAGGTCTATTTATTAAACCCCGATATAAAAGTTTTAATAAATAAGAAATTCGATAAAATATATTAATAAAGGAAAATATTATAGTTTATTAAACCTTCTTTATTCGCTTTCTTTATCTTCGTTATATAACGGACGGTATATAAAGGCCCTAAGAGAACGCCGATATAGAAAGATAAAATCGTAGTCGATATTTATAATTTAAATAAAATTATTATCTTTAATAACTACCCTCTTCCGCTTCAAAGCGATATTATTTCGTTAATATAAAAGTATATTTATATAAATATTATTAATTATAATAGATAATTTTATCTCTTCTTAATTAAGAGAGATAATCGTTATAAGTTTATAATAGTTTCTTACTATAGTTCGGAGTACTATAACGTCGTAGTAATAAAATAGAAAGAGTTAGTTCCGTATATTTAATATAAAATAAATACTTTTCTTCGCCCGTATAAAGTATTCGCGAGATATTATATTAATAATATTATAATTTTCTTACGGTCTTATTCCGAGTATATCGAATATCTTATAATTATTTTCGTTTTATTCGTAGGCTTTAAGATCTTATTTAAATCTAAAAAATCCTTTTTAATTTACCCCTCCGTTATACTTCTAGGTTAGAAAATAAATAGGTTAAACTTAACTATTACTGAAGGAAGGATTATAGTAATTAAGGAACTTCGTTTCCTAGATATACTATAAGCTTTAGAAATATATATCGGAATAATAAATTAATTACGAAATAATATTAGATACTTCGCCTAGATTATTAAATTATTTTAACGCCGGAAAACCTAGTTTTTAAAGAGCACGCCGTTTTAAAATAAGAATACACGAAAGATTTATTCTAGAAAAGTTTACTTCGTACTTATAAAAAAGAAATTAACTTTTTTTAAATTATTATAAAAGGTATTTACTTCTAAAACTTATTATATTATCGGGATCTAGCTTATTAATTATATATTAATATCGATATATTAAAGTCGTACGGAATTAGCGCGATAGTATATTATATTTAAAAAGATCTTTAAAGTAAAAATTTCCCTTATATTAGTATATAACTAATTCTATTCTTATCCAAATTATTTAATCCTACGGAGTCGCGCTACTAGTCTACGGAATTAGAAGTAGTAGATTTAATTTAGATATTAAAAAAGATCCTATACCTACTCGTATAAATCCTAATAAAGAAAGTTATTATTTTTATTAATTATTCGGTAACTATTAATATTACCCGATAAATAATACTATCGTCGTCCTCTTTTAATAGGATGAATCTATAGTTAATACGGGCTTCCTAATATATATTATAATATAATCTCGATATTCGTTAATATCTAAGAAAGTAAAATATCGTATTAGATACTTTATCTCGCCTTTTTAATAAAAAAGAATATCTCGATACTAAAGATCCTAGTATTCTAGATAACGTTTTCGCTTTTTACTTTATTTTAGTTAAAATATCTTCTAAATACCGCCTTAAATTATAGGAGGCGTATTCTAAAGATAAGAAATAATTAAAAGTAATAACTTTCCTTATAAATAAAAAGAATAAGTTTAAGAAAGAAACCCTAGGGTTTATAAACAATATCGATATAATTAATATTAATATTCCTTTCTTTTTTTATAATACCTAAGACCGCTAGCGTAGAGCTAGCGGTTTAGTAATAGTATAAAAAACGTAAAATAATTACGGGGTTCATTATTAAATAATTTTTAAATCCTAGATTTAATAATAAAATTAATCTCTAAGAATTCTAATAAAACGGGGGAATATTAACTCGATATAAAATTATTAAAAATTAAAACCCCGCGATATTAAGGCTAGAACCCCGTATCGATAAATAATAATATTATAAAGGTAGCGGAGCGTAGGTATATATAATATACTAGCGCCTTTAACGGGGCGTAAATATATATAATATATTATCGTTTTATAATTACTTTTTTTTTAGGCCCTAGTCTCTAGGTACTTAAATATTTTAATTAAGAAATATTTATTAAAAAATCTTTAAACCCTCTAAAGGAAATAAAGGAAAAAAGTTATTTAATATAACGATATTATTATATAATAATCTAAATATAAGGTTATATACCTAATTCTTTAATACCTATAATACTAGTTACGGAGTAATATTTAATTAATTAGTCGAAGTTTATTAAAAAACCTTTAAAACCCCTTAAAGAAAATAAAGGAAAAGAATTTTCTAGTTTATATTATCGGTCCTATAACGTTAATATATAGTACTAGTTACGGAGCGATACGAAACTATTTCTTATAGTACTATTATATAATATTAATAATAGAAAGGTAATACTACTAAACTACTTTTACTATATAATAGTACTAGTAGTAAATAAATAATATATTTATAAAGTTATCCTTATAGCGCTAATATATAGTAATAATAATTAATTAAATAATATTTCTTTCGTCCTTATAATATTATTATATATAATAGTAACGGAGCGAAATAGTATATATTATCGTTCCTATAGCGCTTATAGTACTCGTAGTAAATATAGTATATTAGATTATTTCTATAATACTTATAATACTAGTAGCGGAATAACGGTGGCTACTCTTATTATATACTCTTATTATACTATAAAAGATATTAATAGTAAAGTACTATATATAAATAATATAACCCTAATATTATACCGGGAGATTAATAATAATATAACTACTATAATAACGATTATATCTATTAATAAAAGCGAGGTAGCGGAGCGGAGGCGCGTATTAATATATTATAATAATAAGATATTTAACGTAATGATTTATTATTAAAATAAACTCGCTCGTTTATTTATTTTCTCTTTTTATAACTCCTTTAACCTTTTATATATATTATTATTCTAATTTTATAATAACGTTCTAGTATTATAACTAATATATAAATAATACTCTCGTTATATATAATTTTCTTCTAACTCTATAAATAGCTCCTATTTACCGATAGTATTAATTAATTTATATTAATTATTTTAGTTATAAATATACTAGTAAATATAACTAGTCCGCTATTAACGCGATTATATAATACTAATTATAATAGTAGTTTATTACACTTCGTAGCTCCTTTACCGGGTCTATTTCTATTAATTTAATAATAATTATATTCGAGGTACGTCCCCTCCTTATACGCTTTATTATATTAATCGCTACGGAATCGATTATTATATAAAGGTAAATTATAACGGTAAATTTTAAAACGGTACATATTAATAATAATAAATCCTTAAATCTTTCCGAAGGAAAATAAGGAGGTTTATATATTAATATACCCGTATTAATAATAAAACTCCTAAAGAAGAATATAAATATAATTTAATAAATAAAGAAATTATTTAGTAACGTAAAATATATAATAAAATAATAATAATTAGTAGGTAAACCTCTACTATAATCGTTAATTTATAAAATTAATTAACGGCGGCGAACTAGCGTATTAAGAAATTAAAAATAATAAATAAAATTTTTAAAGAAAAGACCGAGAGTTTCCGTTAATATAAACGGGACCTAAAGAGTCCCGAGGAAAATAATATCTTTAAAGACTATATTAAGAAAATTATATCTTCTTCTAATAATTATAATAATAATTAAATCTTTCGTGCGATATAATAGTAATATCGAATTCTTTTTTTTTAAAATTAGCGCTAACTAAACTTACCTAGATATATTATTTAATAATATATTCTAGGCGTCTATATAAACTATATTTAAAATAAAAATATTCTTATAAATATAATATCTTATCGCTATCGTATATAAATAGTTTAATAATAAATTTAATTTAATTATATTTTAAAACCGTATAATAAAATTATAAATATAGAGGAGAATATCCGTTATATAAATACTAATATAAAAATAATAATATTTATTTTTAATATCGGCTCCGTTTACTCCGCTTTATTATTTTATACGGTTAAATAACCTCTTTAATTATATTTATATATTTATATTTACTACCCGCCTATTTAAAGACTTTAGTTAGTTTATTAATATTAATAAACTCTTCGTCTAGTAATTATTAATTATATTCTTCGCCTTAACTAGTTTATTTAACTTTATATTAGATATCTTTTTTATTTTTAATTTTATTAATTACCTCTTCTACCTTTTATAACTTATTATTATTAATAAATTCGGGGGCTTATATAAAAAATTCCGCCGTATTAACGCAGTCGCGAAGATAATATAACTTAAGTAACGATATATAAAAGATATTATAGATTCTATACGTAGAAGGTAGTAGTAGGCGGTAAATTTATACTCCTATTTTATTAATAATCCTAAAGGGCCCTATAAACTTATAGGATAATTTCTTATTTAGGCGCTTTTACTTCAGGTTCTTAATTACTAATATAATTAAATCACTAACCTTATAACTTTATAGTTTATACGTTTTATTATACTATTTAACTTAATATTCGGTAGCGCTTTAAAAACGCTTTATAACTTTATCTTTTAGAGTTTATAATTATCGTATTTTATTATTTATAGCTAGTACCCTTCCTTCCCTAGAGTCGTCCTCGACCTCTTAACGGATTTCAGGATAGTAACCGTATATACGGAAAAACAACGTCGTTCCGACGACGGTACTCTAACTATTATTTATTAAGAATTCTACTATAGGTAATAATCTAGCCTAATTAATTTACTTATTATTAATAAACATACGTAAATAGTACTTTAGTATTTAATTTAGGCGCTTTATCTACCTATCCGTTTAAAAGTAAAAGGTAGTACTTAGGCGTCGTTTTATTTTCGAATAAAAATATATAACCGACTAGAAGGCGCTCGTAAAAATAAAGCCTCTATTATTAACGATACTATTAGGTATACTATAGCGGTAAATAATTTTAAAATAGAATACTTCCGCTAGCTGAGCGGTATCGATCTTAATAATCATAAGTATATACCTAGTTATTTTAGTAAATCGATCTACTATAATAAAGATAGTGTTATAAACGGTACCTTTATACTTATTAGGCGGTAAATTAATTATAAAATTTATAAAGATTTCCTTCTATAATTAAATAGTAATAGGAAGCGAATTTAATTCGCTATACGGGCGATATCGCGGCGCCTTCGTCCGCTAATATATATCGTAAGTTTTAATATAGTTCGTAACTTGCTTTAGGCTGCCCTCCTAGAAAATTTTTCGGGTAAATAATTTATACGACTTCGCAGCGCTAAAATAGTTTATTAGAGGATTATTATAATACCTCTTTATAAACTCTTCCCTTAGAGCTTTATCCCTTAGTACGTAGAGGCGACCGTTATATCTTAATAATCCCTCGGAGTCCATAACCTATACCTTATTCTTTATACGACGGCGGTCCTTTAATATATTCGCTTTAATTCGAAAAGAGTTTACCTAATTATTATAAATTTATAATTCCCGAATTAATATTTTAATAGGCCTTTTAGGATTATTATATATAGTTTCAGGTACTACTATAGTATCCCGCTTTAGAATTACTACTCTTAACTTTATAATCTAAAAAGTAGGGGTTATAGTTACTCTTACTTCTTTATCTCCTTCCGATAATTAACCGCTAGTCTAAAGAGTAAGTTTATTCTAAAGCGTTAATAATAATTTAGTATTTAACGGCGATACTCCCTTATAATTAAGACGCCGCGATAGTATATCGGTAGGATTTAATTTCCTAGCCCGATAGAAGATTTTAAAATTATAGATAATTAATTTAAATACCTAACGGGCCTACCTAGAGTTTAGCTCCTTCTATTTTATAAAACTCTTTAGGTTATTATAATTAGTCTAGACTTTAATATAATAGGGGCTACTTTCTAGGTAGTATCGCTATTATTTCATTACTACTATAACGGCGAGTAATTCTTAATTATAAATCTTATAGTTTTATTCTAGAGGATTTAATTTCCGTGACTAGAATACTATAGGGCGTTAATAATTATTCTTATCCTATTATAATAATATAGAGTTAAGGCTAAAGTTAGAAGTATCCGTCTTTATACGTAATTATTTAATTAGATTATAATAGCGTAGAAAAGGCGCGTTTACGAATATATCTCGTAAGATCTAAAACGCTTCCGTAGCGCTATTTATTTATTTAAACGGATTTACTTTCTTACCTACTTTACTACTCTTAAATAGGCTAGTAAACGACGTAGTTATATTAAAATAATTATAAATAAACTATTTATAGAAGTTAACGAAGCCTAAAAAGATATATACCTCCCGATATATTTTTAGTTAAGGTTATTCCTTAATAGTCCTAACGCGTTCCGGGTCTATAACTACCTTATTAATAAATACTATAAAACTTAAGAACTCGACCGTTTCGGTACTAAATCGGTACTTTTTAAGGTTAATAAATAACTAGAACTAACGTAATCGTTTAAATACTTATTTAATATACCGTTAATACTCCGCCGGCTTAGTACTATAAATTAGGATATTATCTAAATATAATACGTACGTTATATCTACTAAACCTATAAGCGCACGGTTAATATAAGTTTAAAATATTACCGGTGCGTTAGCGAGCCTAAAAGGTATAATTAAATATTCGAAATAACTATAACGAGTTCGGAAAATAATTTTCTACTTATCGCCTTCCTTAATCCGGATCCTATAATAAGTATCCTTAAGGTCTAACTTTATAAAGATTTTAGAACCATATAAATAGTCTAATATCTCGGTGATTAAGGGTAACGGGTATCGATTCTTAATAATTACCGTATTTAAGCCCTAGTAATCTATATAAAGACGTAATTTATTATCCTTTTTAGGTATAAAAAGAATAAATACTCCGGTTAATAAAATTAAATAACGGATCTAGCCCTTATAGAATAAGAATTCTAAATAGCGCCGTAGCTCCGATAATTTAATTTAAAATAAGTTATAAAGAGGCCTATAAAGCGGTTCCTTATTAATCTTTATCTCGATAGCGTAATCCCCCTATTTAAAAATAAATAGGGTACTCGCCTTCTTATTAAAAAAAACGTTATAAAACGTTATAAGTTCCCTAGGAACCTCTAGGTTAGGAAGTTCTTCTTATTCGCCTCGCGATACCGGAGTATATACGACCGCGAATATATTCGGTTTATTTTTAAAACTATTAGTGAACTTAACCGGTTCCTTAATCTATAAATTACTAGAATTAATTTTAAACCGCTATTAATCCGCCTTAAGATTAATTAATATCTTTAATTAACGTAATTTAAATATACCTAGAATAACGTCTAAATCTTTAAGGTTTATAGCGTAGAATAAAGTACTATATTTACGCCCTTAACCCTAACTACCGACTATTTAATAGTCTAATTAATACGCGTTATAGTAATATATACTTTACCCGCTAATTACTTTAATTAGTAGTAAAGTAGCGTTATAAAGTTCTAAATCGTTTTTAACGACGAACCGCTATAAAATTAAATTAATTTACGCTCCCGAGTTAATTAAGGTAATAAACTATTTAATTTTATCTTAAAGGGTAATCTAACCCTTAGAAAGAATAAAAGGGTATATCTCTATTAATCGTTTTTCTTACCCTTCTTCCGAGGTATAAATTAAGTTTAATTATTTTTTACCGATACCGTACCGACGTTTATAACTAGTTTATCTATATCGGGATATTTAAACTTAATATGGCCTTCCATTTTATAATAATAATAAATAATCTTATTATATAAAGAATTAACGGTATTAACTTTACGCTTATTACTCTTCTCCTTTAAATACGCTTATTTAGCGCTATCGCCGGCGTTAGACTTAATGATTCGGTCTATTATAAATTTTCCTTTATTAAAGTTCTTTAACTAGGAACCCGAATTAGAATTAAAGCCGCCTATTAATTATATATACTCTAGATTCTTTTCTTATATAATAACCTAGGTAAGAATTTCTTCCTTTTAAATAAATATACTACTGGTATTAAGGATCTTATTTTTAAACTTAGGTTTAAATTTGGTTAAGAAGAAATTTACCTTATACTCCTCCGAAAACGGGGGTAACTAGGTCTCTATTTCTTTAAGGTAGGCCTTAAACAACGATATTTTTTAATAAAATTATTATTTAGTTTCCTTTTACTTCTCGTAGGCGAGGAGATAGCGGTTAACTAAATCCGCTATTAAATTAAAAAGAAACTTTTTAAAAAAGCTAAACGTAATACTAGTTAAACTATATAAATCGTAGTATTTATACTACTACGTTAAAGGGTTACCCTTTAACGAGTTTATATAATATACGATCCTTAAATAATCGGTAGTAAAATACTTAAGACTAATTAAAAATTTAATATTTACGTCGCGGAACTAGCGTAAATATTTACCTTCGCTCGTACTCTTATAAGAACGTATTTTATTAGGGCGTAGCGTTTTCGCCCTAATAAGAACATCCCTACTAAGCGTAGTTAAACTTATTACTATTTCACCGGTAGGCGTAATAATTAGGGGACCTCTACTATAAATAATAAATTCCATTAATACTCCGCTAGCGGGCGCAGAAATAGTAGGATTATATAGTTTTTAATTTTAAACTTATAATACCCCTAACTTTTACTATTATTTAAGGCGACGGTTTTCTTCTTTAGTAACTTTAAATTATACGTCTAAGGTCTTTTCGGGGGTAGTAATACCTTCGAATTCACTACCGTCTTTACGGCGGGGGTCGTCGGAGGGGGTTTAGTCGATATTATTGTCGCTAAATTCTTCTAAACGTCCCGAGGTTAAACCCGATATTATAATAATAATAGGCCTTTTCCTTAAAAAGGTTTAAAAGATTAAAATTATAATACCTAAGGCCGCTAGCGTAGAGCTAGCGGCTTAGTAATAATATAAAAGACGTAAAGTAGTTACGGGGTTCATTATTAGGTAGTTTTTAAATCCTAGATTTAATAATAGAACTAATCTTTAAGGATTCTAATAAAACGGGGGAATATTAACTCGATATAGGATTACTAAAAGTTAGAACCCCGCGATACTAAGGCCAGAACCCCGTATCGATAAGTAATAATATTATAGAGGTGGCGGGGCGTAGGCGTATATAATACACTAGCGCCTTTAGCGGGGCGCAGGCGTATACAACGCACTACTACTTTATAATAAAGTTATTCTAAACTTTAATAAAGAATTATCGTATATAGTTTTTAAAGTTAGGAGGTTAATCCTCTATAATAATTATCCTAGTACTAGGGAGTATTAACTAGGTAATTAATCTTTTATAATATTAAAGAACGGGATTAATATCTAGATATTTATTAAATTAACGGCTAGGTTTATTAAATTATAGTCTAGTTATAATATAGGAGTAAACTAAAATAAAAGATAAAGAACGAAAACTAGGGTAAAGTTAGTTATTATCTAAATAAAAACTAATATACGGAGTATTTATTTATTTCCTATCCCGACTATATTAAAATAGAAATAAAGAAACTAGTTTAGACCTAAATTAAATTTAAAATAAATTAAACTAGGCTAAGATAAATAAGGTTATACTATAATAATAAATTTATAATTCCCGAATTAATATTTTAATAAGTCTTTTGAAAACTCTATAAAATACTTATCTCTAAAAAATTATAATTAATAATAACGAGTAATTTGAAAAAAAGTACCTATACCGATAATACGAAAAGAAAAAGATAAGACGAAAGATGGGTTAATAGGATTTCACTACCTTAAAGAGTTACGAAATTAGTTAAAATAAAAGGGAATAGGGGTAGTAGAGATAAGATTTAAAATACTAAAGTAAAAAGTAAATTATTAATATATTCTAACGCGACGAAGATACTATAATAATAAAATAAGATTAGTAATTAAATAAGAGGGTATAAAGGGGGTATAAAAGTTTTAAAAAAATTAATAATAATTATAATAAAAGTTATAAAAGATATAGAATATAAGAAAGTATAGTAAATAATATACTATAGACTATAACTAACGTAGGTCGCGCTAGGGATAATCTTTAATTATATATAAAAATCGGTAGAAGAGTATAGACTTTAAAAGGCCTAAATAAATTTATTAAAATAAAAGATTTAGAAATTTAGGGCGAGGAGTATACCTACGCTATTAATATAAAACTAGGGTAATATTACCCGTAGATATATATTTATTTTATCGAGATATATAGTCGAAACGAACCCTCCTCCCCCGGTAACGGCGGCTAGCGCGAAAGCGAAGTAATTAATAATTAGGATAAATAATACTAAGGTTAAAAAATAATTTAAAAAGGTAATTAACTTTTAATTAATTAAAATATTCTAGAACGGAGCCTACCTAGTAGCGGAGTCGATTATTAAAGTAAAATAAATAATAAAAGGAGACTTCGTTCTATATTATATAATAATAGAGGTAAAATAAGAGTTAAAGAGAGTAATTAAATAAATAAAGAATATTAACTCTTCGGCGAGAGTACTAAAATAAATCTATATAATAATAATATATAGCGTAAAGAAGGAGGCCGTCGATACGAGTAATTAAGAAATAATAATAAAGATATTAAAGAAAGATAACTATAGGTTATACCCGGGATTAAATATTATAAATATAAAATAACTAGGATTCGTCTTTAAATTAGACGAATACGGTCGTAAAAAAAAGTATTTAATACTCCTTCTTAAGATCCCGGACCTAGATATAATAAATAGACTAGTAGCGGACGGGTTCCTAGAAAGCGAATAACTATTATTATACGAGAGGTAGATATTAAGGGACGGGATTAGTATCTAGAGGTTTATTAAACTAACGGCCAGGTTCATTAAATTATAGCCTAGCTATAATATAGGAGTAGATTAAGATAAAAGATAAAGGATAAAAGTTAGGGTAAAGTTAGTTATTATCTAAATAGGAGCTAGCGTACGGAGTATTTACTTATTTCTTATCCCGACTATATTAAGATAGAAATAAAGAAACTAGTTTAGACCTAAATTAAATTTAAAATAAATTAGGCTAGGCTAAAGTAGGTAAGGCTATACTATAATAATAGCCCCCTCTTTAAGGTCGAGCTTCTACAAGATAAATAGATAATTAGTTCGACTAATTAGATTTCGTACTAAATTTTATTTAGGGTTACGAAATAGTTAAGATAAAAATATATCGGAGTATTCGAGTTATCGATAGTAACGGGTAAGGGATAGGACGGGGAATAAACGGCGGTATACGAATAAGGCTAGGCGTTAGCGTTATTATCTATAGACGATAACGGCGGGGCTAGGTTATAGGGTACTATTTATTTATATAATAATATAAAGTATCGATCGAAGCCGATACGGAACGATAACCGAGGGGACGATAACGGATAAGGAATAAATTATAGTATAGGCGGGAGTTAACTTCTTAAAAATCGGACTAAAATAAAAATAATAAAGGTTCCTTATATTAATACTTTTAAATAATATATAATAATTTATAAAGGCCGGCGGCGCTAGGATTCCAGATATAATACTTATTAATAAATTATTAATAACGGGTAAAGTAATAAAAGGGTTCTTATATAGCGACGTAATCTTCTTAATTAACGTAATATTTCTAATAAAGGTAGACTATAACGGCGATTATATTTAGAATTTAAGATACCGTTAATATACTACTCTCGTTAGTTATCTTCGGTAATTATAGGTTCTCGGATAAACTAGATTTATCTAGGTAGAGGGTTATTAATTATTAATTATAATAAATTAATATAGAAGATAGGGTAAATTTTTATTAAATATAGAAAGTTTAACTAGATTATAAAAAGATTATTAAAAATTTTAAAGACTCGGAAAAGGCCGATATTATAATTATCGAGTTTAACTAAGGGGCGTATAGTATTTAGATTCTTAATATTCAGTTATATTTAATCGTCTATTAAATATATTAGATATAAGCGCCTTCGTTAGTTAACCGAGGATCTAAAAATAATTTAGGCGATAAGTATCTTATCGCGGAGGTAATCGTTTAAGGTTTTTATTTATATTATAAATTTATCGGTAACGATTAAATAGATATATATTTAGGCGGTAAAATCTTAAAGTAGAGACTCGGTAGGCTCGAAGCCGATATATAGATACTAATTATAATTAGTTAAGAAAGGCGAGGCTAGAGTACTAGAAGAATTAATATTATTATTAGAAAACTCCGCTTTAAGGAGCTATTTCACCTAATTATTCTATATATAATTAATATATATACGGAGGTAGTATTTTATTATAGTATTAAACCGCTCGGTTTAATTATCCGTCTAAGGATAGTACCTAGTAGATATATATTAATCGATTTTAAAGCGCTTATATAAGGCCTCCTAGAACTCCGATATAAACTAAGATCCTCGATCCGAAATAAAGATATCTAATAATTTATAAAGTTTTTATATATTCTAGTAGAAAGTATCGTAGGCTTCGTCTACTTTTATTAATATAGTTAATATTAGGTACTATATCTTAGTTAAGCGGTCTATAAAAATTAGGATATACCGATAAATAATTCATATAAAGGTATAAGGCGGTAGGGGATTTATATAATCTATCGAAACGTCTCTCTAACGTCGTTACGGGGGCGATAATAAATATAGTTATTCTTAAATATACTAGCGGGAAGGTTTAATTCTTCGGTATATATAGTAATTCTTAATAAATCGCTAGATAGTAGTATAGATATTAGGCTACTAATAGGCCCGACTAATTAATTCGTAATATTTAATATAATCTAGGTAACTACCCGCGATACTATTATAAACTAACTAGATTAGACGAAGGCGTAGTTTATTAGAATTCGGAATATATCTTTTTCCTTAAAAGTAGAGAACTTTATCCCTATCTTCGTATTTAGCGAGGGGAATTCCGTTATAATAACGCGTTTTAGAACGTAGTATTTCTAGGACTCTAGGGGCGAATTAATCGGCTTAATTAATTATATCTTATAATTAATAAATCGGGGTATTATATAGGTCTTTATCTAGGTTAATAGGCTAGTCTTTATTTAATTCGGGTTTATAGGACGTAAGTAGGGTCTAGGGTTCTAGATCGACGTCTATATCGGAGTTTATCGGGGTTATATAAATTAATATAAGATATAACTAAAAGGATTAGATAAGAATCTCTAGATCTATTACCGATATAATTAGGGTAACTAGGATTAAGACTAAAGTCGTTATATTTAGCGATATATTATAAATATAATCCTTAAGAATTTCTAGGGTTAGGTTTTTTCTTTTTAATATAATCTAGTATTAATATTAATATCTAAGATCTAATTTATCCCCCTCTTTAAGGAGGTCTCTTAATTAACGTATTAATATATTAGGTTTATTATTTTCTTTACTAGGCCGGTAAATAATCTTATAGTTAAAACGGGATAAGAACTCGCTCTATCTCGTTTAATAATAAAATAACGCCTTAAATAAGGTAAAATATTTAAGAGCCTTATAATCCGATATTATTTTAATAGGGAGAGTAAATCCCTTTAGTTTAAGATACTATTCCTTAAATATACGGACGATTACTATAAATTCTTTATTATAGATTTTATAATTATACTCGGTAAAGTTATACTTCTTTAAAAAGTAAATAATAAGACGAAGGATATTTTAATTATTATACTAGGATAGGACCCCCCTAGATATATAATTAAACGTATTTATTTCTACTATAATTTTATAGTTAAGGTCGAAATAAACTAGGATAATATTAAAGGTAAAAGCCTTCTTTAAGATATTAAAAGTTATTTAATATCAAAAACTTTACTCGAAGACGGTATCTTTTTTAGTTAGGGCTATAAGTAGTATAACGAGTTTACTAAATTTATAGATAAAACGCCGATAAAAGTTAACGAATCCTAGGAAACTTTAAACGTCTTTAATATTAACTAGCTATAATTAATTTAGGATAATATCGATTTTCTTTAGATTTATTTTAATCCCTTTAATAATAATAATTAATCTTAGGTATATAATTTTCTTAATATAGAAATTATATTTAGTAATATCTATTTAGAGCCCCGCCTCGCGGAGTTTCTAAAGAATATATTTAACGTAGATTTCGTACTCTTCCTCGATATCGCTATAAATTAGAATATCGTCGAGGTATACGGTATAGGTCTTATTAAGAAATTTACGAAGAGTATTATTAATATAATATTAAAACGAGGTAGGGTTATTATATAATCTAAATAATATAATAAAGTATTCGAATAGACCGAATCGGGTACGGAATATTATAAATTCTTCGTCGCCCTCCTTAACACGGAGGCGATTAAAAATAAATATAATATCTAATTTAAAAAATACCTTAATACGATTTAATCGATTTAAGGTTTCTAAGATTAAGGGTAAAGAGTATTTATTCTTTATAATAATAATATTAAACCCTCGGTAATTAACGTAGAAATATAGGCCTCCGCTAGGTTTCTTTACGAATAAGATAAAGAACGCGGTATAAAACCGACTAGCTCGAATAAAACCTTTACTAAGATTTTTATCTAGGTAACGGCGGAGTTCTAGAATCTTATTATAGTTTATACTATATAAGTTAAATAACGGAGGTTATAGCCCTTCTTTAAACTTAATAGTATAATTATATAACCGATACGGGGGTAAGGTATTAACGTCTTTTCTCGAAAAAACGTCTAAGAATTCATAATACCGCGTTAGTAGGATCGTAATTAAATTAATATTCTTATTATCTCGGTAGGCTTAAAGCTCTTCTTAAATAACGGCGGCGACGAGGTAAAACTCCCTATTTATTTTAAATATAACTCGGTTCTAAATTTAATCGTAAATATTTAATTTAAGATTTTAATTAAGGCGGGGTTTAGGTTTATAATATCTAGGTTCTTAATAAAACTAGGTACTTAGGGTCGAGATTTCTTTTAGAATACCTAAGAATTAATCGATTTCTATAAATAATAAACTAAACGCGGTTTATTTATTAAGTATAATAAACCGGGTAAATAATTAAGATCCTATCTTATATATATTAAGAGTAACTAGGTATTAGGTTCGTTATTCGTAGCGCTAGGATTTAGAACGAAGCGAGGCTAGGCTATAATATTTAATCTTAGGTATTTTTCTTTACTTAACGGTAGTAACGATACGACTATACTCGTTATTATAACTAGTTCCTATAAGAATAAGTAACTAGGATTAAGGCGGGGAAGACTCCTTTTAAATCTAGGTTTATTATTAATAAACCTAGAATTAAAGTAACTCCTTTTAAGTTCTAGGTTATTTTATATAAATACTAGACTAGGCTAGGGATTAGATTTATTTCTAATAAACCTAGGACTAGGTTAACTCTTTTTAAATCGAGGTTTACTTTTTATAAACCTAGGACTAGGTATACTATTAATAAACCTAAAGTTAGAGTAACTTCTCTCGAGTCGGAATTAATTATTTAATAATAGCGTTATCGTTTATAAATAATAACGGCTCTCTATATACTAGCGACTCCTTTTAAATCGGGGTTTATTTTATATAAATATCGGATAAGACTAAAGACTAGGATTCTTAAGTTTAGAAACTTTCTTAGGGTATAAAAAAGAGTTTATTTTCCGCGAAGATTTTTATAGAATTAAGGGTATAATTTCTTAAATAAAAATATAAGGCGAAGGTTAAAGAATTATCTAAGAAATTAGTAGTAACTTTATAACGGTAGAGGTATAGTAGGCCGATTACGACGGGGTATTAATTAAATTTAGTAATAAAGAAAACTATTCGTTCCTAATAATTATAAATATATAAAATCGTTTCTATAATATAAATAATACGTCCTATAACGATAGGTATATTATTAAAGGGTCGGATAATATAAAGATAATAAAGAAAGCGAAGGGGTAAATATTAGGTATATATAAAATTATAATCGATAAAAAGGTAACTAGATATACTAATATTAATTAAGGCTTTAATTTAAATTCGGGACTAGTTATTCCGTAGTTAATAAGAAATAATTATATATTTATTACGAAAAGTAGGGTCGGTCTTAAAAAGCTATATAATAGATTTAAACGAAAACTTAATTAATAACGAAGGTAAATTAAATAATATAACCGATAGGTAAAAAGGTATATATAGGGTTTTAGGTACCTATAGTCCTAGTATACGATTTTATATTAGGATTATTCTTTCCCGCGTCTAGGGTAACTCCTCCTATAACGTTTTTATTATCGTCGATGATAATTATAATACTAGATCGGAGGCTAGCTAGTTTAATTAAATAAGTTCTTATATTATACCTAGGCGATTTATAATAAAAGTAAAATCTTTATTTCTTATAAATAGCCTTAATAACCGGGGTTCTCGTTAATTTACCTTTAATAATAATTTAGGTAGAATCGAGGTTTATTAACTCCCTAAATAAAAGGGTTAGGGTTACGATAACGGGGCTAGGAGTACTCGTTATAATAAAGCGGGTTATAAAGATAGAAGCTAGTAAAGGTATAATAGGCCTCCTCGAGGTTTATTTTAATCTAGTAGGAGTAGTACTCTAGCGAGGTAGATAATATTTAATCTACCGGAGTTCTTAATCGATTTCGGAGTATATACGGACGTATTTATCGAAGGTATATAGCCGTTAATTATTAGTTTTCCTCTAGGAGATAAAGGCCTATTAGGTAGTATAATTAATATTATATTTTATAATATTAATTAAGGATTCGTTCTTTATTCGAGAATATTTCTTCTTTTAAATAACGAGGTTAAAATATTTATTAAAAAGTATAAAATCTTATTTAAGTTCCTAAATATAGTTCCGAGTATCCTTTTATTTAAACGGGTTATTATATACTTCCCGTAGCTTCTTTCGTTAATCGTTAAAACTAGTTAAGGTATAAAAACTCTTTTTTTAATAATAATTTATTAAGTTAAAGACCTTTTTACCGATAACTAACTTAAGCTCTATATAAGCGATTTTATTATTATCGGTAGGGTAACGGTTATAATTAATATATATCCGCTATATTAATATTTATTCCTAAATATCTAATTTATTTTAATCCCCTTAATATTCCGAGATATCTAGGAGTTTTTTAAATTTAAAAAGTATTCGAGATTATAAAGGGGTAGGTTATTAGATATTTAAAAAGAAAGACGAGCGTAGGCCTATAATAATAATATTACTAAGGGTATTTTTATCGAATATCTAGGGCGAGGGCTAAGGTATAATTTAAACTATAATAAATACGGCCTAGGTTATTACCTAAACGATAATATAAATTAAGGACTATATATCTAGCGTAGGAGGAGGAGGAGGCGTAAATAAAGATAAGGTATTTAATAAGGAATTACTCTCGGCTTAAATATATAAATAGTCGAAGGTATTAAGAAAACTAGTAGGGTTATTCTAAACTTCGGCGAGGAATTATTATATACGGTCTTCGGGGTTAAAGTATTAATCCTTTATAATAATTATCCTAGTATTAAGAAATATTAACTAGGTAGTTAATCTTTTATAATATTAAAAGACGAGATTAATATCTAGAGGTTTATTAAATTAATAACTAGTTTTATTAAATTATAACCTAGTTATAATATAGGAGTAGGTTAAAATAAAAGATAAAGAATAAAAGTTAGGGTAGAGCCAGTTATTATCTAAATAAAAACTAGCGTATAGAGTATTTATTTATTTCTTATCCCGACTATATTAAGATAGAAATAAGGAAACTAGCTTAGACTTAAATTAGATCTAAAATAAATTAAGTTAGGTTAAGGTAAATGAGGTTATACTATAATAATAGAAGAGAATAAATAACCCGAGGTAGTATTTTAACTACTAGGGGTATAGTTATATAACCTTAATTTATAAAAACTAACCTAAATACGAGATATATATAGAACTCTATTAATTATATAAATATAATACCGAAAGCCCGAAAGAAAAGCGTTCATCGGCAAATCTCAAAAGTAAATGTCAGTATACTCTAAGCGCTATCAGCCCTGTCAGAAAGCCGTCTACGGGTTTGCGCTGAAACTCTATATCAAATACTGACATAAGGATCGACGTTACTTTCAGCAAATAGTATTTACTGTCAGCAGGTTCAGCAGGTTCAGTAACTCGATAAATCGTCAGCAACTCAAATATCAGACGAATAGGCCCATTATATACCCTATAGCATGCGCATTTACATGCGCATTTGCATACGCCATAGTATAGGCCATAGTATGGGCCATAGTATACCCTATGGCATGCGCAATGGCGTGCGCAGCTTGCGCTTGCCATTGAATGGCATGCGAACGGCATGCGCAAAGGTATCCTGAATAGTATGCGAAGTGCGCCCCCCGCAGCAGCCCCTAAAACATCAGACGAAAGCCCCCCATAGCATACGCAATCATGGCATGCGCCAAGGCATGCGCCATGGTATGCGAAATAGTATGGTATTCATGTGCGCATACTCCCCGGATATGCCCGGGTAACGCCCCCGCGAGAACTTTCGCCAAAACTCATTATACCGGGCCCGGTAGGTCGCTGGCGTTGGTAGTCGTCGCTAGGGGTCGCTGCCGTCAATGGCGACGATCAGAGAACTTTATTTATTTCAGCCCTATGATAGGGCTGGCTGCTGTTAGTATACTAACGGTATATATAAGTTACTGAAGTTGCTAATCCTGCTGAAATTAACCCGGAGTTACGAACAGGATACTGCCTAGACCCCCGACTTACTGAACCTATTAAAAGTCACCTGCCCGGACCCCTAACTTACTGAACCTACTAACAGGACGCTAGCAGCCCTATCCGTAAATTAGGGCTACTAACAGCGTCCTGTCAGTAACTTTTCTTGGTAAAAGTTACTGGCAGGACGCTACCAGCCCTATCCGCGCGGTCGGTAACTGGGGTTTTAGCAGGAGTTTTTGAGATTTGCCGATGTTATATAGTCTACTCTAAATATTATAAATCCTAGAGTAGGGCGTACCTAGTTAGGTAGAAAGAGATATACCGAATTTAATAAAAATTAAAGAATAAATCTAAATAATTATTATAATCAAGGTTCGCTGAGAACCTTAATAAATTTAGTATATTTAATACACTAAAGATCTATTTACTACTCGATATAGTATATAGACTAATAAATAGGTAAGCGCTTAACTATTTATCTACTCGATATTAAAATAAACGAGTAAACGAATAAATAGCGTAGTTTCTTTCTTTTATATAAATTATATACTTTCTTAATAGATAGGAGTTTCGTATTTAACTTCCTTTAAAACTTTTAATTATAGATTCTAAATATAGACGTTTATTAAATTATTAATTAAATTTATTAAATTTATCTAGCCTTATCTTATATTAATACGAAACCTATTATTCTTTAATCCTTAATACTCTTCTCTACGAGTATTAATCTAGGTTTTATTAACGTTATATTTAGGTATCGAACGGAGAGCCTTAATATTTTAAATACCCTTAGGATAAATATTTTAGGATTAATAAAAACCTTAGCCTTAAGTATTTAAAACGGTATTAAAAAACGTAATATTATAAAAGAAGAGGACCGTATTAAGATTACCCGCCTAGACTACTACTATAAAGAGTATAAAAAGTTTAACGACTAGTTATTATAAATTTAACTATTCTTCGCCTTTAATAAGAATATTATACTAGTTATTAAATAAATAATCTTTATAATAATCTATATAAGAGGTAATATATAGAAATAGATTAAATTATTCCTAAAGCGCTATATAAAAGCCGTAAATAATAGCGATAATTTATTAATAAAGTTTTAAATAGAGAACTTCTTTAAATTTAAAACCGAGATTCGCTATATATTTAGACTATCTAACGAAAGTAATATAATAATTCGTATTATTTAATATTTAATATAACGAAGGTCTGCGTCCGATTACTCGGTATAATTTTAATATTATATAATATTTACGGACTAGGACGATACTACTTTTATAATAATATATCGACGAGGATTAAAAGATAATATAAAAAACGAATTTATACGAGTAGGAGCCGTTATAAAGGACCTCGATATATTTATAAAATAAGTAATTAAAATTAACGATAAGTTATACGAATATATAATAGAGAAATATTATAACGGAGGAGCTAACGGATAAGGACGTTTAGGAGTATATAGTAACGAATATAATTCGACTAGTCGTTACTACTATAAAAAACTTAACCTATATAATTATATATTAATAAAACTCGATTTTATTAAGAAGGGATTTATAAAAAGATTTTAAAAAAAAAGTAAATAATAATAAAGGGGTAAAAAAGTAATAAATTATTATAATTATAATAAGCCGGGCTATATCGCTAGGAACTATTATTCGAAGAATATAATAAATCGATAATAATTAAATATATTCAAGAAGGAGATACTGGATAATATAACCGGGTCCTCTAAAAATCTAGTATAAAACGATATTATATTTAATAATTTATTTAAGAAGTAAAGGGAGATTAAAGAAAAAATCGCTTAAAGAATTCGAGAACTCGAAGAATTAAATAATAATAATAATAAAACTCTAAAGGAAGACTTAAAGGAAGGATAAAAATAAAAATATAATATAATAAACTTTAAAGGATAACTTTAGGTAGTAGATTATATTAATAATTTTAAAACCTAATTTATTATATTAAAAAAAAAACCCGAAGATAAAAAAAAAGAAAAATAATAACCCTCTAAAATTTATTATACCTATAATAAATATCACCTAGGATATAAGGAGATATACTAGTTAATATATATAAACGAATATTATAAGTATTATTACGATAGTTTAAGAGAGTAAAAGTATATTATAAAATTAAAATATAATTATAGTTAATGGAATAACTATATTAAAAATAATTACCCGTAGTATTTAGTTAAGAAGAGGGAAAACTAAATCTTCCTAGGCCACGATAAAGAATAGTAATTATAATTACGAAACTAGATAAGATATAGTAAGGAAATAAAATATTATAATTAAAATAAATAATACTACTATTTAACCGAAGACTATAAGAGGTACTTCGAGTTTAAAGAGTACTACGGATTCTTATTTTCGTCGGGAAAAGACTAGTCCCTTATATTAAAAAGAAATATAAAGAGATTAATATATTAACCCTGAAATAATATCTATATTTAATTTAGTACGGTATATATATACGAATACTAGTAAAAGTTAACGGATATAGAGTCGTTACGATAATAGATTCAGGAGTAACTAGTAACTTTATATCTCGAATAATAATTTAAATAATTAACTTATTAATTTAAAAAAAAAGAAATAATATAAACTCTAGTTAACCGATAAGTCGAAGTTATTAATAGGAAGAATAAACGAGGAAATATTCCTACTATTAATTATTATTTAATATTATTATAAAGAAATTACCTTCGATATAATAAAAATAACTATTTATTATATTATTCTAGGAATACCTTAGTTAAAGAAATATAATCTAATAATAGATTAGAAGAGAGGAGTATTTATATTTCCGTATATTAAAGATATTACTAGTATAATATTTATACGCCTATAAAGGATATTTATAAATAAGAAGTTAAACCGTAACCCGGTCGAAGTTTATAGTACTTTATCTTTATATAAGGATAACTTTATATAAGAATCCGACTCGATATATATTAACTAAAAAGGTTAATAGGGCGAATAAATTAAAGTTTCTAAAAATAAAAACGAACCTCTTAATATCCTTAAAGAGTATTAATAATAAAAGTACCTTTTTTAAAAAGAGATAACTATAAAAGCATTACCTAAATATTAATTATAGGATTATAAAATCGAACTCGAACTAGGTAAAGTACCGATATTTAAACCTATTTATACTTTATTAAAAAAAGAACTCGGAGTATTTCGCGGGTATATCGACGAGAATCTTAAAAAAGAATTTATTCGAGAATCTAAATTATTAATAGGTTATTTAATCCTCTTTATAGTAAAGAAGGATAGAAGTCTACGATTTTATATAGATTATTAAAAGTTAAACGATATTATAATAAAGAATCGGTACCCTTTACTAAATATTAACGAGTTATAAAATCGGTTTATAATAATAAAAATCTTTATATAACTAGATCTTCGAGGCGCGTATAATTTAATTTGGATAAAAAAAGGCGAGGAGTAGAAGATTATCTTTAAAACTAAATATAATTATTACGAATACTTAATAATACCCTTTAGATTTATTAATATACTAGTAATTTATTGAATATTAATTAATAATATTATATAAGTAGTATACCTAGATATAACGGTGATTATATACCTCGATAATATATTAATTTACTCTACTAATAAGGAAGAATATATTTAATATATATAGAATATCTTAATTTATTTATTATTAACTAGACTTCTCTTTAAACTAGAGAAGTACGAATTTTATAAAGAATCGGTTAAATTCCTTAAATTTATAATTAATATTAAAGGTATTTATATAAGCCCTAAAGAGATTAAGAGTATTAAGGAATAATTTATATTATATAGTATTAAGACAGTATAAAGCTTTTTAGAGTTTATGAATTTTAATAAAAGATTTATTAAAGACTATTCTAAAAAGGTCTTATTATTAACGGATATTATAAAGAAAGATATTACTTTCTAATAAAGAGAAGAATAATAATAATTTTTCGAGGTATTTAAAAAGGCCTACGAAAAGCCGCCGGTATTATATTCCTTTCGAAGTAATAAACTAGCTCGAATCGAAACCGATATTTTAGATTTAATAATAAATACTTATATACTTTAATAGAGAGACGATAAATAATACCCTATTATATATTATTCTAGAAAAATATTATTAGCGGAATAAAACTATAATATCTATAATAAGGAATTACTAGGAGTAGTATCCGTATTAGAATAATAGCGGGTATATATAGAAAGTTATTTAGACTTTATTATCTTTATAAATTATAAAAACCTCCTTAACTTTACGATAATAAAATAATTAAACCGAAGGTAAATTAAATAATTAGAACTACTAGGATAATATAAATTTAAGATCTTCTATATTTTAGGGAAGGATAATAATCGCGCCGATATATTTAATAAACGAGAAGATTATATAAAGGATAAGAACGTAGTAATATAACTAGTCCTTATTTAATAATAGGATAGATCGCTAGTCTTAGTATAATAACTAGTAGTAATACTATATATCTCTATTCCCGGAATTATAAATAGTATTTGGAAAGAATATAAAAACGATACTTTAATTATTATATTAAGAAGTTAATAATTATAGGCTAAACTATTAGAATATAATAAAAAGATTTATCTTCTTAAAGGATATTTTAAAGAAATTATTCGCGATTATTATAATAATCTAGTTTAAGGATACCCTAGAGTTATTAAAACTATAGAATTTATCTATAAAGAATACGACGCGCTAGGATTAAAATCGTACGTCGAGAAATATATTAAGAAATATATCGAATACTAGTAGAATAAATCTATAAGGTATATTAAATATAATTAAATCTAATTCGCCCTAGTACTAGAAATATTATAAGACGATATTATAATAAATTTCGTTATTAAATTATTAAAATTAAAGGACCCTATTACTTTAGAAACCTTTAACTTTATAATAATAATATATAATAAACTTAGTAAATACGTAATAATAATATTAATTAAGGAAATTTATAAGGCCGAATAAGTCGCCTTCGTACTATTAAATCGATTTATTAAAGATTATAAAATACCTAGGTCGATTATCTTTAACTAAAATAAATAATTTACCTTTAATTATTAAAAGATATTAATTAATACTATCGGAACTAAGTTATAAATATTAATTATATATTACTTATAAACGAATAGGTAGATAAAGTGGATAAACTAGATAATAAAAATATATTTATAATACTACGTAAATAAGAAATAAAATAATTAGGTAAGACTTCTACCTATAACGTAACTCGCGTTTAATAACGCGTAGTTTAATATAATAAAACTTATATTATTCTTCGTAAATTATAATAAATATATTAATATATTTCTAGACCTAAAATAGGGATTTAACGCGTATAAAGCGCCAGTCTATATAATTAATATAAAAGCGTTATATAAAGAAATATAAACCTAGATTAAATTAATAAATACTCGGATTAAATTAACGGTAAATAAATATTAAAAAAAGTTTCTTTAATTAAAGAAGGGGGATAAAGTATATTTCTTAATAAAAAATATAATAAATAAAAAACCGAGTAAGAAACTAGATTATATTAAAATCGGATTATTTTCGATTAAAAAGAGTAAGAGACTAGTTAATTATAAATTAAATCTTTTAACCGACACTAAAGTATATTTAATATTCTATATCTCTTGATTAAAGTTAATAAACTTTAAAATATCTTTATAAAATACCTTTTATTTCTAGATTAAAGAAGAAACGGAGTTCGAGGTAAAGGAGATTCTAAATTAAAAAGATTAAAACTACCTCGTTAAATAAAAAGATTATAATAAGTCGGAAAATATTTAGGAGTTATTAATAAACCTAGTTAATTACCGGGAACTTTTAAAGAAGTTCTAAAAATAACGGTATAAAAAAGCTAGTCGAAGGTCCCTAGCGAAAAAGATTTTAAAGATATAAAATTATCGAAATATAGAACCGAGGTTATAATATATTTTATTTCGCCGAATTTCTTAAATTCTTCTAGACGCTCTAACTCCTCTATATCCGTAGAATCTTTATCGAATAATTTTTATTTATACTCTTTTAAGAATTTCTTTTATTAACGAAATCTTTTTAATTTCGTATTCTTTTAGTTAACGACTTCGTTCGCTATTTTTTATATAATTTTAGTTTTTTCTTCCTTACGTTTTAAATACTCTAGAGTCTTATTAATTCTTAGAAGATTAACGATAGACTTTAAGGGTTTATATTTTTTCCCGGTCTTAATATACTCCCCGTATTTCGACGATAACGAGGATAATCGATATTCGGTTTAACGTATTACTTAACGTATATATATAATTATAGTTATAAGGCCTTTAGAGATAACTTATTCCTATAGTTTATTACGTTAATTTATTTAACGAGAAGATATAAAATTATTTTTAAAAATAAAGAAGGTTAAAAGAGAGGGGTAATATTATAATTAAAATTTACTAAAAACCTTAATAAACTTAATATACTTAATATATTAAGAGTCTATTTACTACTCGATATAATATATAGACTAATAAATAAGTAAATATTTAACTATTTATCTACTCGATACTAGAATAAACGAGTAAACGAATAAATAGCGTAGTTTCTTTCTTCTATATAAACTACGTATTTTCTTAATAAATAAGAGCTTCGTATTTAACTTCCCTTAAAACTTTTAATTATAAATTCTGAATATAAATATTTATTAAATTATTAATTAAGTTTATTAAATTTATTTAGTTTTATTTTATATTAATACGAAGCCTATTATCCTTTAATCCTTAATACTCTTCTCTACGAGTACTAACCTAGGTCCTATCGACGTTATATTTAAGTATCGAACGGAGAGCCTTAATAATAATTCGCGATATTATCGAGGATAATAGCCCTAAGCTCCTAGGTATAACTAATTAATAATAAATTTATACTAGTACCGGCTAGGGGTATAAGGAAGAGGAAAGTAATAACGAATATAATTAATAAAATCTAAAACGCGGTTACTATACCTAGGAAAATAAGAAGGCCGAGATAAAATAATAAATTAATAGTAATATTTAGGTAAATAATCCTTTAAGTCTTAAATAACCTTCTAATAATAATATCCGATTAACTAGACGAAAACCGGTGAAAACTAATACTATTAAATAATTAAGAAATAAACGAGGAATTTACGAATATAATATTAACGTACGATAAATTATAGTACCTAATTTAAAATCGTATAGTATAATATTAAAAAGGAGTCGAAGCTAATAATAGGGTTACTCTAAAACGAATAAATTAAAAATATCGATATTATAGTTATCTAGGAACCTAGTTAAAATCCTACTACCTAGGCGCTATATAATAATAATATTAACTATTTCTATTTAGTATATAAAAGAGGCTTAAAGGCCCGTATATACTTCTATATAAATAAAAGAATCGATATAAATAACTAGGAGTTAGTTTATTATAAAAGCGACTTATACTTTATAAGAATTATATTAAACGAGCGAAGAATAAAAAAGGAATCTCGGTCGAATAAAATCGAGGAGGAGGAGGCTACTAGTCGAGGAATCCTTTATTATAAAGAGGTATAGATTTATAATATATATAACTCCTTACCGATATAGTATACCTCGACTAATAGTCCGTTAATATTACTACTATTAGAGGAAGTATTAACGGAGGAAAACGAATATATTCTTTTAAAAGATTTTAACCTCTACTACCCTAGCTAGAATAATACTAGGCGATATATATATTATACTATAACTAATTATCTCCTAGGAATAATAAAGTCGAGGGAAATAAAATTAGGGTTATTAAAAATATCTATTATATAAAAAGCCCGAGGATACGAAAATATAATCGATTTATTATTCTTTATAAAAAGAGTATACTAGGTTATAAATAACTTTATAGTCCGTAAAGATTTATACTATAACTCCGATTATAGGCTAGTAGTAATAGAATTCGAGTAAATATAAAAAAGAGTAATATTATATACTCGGTATACCTAGAAAAAAATTAAGGATAACGTTATTTAAAAAGAAATATAATAGGGCGTAAAATCTCTTTATTAAATATTAAAAAGACTAAAATTTAAAAGTAAAAAAAATATCGACTAATACCTAAATAAAATAATAGGAGGTTTCTAAGAAATTATCGAGTTTATAATTTTATAGGCCCGTTTATATTAAAGAGTTAAATCCTACTAGAACTCCCGTTATACTAGTATTATATTAAAGGTAAAGGAATATATAAAGAAATATAAATAAAGTCGAAATACCCGGACGGAGGAGGCCCTAGATATAGTAAATAATAAAAAAATATATATAATTCGAAGAACGAAAATATTCTTTTAATGGGAGAGTATATATAAAACCTCGCTAAAGTCGACGGGAGTATAAAAACTCGTAAAATAAAGAAGAGAGAAAAATAACCGCCCTAAAGAACTTCTTTAATTCCTAGTTATTAAAAACGGTAGAGGAGGAAAAGTTAAAGACTTCGAGGGTAAAATAAAAGTTTTATAAAGAGTACTATTTCCCCCTCTACGGATAATAAACTTAAATAATATCGATAAAATAAGGTACCCGGAGCCCGTTAAAATAAACTAGGAAATAATTAAGATAGAAATATATAAGATAATATAATACCTAACTATTAATAAAATACTAGGAATAACTAGAATCCTAAACCGATTCCTAAAAGTTATAATAAAAACGGAAGTAATAAATACTATCGTCTATTTATTCTAGGCCTACTTTAAATAAAGATATTACCCGAGGTATTTTAAAAAGATTAATATAATAATCTTTAAAAAATTAAAAAAAGGCGATTATTTAGAGTTAAACTTATATAAGTTTATTATACTCCTCGATATATTTAATAAGGCGCTAGAAATAATTATCTCTAAAAAGTTAAATAATATAACGGAGGAGTACGAATTACTACTATTATAATAAATAGAGGCTAGACGAAAGCGTTTAATAGAGACCGCGCTAGAGACTCTTATAGATATAATATATACTATATAGAATTATAGTAGGAACGGGAGGGGAAAGGTAGTAAACCTACTATTATTAAATATAACGGGAGTATTCGATAACGTTTTATATAAAAGGCTATTATACGACCTACGAATAAAAGATATTCCGAGCCTAATTATTAACTAAATAATAAACTTTCTATCGGATAAAATTATATCTATAAGATTTAAAGGAAGAATAAATACGGTAGAGGAAATAATAACGGGTATTCTATAAGAATCGCTTATTTTACCCGTACTCTTTCTATTTTTTAATATACTAATAATCGAGGAGTATACTAAAATAAACCTACCGGTATAAATTAGAGAATTCGTAGAGGACGTCTACCTACTCGCCTATAACGAGAGTATAAAAAAGAATTATACGAATTTAAAACGGGCCTACGATATTTATTTAAAGTAAATAATTATTTATAAAGTATTATTTACCCCCTAAAAGTACGAGCTAGTTTATATATCTCGAATACCGAAGAAGTTTAATATAGAAATAATAATAAATTTTAAAAACGTAATTATCGAACCTAAAGCGAGTATTAAAGTTTTAAAACTATATATCGATTTAAAATTAAAATAAAAACTATACCTAACCTAAATTAAAATTAAAGCGATTAATTAAAACCGCGCTATAAAATACTTAATTAATTCGATATAAGGCGCTACCTTCGCGAAGTATAAAATAGTATATAATATAATAATTAAATTAATATTAATATTTACGGCTCCGATATAATATTAATTAAAAGGAATAACGGAGGTTATAAAGAGATATATAAAGATACTAATAATTATCTAGAATAACTACTTTAGGACGATTTTAAAAGTATTTAAAATTACCCTAATTCTAGTACTCGAGGTTAAATCGGTAATCGCGTTAATTAACCTCTAATTAGACCGCCTAGTAATATAATATTAAATAAATCGGGGGACCTATTTAGTTACAACTATAAAAAATATACGGATCTAGAATAAACTCTAGCGTAGAGGAGGTAAATAATAATAAATACCTCTAATATTATTAATAAAAAAAAAACCTAAATACTTCGCGCCCTAGGATTTAAAGAATAATATAAAGTAACTATAACTATAAAGAGGAGAAAAGACTAGATAAACTTAATCGAAGATATTAAAGAATATTAAAATATTAAAATTATCGATTAGAGAGTAAAAAACTAGGCCCGCTAGCGATAACTAAATAAACAGGAGAGTTATAAAATAATAATCTCTATATAAACTATTAACCCGGTTTAAAAAGGAGATTTATTTAGGGACTAGTTCGATTATTATAATTAACTAAAAAAGGTTAAAAACTTTATAACGATATAATTAAAATACGATAAAATCGGACTAAATAAATTCCTATACCGAAAAAAGGTATTTATAATCCGCAGCGCTAACTAATAGTATAGATAAAGAAAATAAAATATAAAGTATATACTATTATTTTACCCGGAATTAGCTAGGGATAAAGCGGAGCTAATAAAATAAATAAATATATACGATTTTAGGAAGATATTAATATAGGCCTAAAATATATATATAACCGCGTAGTAGATAATAAAAACGGGATAATTCGGCTAATTCTCTTTTATTAAAGAATAGTTAATATAATTTAAATTATTATTAAAACCTAGCGATATATTTAAATCTATAAAGGAAAGAAAGAAAAGAAAGAAACCGCCGGCCGGAGGGTCGTAGGTATCGATTATTTAATAAATTTATAATAAAGCGGCCTATACGCTTATAAAATAAGTAAATAAAATCTAAAGTTAAAATAAAAGAGAAACGGAGGGAAGGATAAATAATATTTTAAAATAATTATAAGTATCGGCTATTAACTAGTAAAAAGAGGAAATAAATTATTAATAAATTAGAGTTTTTAACCGACGAGGTTTCTTTAATAATTAATAGGCGCCGCTAATAACCCTATTAAGAAAGTATTCACGAAACTCCTTTATTAATAGAGTAGTTTTATTAGAGTAAGTATATAAATTAATTAATTAATTAATCAATAGGCCTTTTAAAATTATTATATATAATTTTAAATATTATTATAATATCTAGTCTTAAAATTACTACTTTTAATTTTATAATTTAAAAAATAGAGATTATAATTACCCTTATTTCTTTATCTCTTTCCGATAATTAACTACTAGTCTAAAGAGTAAATTTATTCTAAAGCGTTAATAATAATTTAGTATTTAACGGCGATACTCCTTTATAATTAAAATACTATAACGATATATTAATAAAATTTAATTTTCTAGCCTAATAAAAGATTTTAAAATTATAAATAATTAATTTAAATACTTAACGGGCCTACCTAAAATTTAACTTTTTCTATTTTATAAAACTCTTTAAATTATTATAATTAATCTAGATTTTAATATAATAAAGGCTACCTTCTAAATAATATTACTATTATTTTATTACCGTTATAATAACGAGTAATTTTTAATTATAAATCTTATAATTTTATTCTAGGGGATTTAATTTCCGTAATTAAAATATTATAAAGTATTAATAACTATTCTTATCCTATTATAATAATATAAAGTTAAAATTAAAATTAGAAATATCCGTCTTTATATATAATTATTTAGTTAGATCGTAATAACGTAGAAAAGGCGCGTTTATAAATATATCTCGTAAAATCTAAAACGCTTCCGTAGCGTTATTTATTTATTTTATTATCTTTAAATAAGTTAGTAAACGGTATAATTATATTAAAATAACTATTTATAAATTATTTATAGAAGTTAACGAAGCCTAAAAAGCTTTATACCTCCCGATATATTTTCGGTTAAGATTATTCCTTAATAATTTTAATATATTCCGGGTTTATAATTACTTTATTAATAAATATAATAAAATTTAAAAACTCGACCGTTTCGGTATTAAATTAATATTTCTTAAAGTTAATAAATAGCTAGAATTAACGTAATCGTTTAAATATTTATTTAATATACTATTAATACTCCGCTGGATTAATATTATAAATTAGGATATTATCTAAATATATTATATCTATTATATCTATTATATCTATTAAATTTATAAACGTATAGTTAATATAAATTTAAAATATCGCCGGTGCGTTAGCGAGCCTAAAAGGTGTAATTAAATATTCGAAATAATTATAGCGAGTTCGGAAAATAATTTTTTATTTATCGCCTTCTTTAATCCGGATCCTATAATAGGTATCCTTAAGATTTAATTTTATAAAGATTTTAGAACCGTATAAACGGTCTAATATCTCGGTAATTAAAGATAACGGGTATCGATTTTTAATTATTACCGCGTTTAAGCCCTAGTAATTTATATAAGAATATAACCTACTATTCTTTTTAAATATAAAAAAAATAAATATTTTAATTAAAGATATTAAATAACTAATCTAGTCTTTATAAAATAGAGATTTTAAATAACGTCGTAACTCCGATAATTTAATTTAAAATAAGTTATAAAAAGGTTTATAAAGCGGTTCTTTATTAATTTTTATTTTAATAATATAATCTCTTTATTTAAAAATAGGTAGGGTACTCGTCTTTTTATTTAAAAAAATATTATAAAACTTTATAAATTCCTTAAGAACCTTTAAGTTAAAAAGTTTTTTCTATTTATTTTACGCCACCGTAGTATATACGACTACGAATATATTCGGTTTATTTTTAAAATTACTAGTGAACTTAACCGGTTCCTTAATTTATAAATTACTAGAATTAATTTTAACCCGCTATTAATCCGCTTTAAAATTAATTAATATCTTTAATTAATATAACCTAAATATACCTAGAATAATATCTAAATCTTTAAAATTTATAGCGTAGAATAGAGTATTATATTTATATTTATATTTTTAATTTTAATTATTAACTATCTAATAGTCTAATTAATATATATTATAATAATATATACTTTACCCGCTAATTATTTTAACTAGCGGTAAAGTAGCGTTATAAAATTCTAAATCGTTTTTAATAATAAACCGTTATAAGATTAAATTAATCTACGCTTTAAAGTTAATTAAGGTAATAAGTTATTTAATTTTATTTTAAAGAGTAATCTAACCCTTAGAAAGAATAAAAGAATATATCTCTATTAATTTTTTTTTACCCTTCTTCCGAGGCGTAAATTAAGTTTAATTATCTTTTACCGATACTATACCGATATTTATAATTAATTTATTTATATCGGGATATCTAGGTTTAATATAACTTTCTACTTTATAATAATAATAAATAATTTTTTTATATAAAGAATTAATAGTATTAACTTTACGTTTATTACCCTTCTTTTTTAGATATATTTATTTAATATTATCGCCGGCGTTAAGTTTAATAATTCGGTTTATTATAAATTTTCCTTTATTAAGGTTCTTTAATTAAGAACCCGAATTAAAATTAAAGCCGCCTATTAATTATATATACTTTAAATTCTTTTTTTATATAATAACCTAGGTAAGAATCTCTTCCCTTTAAATAAATATATTATTAATATTAAAGATTTTATTCTTAAACTTAGGTTTAAATTTAGTTAAAAAGAAATTTATTTTATACTCCTTTAAAAACGGGGGTAATTAGGTCTTTATTTCTTTAAAATAAACCTTAAATAACGATATCTTTTAATAAGATTATTATTTAACTTCCTCCTATTTTTTATAAATAAAGAGACGGCGGTTAACTAGATCTATTATTAAATTAAAAAGAAACTTTCTAAAAAAGCTAAATATAATACTAGTTAAACTATATAAATTATAGTATTTATATTACTACGTTAAAGAGTCACCCTCTAACGAGTCTATATAATATATAATCTTTAAATAATCGGTAGTAAAATATTTAAGACTAATTAAAAATTAATATTTATATCGCGGAACTAGTATAAATATTTACCTTCGCTCGTATTTTTATAAAAACGTATTTTATTAAAGCGTAACGTTTTCGCCCTAATAAAGATATCTCTATTAAATATAGTTAAATTTATTATTATTCTATTAGTAGGTGTAATAATTAGGGGACCTTTATTATAAATAATAAATTCTATTAATACTCCGCTAGCGAGCGTAGAAATAATAGGATTATATAATTTTAAATTTTAAATTTATAATACTCTTAACTTTTATTATTATTTAAGGTAACGGTTTTCTTTTTTAATAATTTTAAACTCTATATCTAAAGTCTCTTCGGGGGTAATAATACTTTCGAATTTATTATTATTTTTATAATAAAGGTCGTCGGAGGGGGTTTAATTAATATTATTATTATTAAATTCTTCTAGACGTCCCGAGGTTAAACCCGATATTATAATAATAATAAGTCTTTTCCTTAGAAAGGTTTAAAAGATTAAAATTATAATATTTAAAACTACTAGTATAGAGCTAGCGGTTTAATAATAATATAAAAAATATAAAATAATTATAGAGTTTATTATTAGGTAGTTTTTAAATCCTAAATTTAATAGTAGAATTAATCTCTAAAGATTCTAATAAAACGGGGGAATATTAACTCGATATAAAATTATTAAAAGTTAGAACCCCGCGATATTAAGACTAGAACCCCGTATTAATAAATAATAATATTATAAAGGTAGCGGAGCGTAGGTATATATAATATATTAATACCCTTAACGAGGCGTAGATATATATAACGTACTACTACTTTATATTTTTAGAGACTTACTTATATAATATAAAAACGAATATATTAATAAGGAACGCCTATATATCCCGAAATTAATAAAATAGAATATTTTCGAACTCTTATATAATAAGCGAAATTATATAGGATTTTATAGAATATATAAAAATATCGCCGATAGTTATTATATATAGTATTTAACTCGAAGATTTAAACGCTATATTTTATACTATCCTTAATATTAACTTAATTAGATAAAGAGGTATATATTATATAGTATTTTAAAACTAATCCTAATAGAGCTAAAGATCTATTATTATATTATTATCGATTTTATTATAATACTATTAAGGCTCTCCGTTTAATACCTTAGTATAACGTCGATAGAACCTAGGTTAGTACTCGTAGAGAGGAGTATTAAGGATTAAAGAATAATAGACTTCGTATTAATATAAAATAAACCTAGATAAATTTAATAAATTTAATCAATAATTTAATAAACGTCTATATTTAGAATTTATAATTAAAAGTTTTAAGGAAAGTTAAATACGAGGCTTTTATTTATTTAAAAAATACGTAGTCTATATAAAAGAAAGATACTTCGTTATTTATTCGTTTACTCGTTTATTCTAGTATCGAGTAAATAAATAGTTAAACTTTTACCTATTTATTAATCTATATATTACGTCGAGTAATAAATAGTCCCTTAGTGTATTAAATATATTAAGTTTATTAAGATTCCTAGCGAACTTTAATTGTAATACTATCTCTCCTTTTTAACCTTCTTTATTTTTAAAAATAATCTAATATCTTCTCGTTAAATAAAGTAATATAATAAACTATAGAAATAAGTTATTTCTAAAGATCTTATAATTATAGTTATATATACGCGTTATATAATACGTTAAACCGAATATCGACTATCCTCTTTATCGTCGAAGTACGAGGAGTATATTAAGACTAGAAAAAAATATAAATCTTCAAAGTCCGTTATTAATTTCTTTAAAATTAATAAGGCTCTAAAGCGTTTAGAACGCGAAGAAGAAAAGATTAAAATTATATAAAAAGTAGTTAATAAGGCCGCGTTTATAGCGAACGATATCGTTCGTTAAAAGAATACAAAGTTAAATAGACTTCGCTAATAAAAGAAATTCCTAAAGGAGCGTGAATAAAAAATATTTAATAAAGATTTTACGGATAAAAAGAAATTAAAGCGCTTAAAAGAACTAGAAAAATTCGGTAAAATAAAGCGCGCGGCGGCTTTAACTTTATATTTTAATAATTTAATAATACGAAGACGATTTACTCGGCCTTATAAATTTCTTTAATCGGTATTATTATAATATATTTACTAAGTTTATTATAAATTATTATTATCGAGTTAAAGATTTCTAAAGTAATAGGGTCCTTTAATTTAAGTAATTTAATAATAAAATCTATTATAATATCGTCCTACGGTATTTCTAGTACTAGGGCGAATTAGATTTAATCGTATTTAATATACCTTATAAACTTATTCTATTAGTATTTAATATATTTCTTAATATATTTCTCGACGTGCGATCTTAATCCCGGTACGTTATATTCTTTATAAATAAATTCTATAGTTTTAATAACTCTAGAGTATCCTTAAACTAGATTATTATAATAATCGCGAATAATTTCTTTAAAATATCCTTTAAGAAGATAAGTCCTTTTATTATATTCTAATAGTTTAGTTTATAGTTACTAACTTTTTAGTATTCTAGTTAAAGTATCGTTTTTATATTCTTTCTAAATACTATTTATAATTCCGGGAATAAAGATATATAAGGTCGCTACTAGTTATTATATTAAAACTAGCGATTTATTTTATTATTAAATAAGGATTAATTATATTCTTATATTCTTATCCTTTATATAGCCTTCTCGTTTATTAAATATATCGGCGCGACCGTTATCCTTCTTTAGGGTATAGAAAATCTTAAATTTATATTATTTTAATAATTCTAACTATCTAATTTACTTTCGGTTTAACTATTTTATTATTATAAAATTAAGAAGATTCTTATAGTTTATAAAGATAATAAGGTTTAAATAACTTTCTATATATATCCGTTATTATTCTAATATAGATACTACTACTAGTAATTCCTTATTATAGATATTATAGTTCTATTCCGCTAATAATATTTTCTTAGAATAATATATAATAGGGTATTATTTATCGTCTTTTTACTAGAGTATCTAAGCGCCTATTATTAAATCTAAAGCGACGGTTTCGATTCGAGCTAGTTTATTATTTCGAAAGGAATATAATATTAATAGTTTTTTATAGGCCTCTTTAAGCGCCTTAAAAAATCGTTATTATTTTTTCTCTTATTAAAAAGCGATATCTTTCTTTATAATATTCGTTAATAGTAAAGCCTTTTTAGAATAGTCTTTAATAAATCTTTTATTAAAGTTCGTAAATTTTAAAAAACTCTATACCGTTTTAATATTATATAGTATAAATTATTCTTTAATACTCTTAATTTTCTTAGGGTTTATATAAATACCTTTAATATTAATTATAAATTTAAGGAATTTAACCGATTCTTTATAAAACTTATATTTCTTTAATTTAAAAAGAAGTCTAGTTAATAATAAATAAATTAGGATATCCTATATATATTAAATATATTCTTCCTTATTAGTAGAGTAAATCAAGATATTATCGAGGTATATAATTACCGTTATATTTAAATATACTCGTATAATATTATTAATTAATATTTAGTAGGTTACTAGTACGTTAATAAATCCGAAGAGTATTATTAAGTATTTATAATAACCGTATTTAATTTTAAAGGTAGTCTTCTACTCCTCGTTTTCTTTTATTTAAATTAAATTATACGCGCCTTAAAGATTTAATTATATAAAGATTTTTATTATTATAAACCGATCCTATAACTCGTTAATATTTAATAAAAGATACCGATTCTTTATTATAATATTATTTAATTTTCGATAATCTACGTAAAGTTATAGACTTTTATTCTTCTTTATTATAAAAAGGATTAGATAACCTATTAATAATTTAGATTCTTAAATAAATCCTTTTTTAAGATTCTCGTCGATATACCCGCGAAATACTCCGAGTTCTTTCTTTAATAAAGTGTAAATAGGTCTAAATATCCGTTATTTATTAAATTCGAGTTCGATTTTATAATTTTATAGTTAATATTTAGGTAATATTTTTATAGTTATCTTTTTTTAAAAAAGATACTTTTATTATTAATACTCTTTAGGGATATTAAGAGATTCGTTTTTACTTTTAGAAATTTTAATTTATTCGCCCTACTAACCTCTTTAGTTAATATATATCGAGTCGGGTCTTTATATAAAGTTATTTTTATATAAAAATAAAGTACTATAAACTTCGACTAGATTACGGTTCGATTTTTTATTTATAACTATTCTTTATAAGTATATAGATATTATATTAACGATATTTTTAATACGCGGAAATATAAATACTCCTTTTTTTTAATCGATTATTAGATTATATTTCTTTAACTAAAATATTCCTAGAATAATATAATAAATAATTATTCTTATTATATCGAAGGTAATTTCCTTATAGTAGTATTAAATAATAACTAGTAGCGAGAATATTTTTTTATTTTTTTTTTATTAATAACTTCGACCCGTCGGTTAATTAAAATTTATATTATTCTTTTTTTTCTCGAGTTGATAAATTAATTACCTAAATTATTATTCGAGATATAAAGTTATTAGTTACTCTTAAATTTGTTATTATAACGACCCTATATCCATTAACTTTTACTAGTATTCGTATATATATACCGTACTAAATTAAATATAGATATTATTTTAAAGTTAGTATATTAATCTCTTTATATTTTCTTTTAATATAAGGAACTAATCTTTTCCCGATAAAGATAAAAATCTATAGTACTCTTTAGACTCGAAATATCTTTCGTAATCTTCGACTAAATAATAGTATTACTTATTTTAATTATAGTATTTTATCTCCTTATTATATCTTATCTAGTTTTATAATTATAACTATTATTCTTTATCGTAGTTTAAGAAGATTTAGTTCTCTCTTTTCTTAACTAGGTATTACGAATAATTATCTCTAACGTAGTTATTCTATTAACTATAATTATATTTTAGTTTTATAATATACTTTCGCTCTCTTAAGTTATTGTAATAATATTTATAATATTCGCTCGTATATATTAATTAATATATCTCCTTATATCTTAAGTAATATTTATTATAGGTATAATTAATTTTAGAGGGTAATTTTTTTTTTTTTTTTAAGTTTCTTTTCTAATATAATAAAATAGGTTTTAAAATTATTAAGGTAGTCTACTACCTAAAATTATCCTTTAGAGTTTATTATATTTTATTCTTATTTTTATCCTTCCTCTAAATCTTCCTTTAAAGTTTTATTATTATTATTATTTAATTTTTCGAGTTTTCGAATTCTTTAAGCGATTTTTTTTTATTATCCCTCTACTTCTTTAATAAGTTATTAAATATAGTATTAGTTTATACTAAATCTTTAGGGGACCCGGTTACGCTATTCGGTATCTCTTTCTTAAATATATTTAATTATTATTAATTTATTATATTTTTTGAATAATAGTTCCTAGTAATATAGCCCGGTTTATTATAATTATAATAATTCATTATTTTTTTACCCTTTTATTACTATTTACCTCTTTTCTAAAATCCTTTCGTAGGTCCTTTTTTAAATAAAATCGAGTTCTATTAATATATAATTATACGGGTTAAGTTTTTTATAACGGTAATAATTAGCCGAATTATATCCGTTATTATAAACTCCTAAACGTCTTTATCCGTTAACTCCTCCGTTATAATATTTCTTTATTATATATTCGTATAGCTTATTATTAATTTTAATTATTTATTTTATAAATATATCGAGGTCCTCTATAACGGCTTTTATTTATATAAGTTCGTTTTTTATATTATCTTTTAGTCCTCGTCGATATATTATTATAAAAATAGTATCGTCCTAGTCCGTAAATATTATATAATATTAAAACTATACCGAGTAATCGGACGTAGACCTTCGTTATACTAAATATTATATAATACGAATTATTATATTATTTTCGTTAGATAATTTAAATATATAGCGAATCTCGATTTTAAATTTAAAGAAATTCTCTATCTAAAACTTTATTAATAAATTATCGGTATCGATAACATTTTCATATAATACTTTAGGAATAATTTAACCTATTTCTATATATTACTTTTTATATAGGTTATTATAAAAGTTATTTATTTTATAACTAGTATTATATTCTCGTTAAATATAAAGAATAATTAGAATTATAATAACTAGTCGTTAAATTTCTCGCGCTCTTTATAATAATAGTTTAGGTAGGTAATCTTAATACGGTCTCTTTCTTCTATAATATTACGTCTTCTAGTATTATTTTAAATATTTAGGGTTAAGATCTTTATTAATTTTAAAATATTTATTCTAAAGGTATTTAAAATATTAAGACTCTCCGTTTAATATTTTAGTATAACGTCGATAGGACCTAGGTTAGTATTTATAAAAAAGAGTATTAAAGATTAAAAAATAATAAATTTTATATTAATATAAAATAAAGTTAAATAGGTTTAATAAATTTAATTAATAATTTAATAAACGTCTATATTTAAAATCTACAATTAAAAGTTTTAAAGAAAGTTAAATACGAAGCTTTTATTTATTTAAAAAATATATAATCTATATAAAAGAAAAAAACTACGTTATTTATTCGTTTACTCGTTTATTTTAATATCGAGTAAATAAATAGTTAAACGTTTATCTACTTATTAGTTTATATACTACGTCGAGTAGTAAATAGTCCCTTAGTATACTAAATATACTAAGTCTATTAAGGTTCTCAACGAACCTTGATTATAATAAACGCTCCCTATATTTATAAACGGATATAATTATTTAATAACTATTATTTATAAGTTCTCGAAAGTAATTATTACGGCCTTAAGGAAAGATATATTTAGCGCCGAAAAATAAATAAATATACTACTTCTCGTCTTTACCGACTAGGGAATTCTAAAAACGATTATTTTTAATAAAGACTTTAAGTTTCTTTTAAGTTTATAAAAGGTAATCTTTAAAATATTAAAAACTAAATTAATAATTTCTACTACCTACTACCCTTAATTTAACGGTTATTTAAAACGGATAAATTAAATTATAGAAATAGTATTACGATTTTATTTAATATACTACCTTAATAATTTATAAAATAAATTCGTAACTATTTTATAATCTATTATAAATAATTCTTTAAATTTAATAACGACGATTTCGTCGAATAAAATTATCTATAATATAAAGTTTAATAATAGAACTTTAGTTTAAAATATAATAGGAAAGATAAATCTTATCGATATTAAAACTATTAACCGGAAGGAAGCCGTTAACACGATTTTATTTATAACGATTAATATTAAATTTCGGTATAATAATAAATATATATCCTTAATAATATAAAAAGGGGATATAACTTTTTTAAAATTATATAAAGATTATAAGATCCCGGGTTTAAAGAATTATAAACTTTTAAATTAAAGAACTAGCCCGTTTAAAATTCTAAAATAAATAAATAATTTAATTTATAAATTAAAGTTATCGCCGATAATAAATATCTACCCCGTTATTTCGGTCGCCGTTTTAGAATTTACTCCGTTAAAAAGGGATCTATATAACTATCTTTAAAAGATCGGGTAAATTATTATTCTCGATAATAATAATAAAGATATAAATAATTATTTTAAAATAAAACGTATTTTAGATAAAAGGATAAAAAAGTTTTTAAAATAAAGAAAGAGATTAATAATATAATACCTAGTTAAATAAAAGGGCTAGGGGCCCTATTAAAATATATAATATAATAAATAAGATCTTAAAAACGTAGAGGGCGTAATTAATAACTATAATATAAAATCGTTATAAACTATATAAATAGTTTAAGAGACGATATTACTCTATATTATAATATAACTTTATTTACTTTAACCTAGCCTAATTTATTTTAGATTTAATTTAAATCTAAATTAATTTCCCTATTTCTATCCTAATATAGTCGGGATAGGAAATAAATAAATATTTTATATACTAGTTCCTATTTAAATAATAGCTAGCTCTACCTTAGTTTTCGTTCTTTATTTTCTATTTTAACCTACTCCTATATTATAGTTAGGTTATAGTTTAATAAATTTAATTATTAATTTAATAAACCTCTAGATATTAATTCCGTTTTTTAATATTATAAAAAACTAATTACCTAGTTAATACTCTTTAATATTAGGATAATTATTATAAAGAATTAACCCCTTAACCCCCAAGACCGCGTACGATAGTTCCTCGCCGAAGTTTAGAATAACCCTATTAGTTTTCTTAATACCTTCGATTACCTATATATTTAAATCGAGAGTAATTCCTTATTAGATATTTTATTCTTATTTATACTTTTTCCTCCTATATTAAATACGTAATCTCTAGTTTATATTATTATTTAGGTAATAACTTAGGTCGTATCTATTATAATTTAAATTATACCTTAGCCTCCGCCCTAGGTATTCGATAAAAATATCTTTAATAATATTATTATTATAGGCCTACGCTCGTCTTTCTTTTTAAATACTTAATAATTTACCCCCTCGCGATCTCGAATACCTCCTAGATCCGAAAAACTTCTAGATATCTCAAAATATAAAAAGAACTAAAATAAATTAAATATTTAAAAGTAAATATTAATATAGCGGATATATATAAATTATAACTACTACTCTACCGATAACGATAAAACCGCTTATATAAAGTTTAAATTAAATATCGGTAAAAAGGTCTCTAATTTAATAAACCGTTATTAAAAGGAGGGTCTCTATATTTTAGTTAACTTTATTAATTAACGAAAGAAACTACGGGAAGTATATAATAATTTATTTAAATAAAAAAATACTCGGAACTATATTTAGGAACTTAAATAAGATTTTATACTTTTTAATAAATATTTTAACCTCGTTTTTTAAAAGAAGGAATATTCTCGAATAAAGGATAAATCCTTAATTAATACTATAAAATATAATATTAATTATATTACTTAATAGGCCTTTATCTCCTAGAGGAAAATTAATAATTAACGGTTATATATTTTTAATAAATACGTCCGTATATACTCTAAAATCGACTAAGAACTTTAATAGATTACGTATTATCTATCTCGTTAAAGTACTACTTTTATAAAATTAAGATAAATCTTAAAGAGGCCTATTATATCTTTATTAACTTTTACCTCTATAACTCGCGTTAGTATAACGAGTACTTTTATTCTCGTTACTAGACTAATTCCTATTATTTTATTTAGAGAGTTAATAGACTTTAATTCGGCCTAAATTATTATTAAAAGTAAATTAATAAAAACCTTAATTAGTAAAATTATTTATAAGAAATAAAGATTTTACTTCTATTATAAATCGTTTAAATATAATATAAAAATCTATTTTATTAAACTAGTTAGCCTCCGATCTAGTATTATAATTATTATCGACGACGATAAGAGTATTATAAAAGGAGTTACTTTAAACGCGGGAAAAGAATAATTCTAGTATAAAGTCGCGTATTAAGACTATAAATACCTAGAACTCTATATATACCTTCTTATTTATCGGCTATATCGTTTAATTTACTTTCGTTATTAATTAAGCTTTCGTTATAATTTATTATATAACTTTTTAAAACCGACTCTACTTTTTATAATAAATATATAATTATTTCTTATTAATTATAGAATAATTAGTCCCGAATTTAAAATAAAACCTTAATTAATATTAATATATCCGGTTATTTTTTTATCGATTATAATTTTATATATATTTATCGTCTACTTTTTTATTTTCTTTATTATCTTTATATTATCCGACTCTTTAATAGTATACCTACCGTTATAGGATATATTATTTATATCGTAGAAACGATTTTAAATATTTATAACTATTAAGAACGAATAGTTTTTTTCGTTATTAAATTTAATTAATACCCCGTTATAATCGGCCTATTATACTTTTATTATTATAAAGTTATTATTAATTTCTTAAATAATTTCTTAACCTTCGTATTATATTTTTATTTAAGAAACTATACCCTTAGTTTTATAAAAATCTTCGCGGAAAATACCCTTTTATAATACCTTAAGAAAATTTCTAAATCTAAAAATCCTAGTTCCTAATTTTATTTAATACCCGTATAGGGTAAGCCCCGATTTAAAAAGAGTCGCTAATATATAGAGAGCCGTTATCGTTTATAAACGATAACGTTATTATTAAATAACTAATTCCGACTCGAGAGAAGTTACTTTAATTCTAGGTTTATTAATAGTATATTTAGTCCTAGGTTTATAAAAAGTAAACCTCGATTTAAGAAAAGTTAACCTAGTCCTAGATTTATTAAAAGTAAACCTAATCTTTAATTTAATTTAATATTTATATAAAATAATCTAGTATTTAAGAGGAGTTACTTTAATTCTAGGTTTATTAATAATAAATTTAAATTTAAAAGAAGTTTTCCCCGCCTTAGTCCTAGTTATTTATTCTTATAGGAACTAGCTATAATAATAAATATAATTATATCGTTATTATTATTAAATAAAGAAAGATATTTAAAATTAAATATTATAACCTAGCCTCGCTTTATTTTAAGTCCTAGTATTAAGAATAACGAATTTGATACCTAGTTATTTTTAATATATACGAGATAGAATTTTAATTATTTACCTAGTTTATTACCCTTAACGAGTAAATTATATTTAATTTATTATTTATAGAAATCGATCGATTTTTAGATATTTTAGAAAAAATCTCGACCCTAAATACCTAATTTTATTAAGAATCTAGATATTATAAATTTAAACCCCGCCTTAATTAAAACCTTAAATTAAATATTTATAATTAAGCCTAGAATCGAGTTATATTTAAAATAAATAAGGAGTTTTACCTCGCCGTTATTATTATTTAAAAAAAGTTTTAAGTTTATTAAAATAATAAAAATATTAACCTAATTATAATTTTACCTACGCGGTACTATAAATTCCTAGACGTTTTTTCGAGAAAAGACGCTAATACTTTACCCCCGTATTAGTTATATAATTATATTATTAAATTTAAAGAAAGGCTATAACCTCCGTTATTTAGTTTATATAATATAAGTTATATCGAGATCCTAGAACTCCGCCGTTACCTAGATAAAAATTTTAATAAAGATTTTATTCGAGTTAATCGGTTTTATATTATATTCTTTATTTTATTCGTAAAGAAACCTAGCGGAGATTTATATTTCTATATTAATTACCGAGGGTTTAATATTATTATTATAAAGAATAAATACTTTTTACTTTTAATTTTAAAAACTTTAAATCGATTAAATCGGGCTAAGGTATTTTCTAAATTAAATATTATATTTATTTTTAATCGCCTCCGCGTTAGGGAGGGTAATAAAGAATTTATAATATTTTATACCTAATTCGGCCTATTCGAATATTTTATTATATTATTTAGATTATATAATAACCCTACCTCGTTTTAATATTATATTAATAATACTCTTCGTAAATTTCTTAATAAGATTTATATTATATACCTCGACGATATTTTAATTTATAGCGATATCGAGGAAGAGTATAAAATCTATATTAAATATATCCTTTAGAAACTCCGCGAGGCGGGGCTCTAAATAAATATTATTAAATATAATTTCTATATTAAGGAAGTTATATATTTAAGACTAATTATTATTATTAAAAGGATTAAAAAAAATTTAAAAAAATATCTTAAATTAATTATAGCTAGTTAATATTAAGGATATTCCAAATTTCCTAGGATTCGTTAACTTCTATCGGCGTTTTATTTATAAGTTTAATAAACTCGTTATATTATTTATAGCCCTAATTAAAAAAGGTACCGTCTTTAAGTAAAGTACTCGATATTAAATAACTTTTAATACTTTAAAGAAGGCTTTTATCTTTAATATTATCTTAATTCATTTCGACCTTAACCGTAAAATTATAATAGAAATAAATATATTTAATTACGTATCTAGGGGGGTCCTATCTTAATATAATAATTAAAATATTCTTCGTTTTATTATTTACTTTTTAAAGAAGTATAATCTTACCGAGTATAATTATAAAATCTATAATAAAGAGTTTATAATAATTATCCGTATATTCGAGGAATAGTGTCTTAAACTAGAGGGATCTACTCTCTTTATCGAGGTAATATCGGATTATAAAACTCTTAAATATTTTACTTTATCTAAAATATTATCTCGTCGTTAAATAAAATAAAGCGAGTTTTTATCCCGTTTTAATTATAAAATTACCTACCGGCCTAATAAAGAAAGAAGTAAATTTAATATATTAATATATCGGTTAAGAGATCTCTTTAAAAAAGGGGATAAATTAAACCCTAAATATTAATATTAATATCAAATAGTATTAAAAAGAAAAAACTTAACCCTAAAAATCCTTAAGGACTATATTTATAATATATCGCTAAATATAATAACCCTAGTCTTAGTCCTAGTTATTTTGATTATATTAGTAATAGATTAAAAGATTCTTATCTAGCCCTTCTAGTTATACTTTATATTAATTTATACGACCGTTATAAACCTCGATATAAATATTAATCCGGAATTATAAACCCCGCTTATATCTTACGAGCCTAAACTCGATAGAGATTAATTTATCGATTTAAATAAAGATTTATATAATACCCCGATTTATTAATTATAGGATATAACTAGTTAAATTAATCGATTCGCTTTTAAAGTCCTAAGAATATTATATTTTAAAATATATTATTATAGCGGAATTCTCCTCGCTAAATATAAAAATAGGGATAGAGTTCTCTACTTTCGAGGAAAAAGATATATTCCGAATTTTAATAAATTATACCTTCGTTTAATCTAGTTAGTTTATAATAATATCGCGGGTAATTATTTAGGTCGTATTAAATATTACGAATTAATTAGTCGGGCTTATTAATAATTTAATATTTATACTACTATCTAGCGATTTATTAAGAATTATTATATATACCGAAGAATTAAATCTTCCCGCTAGTATATTTAAAAATAATTACGCTTATTATCGCCCCTGTAACGATATTAAAAAGATATCTCGATAAATTATATAAATCCCCTACCGGTTTATACCTTTATAGGAATTATTTATTAGTATATTTTAATTTTCGTAGACCGCTTAATTAAAATACGGTACCTAGTATCAATTATATCGATAGAAATAGACGAAGCCTATAATACTTTCTACTAGAATATATAGAAACTCTATAAGCTACTAGATATCTTTATTTCGAATCGAGGATTTTAATTTATATCGGAGTTTTAGGAGGCCTTATATAAATATTTTAAAATCGATTAATATATATCTACCGGGTACTACCCTTAGACGGATAATTAAATTAAACGGTTTAATACTATAATAGAATACTACCTCCGTATATATATTAATTATATATAGGATAATTAGGTGAAATAACTCCTTAAAGCGGAGTTTTTTAATAATAATATTAATTCTTCTAGTACTCTAGCCTCGCCTTTTTTAACTAATTATAATTAATATTTATATATTAATTTCGAGTCTATCGAGGCTCTACCTTAAAATCTTACCGCTTAAATATATACCTATTTAATCGCTACCGATAAATTCGTAATATAAATAGAAATTTTAAATGATTATTTCCACGATAAAATATTTATCGCTTAAATTATCTTTAAATCTTTAGTTAACTAATAAAGGCGCCTATATCTAATATATTTAATAAACGACTAAGTATAACTAAATATTAAGAATTTAAATATTATATATTCTTTAGTTAAACTCGACGATTATAATATCGACCCCTTCCGAGTCTTTAAAGTTTTCGATAATTCTCTTTTAGTTTAGTTAAATTTTCCGTATTTAATAAAAGTTTACCCCGTCTTTTATACTAGTTTATTATAATTAGTAATTAATAACCCTTTACCTAGATAAATCTAGTTTATCCGAGAATTTATAATTACCGAAAATAATTAACGAGAGTAGTATATTAACGGTATTTTAAATTCTAAATATAATCGCCGTTATAGTCCACTTTTATTAAAATACTACGTTAATTAGGAAGGTTATATTATTATATAAAAACTCTTTTATTACTTTACCCGTTATTAATAATTTCTTAATAAATATTATATCTCGAATCCTAGCGCCGCTGGCCCCTATAAATTACCGTATATTATTTAAAGATACTAGTATAAGGAACCTCTATTATTTTTATTTTAATCCGATTTTTAAAAAGTTAACCCCCGTTTATATTATAATTTATTCCCTATCCGTTATTATCCCCTCGGTTATCGTTCCGTATCGGTTTCGACTAATACTTCGTATTATTATATAAATAAAAAATACCCTATAGCCTAGCCCCGTTGTTATTATTTATAAATAATAATTTTAACGCCTAGTCTTATTTGTATACTACTATTTATTCCCCGTTTTATCCCTTATCTATTGTTATTAATAACTCGAATACTCCGACGCGCTTTTATCTTAACTATTTTATAACCTTAAATAAGAGTTAGGGTTACGAAATTTAATTAGTCGAACTAATCGTTTATTTATTTTATAGGAGCTCGATCTTAAAAAGGGGGCTATTATTATAATATAACTTTATTTATTTTAATTTAATTTAATTTATCTTAAATCTAATTTAGGTTTAAACTAATTTCTCTATTTCTATTTTAATATAGTCGGGATAGGAAATAAATAAATACTCTATATATTAATTTTTATTTAGATAGTAACTAGTCTTACTTTAATTTTCGTCCTTTATCTTTTATCTTAACCTACTCCTATATTATAGCTAGGTTATAGTTTAATAAACCTAGTCGTTAATTTAATAAACCTCTAGATACTAATCTCGTTCCTTAATACTTTATTTATTTATTAATCTTTATTTTATTTTCGCTTTATTACGCGACGATAACTTTATTATTTAATAATAGCGAATTTCTTAATAGCCCCCCTATATTAATAAAATATTTCTAATTTATTTAAATAATAATAAATCGTTTTTTTCTCGCTCGATACGATTAATAAATATTAATACTATTATATTATTTAGCTATAGTATTTTATACGTTAAATAATATTAATATATCTTTCCTCTTTTAATTCTAAAATTAATTATTTATTTATATCGCTCGCCCCGATCGAGTATAATACGATATCTTTATTTTAATAAGTTTTTAATTATAATATAATTAAATTACGTTCGAGAAAAACTTTAAAAAAGCTAGCTCTAAAGAGTAATAAAATAAAGATAAAGAAAATAACGAAAATAACTAAGATTAAACTAATTAAGATAACGAATAAAAATAATAATAAAAAGTCCGGCGCTTCTATTTTTAAGTAGAGCGATAAAGTAAATAATAAATAAATTATTAAAGCCGAAGTCGATAATAAAGTCGATAGCGAAGAAGTTAAGGATTTACCGTATAATAAATCTATATATAATATAACGGAAGATAAAAATACCTAGTTATTAACGGGTAGATATCTTTCTTTATTATAAACCGGGCTAGTTATTTAATATAATAAAATTTCTTTAAATACGCGATTTAAGAACTAGTTAAAGATATTTAATTTAAGAAATAACCTATAACCTAAATAAATAAATAACGGGTAACTAGCTACGATACGATTAATAAGGGACAATTATATAAAATACGCGATTATTTTTAATTACGCGTAATTATACGGGGATAAAGAGAACTTATTATAGAAACTAAATTAATTAATTAATTTCAATAAAAGGAGGGAAATATAGCCGATATATCTTCGTAGAAAGATATAATTATTTTTCGGCGGACGAGATAACGAGAGTAAAAGAGCTCTCGATATTATCGAAGAAATTAAATAAAAAAGACCCGAGGCCTATAAAATTTACGGTTTCGAAGAAATCTTTAATATAGGAGAAGTCGATATTTAAAAAACCTAATAAAGATAATAAAAGCGACGAGAATAAGTCCGAAGTAGAAAAAAAACTTTCGGTTTCGAAGTAGTCTTTAAAGGAATCGATAACGAAATTATTCCTATTAAAAAAATCGACTTTAAAGATAAACTCCTTTATAAAATTAATTAATAATAACGATTTTTAATTAGTTAATATAGAGTTACCTAGTATTAAGGCTTAGGAATATTAGAAGAAATATATTAAAATTATATAAATATCCGAAGACCTATTTATAAAACTAGAAAAATTAGATAAAATTAGGGAAATATTTAAAATAAAAGTCGTTATCGAAACTAAAACCGTAAATTCTTTAAAATAGAAAACTACGGCTACTTTATTTACGCCCTCGAAGAAGTAAATAAATAGGAAAATTATAATACCTACGACTATAAAATAATAGGTCGAAATCGGTAATAGAGATTTCTTAATTATACTTTAAATTATATTTTAGATTTCGACTTTCCTTATAACCGATATTTTTAAATAAATTATTTCTTCTTTTATTATATTTAAAAGCTCTAAATAAAAGAGAGTAAAATATATAACGGAGAAGTTTAAACGGGATAAAACTTTAGTTAATTTAAATATAAAAAAAGCCTCTTTAATATAAATAATAATAAGTATTTTTATAGTAATTAATAAATCTAAACCGGCTATATTAACGACTACACCGCCTTTAATAAAGGATAATTCTATATTATCGTAAATTAATAAAAACTAGATTACGGAGTTAATATATTATTAATTAGAGAGTATTACTCTTAACCTAAATACCTAATTTACTACGGATATCGAAGAGTTAATTTTTACGATAAATAATATATATTATACTAGCCCTATTATAAATAAAAAGGGTAAGGTAAGATAAGTTTTCTTATTTAATACTACAGGAGCGAATATAACCGGTTTAAAAATAAAGCGCTCGAAGAAAATAAAACCTAATAAATAAACTAAGCCGTTAAAAATAAAAAGGGAGATTTAAGATATTTTTATATCGTTGAAGGGTTTAAATAATAATATTAAAAAGAAGTCCCTAGTCGAGATTATTAAAGAGGTATTCGTTAAATCCGAAACCCGTATAAACGAGCTAGTAACTAGAAATAAGATCTTAATAAATAATAATACTATTTTACGTAACTACGTAGATTTCTTAAAAAAACTTATTATTAAAGTTAATAATAAGATAATCCGTGTTTTATTAATCTTAGAAATCTTTTATACTACTTTTATTTAATACCGGGACCGCCTTTTAAATTAGTACTAGGTCGATTATTTATTACGGAGTTTTTTTAATTCCGTAGAGGTCGAAATACCTAAAGATTAATTAATTAATAATAAATAAATAAAATTAATTAAAAGAGTTAAGAACGTAAACGGTATTAAAGACTTCGTTAATAATCTCTTAACTAATATTAATATAAATATAAATATATTAATTAAGAGATATCCCGCTTTAGAATATATACGTAATCGAGAGAAATTTAAATAGTAAATAACTACCGATATTATACTAGGCGGTAAACTTATTAAAAATAATAATAAACTATATAATTAATTCGATACCGCCGTAGATACTTCCTTTAGTTATATTATAAAT